>NBJMR02800__coassemble_1282_pt1 | contig 166345 bp, 137 predicted proteins | sample NBJMR02800__metabat2_low_PE_045 | metagenome-assembled genome bin NBJMR02800 | reverse complement strand
GCGACAGTATGTCGCCGCGGTTTGCCGATGGGCAGATCGTCTGGGCGCGCAAGGCAGAGCAGGCCGAGAATGGTGAGATCGTGCTGTGTGTGCTGAATGAGCAGGGGTATTGCAAGAAGCTGCGGTATGATTCCGACGGCGTTTATCTGGTCTCGCTGAACCCCAAATACGAGCCTATCCCGGTGCGGGAAAGCGACGAGTTCCGCATTGCGGGGGTCGTGGTGGGGTAAGCTATTGCATATAAGTTGCCGATGCTGTTCCTTATAGAGGGGGGGCGAACGTCATGTGTGGCCGTTACCAGTTTTCTTCCAAAGAAAGCTGCGAGATGCAAAAGATCATCCGCGACGCCGAGCGCCGCAGCCGCGGGCAGTTTCCCGGTGAACTGAACTTCCCGATGGCCGGCGATGTGGCCCCCACCCAGGTCGCACCGGTACTGATCGCCAGCGGGGACAAGGTAGTGGCTGAGTTCCAGCGCTGGGGCATCCCCGGCTGGCGCGGCGGGCTGATGATCAACGCCCGCGCCGAGACCGTCTGCGAGAAGCCGATGTTCCGCCGCAGCATGGCCGCCCAGCGGTGCGTGATCCCTGCCAGCGGGTATTATGAGTGGGACGCGGGCAAGCACAAATATTTCTTCCAGGTGCCGGGCCAGCCGATCTACCTGGCAGGCATCTACGACAATGTGGACGGTACCAACTGCTATGTGGTGTTGACCACCGCGCCTAATTCCTCGGTGGAGGGCATCCACGACCGTATGCCGCTGATTCTGTCCCATGACCAGGTGCGCCCCTGGCTGACCGATCCGCAGGCGGCGCTGACGCTGCTGACCATCGTTCCGCCGGCGCTGCAAAAGACCTGCGAGGATGGGCAGTTGAGTTTTGCCGATTTGGCGTAAAGGAGAGGTCACCGATGTCCCCAGCATCAGAGCTCTTGCGAACGATTCAGCAATACGGGATGGTTGGCTGCAATGTCTGCCCTTATTTGCGTTCGATCGATGAAGTGGGCGGATCATGGCAGGCGGCGATGGAACTCATTGACCAGAAGCAAATCTTTTATTCCAAGGTGTTTCGTCATCGCACCGTCTATCTTTCCCTCGAGTTGTATGGCCTTCTCAAATGTATCCGCGGCGAAAAAAAGTCTCCTACAACTACAATTTGCAACGGCTGCTCACGATCTTGCAAGGCGGGGAACCCATGAGCACCCAGGAATTAAAAGCGGAAAGTGGTTTTACCGGGGATACCTACAGCAAAGCGTTCCAAAAGTTGTTGGAAAATTTGGATGTGACCGCCTATGCGCCATACAAAACTCTCCATCCGACCTGGTCATCCCTGCTGTATTCCACAAGCCAGCGCTGGGAAGCCGCGGCTGGCTTTGAGGATATCGCCTGCGGGATGCAGACCGCCAAAGATCGCATCCGCGCATTGCTGCGGCACACGCTTACGGCTGCTGATACGGAGCGACTGATCAAACATGTGATGGCAGATTGAGATTTTGGAGGTGAATTTTTCGTGTATGCAACAAAGCAAAAGCAGGAGATCGAGCGGGTTTTGACCGTGTTCAAACCGTATATCGATCAGGCGGATTATCTCGAAATCGTCTGGTCAAACAAACGCCAGTGCTATGTGTCTCTCTTTATTGATACCACACGCGACTGCTTTGACGGGGCCGATGCGATTCAATCCGCCGAGGAGATTTGCGACAGATGTTATACCGAGATCGGCAACGACATTCTTCTCGAAAACGACCGCGAGTATCAAATTTGGGAGATGCGCCCGTTGGAGCGGGAAGAGTTCCTTCGCCGTGTCCAACCGTATGATGCGCAACTGCCAGAGTACCATTACCTGATCGAGCAGCTGCTGACACCGCAGGGAACGCCAGATTACGAATGACAAGTCGGGGGGCATAGTCTGCGCCAAGGTTGTAGTGACAATGTGTTGACAAATGCAAAAAGTGGCGTATACTGAAAGTACAGAAAGGGGTGTACGATCATGGCAGAGCCAATGAATATGGCTACAATGCCCAAAACCGCTTCGTTTCAGATGCGCATCAACCCCGAGGTCAAACAGCGGGCGGAAGAGATTTTTGCCCGCTGCGGCCTGACCCTGACCGATGCCGTCAACATCTTTTTGCAGCAGTCGCTCAATACCGGCGGTCTGCCGTTTTTGGTCACACAAAACAGCCAGAAGGCGCTGCACGAACAGGCGGTCGCGCTGCTGATGGCCGAACTCAAGCGTGGGGAAGATTCGGTGCAAAGCGAAAGCGACTGGGTCAGCGAGGATGAAATGCTGGCAGAATTTGCGGGGCCGGCATGAAACTTCGCTACACACCGGCTGCCCGCGCCGACCTGCGCGCTATGCGGGACTATATTGCCCACACGCTTAAAAACCAGACCGCAGCCCAGCGGTTTACCGATAGGATCGTGAAGAGCTGCGCCCGGCTGAAAGACCAGCCCCGAATGGGGGCTGCCTTGTCCGAAAAGACGGGTCGCGACACGGATTTGCGCTATCTCGTCTGTGGCGACCAGATCGCGTTTTACCGTGTGGAGGAAGGCAACCAAACGGTCTCGGTCATCCGTATTTTGGATGGGCGAACCGATTATATGCGCGTAATTTTTCAAGGATAAGGGGCTGCGCGGGCGGCCCCTTATTTTTGTATTCCGAAAACCACTCGCTAGGCGAGTGGTTCGAAAAAAGACTAATGTCGATCATGATGGAATAAAAACTCCCTTTGCTATAATAGGAGTGCGGTCTGCCAACTGCACAAACAAGCAAAGGGAGGTCATTCAAAAAAGAACGACGTAAATAGTTTAACGCATACAAGCTGGAATTGCAAATACCACATAGTCTTTGCGCCGAAATATCGGCGCAAAGTGTTCTACGGACAGAAGCGTAGGGAAATCGGAGAGATTTTAAGAACGCTGTGCAACTGGAAAAAGGTGAAAATCGTAGAGGCAGAGGTCTGCCCCGATCATATCCACATGTTGGTAGAGATACCGCCGAAATATTCGGTCTCGAGTTTTATGGGGTATCTGAAGGGAAAAAGCAGCCTGATGCTGTACGAGAAATTCCCGGAGCTGAAATTCAAGTATCGCAATAGGGAGTTCTGGTGCAGAGGATACTATGTGGATACAGCAGGGAAAAACGAAAAAAAGATAGCAGAATACATCCGGCACCAGTTAGAAGAAGACCAGGCAGGCGAACAGCTAACAATGGGAAACTTCTAAACGGCCCGTTTACGGGCGGCAAGTAACAATCCTTCGCGGCTGGCAGACCGTACCAACGCGACGTGACGCGTGCGCTAGTAATCCAGGGTTTCACCCGTCTGTGCAAAACCCCCGGCTTCGCCGGGGGATATTTATTTTGCGCTCTTTTTATCGTCAGTTCAGCATCTCACCCGGGCGGGTGCTCATCAAACGATAGAGGTCAGTGTTCTGCGGGAAGGCATTGGTGAACGGCACAAGCTGCCCGCCGCAGCGGATCAGGCCGCAGCCGGCGGGGACATCGGTGATGTAACTGAGCTGGGTATCCGAAATGTGCAGCAGCTTTGCCAATTCCTCGCGGTCAGTGGCGCTCTGGTTGAGTAGAATCAGGAACTCGCTGTTTGCCAGCATCAACCGCGCCGTATCGGAGCGCAGCAACTCGTCTACGTTCTGCGTCAGGCCGGTGATGAGCCCGTTATACTTGCGGATGCGTTTCCACAGCTTGTAAAAGAAGTTGGCGCTGTACTCATATCGAAACAAGATATAGAACTCATCCGCCACGATCCAGGTGCGCTTGCCGCGTTTCTGGTTCTGGATGACCCGGTTGTAGATGGCGTCCAACGTCACCAGCATCCCCAGCGGCATGAGCTGCTCGCCCAATTCCCGGATGTCGTAGTCGATGATGCGGGCTTGGGTATCCACGTTCGTGTACTTGGCAAATGTGTTCAGCGTGCCCGTGATGAACAGTTCACTGGCCAGCGCCAGACCCTGCGCTTCGGGTTCGGGCTGCAGCTTGAGCAGGCGGTAAAAATCCCGCAGCGTCGGCGGCGTGCCCTGGTAACCGTTGCGGATGTAGGGCTGGTAAACCAGTTCGGTGCAGCGGCCAAGGATGGACTTTTCCTTGGCCGTCACCTGCCCGCCGCCGACCAGCTGCTCATACAGTGACAGCACGAACTCGCTTTTTGCCACGATCGGGTTGCGCTCGTCACCATAACTGCGGTCCATATCCAGCGCATTGATATGGCTGTCCGAAGTGGCCGAGATCTGGATGACCTCGCCGCCCAGCGCACGGGTCAGGTGGCCGAACTCCGACTCCGGGTCAAGAATCAGGATGTCATCCTCGGTTGCCAGCGCGATCTGCACCAGTTCCTCTTTGGCGCTCATCGACTTGCCGGAACCCGACACGCCCAAACGGAAGCTGTTGCCATTCAGCAGTTTCGTGCGGTCGGCCACGATCATGTTCTTGCTGACGGCGTTCTGGCCGTAATAGATGCCGCCCGGCTGCAAGATTTCCTGGGCGCGGAACGGGATCAGGACGGCGGTGCTCTCGGTGGTCAGCGTGCGCAGCGCCTGGCTGCGGCGCAGGCCGTAGGGCAGCACCGTGTCGAGGCCGTCCTTCTGCTGCCAGCGCAGCGTTGAGAGCTGGCACAGGTGCTTGCGGCCCACAGATTGCAGTGTCTCAGTGTCGCTGTCGAGCTGCTGTTGGCTGTCGGCCATGTGAACCAGCGTCACAAGACCGAACATCATGCGCTGATCGCGGGTGGTCAGGTCGTCCAGCATTTCTTTGGTCTCCTTGCGCTGGAGTTCCATGTCATAGGGGATGGTGGCCGACCAGTTGTTGGCGGCGTTCTGCTTGCGCTGCCAGTTGGCGATGTTGGTTTCCACCCCCAGCAGGGTGTTCTGCATCTGGCGGGCGGCCTCGTCGGTGGGCACTGGCAAAATGTCGATCGACAACATCATGCTGCGGTCGAGGTCGCACAGTTCTGAGATGAAGCTGTCCTTGATGTAGCTAGCGTAATCCTGCAAATACAGCACGCGGCCGAAGCGGCCGTCGATCTGGAAGTGGTCGGCGGCGAACTCCAGGCTGTCAGGGCAGAGCCAGTCCTTGAAGCTGTGGCCGCGCTTCGCGTGCTGGCGCAGGTCGAAGTCAAATGCCGGCGGCTGGCCCGCCTTGAAGAAATCCCGCAGCAGCCGCAGCCGGTCGGGCGTGGACAGCTCCGCCGCCACCGAGCTGAGCTTGGCCAGGTGGGTGACCAGGTCAGTGCCGACGCGGGCGAAGTAGGTGCGGGCCTCGTCGATGTTCCGCTTGACGATGCTGACGGTCAGGTAGCGCTCCCGCACCATGCTGTTGCTGGTGCCAGTGACCTGGGCGCGCAGCATCTCGTTGAATTCCTCACGGTAATGGTCGAGGGCGTCGCCGTGCAGCGGCAGCAGAACCGAACGCTCGAAGGCCTCCTTGTCGATGCGGCGGTTGTGGATGGTGATCTTGGCCGACGCGCCGGAGTCCAGCGCGTTGAGCAGGGCGCAGTAGTCAAGGAACATCGCCATCTTGTCATCTTTATCGGCGATGGCGTAGTTGATGTCGGTGAACGACCAGCTTTTGGAATACTGGTTGCCCACCTGGAAGATGCCGTCCGCCCAGATCTTGCGGATGGGGATGGCGTCCTGCACCGAGCGCGGGACTTTGAACTTGACGCGCTCCTGACGTTTGGCGGCTGCCAGCGTCTTGCTCAATGGCGGGCCTCCGGGGTAGTGCTGGTATCAGGCTTCTGATTGGTTTTCGGTTTGGATTTTGTCATGCGATTCCTCCGTTTCGGTTTGGATTTTCCTTCTTGGGCTTTGCTGGCTTTGTCTGCGCGCTTTTTGGGGCGGCGTTTTCGCTTGCAGCCCTCGGCAATGGCGGGCTGCATGATCTGGTAGTACAGGCAATCCGACTTGAATATCAGTCGTTTGGGCATGAGAATTTCGGATTTAATCCATTCCCACAACAGTTGTTCGGCCGTCATGCCGTGGTAGGAAAAGAAGCCGCAGGCGGCGAACGGAGCGGCACCAAGAATGCACATCCAGCCCACCTGCTCGGCGCCAACGATGGGCCGCAGACAAAAATAAAGGCCCACCGCCGCGCCGAGCGCCAGCAGTGAGCAGACAAATTGCCGGGTGTTCAGCCCGAAAAAGATGTTCTCGTGGTAGTTGCGAATTTCTTTGGGGATTTTGATTTCGATAGGACATCGCCTCCTGATTCCAATAGAAAAGGGGCAGCCGCGCCCGGCTGCCCCCGTGGGGTTTATTCTGTATCTTCTTCTGGTTCGTCTGGCTGGAACAAACGGCCCAGCAGGATGCGGATGGTATCGCGGCGGCCATACAGCACGCGCACCACTTGCACGGTGGTATGTGTTCCGATGTAGAACGCCACATAGTTGCCGCTGGTCACATAGCGATACCCTGTGTCCGCGCCATTATACTGCAAGGGCGCTCCAGATAGAGGAAATTGTTCCAGTTGACGGATCGCTTTCAGCATCCGCTCAATCGTGCGGTGGGCAGCAACAGGATTTGCCAGCTCCGTTTCAATATACTGGCGGATGTTCAGCAGATCCTGCTGTGCCAGTGGGGAGATTTGTACCTTTGCCATACTTCACCCCAACAGCGTCTTTTCCACATCGTCCAGTGCGAGCCAGCCTTCTTCCTGCCCGGAACGCACGCCGCGGGCCAGTTCGGTCAGCAGTTTGACCATTGCCCGGTTTTTCTCGTACTCCTGAATGTCCACCACCGCATAGCGGCCGCGGCCATTTTTGGTCAGAAAGACTGGTTCCCCGGCAGTGACATCCCGCAGGACTTCATTGTAATTGCGCAGATCAGAAATCGGCTTGATATTCGGCATGGAAAACACCGCCCTTTCTGCCATTTAGTATAGCAGACTCTTGCACAAAAATCAACGAATTATTTTAAGAAGTATATTACGCAACTACAGCCCCATAATCTCCTTCACGATCCTGTCACATCCCTTGACCGCTCCCACCAGCACCAGCAGATTGAACGCCAGCGAACCCACATACGACCACACCGCCGTGATGGCCGAGGTTCCGGCCGCCACCGTGGGCGCGCTGGTGGCAAGGGCGGAGAAGATGATGCAGGCCAGGGCGATGACCACGCCTTGCAGGCAGACACCCGCATAACTGCGCAGGAAGTTTTTGCCCACGCTGCTGGTGGGTTCGCCCGCAAAGGCGGACAGCGGGATCGGCGCGATGGCGGCGTACATCCAGAGGCTGAACATCCGGCCGTAGACGGTCAGCACCATGACAAAGGACAGCACCGTGATGAGCAAGCTGCCGATCAGCGTCACCGCCCACAGCGGGATGCTCTCCCAGAAGCCGCAGGCGTTGATCGTGTCGATGAGCTCCTGCGGCAGCGTGGTGCCGCCGATGCCGCTTGCACCGGATGCGCTGATCACCCGCGAGATCATCCCCTGCACGATGTTGAATACGGCCAGCATCAGGTCCATGCCGAAATCCACCGCCGCCTTGGCCAGCACAAAGCGGAGAAACAGCTTGAGGGCGTGCTCGGGCTTTTTCACCTCCACGAAGCTGCCGCAGGTCTTGACCACACCGGCGGCAAAGAACAGCACCAGCAGCCCATACGCGATGGCTTGCAGCGCACCGTGGATTCCGGTCATCACACTCCACACCGCGCCGCCGTTGTAACTGACCGGGCTGACAGTCAGCATCCGCCAGATCTCATTGAGCTTGTCGTTCCAGGTGTTGAGGGCGTTGGTGAGGTTGTCGACAATCCAGTTATTGTCCGTATCGCATCACCCCCTCCCGCGAGCAAATTGTCTCAACCTTCACGCGCCGGTCCCGATGATCAGGTCGAGAATCTCCTTTGCGAACGTGATAATAATGCCGCCCGCCAGTGTCAGAAAGCCCTGGCTGCGCTGGCTGGGGTCATGGCTTTGCAGCGACAGGCCGATCTGGACAATGCCCCAGCCCAGCAGGATCAGACCGACGGCACGGATGACACTGAAAATAAAGGTGTTCAGATTGCCGATGACCGCCAGCGGGTCGGTGGTGGCAGCCAGCGCGGGCATGGCCAGCGAACAGGCGGCAACAACGGCGGCATACAGCGTAAAGCCGCGGCGCAGGAAAACGTCTTTGCGGGGGGTATGGAGATTATTCGGTCGGTTTTGCTTTTTGCGGTTCATGGGCAGACCTCCTTGTGGTTTTATGTGGAATGGTTCGGAAGGATGGTTGGGGTGGCTTGGGCTGCGGCAGGAAATCGTCCATGTCCAGCAGTTCCCAGTCACCGGCATCGCCGGGCAGGTCGTCCGCGGCCTGCGCCGCAGCGGTGTAATCATAGGGTGCCGCACCGCCATCCTCGGTAAAGCGGATGCAGGGGTGGCGCAGCAGGTCGTATTTGTCGTCAATGACCGGCCGCTCGCCGCGCACAAATAATACGGCCTTACCGTCGGGCAGCAGGCGCACTTCATCCGGCGTCAACAGATCGCGTGCGGCCTGCTGCTGGCTCGTGCTGTAGCTGCCGCTGTGCCCCCGGCTGCGGCTGTGGCTGGTGGTGTCCACGGTTTCCTTGCCGATCAGTTCGGAGACGTACTTGTGTGTGCTCTGCTCGTTTCCCCCGAGATAGAGAAACTCATCGCACAGGCCGATCAGCGATTCCCAACTGTCTTTGTACATCGCCTTGAGCTGCGAGATGTTCTGCACGATGATGCTGCAAAAAATACCACGCGAACGCATCGTCGCAAGGGCAGACAAAAAGCTGTCCTTGGGCAGCGAGATGTTCGGGAACTCGTCCATCAGGCAATGCACCGGCACCGGCAGCCGCCCCTTGTGTACACGGTCGGCCTGGCGGTAGAGCGTCTGGATGAGCTGCGTATACACCATGCCGACGAGATAGTTGAGGCTCTTGTCCGAATCCGGGATGCAGCAGAACAACGCCACTTTTTTCTCCCCCAGCTCGTCCAGGTGCAGCTCGTCCGTCATGGTCAGCCGGTTGATCTGCGGCAGGTTGAAGGCCGCCAGCCGCACGCCGACGCTCACCAAAATCGATTTTGCGGTTTTGCCGGCGGCTTGCTTGAAGACGCGGTATTGCTTGACGGCAATGCTGTCCGGCTCCCGTTCCGCAAGCCGTTCAAACAGCACGTCCAGCGGGGACTGGTAGTTTTCATCTTCCTCCTTGACCTCGGCACTCTCCAATAGCTCCATGACCATGCCGAAGTTCTGCTCGCGCGGCGGGGCCTCGTGCAGCAGATAGAGCATGAGGGCTTGCAGCAGGGCGGTTTCGGAACGTTCCCAAAACGGATCGCTGGTTTGAGCTTGGGAGGGCGTCGTGTTCTGAATTAAATTGGTGATGAGTTGAAGTACATCCTTGTCATCCTTCACATAAACAAACGGGTTGTAGCAGAAGGACGCACTGGGGTTGATGAGGTCAAACACACGCACCTCGTAGCCCTGCTGTAACAAATACCTGCCGGTCTTGCGCAGAATTTCACTTTTGGGGTCGGTCAATACCAACGAACAGCCCTTCCCGCCCGGCCCGGCCTTAGCGGCTTCCAGCACATTGGGTACGGCATAGGTGCGGGTCTTGCCCGCGCCGGAACCGCCCACGACAAGAATGTTGGTGTTGTGCTTGTGTTTGTACCCGTCCACCCCGATGCGGAAATGCCGGGTCAGCAGCAGGTTGGGGCCTGCCTTGTCGGCGTACTTTCGATTCAGGGCAAAGACATCGCCCCAGCGGGCGGAACCGTGTTCCTCGCCGGGGCGGGTGTTTTTGTGGTCGGATGTGACGACGATGGCGATGACTGCATAGAGCGCAGTGCCAAGCAACAGAAAGCGCGGGGTCTGGTTCGTCCACCGGGTGGGCAGCGGCTGCGCCAACAGGTCGTTGACGGCGGACAAAATTCCGGCCAACCCCACGGCGGCATCCCACCGCATGGCCAGCCCGGCCGATGCCCACCAGACAAACGGCAGCGGCAGCAGCCAAACCCACCAGGGGGATCGTTTTTGCAACAGTTACCGCTCCCTGTCCCTGCGGGGATGGGGACGCTCGGCAGCCCGGGCTTCTTCCCAGGCAGTCCGTTTCTGCCAAAGCTGGGGCAGCGACTCTTTCAGGTTCTCGCCGGCCGGGCTACGCTGGATGGCAAGGTCCTTGGCCAACTCGGTTCGCAGTTCCTCGCGGGCCTGCCGATCCGGGATGAAGTCCTCGTTGTATCGGGAGACACCGCTGTGGAAAATGCACAGGCAGATATTCCATTGCAGCAAAAGCCCTTCGATGTCCTGGTCGCCGCCCACCGGATAAAACGGCCGGCCCAGGGCCTCGTCCCCGCAAATGCGCTCCACATGGGTGCGCAGGTCGGTCCGTTCCGGGTAACGGCGATGAAGCAGCTGGCCCGCCGGGGCATCCGGTTCAAACAGGGCCAGATACTGCTTGCCAATATACGCATTGTCTGCAATATATCCGCAGAGTTCCCATTCGGCGTTATCAAAGGGAGGGTCTGACTTTGCAAGAGAATCCGGGTTGGCCAGCGCGGATTCGTACACCTCGCGCCCCTGCATTACAAGCCATGCTGTAAAGTCCAAAAAACGGTCATCCGAGCTGCCACCGTTAATCAGGACGGCGGCAGCAAACAATTTGGGTGTATGTGCCAGATTCATGTAGGCGTATTGCAAGTCCTGCCAGGCGGACAGTTTCAAGGCTGGTAGTTTCACCAGCTCCCCGTACAGTGCATCCAGCATGGCCGGTTCGCTGTTCGGGGTGGCGCGCTGCCGGGCGCAGTCGATGATGGCCCAAAACTCGTTTGGCGTCATGGACATTCCTCCCATCGTTTGTGCAGGGCAGCATAAAAGGCCCGCCCCTTGTTGGGCAGGCCTTGAGCGGCGCGTTCTTCCTCCAGGGCGAACCGTTGTTCCAGCTGCTGCGCGGTGTAGTCGGGGCGAAAGGGCTGCCAGGTGTGGGCGTCCATGTACAGCAGCTTCTGCCACAGCTCGGGGCAATGGGCGCGCAGCTTGCGCAGTTCCGAGATCGGCTGCAGTGGGCAGCACCAGCAGGATACCCGCCGGAAGATCTTGTACAGCCCGCCCCAGTCAAAGCCGCGGGCATAGCAGTAATTGAGGCAATCCGCCTCGGTCATGCCCCATTCCACCAGCGGATAGTGCAGGTCTTTGCAGCGATTGGCTTCGTCCGCCGCAATGCCGACATACTGAACCAGACGGTACTGCCGTTTCAATCCCTGCAGGTGCTTTGCGATGACATGGGCCTTGAGACGGCCGGTACACCAGCGGCAGGCGCGGGACGGCCAGCTCAAACCCCGGTTGGTGACCAATGCCGCATCACCTTTGGCCTGATATTCGTAGAAATACTGCTCGAAGGTATAGGGCGCTTTCAGGCGGGTGATGGGGCGGCCGATATACCGCTCCAGCTTTTCCAGATGGGCGTACATCTGCGGAAACTCGAGGCCAGTGTCACAGAAGAGGATCTCATCCACCTGGCGGCCTTCCTCCAGCAGGCGCAGGAGCATGGCGGTAGAATCTTTTCCACCCGAGACCGAGGCCAAGGTCAGAACAGGTTTATCCTTTTGTATGGTTTTGTTGTTGGGTTCAAACATCTCCTGACGTAACGGAAACCCGGACAGGTGATCCAGGCTTCCCATAGAATTTATAAATTCACCCAAACGGCCACAACGGCGGTTTGGCCTTGACAAGTTTTACCAGTGCCGCATCTGCCGCGTCGGTGTAACCACCCGTGGCGATCCGTTCGTTGCGCAGATGGTTGAGTGCGCCGCGGGCCAAGCGGTACTCGGCATCGTCCAGCGGCAGCTTGCCGGGCTGGGTTTCGTGCAGCTTGGTGATAAGTGCGGCCAGGTTGCCATAGGGCAGCCCTGCCTCCCGCTTGGCGCAGAAATCCGCGTACAGCGCCCGCATCAAAATACTGCGGTTGTTGCGGTCCATCTTCATGATTCGGATGTTGTTGCGGCGCATGGTTTCCTCCAATCTGCCGGGAGGGGCCCGGCTGTTGTTTGCCTTTTTCAGTATCAACACTACTGTATCTCTCCTTAAAAAGCTATCCCCTAATTGAAAACAAACGGAAAACTTCCGGCCTACCGCGCCTGGTCGCTGCGGTGGATGCGGATGGGCGCTTTGGGTTTGGGCGCCACCGGCTGTGTGGCGCGCAGCATGGCCCTGATCTCCCGCAGCTCGTCCCGCACGCTGGGGCGCTCACCCCTGGCCCGAACCCGGTCGGCGCGCGGCGCGGGCGAAATATTGGGCGAGCTGCTTCTGCTGGCGGAGGGCGGCGCGGACGGAGGGCCGGTCCTCCGGGTTGAGCGGGAAGGCGGCGGGCTGTCCGGCTCCGCGGGCGGCGGGGCCGGTTGGGTAAAACCCAGGTCGTAGTCGGTGCCATCCGGCTCGAACGGAGTGGGATTGTTATCAGCAGCTTGTGCAGGCTGCTGTTCTTGGGGAACTTGTTCCTCTGTGGGCTGGTCGGGCACGACATCCGACATAATTTCAGCCTCGCCCGTCTGCACCACGTCCAGCTGCATCCGGTCGATGATTCGCTCGACTTTGGCGGCGTCGTCCGCCCAAATGGCGATCTCGATGCTGCCGGGATTGGTTCGGTCGCGCATCGGCACAAACAACAGACCGTGGCGCTTGGCCTCCTGTGTGAACTCGCGCATCCGTTCCTCGGGCACCGAGAAGAACTTTAACGGTTTGCCCGCCCGCAGCAACCGGGTCAGATTGGTCTTGCCGCGCGTTCGCTTCTGGTCGCGCAGGACGGCAGCGACAAAGACCGCAAAGTTTTTGGCGGCCGTGCCGGTCATCTTAAGGGCAAACTCGCTGCCCTCCAGCGTATAGCGGACGACCTGGTCGGCCGGGTCGGAACCGAGGTTCATCGGGCATCACCTCGGTTGTGCTTGGGTGTATTTCTCTGTTGGGGCCGCTCCAGCACCTCAAAGCTGTCCACGCCGGGCAACAGCGACAGGCTGCGGCCGTTGTCCCACTGCATGAGCAGCTGGCCGGCACCGTCCACCGCCAGGACGGTGCCGCAAGTGCCCTCCGGCACCAGGTCGGGATCGTCTGGCATACTTACAAGACGCACCCGCGTGCCGGGCGGATAGTTGCGCTCGGCATATGCACGGCGGTAGGACCAGCGGTTAGGGTTGTTCAAATCGTCTTTCATAAGCATTCCTCCATCATTATCTGCTATCTGGTTTGATTGGGTTCCCTATTAGAATCTCGTTCTGTTGTTTTATCCTGTTCGGGATTCTGTTCAGGCAGCTTTTCGGCCCGCTGTTTCAGCAGTTCCCGCATCTGCACCGAGTGCTCCGCAATCTGGCGGCAAAGGCGGATGTCCCGTCGCAGCGGTTTGAGGGCTTGCGTGATCTGTTCCAGTCTGGTCTTGATCTCATCGCTCGGTTCGGCATGGTGCAGATGGCGGCGCTCGGAAAGCAATTCGGCTACGGCCTTTTCCTTCGTTTGCCGGTAAGCATCCAACCGGTCAAGCGTGTCTATGCCGTAGCGCGACAAAAACTCCATCTGCCGGATGCGCTTGTCCAGGCTGCGGATGTCCTGCCGCACCGCATAACGGAGGCGTTGGGGCTTACGCGGCAGCGCGCCCAGTTCGTACAGGTACCGATAATACAAAGCCCACAGGCCGGTGAGCTTGCGGGCTTTGCGGTGGGCGCCGTGCAGGCAGCCGTGCCAGATGACTGGCTCCTGTTGAGCCGTTGGATACCGCCATCTCGGATACAGGATTCTGTTGCGGATAGCCTCCGGGGTGTATCGCTTGCCTAAGGTCTTGAATCGAACCGGCCGGGTTTTGTCTGGCGGCTGCAAAATCGGGTATTTGCGGTTGAACTGCATTGTGTAGCCCTTCTGCTCCATTGCTTGGACAAACTGCCGCCAGGTCAGCGACCGGGCGATCGCATCGTCCACGTCCTGGCGGATGATGCTGCGCCAGGTGGGCTGGCCTGTCTGACCCGCTTGCCATTCGGCATACGGCTGCGAACTCTGCTGGCTTCTTTCGGTTTCAATCACCGACAGCCCATACTGCCGGCACAGGGCGTCTGACCTGGCCCGCACCTCGGTGTAGTAGCTTTTGGCGTTGCTGTGGTATTTGCGTCCATTGTCAAGTGCTACCGCACACCATACAATGTGGTTATGGATGTGGCGGGTGTTGAGATGGGTGGTCACCACGGCCTGGTATCTTCCACCCAGCAGCTGGTCAGCCAGTTCCACGCCGATCTGGTGGGCCAGCTCCGGCGTGACCTCACCTTCCGCGAAACTCTGGACAAGATGATATCCCTGCACGCCGCCGGTCTTGTGCCAGCGCTGCACATTTTCCTTCATGTCGGTAAACGCCGTTTCGCACAGGCAGCTCAGCCCCGTCTCAAAGCAGACGGCTTCGGTTTTGTCGCGGTTGAGGGCATAGTCCACCGCTTCTTCCAGTGAACCCGGCTTTGTGATCTTGTTCTTATCCCGAACATAGGAGATGGCCCTGTCCAGGTGGCGCACGGGGATGATAGAGGTGTAAGCCATGCGACATCACCAGTTTTCCTTGACGATGCGGTAGACCTCCGCGGCCAGCGCCGTCATCTTGTCCACGCTCTCCTGCCCGGCCACGCCGGTGCTGTTTGCCCGGTGGGCCAGCTGATTGGCGTTGTTGCAGAGACCCGCCACCTTGCGCAGCAGGTCGGCATGGTGAGTACAGGGGCGCGGATGAAGTTCGCTGCCCATGATCAGACTTCGAATATACGCCTCTCGGGACAGGCCGCTCAGATTCGATTGCCGGTTGAGGTGGCGCAGCTCCTGGTCGTTGAGCCGCAGGGCGATCTGGTGCTGCCGCTTGCGTTTGGCTGTCAGCGGACGGCCTCGCGTACTGGCTGTTTGGGCATATCCAGCGGGATTTGCTGGCACGGCACATTTTCCAGATCCAGCAGTGTGCAGTCTGGCAAGAAAGCGGCGAAGAGAGAATTGTACGACCTCGCCATCAGGATGCCCTGCTTTCTGGAGGCTGTCGTAATTAGCACGCAGATAAAAGAGCCGTATACCGGGTCGTACCCTTCCTCCGGCAGCATCCGTTCAAAGCCGTAGCCTTTATCGAGTGCCTTGCAAAGCTGCCGATACTCTTTATTCTGCAACTGCAATACCTGCCGCACTGTAAACGGATAGCCCACGCCCTCCTGTGCTTCCTCGGCAAGCCGGGCCAGCGTGGGCACCAGCGGGTAAAATTTGGCGCGAAGTTCAAATCCTCTCATGGGTATCACCATGTCCTTTCGTCAATCGTTTTGAAACGGGGGTTTGGGGAACGCCCCAAAATATGCGTTTGGACGTCCAAGCGCTATGCTTGCAAAACCTGCCAGCAGGTTGTTCACCAGCCGGTGGGGCCTCAGTGGGGGAGCGGCTCTCCCCGCTCGGCCGCCGACTGCAGGCCGTGCAGGCTGGATACGATCCGCCCGTATTTGCGGGCCAGACCGATCTGTGCGTTGGTGGTGGCGTCGGTTTTCTGCCCGCACAGCACCAAAAGCGGGCAGCGCAAAATCTTTTCGCGGACGATCTCGTTGTAATCAGCACGCTCGGTGGGGTCAGCCAGCACCAAATACTGACCATCCTGGATCGGCGGACAGATGGGTACATAGCCAAGCGTGTACAACGCACGGCAATAGCGGCGCAACGTCTCGGATTTGGTGGTGGTTGCGGCACAAATAAAGGCCCAGGGTCGTTTCATATCGGTGGTCTCCTTTCAGATTTCACATAAAATGGCGGGTAGGATTCCAATAGGAATCCTACCCGCACGGCTTATCTCTGGGCATGGATTCCTATTGGAATCCGCCCCGGATTATTTGGCATTTTCTCCCGCTTCCAACGCGAACTTGACCCGATCGGAGCCAAGTTTGTAGTAGGCCGCGGTCTTTTCGATGCCCACGGCTTCATATCCTTCCCGCACAGCCGCCAAAATCGTCGTGCCTGCCCCGGCAAAGGGGTCAAGGATGCGCCCGCCAGGCTCGCAGATCTGGACAATGTCCCGCATCAGGGGCAGAGACTTCTCGGTTACATGGATGCGGTTGGCAGGGTTCGTGTGCCGAAAGACGCCGGGCAGGCAGCCCACGTTGCGCTGCAAGGGCATGGCCTCCTTCGAGCCCCAGACGATGAACTCTGCCTGCTGGCGGAAGCGGCCTTTCTGCGGGCGGCAGGTGGCCTTGTCCCACACCGCAATGCCGCGCCAGATCCAGCCCGACCGCTGCAAGGCGTCCGTCATGGAGGGCAGCTGCCGCCAGTCGATGAATAGGCAGATGGGCGCGCCGGGCCGACACAGGCGATAAGCCTCGTTGAGCCAGTCGGTCATGAAGTTGGTCCAGCTGCGCTGGTCCATCTGGTCGCCCGCAAAGTCAGGCAAGGCTTTGTCCGGGGCCATCGAGCTGTATTTCTGGTTGGTCGAGCGGGTCTTTTCGGCGGGTGTGCTGCCGCCGGAGGCATAGGGCGGGTCGGTGATGACGGCATCAAACACGCCGTCCTGCATTTGGCGCATCAGGCGCAGACAGTCGCCGTGCAGGATCGTCCATCCGTCACCGCCGGTGTGTTCGGGCATTTCAAATTTGGGCTGCGGGCCAAATACAATGTTGGTTTCGGGGGTTTTGGTCAAAGGCATCCTCCTTCCGTTAACGTTCGGGGGTGTTGCGGTTTTTACCATCACGGCCAGGGGGCGGGCCGGGGTCGCGGACGATGGCCGCGCAGTGTTCATTGATGCCGATCAGGCGGCGGGTGGGATTGTCCACCGTTTGGCCAGGCAAGATAAAACCGCGGCCATACACCACGACGCTGCCCGACAAATCCCCCATGACCACGCTCTGGCCGGTTATCACCGGCGCGATGTGGGTCGCGGCATTTTCACGGACGCGGGCATTGCCGCAGATGATGCCATCGTTTCGGATGCAACCGGCCGTGAGGATTGCATTGTCACAGGCAATGGCGTTGTCGTACATGGTACTGCTGCCGCCGACCAAGGCCAAGTCCTGCGCCACAGCCCGATCATGCAGATGTGCGCCTCCGCAGACATTGGCTTCGTCCCGGCTGATGGAATCGTCATAGAGCCAGGCATCATCCTGCTCCTGCGACAGGTTGGCTTCGCTTTGCACAAAACCTCCGAGGGCGCCATAGGGCACCTCACCGGCTACCTGCCGCAAGGCGCGGATGCGGTGCAGTTCCGGGTAGACCGGGTGGGCGATGTCGGTGATCTCATACTTTTTTGCAGGCTGAGAAGGTTTGGTTTGCTGCGGCGCTTGCACCGCGGATTGTTCCAACTGCGGTTCATTTGTAACCTGTTCCACCGCGAAAGCGAAGTGTTCTTCCTGCCAGAAGTGGACATTGAGGTTGCCGTCCTCCACCTGGATGTCGCGCTGCTCAAAACCCTCGCCCCAGCCGTCCGAATACTGGCCGGAGAGGTACCCCTGCAGATCATTCCAGCCGCGCTCGGTTAAATCCTCATCCACAACCACGGTGGCGCAGCCGCACAGCTCCCCGCCGTGTTCCTCCACAGAGATTCGGATGCTTTTCACATGGGCGGCCAGGTAGGGGTCGTTCTCATCATCGAGATACTGTTCGAGATGGTCGCCCTCCCGCTCGATCTGCTCGGAGATCGCCGCTGCGTAATCGGACAGTTCATACCCGCTCAGTTCCACGAGCTCATCTTCCTGCCAGAACTCACTCCCGTCCGGCAAAAATTCCGCCGTCAGCGGGGAATACAGTTTGAAAGTCAAGTTTTCCATTGCTTCACCTCACATTGTATTTGAATTGGTTTTGCGTTCTTGCACAGCTTTTCGCTTTATTCTTTGTGCGATATTCCAACGCCGCTTGTGCCAGGTCGCCATAGTCGAAGCCCTCGATGGGCGGCAGGCGCACCGCCACCTGGTACCGTTTGCCATACAGACGGGCCAGCGCCACAGCCGCGGCGCGGCCGGGCGGGTCGTTGTCGAGGCAAAACTCGATGCGCTTCACCTGCGGGTGGCTGCGCAGAAATTCTTCCAGCGCAGCGGGCGGGTGGATGTCACAGCCTTCCTCCGGTGCGTAGATGCCGCCGAGAGACAGCCGGTATTTGTCCGCCGCATCCCCGGCCAGCGCCATCTCAGCCATTGCATCGATGGCCGCTTCAAACACAGCCACGGTTTTGCTTTCCGCCATCGGTTCGATACAAAACCCAAATCGTTTGTCACTGCCGGTGGATTCTGCCTTGAATTGTTTCCCGTAGGTGTAGGTGCCCCGCAGGGCGGCGTATCTGGGGGTGCCGCCTGCATCCCGCCCGACAAACACACAATTGTGGTAGGGCAGACTCTCATACAGGATACCGGTCTGCAGACAGTGGTCGATCACGGCCTGCGAGATGCCCCGGCAGCGCAGGTAGGCTTCTACCCGCGTGTTGGTCGGGGATTTTTCGGGCAGCTTGAAGGGTAGACGCTGGCGTTCCACATCGGCGTGATTCTGCGGTATAAATGCCGGCTGCTCATCGCAGAGGAGTTGCACAGCTTCCACAAACGAACAGCCCTCTACGTGCATGAGGTAATCGAGCGCCGATTTGCCCCCGATGCCCCGGCTTTTCCAGTGCCAGAGGCTTGACTCGCCGTTGATCTTGAAGCTGTCATGGCTTTTCAGTTCATATTCGCCGCGGGCACTGCTCTTGACAAGGTCGTCTGCCCGGTATCGGCGCAGGAACTCGATGGCTGTCATCCGCCGTGCGGCGGCGACCTCCTGTTTGGTAACGCCGGGCATTTTACAGCAGCGTTGCCATCAGCAGGCCGGTGCGGTCGAGCTTTTCCCAGGGGAAATCTTCGCGGCCAAAGTGGCCGCCCACCGCGGTACGGGCGTAAATCGGCCGCTGCAGGTCCAGTTCGGTAATGATGCCGGCCGGGGTCAGGTCGAACGCGCTTTGCACCGCCACCGCAAGGCAGTCGTCCTCGCAGAGCAGGCTGGTGCCGAAGGTGTCCACCTCCACGGCCAGCGGCTTTGCCATGCCGATGGCGTAGGTCAGCGTGACCTGGCACCGTTGCGCAATGCCGCTGGCCACGATGTTTTTCGCCACGCACCGCGCCATATAGGCTCCGCTACGGTCGAGTTTCGTAGGGTCTTTGCCGGAGAACGCCCCGCCGCCGGTGGGCACAAACGGGCCGTAGGCATCCACCGCCAGCTTGCGGCCGGTCAGGCCGGTGTCGGCATCCGGGCCGCCCAGCACAAAACGACCGCCCGGGTTGAGGATCAGTTCCAGGCTGTCATCGTAGGGCATCCCTTTGAGGGCCGACAGGATCACATTTTTCCAGATCGGCTCTGTGAGGTCGGTGGGGTCTACCTCCGGGGCGTGTTGAAAAGACAGCACGATTTTGGCGACTTTCACCGGGATGTCATCCTCGTACTCAACTACCGCCATTGCCTTGCCGTCGGGGCCAAGCCGCTTTTGTTCATCGTTGATGCAGGCCCAGGTCAGCCGGCTGGTCAAGCGGTGCGCCAACACCACCGGCAGCGGCAGCATTTCGGGCGTTTCGTCGGTGGCATAACCGACCACCACACACTGGTCGCCCGCGCCGATGGCGTTGGGGTCGGATTCGGCGTCCAGCGGGTCATTGACGGCGGCTTCAATGTCGGGGCTTTGGGGATGGATCAGGCTTTCGATCTCAAAATCCTTGGGATTGTATCCAGCATTTTCCAGTGCCTCGCGGGTCAGTTTTCCAAGATCCGGCATGACCGCTGTGCTGATCTCACCAGCCAAGATAATGTGGCCTTTGGTTGCCAGCACCTCGCAGGCCACGCGGGCATTGCGGTCAAGGGCCAGACACCCGTCCAGCACCGTGTCGGCGATCTGGTCGCAGAGTTTGTCAGGGTGACCGGCGGTCACCGATTCGGCAGAATAAAAGTGGGTCATAGACTTTCTCCTTTTATAATCATGTTGGGGCGCAGCCGCCCTGGCTGCGCCCCTGTTGTTGAACTGTTACCGGGACGGATGGTCCCTGTGTTTCGGCGGCTCCTTACCGCCATCGCCTCGCGTTGCCTGGATAAACCGGTCGTACTGATCTGGTTCGCACTGCATGGCGACAATACCAGCTGGCGTGTCAAAAATAATTTCCGGCTGGCGGAAGCGTTCAAGATACCGCTTGACCTGCTCATCGGTCAGGCTGCAAAAGTCATCTCCGCCGTCGCCGCAGATGAAGAAGGTGCCAAACACCACGTCCTCATATTCGGGCAAGGCGCGGTTTGGTTCCAGCGGGATGACCTTGCCCTCGTCGTTGAGAATGAGGCAGGTTTTATCCTCCGGCCACGGACAGATGGCATCGATCAGGCCGCCGACTACCTCCTGTTCGGCTTTCAGGGTATTGTCGATCTCGGCTTCGCGGGCGTATCGGCCCGGCTCCACAAGGACAACGCGAAGTTTTTCCGGCTTACTCATTCGTATCCTCCGGGTCGTCCCGCGGTTCGAGCTGCGGGTCATTTTCCTCGTCCAGCCGGTTTTTGCGGCGGCGCATCACCAGCAGCGCGATGAAGCCGGCTGCCGCAGCCACCGTTGCGATTACCATCGCCAGCAGCGGCGTGCTGTCCCCGGTCTGAGGCACATGGGGGATGGGTGCCGGCGTGGGCGTGGCCGTGACCGTGACGGTCGTGGTGGGCGTGGGCGTCGGAGTGGGCTGCGGCTGGGCCGCATCGACCATAGTCACAGACGCGCCGTCTGTCTTGTGCCAGCTGTCTGCGTCGGTCGCGCGGGTGAATACCACGATATGGCCTTCCTCGTCCTGTTCCGCCTTGAACTGGATGTCAGTGGCAACCAGATAGCCGTCCGGCGCGGCGTCCTCGTGCAGGATGTAGACAAACTCGTTGTCCTCGTCCGAGTAGTGGATCGCGCCGTCCTGTTCCCCGGCATCGGGTTCCACGATAGGCAGCGTGTGCGGCGTTTCCTCGCTCACCCAGCTGTCAATGGGTTTGCCCTCCAGCGTGGTGACGGTCAACTCCGCGCCGGGCAATTCCTTGCCGCCGACGTCGGTCTTGTGGATGGTCAGTTTATCCAGCGGCTGGTCGGCCTGGGTGGCGGCGACCACCTGCCAGGCAACTTGCGGGCCGGGATAGGTGAAGCTGACCGCAATGGGCGTCCGGTCGAGCAGGTAGCCGTCGGGGCTGGTGATCTCGACGATCTGATAGTTGCCGCTGTTGTAGCGGGCGTTCCAGACGCCGTCCGCCGGTTCGGTCTCGCCGTTTGCATAGGCCTCGCCGCGGATGGGCACGTCCACATCGAACCAGGTGAAGCCGGTGTCATCGGTCGGGGCGCTGGTGGCAAGCAGGGTGCCGGCGTCTGCCAGCTTGCTGCCGTTCACATCGTAGATGGCGTCCACCGTGTAGAGCTCATACACAGCCCCGGCCAGCGGCTGGCCGGTTTCGGCGTCCTGCTTGTGGATGCCAACGCCGATTTTATCCACCAAATCCTCCGGCGTTTCAGGCACGGGCAGCACGCGGGCGTTCTCGAACACGATGGTGCCGGGCAGATTGCCCAATTCATCCTCGGTCGTGTTGGACACATTGACGATGTCATAGCTGTAGGTTTCATCGCCGTCCTGGGTGTGATCCACAATGGTCTGGGCCAGAACTACGTCGTTGCTTTGGTCATTCCAGCCAAAGGTCACGGTGTAGGTTTGGTCAGTCAGCACAAAGCCATAGGGGGCCTGCACCTCGGTGATGTCGTAGGAACCAAGCGGCAGGGTGATCGTCACCTCGCCGGTGGTGCCGTCGTGGGAAACAGTCAGGAAGTCATAGGTGGCCTGGGTGCGGGTGGGGCTGAATTTGACCTCGTCTACCTGACCTTCTTTGCCGGTAGTCACGGTGGCGACTAAGTCGCCGTCGGCATACCACAGCGTGCCCTGGCGGTCGCCAGGGGCGATGTCGCCGTGGGCACGGATTTCGTAGGTGGCCCCGGCCAGATTGGCCTGTTCGTACTGGAACTGGCCGTCCTCGTGTCCGGTCAGGACGTTGCCGACCTTGCGGATGGTGAGCTGACCCAGCGTCTCATGGTTGCTGTATTCCTCTGTGAGGATGTAGTCGTCCATGTCGTCGGTGGCGTTGCCCTCCACCTGCCAAACGCGCTCACTGGTCAACTCGAACACGACATTGTACTGTTCGTCATTGAAGAAACCTTCGGGACCTTCGATTTCCACGACGCGGTAACGACCCAGCGGCAGCTTTTCGGGTGTCTTGAGGTAGCCGTCCGCATCGGTATAGAAGGTAGAAGTCTTGGCGGTGGCATTCCCGGAATCCGGGTCGGGCATCTCGATGAGTTCTTCCGCCCCGTCCTCCAGAATTCGATAAATCTGGAACGCGGTGCCGGCAATCTTGACCGGCTTGCCGGTCTCGGTGTCGATCTTGATGAGCTGCAGGTAACCTTCCAGTTCCTCGTTCAGCACGTTGTAGGTCAGGTAGGAATTGCTGGGTGTGGTTACGCTGCCGTCCGGCTGGCACATGACGCTCTGCGGGGCACTGCTGTCCACGGTCACCACAAACGGGTCGCACTGGAATACATCCTGTGGCACCGTGGTTTCAACCACCAGATACTGGCCATACGGCAGGCCGGTCACGCGGATGACCCCTTCCTCGTTGGTGAACAGTTCGGAAAGGCGGTATTCGTTGGTGTTCTGGGTGGGCACCCAGCCGTCACCCTGGCCGTTGGCATAGTCGTAGGCTGCGGTCAGGCTGGCGTTGTATTCCTCCACCAGCGCCTGGTCGGATTCAAACATACGGGCAACCGCCGCTCCCTCCCCGGAGAAATCATATTTCGGGGTGTCATTGTCGTAGCTGTCCTTGCGGTAAGCGTCCAGAATGGATTGCACGTTGTAGGTGCCGTCGGCATTTTTCTGGAATTCATCTACTTTGGATAGTTCCCAGACACGGTAAACCGTGAAGCCCGCACCTTCCAGCTTGGGGGCGGGTGTGCCGGGGCCGGTGGTGCTGACAACCTTTTGAATGGAGAAGCCAGATTTTAGCACCGCATCTTTGGAGCCGTCTGTTTCGCGGATGACATACTGGCTTTCGCCGCCGTAGGCCAGGGTTTCGTAGTGGTTGATCTCGTCGCACAGATACCCTTCGGCATAGCTCAGATAGTAGCCGTCGTAAGTCTTGATGCCGGTCAGCGCACGGCCTTCCGCCACCGCGCTGTACTGGTTTTTGTACACATAATCCGTGTACTCTCCGCGGCTGGTATTCAGTGCTTTGGTTTCACCAGTGGGCTGCAAAGTTCTGTCCAATACAGGATATTGTCCGGTCAGATAGAAATGCCCGTCCGTATCCACAGGCAGCACAATACCCGTGGCGCGTTCGACCAGATAATATTTGCCCAGGTAGAGGTTGGCAAACGCCAGCACACCGTTCTGTATCTCAGCGCTGGCAACCAGGTGGTCTTTGGCGAGAATCGGCAGGTAGTCAGTATCCCAGCCGCCGTTGGTCAGGATTGTCGTGTGCCAAATGGGGTTGCCATTGGCATCTACGATTTTGGAGTAGTCCACCGTGCCGCTGACGCCATCCGGGTGCTGGATGTCCTCGGCTGCGTATAAGTCATACACGGCCCCCTCGATGCTGGCGGTGCCGTGCAGCGCACCACCAGAACCGACGTCGGTAAACACCTGATCCAAGTCGGATTTGGTTAATACAATCGTGCCAATCACGCGGTCATTCGTAAACTTGCCGTTGACCGGCGTGCTGGTATACGAGTCCTCGTTGTTTGCCAGCCCGGTGCTGTCGGTCGCATAGGTGCGGCCTGCCTCCTTGGGTTCGCCATAAATCTGCACCGTCACGGTCCCGTCCGGCGTTTCCACCAAAACGCCGCCCTGGTTTTCGGTCAGAATGTCGGCGTTGTAGGCGGCATTGTCCAGCGTGGTCGTGCTGCCGTCGCCGGTCAGGCGCAGATAATACGCCCGCTTGCCGAGGTCGCTGCCGCTAGTTCCGGGCTTTGCTGCGTCGGTCCAGTCGCCAAAATAGCCGTCCGGGGCCAGGGTCTCGACAATCAGGAACTTGCCGTCGTTGGTAAAGGCACGGTCGTTGGGATAGTTCGCCAGCTCGGTATCCGAATAGAAAACCTCATGGCGGCTGGTCGTCCCGTCGTGGTTGGCGGTGTCGGCGCGGGTGTCGCAGAGGGTGTCCTCAAAGTAGAGTTGCCCGGCTTCGGCCAGCGTCCAATCCGGGTGCAGACAGGCGACGGTGTAGCTGCCGTCCCCGGCCCGCTGGATCGCATAGTTGGTGCTTACCTCGTACATGCCGCGGGCTGCGTTCCACTCGTACAGCGTAAATTGGGCGTCCGCCGCGATGGCTTGCCCGGTCTCACTGTCGGTCTTGTGGATGACCACCCGGTTGCCCCAGGGGCGGTTGCGGTCGGCGTTTGCCCCCAGGTACTCCACAACCTTGTCGGCCTTGTCGATCACGAACTCGACGCGCCACGGCCCGGCCCCGTCCTGGGTGACGGCCGTGTACCCGTAGGCCGATGCCGCTTCCTCGATCTTGAACTTGCCAAGGTTGTCTTGGGTATAGTAGACGCAGCCCTTCTGCCAGCCGGTGTAGCTGTCGTTGGCGACCGTCACCGAGTAGGTGCCGTCGGCCAGCCGCACAACGCGGTAGTTGGGGCTGATTGCATAGTCGCCCGCAGTCTGTGACCATTCGTAGAGCACAAATTTGGTGTCCTCGGTCAGACGGCCGCCGGTCAGGGCGTCGAGCTTCTCCCAGCGCACCGTGGCGCGCCAGGGCTGGTTTTGAATCGTCGCGGTTACGCTGCCATTGGGGTGCACGGTCACGGTCTGTTCGCTGCTGCCGGTGGCTGAGAAGCCCTGCGGCACACCGGTCTCCTTGACCAGAAATTCCCGCGCCTGTTCGGCCGCAGCCGCGGCTGCCGCGTTGGCCTGGTTCTGGGCGTCGGCCCGGGCTTCATCGCGCAGGGCGCTCTCGGCCTGTGCGCGCTCACTCTCGGCTGCGGCGTCGGCTTCCTCCTGCGAGGCCGCGCCGCTCACACTGCCGCTGTCCGACCGGCTCGCGCTCTTAGTCACGCTGCCCTTATAGCTGAAGGTCACGCTGCCATCGCCGTTGACCGTGCGGATGATCTCGTGCTCCGGGCTAATTGACCAACTGCCGCCGTCCAAATTCCCACTGGCGGGGGTGGGCGTGACCGTGATTTCGGCATCGTCCAGCCGTTCGCCGGTGATCGCGGCGGTCTTGTCCACCGCCACGGTCATGGATACGGCAAACTCCGCGCTGGCGCTCTCGCTCACGTTGACGCTCCAGTTGGCGTCGTAGGTGGGCGGGGGCGTTTCCTCGGGCTGATCCGGCTCGGTGGGCTGGTCCACGGGCGCGTAGCGGGTCATGACGTTCTGCCACCCGGCCTCGCTGGCCTGGTAGACATAGGCGCTGCCGCTGTTGCTGGCCTCCTGCCGGTGCGCCCAGACGTATCGCTGGATGTCGAGCTTGCTGCTGCACCCGGCGGCCAGGGCCTGGTCCAGCAGATCGGTGGTGCCGTAATAGGTCCAGTAGACGCTGGCCGAGGGCTTGCCGTTCATGCCTTCGTCGAGGCAGTAGCTCTGGTCCTCCCCCTCAAACGTGATGAGCCATTCGCCGCCCACGTTGGTCACGTCGGTGATGTGGTACTGGTGTTCGCCTGCCCGCGCCGAGAAGGCGGAGAACAGCGAAATCTTGTGGTATCGTGTGACTGAGATTGTGCGGGTGATGGCTGCGCTAGCAGCATCCGCTGCCGCTGTGTCAACAGGCGCGGCATAGGTCGCTTCGGCAGTGAAGTCGCCGTCCGCCCGCACATACAGCATCCATGCGGAGGCTTGCTCGCCGCTGACGAAAGTACGGGTATAGGTTGTGCCCATGTCGGCCGCCATCTCGGAATCGGTAAAGACAGCGCCGTCCGAGAGGGTCACGGTGACCGTGCTGTCCGGGGCGGGGTCGACGGCCTGCAACAGCACTGGCACGGCTTCACCGGCAGGCATCCGGGCTTCATCCGCCTCGATGGCAAACAAGGATTCGTCGATGTTGCCGCTGGCCGGGGCTTGGTAGTCCGCGTCCAGCACCGTGAAGCTGAACCGGGCTGCGGAGGCAGCGGTTTCGGGGGTAGCTTCGGTTGCTTGTTCAGGTGTGGCCGTTTCCGGCGTAGCCACCGCCTCGCTTTCGGGGGCCGCCTGGGCCGTCTCCGGTGTGGCGGTGGTTGCATCGCCGGAGGCCGCCTGTGTAACGGCCGCCCCCGCCGCCTGCGCGGCCAATGCCGCGCCGCTGCCGGTCAGCAGGCACAGCCCCGCCAGCAGCGAGGCGGCCAACCTGCGCCAGCTTTTTCGTTTGATTTTGCAATTCATAGGCTTTTCTCCTTATGATTGGAAATGAAAAAGCCCGCGGCATGGATGCACAAACAACCATGCCGCGGGCGCGGGTCAGGAAATATGCTTTATCTTTCTGTGCCAGGGTGGCACCGCTTGCGCGATTGTTCCTGTACGTCTCTGGCTTTAGCCGCTGCTTGCAGTACGGCGTCCGGGTCAAAACCGGCCAGCCGATACCCCGTCAAAACCGTTTGCAGGTAGGCGGGGCTGGGCGGCTGGGCTTTCTCACAGTAGGGCGTGGTCATAACATACGCAACGGCTGTCTGCGACCCCGTGTCGGTCTGTACGGTCAGGGATTCTTTGGTGTACAGGTGCGGGTACCCCTCGTAGCGGTCAAGCGCCCGCTCATCGCGGTCGTTGACTTTCCAGAGGATACCATCTATCCGTCCGCCCGCTTTGGGCAGGATGGTCAGCACCCCGCGCCGGAAGGCCAGTTCATACCCTTCCAACACGGCCCGGCACACGAGCTGCGCCATCGGGCAGCGGACAGCCATCTGGCCGACGTTCAGGTTGGACCCATAGGCAAAATACAGTTCTTTCAAAGGCATCGTCTCCTTCAGCGAGCGTCGCCGCCGCGGGTATGGCGGCGCTGGTAGCTTTCGTACTGGTTGCGGTCGCGCAGCCAGGCCGGGTCACCGGGCAGGCGCTTGAGCAGGTGCATCCGCACGTTCTTGTATTCGGGGCCGATGAGCCCCAGCCGAAGCAAAAAGGTTCGGAACGCAAACGCCGGGTTGTCTCCCACCGGCGTTTTGCGGGCCACTGTCTTTTCCAGGTTGATGGCCTGGGCCGACATGGCCAGCGCCAGGGTGATGTCGGCGCGGACTTCCCCGGCGTGCAGCGTGCTTTCAAAGCAGCGCCATTCCACCGTCCCGTGGTAAAACACCGAATGAAGGTTGAGGGCATAGTACCGCGACCAATGGTAATGATCGTGTGCGCCGTCATCGCCCTCGTACCAGGCACGGCGGAGTTGCTCCATCGTCAGGTGCGGGGACATGGCGCGAATCGTGCGAATGACACAGACACGAGACAGTTTACAAAACGTCTGTGCGCGTCGTTCCTGGGTTCCCAGCGCCGCAAAGATCAAATCCTCTTTGGAGTACATGATTGACAGCAGATTTCGCAGGCTGCGCGGCGTGTGGTTCGCCGCATCCACATGGACGTGAAGCCCACAGCTGGGGTTCACAACCGCCCCGGCGTGGCGTAGCGCCCGCACGACCTCCTGCAATTTACCCATCTCGGAGTATTCCAACACCGGCGAGTTGAGTTCAACTTTGTAAGTCGAGCTTCGGGCTGGTTCCTGACGCCGACCAACACGCTGGGTGGCCTGGATACTGCCGTCATAGACGAACCGCCACGGCTTGCCGTCCGCGTCCTCAACCTCCCAAGGGTCATACAGGCGGGATTCGCCGGTGCGACGCGCCGTCGTGCCGAAGAGCCTGCCCACCGCTTCGGCCGCCTGCTGCCGGGTGATGCCGGTCATCTCGATCTCACAGCCAAATTTCTGGTCACGGAAGTCAAGGGGCAATGGTTGTTTCTCCGTTCAGTTCGGCATCCACCGCCGCCAGCCTGCGCCCGATGGCCTCCACCACATTCACGGTCACGCCGTTGCCGGCTTGCTTGTAAGCCTGGGCCTCGCTGGCGACGGCCAAAATCCTGTCGATGTGGTCATCCTGCCAACCCTGCAGCCGCAGGCATTCCCGCGGCGTCAGGCGGCGGATGCGGTCAGCGCATAGCACGCCGGAGGCCTCCCGTCTGTGGTTGTGGATGCCGCCGTTCTGTTTGGCGGTCAGGCAGCGGGCCAGACTGGTGCAATCGGGCTGCTCGTTCATGTCCACGAAGCAGAGCACGCCCTGGTTGGGCGAGGTCGTCAGGGTGTGGGCGATGCCGTGCCCGACCCGGCCGCGGCGGCGGTTGGTCGTGGCGTAGGCCAGGCTGATGCTGTCGCCTGGGTAAGCCAGCTTGTAGCCGGTTTTCGTCGCCTCTTTTACCGGGAATCCTTCCCCCAGCCGTCGGGCAACAGGCGCTGCTGTTGTTTCGGTGAAAGGAAATACTTTTCCGGCACATCGGGCGTCAAGAAATCCGACAATGTATACACGGCGGCGGGATTGGGGGACGCCAAAATCTTTGCTGTTAAGCACCTGCCATTCGACATGGTACCCCAATCGGTCCAGCGCATGGAGGATCGTTGCAAACGTCCGGCCTTGGTCATGGTAAAGCAGATTGGCCACGTTCTCAAACAGCAGATAGCGAGGCTTCCTGGCCTCAGCCAGGCGGGTAAGCTCAAAGAAAAGGGTGCCGCGGGGGTCTCCGAAGCCCCTGCGAGCGCCAGCACAGCTGTAACTTTGGCACGGGAAACCGCCGCAGAGCAGGTCGAAGTCGGGCATGGTGTCGGGATCGGCTTTTCTGGCATCTTCGATGTACCACTCTCCCTCCGTATCAAACAGGGCGCGGTAGCTGCGTTCGGCGTGTTTGTCGCACTCGCAGTGCCCCACGCAGGTGAAACCACCGGCACAGGTCAGCCCCTCGCGGAAGCCGCCAATGCCGGCGAACATATCGATAAAACGAATGGTCTTTATACACCCCCCTAAATGAAAATGGCCCGCATTGGCTGCGGGCCACATCGTGTATTTGTTTACTTTTTGATCTCCCAGTATTGGAGCAGCAGGAAGTCCAGCGGGTAGAACTCACCCTGGCCGGTGCGGATACACTCCGCCGCGTAGGCCAGATTATCTTCCCGGCTGCCCTGGTCTGCGACAATGTACAGGCTGGGCAGGCTGAAAGCGAACATTTTGTCGCCGTCATCCGTTACAAGGTGCATTCCGGGTTTAATCTCATCGCCGTTGCGGTCATACCGCTCCAGCGGCATCTGCACAGAATGCAGGGCCGTCATCGCCCGCATCTTCGCCTGCGCAGTCCGCCAGAGCCGCATCTGCTTCCGCATCGCTTTCCGGCGCATCAGCCGGTTGCGCATCCTCACCCGTCTCGACATCGTCGGTCACCTCATCTTCCTGGCCATAATCTTCGATTTCGTCCACTGTATCGTCAGCTTCCACAGCTTCGGTCGCGTCCTCGATCTCGGCGGCCTCCGCCGCCTCGAATTCCTCGTCCGCTTCCTCGAGCGCCTGCTCGATCAGGCCGATGACAAATTCCTTCTGGGTGAGTTTGCGGTGGTATACCTGCTCGTAACGGGCCAGGTAGTCCTTGATCTGCTGGAAGAGTTCCTCGCTGACCTGGAATGCCATTGTCCGTGTTTTGCCCATTGTGGTTGCCCCCTTCTCATAGTGCTCCCGAATGACTTGTTCGATGAATTTGCTCATCGTGCTTTCGTTCTGCCGGATTTCCTCGGTGATGCGATTGTGCAGATCGAGTGGAATCTTGCAGGTCACGCCTTTGGTTTTCATTGTCTCTCCTTTCCATCATGCCTGCGTTGTTTTTGATTGCAACGCAAGCATACTCCAAAGGCCAATGGAAAGCTATACCAAGACTCAACAAAGAACGAATGCAACGATTGTGCAAACGGGAGCAATACCAACAAGGGCGAAAAATTCGCGGACAGATTACTCGGCAAGCATAGGCACCACCTCCTTTGCGGCTTTTCCAGCCGGTTCGGCCAGGTCATGGCTGACCAGCGCGCTGTAGTAGCTGTTGATCGTGACCGGTGCGTTGTACAGTGTCGCCAGCAGGTATTGCTTGATGTTCTTGACCTTGGCGGTGTTTTCGTGCAGGCACTTGAGCACAAAGCGGATGTGCTCGGCGTCCAGCTTGAGCAGCCGGGATTTGACCACCTCGGTCGGAAAGTCAGAGCCACAGACGCGGGTGGTTTTGCGCCGGGCGCAGACGGTCTCGGTCATGAGCTCAACGATCTCATCGATCAGGTCGGCGTCGTCCGGGTTCTGGGCCACCAGCAGCGGGTACTGGATGTTGTCGCGGATTAAGGCTCGGTATTGTTCCATCTGCCCGACCAGGTTCGATTCGGTTCGCTTCTCTTCCGGCGGTTCGGCCGCCCGGAAAGGAATCGAATCGGTACTTTGTCTATCTGTCTTTTGTTTCTCTATATTTCTTTGCGTCGGCTTTTCCGACAGCGGTTTCCCCGTCGTCGGATTTCCCGATGACGGTTTTTCCGATGACGGTTCACCCGGCAACGGTTCCTGTGGCCGCTCATAAATCGTGTACTCGTTGCCCGCGAACTTGCCGCCGCGGTCGGTAGTCTGGCGTCGACGTATGTACCCGGCCTGTTCCAGCTCCCGGATGGCAGTGCGGATGGCATCCTTGCTCTCCCGGTTGATATAGCACAAGCCGGCCAGCGTATAGTCCCAATCTTCCGGCAGGGAGAGCATCTGGGACAGCAGGCCCTTTGCCTTCAGGCTGAGCCGCTTGTCCCGCAGGTGGTAGTTGCTCATGACGGTGTAGTCGCTTGTTCGTTCTACTCGAAATACAGCCATGTCCATTCATCTCCTTTGTGTCAGCCAAAGGCAAATCGTAGGCTTTGGCCGTATTTTGGGTTTCCATATTAGAAACCTGGGGTATCATCTATTCAGGCGTGCCCTCCTGCAAGGCCGAGAAGAAATCCAGCGTTGATTTGGGCACTGTCTTTTTCGGTTTGGGTTCCGCGGGCGCAGCAGTGACTTGAATTTTGTTAAGTTCTTCCCGCAGCATGGCACGCAGCTCTTTTTGCGCGGCGGTAAGGTCACTGGCCCTGAGAATGCAGGCCGTCAGATACGCGCTGCGCTCCCCGGGCGGCTGCTCCTGTAAGAGCTGCCAGGCACGGCGCTGGGCCGGGTCGCGCAGGTTGGGGCGGAAGACGAATTGCGGGCGCTTCACCCTTGCGCGTCATCGCCCCAAAGAGCGGCCACAGCGCGCTCATACCCTTGGGCGTTGACACGGTCGTCCAGCAGGGTCACGGTGCGACACAGGCCGTCACTGGGGCGGATGTGGCGGCTTACAACCGATGCGCCTCCGCCAATCATGACGACGGGGAGCGCGTGGTAGTCAAACCCCGCTTCCAGCACAGCGGAGAGCAGCCGCTCGGTGTAGAGGCGCCCCTGCTCACGGATCAGGCTGCGCACGGATTCCTCCAGACTGCACGGGCGGCCCGCCAGCACCTGCTCGATCTGGGCGTCGGTCAGGGAGAGGCCAGTGCTCTGCCGCACTCGCTCCCGCACCTCGTCGATGCAACGGATCATGCCGAATTCCAGGCTGTGGCAGGTGTCGATGATCGGCTGCCCGTTGTCGATGCGCATGAGATCGACCGTCCACCCGCCGATGTCGAGCAGCAGCATGGAGGGTTCGTCCGCCAGCAGGTCAGGCTGGGTCATAAGCGCCGTGAAGCCCTGGGGAAAGAGAAGCACATCCTCAATCGTGATACGGTACTTTTTGCCCTCGTAGGCGAACTCGGTGGGCTGGCCTGCATTGCGGAGCAGGTATTTTCGAAAGGCAGGCTTTTCCCGTCCATAGCTGGTCAGCGGCAGCCCGGCTGCAATGGTCACGCTGCCCTCACGGGGCGCGCCGCGGGCTTGCAGCTCCTGCGCGATGGCGGCCAGCGTCATCAGGTAGTAGTTGTCGTTGGCGGTCTTGTCCCGCTGGATTGGCTGCCGTCCGCTGCCGCAAACAAAAAAACACCCGCCGAACGTAAGCACGTTCTGGCGGGTGTAGGGTTCGCGGTCACCGAAAGGCGTAATGCCGGCCGGGAAGGAACAGTTTCGTGTTTTGATGGCGTAGTAGCCGTGGTCGATGCCTAGGATCATATAGTTCCTCGCTTTCTGTTTGTATGGAATGAAATTATGGATGCGACTGCCCGTAACCAAAACGGCTGCACCAGTCGCTCTATCTACAAGGCCAAGATCGTTCCCAGCCGAGTAACAAGTTGAGCAAACGAAAAAGCCGCCAAATTTCCGAGAGAGGGAAGCCAGGCGGCCTGTCCGATTCTGAAGGCACTGCTAAGGACGTATTTTAACGACGCTACATCTTCGAAAATTGCTGAACTCGCGGGCGTTCGGGAGCAGATACTGTTGAAACCGCCCATATGGTTAAGTATAATATTAAGTAGATGAGGTGTTTGTCCCGTGTATGCATATCGATTGATGTAAGAGGAAAGAAATGGTTCTTAATGGAATGGTAGATAACCACTCATTACCTCGTTTACAAGTTTTTTGCTGAAAGAGGTCAAAAAATGTTCTCAGATGTGTTTTGCGACTGTTTCCTATATCCAGCAATTTTTGAAGGTATAAAACTTGGTACTGGCAAAGTGTGGAATATTATTCAAGAAAAAGATCGAGCGGGCGAGCTAACGTCTACGGATACTCGCTTATATAAGTTGATTGAGAGCGTCTGTAGGAAGTTCATGAAGCGCTGTTCAAATGATACTCTATATTCTTGTTGTGAATTTCTGTGCAATTTATGGCTGAACGACAAATCATTCAGTTCTACTGCTGTACAAAACGCTTTGCGTAAAGCTAATTATTCATGTACGATGAGTACTGCGAAGGCCTTGTGCAAATCGTTGAACGAGGAAATATATAGATCGCAGGAACTATCAAACGCAGCCGTTTTGAAGCACCTAGAGCAAATATTATTGCTGTTACAGGATCAACATAAAGAAACTGTAAGTAGAATACCTGTTGCAGCACCGATGGGAGATAATATCGATATTTCAAAATCGAGCCCAATTTTCTTTACCAATATAGGGAAAGAAAAAACCGTGTACAATTTGGTTCGGGAAGAAACGCAATGCAGAATTTCGATAAATTTTGAACCCATTCGGATCAGGCCGGAAATACCTGCTTATGGGGGAGTTTGCTATTTACTTTCCCCTGCAATCAATATAATGTCCAAAAGTAAAATACAAATTTCTATTGACTTCGAAGATGATCATTTATCCCAGATCACGTTAGAACTTAAGAAAGCCGGGCATAAGCTTCCCGAAGACGAAAAGAAGTATATCATAAAAAATAACGGGTTAGCAAGAAATGATCAAATTATTGATTTGAACGACTGTCCATTTCAAATCAAAGAGGATTTAGGTGAAATTGTTCTCGCTACTGAAGTGACTGATTTTCGGGATTGCAATAAATTGTCCTCGGCGATTACCATTAGACGAATAGCGTTTATGCCTTAAGCATTCAACTAACTAATAGACCGGAGAGATAATTAGATGATCAGTGCAGACTTACCAATCACAAAATTGAGGAAGATAAATTAAACAGAGCAGCTTTTGTACAAAGTCTGGCAAAGACAATATCGCAATATTCCCTCACTTCTTCTTTTACGATAGGCCTTTATGGAGAATGGGGAAGCGGAAAAACATCTCTAGTGAAGGTAGGGGCCTGCGGACATTTTATTGGACTAAATGGACCCCCTCATCTTTGTTCTATATTCCGCTGGACTTAGTCCGCCAAGAGACAGCTTTATTCGCGTAACCTCGCTTCATCGGCTATGCTCCTGGATTTATCTGGAGTGATGTTGTTGATCCACTTAAAGAACCCCTCGCCTCTGCAAACCTCGTTTAGTTTCTCTCTTGAAGATTGCTACGTATTATCGTACTATATTCGATTGGAAGCATAGCTTCACCTCGTCACACACGCTAGAGCACCTGACTGTTAATCAGGGTGTCCTCGGTTCAAGTCCGAGAGGGGCAGCCACTACGCGATGGAACGTTACGTTCCATCGCGCTTTTTGCGTTTCGAAAACCACTCGCTTAGCGAGTGGTTTTCGGAACACAAAAAAGGCCGCCCCGGCGGGCGGGGCGGTCAGGAAAAATCTGTGCGGTTACGCGGGGGGCTTCAGCTGATGGTGAGCGTCCAGGCAAAGGTTTGGCTGGCGCCGGGGGCAAGGATTTCGTGCTTGCCCTCCTCATTGACGCTGTTGGCCCAGCCGTTCCAGGGCTCCATGCAGACAAAACGTTCGGCATCCTGCTGCCACAGCACGGCATGCGGGAACTGCGCTTCGTCAAAGGCGACGGTCACGGTGTGGCCGTTGCCGGCGTCATGCAGGACCATCGGGCTCTTGACGCCGGTCAGCAGCCGGGTGGAATCGGCGCTGCCGGGCGTGCGGGTCAGGGTGATGGTTTCGGGCGCAGCCGGCTGCGGGCCGACAGCGCTTTCGGAACAGGTGGCGGCCTGGATCGCAAACGAGATATTTTCCAGCTTGGTCGCTGCAAAATACGGATGGAAGCCAACGCTGTACGGCATTTCCTTGTCGCCGGTGTTCTCCACCCGCAGCGCCAGCGTAGCGGTCGCCCCGGCCAGGGTGTATCGCATGGTGAGCTTGAAGTCAAACGGGTAGCAGAATTTGGTCAGCCCATTGGGGGTGAGGGTCAGTTCGATCGCTTCGTCCTCCGCCTTGGCAACCGACCAGGGCAGCAGGTCGGCAAAGCCGTGGATTTCGATCGGGTAGGCCTGTCCGCCGAACATATGCACGCCGCCTTCCGGCTTGCTGCAGCTCGGGAACAAAATCGGGATGCCGCAGCGGGTGCGGTCGGTCGATTCAAAGTTTTTATCCCGCAGCCAGAGGTATTCGTCGCCGTCCTTCTGGAACGAGATGGCCATGCCGCCCTTTTCCGGGGCGACGGTCAGCGCATAGGCGCCGTCGGTGAGGGTGAGGGTCTGGTAGCGGACGCCGTATTTTTCATAGACGCCGGTGGAACAGATGGACATAGGTACCTCCTTTGGACTTTGAAAAAACAATAGAACCGGCGGCCATAGCCGGACGGTTTGCATACCGTAAACAGCGCCCGCACAAGCGGGCGGCAGGGCGGTGAACCCTTACAGCGTTACGCCGCCCTTGAAAATTGCAATCTCGCGGAAGCCGCCGGCTTCCGCCCGGGTTTGGCGCCCGCAAGCCGTGGCAAGCACAAGGCGGTACAGGTCTTGCGCGGCGGCGTCAATCGTTTTGCAGCCGTCGGCAACAACACCGGCGTTGAAATCGATCCAGTTCGCCTTTTTGGCGGCCAGGGCCGAGTTGGTGCTGAGCTTGAGGGTCGGGGCCGGCGCGCCGAACGGGGTGCCCCGCCCGGTCGAAAACAGGATCAGGTGCGCGCCGGCCGCGGTCAGCGCGGTGGCCGAGACAAGGTCGTTGCCCGGGCCGGAAAGCAGGTTGAGCCCGCGGGCCCTGACTGCGTCGCCGTAGCCGATCACATCGGCGATCGGGGCGGCGCCGCCCTTTTGCACGCAGCCGCAGCTCTTATCCTCCAGCGTCGTGATGCCGCCCTGTTTGTTGCCGGGGCTCGGGTTTTCATAGACGACCTCGCCGTGGGAGAGGAAATAGTCCTTGAAGCCGTTGATCATCGCGACGGCTTTGTCAAAAACCTCTTTGCTCGCGCAGCGGTTCATCAAAAAGCCCTCGGCCCCGAACATCTCGGGCACCTCGGTCAGCACGGTTGAGCCGCCGCGCGCGCAGAGCATATCGCTGAAACGGCCGATTACCGGGTTTGCCGTAATGCCCGAAAGCCCGTCCGACCCGCCGCACTTCATCCCGACGACGAGCTCGGAAACCGGGATCGCCTCGCGCGCGAACTGCCCGGCATATGCGGCGAGCTGTTTCAAAAGCTCGCGCCCGGCGGCCAGTTCGTCCTGCACATCCTGGCAGGTCAGGAACTTGACGCGGGCGGGGTCATACGCCCCAAGCTCGGCCAAAAACTGGTCGCGGGTCAGGTTTTCGCAGCCGAGCGAAAGCACCAGTACGCCGCCGGCGTTCGGGTGGCGGGCCAGCGCCGCAAGCAGCTTGCGGGTCTGGGCGTGGTCGGCCCCGGTCTGGGAGCAGCCGTAAGGGTGCGGGAAGGCGTAAAGCCCTTCGACGCTGCCGGCGACAAGATCCTGGTTTTCCCGCACAAGCGCCTTGGCAATGTCGTTGACACAGCCGACGGTCGGGATGATCCAGAGTTCGTTGCGGATGGCCGCGCGTCCGTCCGCCCGGCGGAAGCCCATAAAGCTCTCCGGCGTGACGGGGGCCAGCGGGTGCAGGTCGGGGGTGTAGGCGTATTCAACCTCACCCGAAAGGTTGGTTTTAAGGTTGTGGGTGTGCACCCAGCCGCCGGGGGCGATATCGGCCGTCGCGTGGCCGATCGGGAAGCCGTATTTGACGACGTTCTCGCCGGCGCGGATCGGAGAGACGGCCATCTTGTGACCCTGGGGGATATCCTCGGCTGCTGTGACGGTCTGCCCGCAGTCGGGCAGTTCCACCGCCGTGCCCCGCGCAAGGGGGCGCAGCGCCACGACGACATTGTCGGCCGGGTGGATGTGGATGGTGAGAGGCATGGGGGCTCCTTTTCGCGCGGCCGAGCCGCGCAAATGAAAAACGAAAAATTGCGGTGGAGCGGCGTCCTGCGGCCGCCTTCAAGAATTGAAGTGAGAGAGATATAAACGGTTGAGACCGTAGCGGCGCACAGCGTGCGCCATAGATGTTGAAAATTGTGGAAAACGGAAAAATTGGCCGGTGGTTTCAATGTAGGGGCGGCTTCCATATCCGCCCGGTTCGCGGCGTTACAAGGTTCCCGGGGCGTCGGGGTCGCCGCCCCCTACGCACAAGGGGTAGGCGCGTCGCTGCCCTGGCGGGGCTATGCCCCTCACCCCACACGCCCAAACGCCGCTTTCGCGCCCTGTTCTCGGATCATCGTCAAATTCCGGACCGTCGCTTCCTCAAAGCCGGGGATTTGGGTCAGATCCTGCCCCCACATCCGGGTATCGGTCATCACGGCGTGGACAAGGGCCGGAACCGCGTCGTTCCAGTGCGCGGCATAAAACTCGAGCACCCACCGGTCGTCGCTGATCGTGTATTCATTGCCGGCCGGCCGCTTTGCCACAAGCCCCGCTTCGGTCAGGCCCTGGATCTCGCTTGTATAAAACGCGAGGTAGGCCGCAAAGCTCATCGCCAGACACGGCGGCAGCGCGCCGTTTGCTGCGACGTAATCGAGCAGGCTCGGCAGGTTGCGCGCCCGCCATTTTGAGGTGGAATTCAGCGAGATGCTCAGCAGCTCATGGTTGACGAAGGGGTTGTTGAACCGATCCTCGACCGCGGCGGCGAACTGTTTGCAGTCCTCCTGATCGAGCGGCAGCACCGGCACGATCTCGTCAAGCAGCATCTTGTTCATAAAGGTGCGGATCGTTGCATCGTGCATACAGTCACGCACAACATCGAACCCGGCCAGGTACGCCCCCAGCACAAAACCGGTGTGCGCGCCGTTCAAAATCCGTACCTTGCGTTTTTTATAAGGGGTCACATCCGGCACAACCGGGCAGTTGAGCCCGGCAGCTTTGAATGGCAGCTTGTCGGCCAGCCAGGCGGGGCCTTCAATGTTCCAGACGCCGAAAATCTCGCCGACGTCGATGAGTTCGTCATGGTAGCCGTTTTCGGCGTCCAGCCGGGCGGCCTCCCCGGCGTCCCGGATGCGGCCGGGCACAATCCGGTCCACCAGGGTGGAACAGAAAAGGCAGTGCTCGTTCACCCAGATGCGGAAGCCATCGCCAAGATTCCACTGGTCAATGTACCGGTTCACGCATTTCAACAGTTCCTTGCCGTTGTTGTCGATCAATTCACAGGAAAGGATCACAACCCCCGGCTTGCCGGCGCCGTACCGTGCATACAACACCTGGGTGAGCTTTGCGGGGAAGGAGGCCGGCGGGCAGTCCTCCGGCTGGCAGGCCGGGTCATAGACAATGCCGGCTTCGGTTGTGTTCGAGACGATATATTCGAGATCGTCCGAAACGGCTACCGTCATCATCGCCTCGTACCCTTCTTTTTCATAGGGGTTCAGGCAGCGGGATACGCTCGAAATCACCCGCTTCTGGTCGACCTTCTCACCGTTTTGCCGCCCGCGCAGATACAAGGTATACAGCCCCTGCTGCGCGTTGATCTGCTTGGCAAGGCCCGGGGCAATCGGCTGTACCAGGCAGCACTTGCCGTTCCAGCCGACCTTCTCGTTGGCCAGATCAAACCAGTAATCAACGAAGGCGCGGAGAAAATTTCCTTCTCCGAATTGCAGCACCTTTTCGGGTGCGGAGGGAAGCAGGTAGCCCCGGTAACCGGTCTGGGCCAGGGTTTGGTAGCTGAGTGTCTGCATACAAGGGCGCTCCTTTTTATTCAAGACGGCAAGATGGGTCCCCTGGCGCAGAACCGGGCGGGAGCGTCTTTGCCGGGCTGTGCGGCGGGCGCTTCCATGCGCACGCATGGCGCCTGTGCACGGGGGCGGTTTTCCCCTTTATTCTAGTTTCTTTGCCCGGCGCCGTCAAGATTCAAATTGATCAAAACGCACGGATCTTGCACAGGGCGGGCCGGGAAAACGGTTTTTGGGATGTTGCACAAGGATCATTTGAAAAGTTTGGCGGTTTTTTTCGGACTTTGGGCAATTTTTGCAACTTGTTTGGCGGTGCCGCAATCGGTATAATGAAAGCATAGACAACCGTTTGGCGGCCGCGGCGGCGGGCAGGATCTGCACGCTGCGCCCGCCTGTGAAAAGGAGACTGTGTATGAAAGCGTTTATGGACAAGGACTTCCTGCTCGATACCGCCACCGCCCGCCGCCTGTATCATGACTACGCGGCCGGCCTGCCCATCATCGACTACCACTGCCATATCCCGCCGCAGGAAATTTACGAGGACCGCCGGTTTGAAAACATCACCCAGGTCTGGCTCGGCGGCCGCCAGGTGGCCGCCGACGGGTCGGTTTCCTACTTCGGCGACCATTATAAATGGCGGGTCATGCGCTCCAACGGCGTGCCGGAAGACTATATCACCGGCGACAAACCCGACCGCGAGCGGTTCCAGAAGTTTGCCGAATCGCTGGAAATGGCGATCGGCAACCCGATGTACACCTGGTGCCACCTGGAACTCAAGAAATACTTCGGGTATGAGGGTGTGCTCAACGCCGATACGGCCGAAGAAGTCTGGAACCTCTGCAACGACAAACTGCAGAACGACCCGAACATGACGGTCCGCGGCCTGATCCGCCAGAGCAACGTCGCGATGGTCGGCACGACCGACGACCCCGTTGACACCCTGGAATGGCACAAGAAGATTGCCGAAGACCCCTCGATCGAGGTCGTCGTAGCCCCGTCCTTCCGCCCCGACAAGGCCCTCAACATCCACAAGGCCGGCTTTGTGGAATACATCCACAAGCTTGAGGAGACCGTCGGCCGCAAGTTTGCCTGTGCGGACTGCGTTGTCAAAGCGCTTGAAGAGCGGCTTGCGTTCTTTGTCTCGATGGGCTGCCGTGCGGCCGACCACGGGCTTGACTATGTGCCGTTTGTTGACGATGCGGACCTTGCCACCGCCGCCTTCAAAAAGGCGATGGCCGGGGAGGAAGTCTCGAAGCAAGAGCGGGACGCCTACATCACCCACCTGCTCATTGCCTGTGCCAAGATGTACAAAAAGTACGGCGTCGTCATGCAGGTGCACTATTCCTGCCTGCGCAACCCCAACGCCCGGATGTTCAAGCGCCTTGGCGCCGACACCGGCTTTGATATGATCGCTGTGACCGACGCGAGCGTGACGTTGAGCAGCCTGCTCTCGAAGCTTGACGAAACCGACGAATGCCCCAAGACCATCCTCTACAGCCTGAACCCGTCCGACTTTGATATGCTCGGCACGATGATCGGCTCCTTCCAGGGGGATGAAGTCCCGGGCAAGATCCAGCTCGGCTCGGCCTGGTGGTTCTGCGATACCAACGACGGCATGTACCAGCAGATGCGCACGCTGGCACGCCTGGGCCTGCTCGGCAACTTTATCGGTATGCTGACAGACAGCCGCAGTTTCCTGTCCTACACCCGGCATGAGCTGTTCCGCCGCCTGATGTGCAACCTCGTCGGCGAATGGGTCGAAAACGGCCAGTACCCGAACGACGAAAAATCCCTCAAGAAGATTGTGGAAGGCATCAGCTACTACAACGCCAAGCGGTATTTCGGGCTGTAAGAATTAAGATACATACAACAGCGCCTGCGGCGCGGGGAACCCCCGCGCCGCAGGCGCTGTTTGTTTGTATGGGGATTGCAGGGGACGAGGTTTGCACCATCCGGGGAATCGCGATCCTCAATACCCCCTTACCCGGAACCTTCTTTCCTCTTCCACCGTCGGGATCGTGCGGCAGGTCATGCCGTCGATCAAAATCCAGCGGCTCGTGGCGGTCAGGGTGGGAACCAGCTTGTCAAGCGCTTCGGGCGGGCCCTGGGCTTCCAGGCTTACGCTGCCGTCATCGTTATTTTCCACCCAGCCGGTCAGGCCAAGGGCCTGGGCCGCATACTGGGCGCGGTAGCGGAACCCCACCCCCTGCACCCGGCCGGTAAACCGCCAGCGGCGGCGCTCGGCCGGCTTCATGGCGCAATGCCGGTCACGGCATAGTCTTCCGCTTCCACGGCGGCCTTGAGCGTCTCGTCCGCCACCGGTTTGCTGAGCGTGACAAGGGCGGTGCCGGCCTCATGGCTGACCGCGGCCTCGGTGACGCCGTCCAGCGCTTCCAGCGCCTTTTTGACGGTGGCTTCGCAGTGCGGGCACATCATGCCGGTAATGCGCAGCGTCTTGTGCAGCGCGGCCTGCTGCGGGGCGGCCTGCGCGGGCGCAGCCGGTACCGGGCAGGCAGCTGGCGGGGCCCCGGCGTCGGGCGCAGCAGGCGGCGCCGGGCGCCCCCGCGGGGCATCGCGGGAGGCATCGTGCGGGTCAAAGGTGTTCAGCCGCAGCGCGTTTGTCACAACGCAGATGCTCGAAAGGCTCATGCAGGCGGCTGCGATCATCGGGTTGAGCAGGATGCCCAGCGGATACAGCACGCCGGCGGCCAGCGGAATGCAGATCGCGTTGTAGAAGAAGGCCCAGAACAGGTTCTGGTGGATGTTGCGCACCACCTGGCGGGACAGCCGCACCGCGGCCGGCACATCGGCCAGGTCGCTGCGCACAAGCACGACGTCGGCCGCATCCAGCGCAACGTCCGCCCCCGCGCCGATCGCAATGCCGGTGTCGGCCCGGGTCAGGGCGGGCGCGTCGTTGATGCCGTCGCCCACCATCGCAACCCGGCCCTGTTTTTGCAGCTTTCGAACCTCGGCCTCCTTGCCGGCCGGCAGCACGCCGGCCACAACATCCCGGCTGTCCAGCCCGACAAGGCTTGCAATGTGGGCGGCGGTGGCGGCGTTATCGCCGGTCAGCAGCACCACCCGCATGCCAAGGGCGCACATCGCGGCAACCGCGGCCTTGCTGGTCGGCTTCACAACGTCGGCTACCCCGATCACGCCGGCCGCGTGGCCGTCAAGCGAAAAGTAGAGCGGGGTGATCCCCTTGTCTGCCATCGCACGGCCGGCTGCGCGCAGGTCGTCGGGCAGGGCGCACTGGGTCATGATAAATTCCTCGTTGCCGCCGGCCATGACCTTGCCGGCCACCTTGCCGGTCAGGCCCTGGCCGGGGATGGCCGTGATGTTCGCCACCCGGCTGCCGCGGATGCCGTCCGCCTTGGCGCGGGCCATGACCGCCTTGGCCAGCGGGTGCTCGCTCTGGCTTTCGAGCCCTGCCGCCATGCCGAGCAGGAACTTGTCCGGCACCTTGCGGGTGCCGACAATCTCGACGACGGCCGGCGCGCCGGCTGTCACGGTGCCGGTTTTATCCAGCAGCACGGTGTCGGTATAGCCGGTGGTTTCAAGGCTTGCGGCGGTCTTGAACAGGATACCGTGCCTGGCCCCGACGCCCGAACCGACCATGATCGCCACCGGCGTTGCGAGCCCGAGCGCGCAGGGGCAGCTGATGACCAGCACGCTGATGCCCCGCGCAAGCGCAAACGGGAAGGTGAAGCCGAGCAGCAGCCAGATGATCATCGTCACCGCCGCAATGCCAATGACTGCCGGCACAAAAATGCCGGCGACTTTGTCGGCCGTGCGGGCCAGCGGGGCTTTGGTCGCAGCGGCGTCCTGCACAAGCCGGATCACCTGGGAAAGCGTGGTATCCATGCCGACCCGGGTTGCGCGGCAGGTCAGCGCGCCGTTCTGGTTGATGGTTGCGGCGCTGACCGCATCGCCGGCGGCTTTGTCAACCGGCATGCTCTCGCCGGTCAGGGCCGCTTCGTTGACGCTCGATTCCCCGGCTGTCACCACGCCGTCCACCGGGATGCTCTCGCCCGGACGCACAAGGAACACATCGCCGACCTGCACTTCGCCAACCGGCACCGTAACCTCGCCGCCGTCGCGCAGCAGGCAGGCTGTGGGCGGGGCCAGCTCCATCAGGCTTCTGAGCGCCGTCGTCGTCTTGCCTTTGGAGTAGGCTTCCAGCATCTTGCCGACCGTGATCAGGGTCAGGATCATGGCGGCCGATTCAAAGTACAGGTCATGGCGGAACTGCAGCACCTGGGCCTCGTTGCCGGCAAGGAGGCCGGCAACAATCATCACAACGGCATACAGGCCATAGAGCAGCGCGGCCCCCGCGCCGAGCGCGACCAGCGTATCCATGCCGGGCGAAAGGCTGCGCAGGCCTTTCCAGCCGGAGATAAAGAAGGCGCGGTTGATGTAGCACACCGGCAGGGTCAGCGCAAGCTGCGCAAGCGCAAAGACAAGCGCCTCCCACCCGCCGCCGTCCATAAACGGCGGCAGCGGCAGGCCGACCATATGCCCCATCGTGATATACAGCAGCGGGACCAAAAAACAAAGGCTTGTGATCAGCCGGCGTTTGAGCCGCGGGGTCTCGGTGTCCTCGAGCGCGGCCTCGTCCAGGTCGGCGCCGGCCGCAGCCGCGCCGTAGCCGGCCGCCGCAACGGCGTCAAGGATCGCCGTGTTGACGGCGTCGGGGTCGGCGCCGGGTGCATAGTCCACCTGCATGGAGTTGGTCAGCAGGCTGACCGCGACGCTGCGCACACCCGGCACCGCCGCGACCGCCCGCTCCACATGCGCGCTGCATGCAGCGCAGCTCATACCGGTCACAGAAAAACGTTGCATGAGATACCTCCGGGAGCGCGCCCGAAAGGGCGCGGGGAAAATGAAAATGAAAAATTACGGTGGATCGGCGGCCTGCGGCCGCCTCGGGAAATTATGGTGGGAAGGTTATCAATGGTTGAGACCGTAGGGGCGGGCATTGCCCGCCCGGGGGTGTTCGCAGCATGGCGGGGTTCCCGGGGCGTCGAGGACGCCGCCCCCTACGGATGGCGGCAAACGCGGTTGCCGCCTTGCAAGGCAAACGACGAACCAAACCACCATGCGTAGGGGCGGGATTCATCCCGCCGCGGTTGCACCGGGCATTCCGAGGCACGTCCCCTTAAAACACCCCCTCCGGGATGCAGATATCCCCCCGCGGCACCTTTTCCCACGAGAAGCCTTCGATAAGCTCCTCGGGCCGCCGCGCATCGGGCGCGGGTTGCAAACCGCAGAGCCAGCCCAGCTTGCCGATGATCTGTTCCGGCGTGTACCGCTGCTGCAGCTGTTCAAGGCTTACGTCCCCGTCCCGCTTCGAAAGCCGCCGCCCGTCGGATGCGAGCAGCAGCGGCGCGTGGGCGAAGGCCGGGGCCGGCAGGCCAAGTTCGCGGTAGAGCCAGATCTGCCGCGCCGTGCTCGAGAGCAGGTCCTGCCCGCGCACGACCTCGGTCACCCCCATCGCGGCGTCGTCCACGACAACGGCGAGCTGGTAGGCAAACACCCCGTCCGACCGGCGCAGGATGAAGTCCCCGCACTCGTGCGCAAGGTTCTGCCGCTGCGCGCCCAAATGCCGGTCCATGAATGCAATCGTTTCATCCGGCACTTTCACCCGCCAGGCCGGGCGGCGGGTCTTGCTCTTTTCGGCAATTTCGGCCGGGGTCAGGTTTCGGCAGGCGCCGGCGTAGAGCACCTGCCCGTCGGCCAGATGCGGCGCGCTGGCCGCGTGCAGTTCGTTCCGGCTGCAAAAACACGGGTAGAGCAGGTTCTTTTCGGCCAGGCGCGCAAACGCGGCTTCGTACAAAGCCGTCCGCTCGCTTTGGTAATAGGGAGCGTGGGGGCCGCCGGCCGCGCCGCCCTCATCAGCCGAAAGCCCGAGCCAGGCAAGGTCGGCTTCAAGCAGGTCGGCAAATTTCCGCGGGCAGCGCTGCGGGTCAAGGTCTTCGATCCGCAGCACCACCCGGCCGCCCTGCCGCTTGGCCGAAAGCCAGGCCAGCAGGCAGCAGCAGAGGTTGCCCAGGTGCATCCGGCCGCTCGGGCTCGGGGCATAGCGGCCCAGCGTCATGCCAGCGCCTCCAGCGTGTACTGCCCGTCGCCCAGGCACCGCAGGTGGACGGTATAAAACTGCGCCACCGTCCGCACCATCGCCGCGGCGTCGGCGGTGGCGGCGGTCTCCACCGCGCTGTGCATCCCGAGCTGCGCCAGGCCGATGTCGGCCATCGGGATCGGCAGCGTGTGGCTCTGCAGATTGCCGAGCGTCGAGCCGCCGGGCAAGTCGGCCCGGTTTGCAAACAGCTGCACCGGCACGCCGGCCAGCCGGCAGATTTCGCGCAGCAGCGCGCCGGAAAGCGCATTGGTCGTGTATTTCTGGCTCGCGTTGACTTTCAGCACAATGCCGCCGCCCATCCGCACGGGGTTGGCGGGGTCGGCCTTGTCGGCAAAGTTCGGGTGGGTTGCGTGGGCGTTGTCGGCGCTGAGCAAAAAGGAATTGGCGAGCGCGCGCTGCATGCCCTGCCCGCTGTGCGGCACCGAATCATAGATGCGGTCGAGTGTGTCGCGAAGGAAGCTGCTCTGCGCGCCCTGGCGGGTGCCGCTGCCGACCTCCTCGTTGTCGAGCATCGCCCAGACCGGCGCGCAGGCCGAATCGGTATCCTGGCCGGCTTCCAGAAAGCCGAACAGCGTCGTTGCCGCACATTCGAGGTCGTCGATGCGCGGGCTCATGAAGTATTCGCCGTCGGGGCCGATCACCGTCGGCGCCTGGCGGGCGTAGAGGGTCAGGTCGGCGTCCACAAGGTCGTCTTTGTCTGCGCCGAGCGCCTCGGCGATAAGATCCTCAAGCCCCCGGCATCCGGCCGGGCCCCACAGCGGCTGCATATCCACCTGCGGGTTGTAGCGGTGGCCTTCATTGACCGCGCGGTCCATGTGCGGCGCGAGCGAGGGGATCACCAGCAGATCCCGGTCAAGGTTGACAAGCCGCCCCGCAAGCCCTTCGGCTGTGCGCAGCATGACCCGCCCGGCCACCGAGAGCGGCCGGTCCAGCCAGGTGGCGCTGTGCATGCCGCCGTACCCTTCCACGTTGAGCTTGACGCAGCCGGCCGCTTCAACGGCTGTGTTTTTGATCTTGAAGGTCGGCGAATCCCCGTGGGAGGCCGTGATCCGCCAGCCGCCGACCGCATGGGCCGGCATCCGCCAGGCGATGACGGCGCTCTGGTTGCGGGTGATGTAGTACCCGCGCCCGGGTTCCAGGTTCCAGAAATCGGCTTCCTGCAGCCGGGTGAAGCCGGCCGCATCCAGCAGCCCGGCCGCATGGGCCGCCGCGTGGAACGGCGAAACCCCGGCGCGCAGAAAGTCAAACAGTTGTTGCAGTTCCATTGGGTGTCCTTTCCGTGGGCCGCGCATCCGGCGGGCCCTACGCTTCTATTGTACCGCATCCGCCGCGGTGGGAAAAGGGGGAATTTGAGAAAATCCGGGCAGAAAGGAAGAGAGTGCCCTCCAACGTGGTTATACTTGACTAACTGGCGCCCCGCATGGTATTGTATTCCCCACATAAGGGAGTAGCTGGCGCGCCTTGGCGCGTGATAAGGCCAACACACTGGGGTGACCCTGGCTTTAGATGAAACGGCGAGACTTATTTTGCCCGGCTGTAAGGCGGGGCGGGATGGGTCTCGCCTTTTTTGTCGCCGTTTTGCGGGCAAAACGATACAGGGGGAATTTGGTATGAGTTTGTTGGATCTTTTTCTGATCGCGCTTGGCCTTTCCATGGACGCTTTCGCGGTGTCCATCTGCAAGGGGCTTTCGGTGCGCAAGCTGGAAGCGCGCCATGCCGCGCTGTGCGGCGTGTGGTTCGGCGTGTTCCAGGCCGGCATGCCGCTGCTGGGCTTTTTGCTGGGTTCCACCTTTGCCGGCGTCATCAGCCGGTTCAGCCATTGGGTGGCGTTTATCCTGCTGGCTGCGATCGGCGCGAACATGGTGCGCGAAAGCTTTGGCGCAGAGGAAGAAGACCTTGCGCCGGATTTTTCCCCCAAGGCGATGCTGCCGCTTGCGGTGGCCACTTCGATCGACGCGCTGGCCGTCGGGGTCAGCTTTGCGGCCATGCAGGTTTCCATCGGGCCGGCCGTTGCGCTGATCGGGGTTACCACCTGCTGTTTGTCGGCGGTCGGGGTCAAGGTTGGCAACCTGTTCGGCATGCGCTACAAGGCCATGGCCGAGCGTGTCGGCGGCATTGTGCTGATCCTGATGGGGGCGAAGATTCTGCTCGAAGGGATCGGGATCTTATAACATCTCAATTTTCAAAAACATACCCGTTGAGGGAGTAGTACCGCGCGCAGCGCGGGGCGGCATCGTCAGCACGGCTTCGGCCCGGTGCGCCCGGTTGTACAAGACTCACACGCCAGGGATGGCTTTTTCCCCTGCATGGGGGCATCGCCCCTCTGCCCGGCCCGGGGCCGGACAAAGATGCAAAGTTTTGGGAAAAATCCTTAAAAAAGTCCTTGGCAGGTGGGTATTTTTTATATATAATAGACCTGTATAGTGCTGAGTCTGTCCAGCCGGGTACGGCTGCCGACCCAAAGAACGGACAAACTACGGCAAAGGCGCCCGGCAGGGGGGTTCACCCTGCAAGGGCGGGCGGATGCCCGCCCGCCATCCATTCACAAGGCGGCCCGCCCGGGCGCCTGCACCGAAAGGAGAGGAAACCCGATTGAAAACGTATGAATTGTCTGCGGAAGAAGTCCTGCAGGAAGAACAGTCTTCCCACAATGGCTTGACCGCGCAGGAAGCGGAACAGCGCCTGCAAAAGTTCGGCCCCAACAAGCTCAAGGAGGCCGAAAAGGCCACCCTGCTCGAACGGTTCCTGGATCAGCTCAAAGACCCGATGCTGCTGTTGCTGCTTGCCGCGGCCGCTGTGTCCTTTGCGCTGAGCATCTTTGAGGGTGAGAGCTTCGCCGAAGTCATCATCATCCTTGTTGTCGTGCTGCTCAACGCGGTTCTCGGCGTGTACCAGGAAAGCAAGGCCGAAGCGGCGATCGAAGCGCTGCAATCGATGACCGCCGCCACCAGCAAAGTCCTGCGTGACGGCAAAACCGTGACCCTCCACTCGACCGAGATTGTCCCCGGCGATGTGGTGCTGCTGGAAGCCGGCGATGCCGTTCCCGCCGACGGCCGCATCCTGGAAAGCGCCTCGCTCAAGATCGAGGAAGCCGCCCTGACCGGTGAAAGCGTCCCGGTCAACAAGTTCATCGAAGCCCTCAACCTTGGCCCGGACGGCAAGGATGTGCCGCTGGGCGACCGCAAGAACATGGCCTATATGGGCTCGACCGTTGTGTACGGCCGCGGCCGCATGGTTGTGACCGGCACCGGCATGGACACCGAGATGGGCAAGATCGCCGGCGTCCTGGCCGCCACCGAAGAAGAGCAGACCCCGCTGCAGCGCAAGCTCAGCGACCTTGGCAAGACCCTGACCAAGCTTGTCATCGTGATCTGCATCTTCATCTTTGCGTTTAACATGTTCACCGCCGGCCAGTTCAGCCTGGATGCGATTGTCTCGACCTTCATGGTCGCGGTTTCGCTGGCTGTCGCCGCCATCCCCGAAGGCCTGGCCACCGTTGTCACCGTCGTGCTTTCGATCGGCGTGACCAATATGTCCAAGCGCAACGCAGTCATCCGCCGGCTGACCGCTGTCGAAACGCTGGGCTGCGCGCAGGTTATCTGCTCGGACAAGACCGGCACCCTGACCCAGAACAAGATGACCGTCGTCGAGCATGTCGGCGAAGAGAAGCTGCTCGCCACCGCGATGGCGCTCTGCTCTGACGCCGAATACGCCGAAGGCGGCGCCACCGGCGAACCGACCGAAGCCGCGCTTGTCAACTATGCGGCGGCCGTCGAACTCAAAAAGCCCGACCTGGAAGCCCGCCAGCCCCGTGTTGACGAAGCCCCGTTCGATTCTTCCCGCAAGATGATGTCTACGGTGCACCTGGCCGAAGGCGACAAGTATATCCAGTACACCAAGGGCGCGCCGGATGAAGTGCTCAAGCGCTGCACCGCCTACTGGGACGGCGCCAAAGCCCAGCCCATGACCGACGCCAAGCGGCAGGAGATCCTGGCCGCCAACAAGGCGATGGCAGACAAGGCCCTGCGCGTGCTGGCAGCCTCGATGCGCGCCTGGGACCACAAGCCCGAAAGCAACGAACCCGAATTCCTTGAAAAGGAGCTCTGCTTCATCGGCCTGACCGGCATGATCGACCCGGTCCGCCCCGAAGTCAAGCCCGCCATCATCGAATGCCGTGAAGCCGGCATCCGCCCGGTTATGATTACCGGCGACCACAAGGATACCGCTGTGGCGATCGCCTCCGAGCTCGGCATCATCACCGACCCGAGCGAAGCGATCACCGGTTCCGAGCTGGATGATCTTTCGGATGAAGAACTCGCCGAAGCGATCACCAAGTACGGCGTGTACGCCCGCGTCCAGCCGGAGCACAAGGTCCGCATTGTCTCTGCCTGGAAGAAGAAGGGCTGCATCACCGCGATGACCGGCGACGGCGTCAACGATGCGCCTTCGATCAAAACGGCCGATATCGGTGTCGGCATGGGCATTACCGGTACCGACGTCACCAAGAACGTTGCCGATATGGTCCTGGCGGACGACAACTTCGCCACCATCGTCAACGCGGTCAGCGAAGGCCGCCGGATCTATGACAACATCCGCAAGGCCATCCAGTTCCTGCTGGCCTCCAACATGAGCGAGGTGCTCGGCGTCTTTTTTGCCACGCTGCTCGGCTTCACGCTGCTCAACCCGGTCCACCTGCTCTTTATCAACCTGATTACCGACTGCTTCCCGGCCCTTGCCCTCGGTGTGGAAAAGGCCGAAAAGGACATCATGCACCGTCCGCCGCGCAAATCTTCCGACGGCATCTTCGCCGGCGGCCTCGGCGTTGACGTTGTGTACCAGGGCATTCTGGTCACCGTGCTGACCATCACGAGCTATATCATCGGCCACTGCTTCGAAGTGGGCTACTTCGAAATGCCGAAGGGCGTTTCCCCCGATGGCATGACGATGGCCTTCCTGACCATGAGCATGTGCGAAATCTTCCACAGCTTCAACATGCGCAGCCAGCGCGGCAGCATCTTCACGCTGCACACCCACAACAAGGTGCTGTGGCTTGCCATGCTCGGCAGCCTGGTGCTGACCACCATCGTGCTGGAAGTTCCGTTCATCGCGAACGCCTTCGGCTTCACGCCGGTTGATCTGCCTGAGTATCTGACGGCCATAGCGCTTGCCATTGTGGTGATCCCGGTTGTCGAAATCATCAAGGCGATCCAGCGCGGCCTTGCAAAATCCAAGCAGGCGGCGTAACCGCTTTGCCTTTTGTCCCCTGCGGGGGCCGGCTATTGGCCGGCCCCCGCTTTTTGTGTGCCGCGGCTGCATAACCCGCCCGCCTTCTGCCCACACTAGGCACAAAGGCTGCTGCCTGGGGGCTTGTGAAGCACCCGAAAACATTTTAGGATAAAGGACGGGGGAAGATGAACAGCTTCAAAGCATTTTTGAGGGAAAAAGGGTTGTACCTGCTCTGCCTGGCGCTGGTGCTGATCGCCACGGTGACCGGCGTGATGGCCGTGCAGACCGTGGTGCGCAACGTGAAAAGCCTGACCGATGCCCGCCAAAAAGCCCTGGAGGAACAGACATGGAACCAACCCGACGCGCTTGCCAACAGCCCCACCGAGGATCTGCCCATCGCCACGCCGATGCCTTCGCCTTCGGCTGCGCCCTCGCCGGAGCCTTCGGCGGCGCCGTCTGTGCCTGCATCGGGCTCCGGTGGTGCTGGCGCGGGTGGCGATGCTGGCAAGTCTGCCGCAGCGTCGGCGCCGTCGGCCGCGCGGCCGGCCTGGTTTGGCACGCCGCTGCGCGCTTTCAGCGGGGATGAGCTTGTGCTGAACGAGACGCTCGGCGACTGGCGCACCCACAACGGCGCCGACTATGCGCTTGAAACCGGCGCCGCAGTCGAAGCCGTCTTGCCCGGCACGGTCGCCGCAGTGGAGGACGACGCCCTTTGGGGTACCGTGGTAACGGTGCAGGATGCATCCGGCCGGCTGTGGCGGTACTGCGGGCTTGCCGGCGCCGCGGTGGAAACCGGCGCGTCGGTGGCGGCGGGGGATACCCTTGGCACGCTGGGCGTTGTGCCGAGCGAGCGGGCGGACGAACCGCACCTGCACCTGGAATGTATGCAAGAGGAAACCTACCTTGACCCGGCCCGGGCCGCAGACGAATAAAGAATCCCCCCGCTGTAGACCAGCGGGGGGTTCTGTGGTATAATAACGGCATATATGGGTTCTGCCGTGCCGGCAACCCCGCCGCGCCGCGAATCTCCGCGGGCCGGAAGAATCCGGCCCCTACAAATGGCGGGTAACGCGGTTGCGAACCTGCAAGGCCGGCAATGTGCCTTACCTCCATGTGTAGGGGCGGGATTTATCCCGCCCGGGGAAGCCCGCTGTGCCGTGAACCTCGCGGGCGGGCAGTGCCCGCCCCTACATGATGCCCTGCATTTTCCCCACAAAATTCCTTCCTGGGAGTGTCCTATATGCCGCTTTTGAGCCGTGCGGAATCTCAGTTCCTGCGCCGTCATCTCGCCGCCGCCCGCCAGGTCACGCTGCGCCGGGCAGACGGCTGCGTTGTGCGGCTGCATCTGCTGCCGCCGCGCCGCCCGCAGCCGGACCTGCCCTTCCTGCTGCTGCGCAACGGCAGGGACCTGCTGCCCCTGCGCCTGTCCTGGGCGATCCTGCTTGCCTGCTGGATGGAGGCTGTCGAACCGTTTGCCGGCCGCGCCATGACGAAGGAGGAAGCCGCCGCCGCCCGCGCCGATGCAATCGGCGCGGCGGCCGCCGTCTACCACCGTACCCCGCCGGCCCAGATCGCAACCGATTTTGACGCGCTGCTCGCCACTTTGCTCGACGTTGCCGGAAAAACGCCGCTGCGTTTGCCGGAGGTGGAGCTCGGCGCCTATGCGCGGTACATGACCGCCCCGCTGCGGATGGACCTGCACATCAGCGCAATGGTCAAAGACGGGGCCTGGCACTGCAACCAGAAATGCCTGCACTGCTATGCGGCGCGCCAGCTCTATGCCGAAGCCGAAGAGCTTGACACCGATCAATGGCTGGCGATCCTGGAAAAATGCCGCACGGCCGGGGTGCCGCAGCTTACCTTTACCGGCGGCGAACCGACGCTGCGCCACGACCTTGTCAAGCTTGTGGCGGCGGCGCAGTGGTTTGTAACCCGGCTGAACACCAACGGCCGGATGCTGACGCCGGGGCTTTGCCGCGACCTGTGCGAAGCCGGGCTGGACGCCGTGCAGATCACCCTGTATGCGGCGGAGGAGGAAGTCCACAATGAACTTGCCGGCGCGCCCGGCTTTGCCGATACCGTTGCCGGCATCCGGAACGCGGTGGCGGCGGGGCTCAACGTCAGCGTGTACACCCCGCTGTGCAGCCTGAACCGCTCATACGCCGCCACCGTCCGGCTGGCTGCCTCGCTGGGGGTGCGGCAGGCTGCCTGCGGCGGGCTGAGCCCGACCGGCCGCGCCGAAACGGCCGAAAGTGCTGCCACCCGCCTGCCGCCGGACGCCCTGGCCGCCGCCCTGCGCGAAGGGCGGGCCGCCGCCGAGGCCGAAGGCGTGGCGCTGGATTTTACAAGCCCCGGCTGGCTGGATGACAATGCGCTGCAGGCGCTCGGCTTTGCGCGGCCGCCGCGCTGCGGCGCCGGGCTGGCCAACCTGGCCATCGCGCCGGACGGCAAGGTGCTGCCCTGCCAGAGCTGGCTGCGCGGCCCGGCGATCGGCGATATCCTGCACCAGCCGTGGCCGCGCATCTGGAACGGGACGGCGGCCCGCCACATCCGCCGCCAGGCCGCCGCCATGCGGCCCGGCTGCCTGCTGGAACGCTGACCCGCCCGATCCCGTTTCCCTGCCATCTCTCCTTCGGAGGTTCCCGATGCTCACACCATCCTTTCCCCGGCCGGCCGGCTTTGTCTGGCGGGTGCTGGCGGCGGCTGCCTGCCTGGCAGCGCTTTGCTGCCTGGCGGCGCCCAAAGCCCGCGCTGACCTGGATACCATCCACAGCTATATCGTCACGGTGGAACCGCGCGCCGACGGCACCGCCGACATCACCTATGATTTTGATTGGGAGGTCATCGGCGGCCAGCCGGATGAACCGCTTTCCTGGGTGCAGATCGGCCTGCCCAACGACCGGGTGGATGAATTTGTCAACCTTACGCCGGAAACGGTTTCCAGCGTGCGGTACATGGCCCGGCGCGGCAGCAGCTTTGCCCAGGTTGTGTTTGTCAAACGGTATTACGCGCCGGATTATGCGGCCGCCGTCGGGCAGGAAAGCCGGGTGCAGTTTGCCTTTACGGTGCACCAGAGCGGGCTGTTTGCCCTTGAACCCGACGGTTCGGCCCGGTATGCCTTCACCCCCGGCTGGTTTGACGACCTGGCCATCGAGGACCTGACAGTCCGCTGGAAGGCCGCCGAAGGCATGACCGCCGACACCGATACGATGGAGGACGGGTATTTTGTCTGGCATTTTGGCGCGCTGGGCCACGGCGCGCGTGCCACGGTGCGCGTGCAGGTGCCGGCCGCGCTGGCGGCCGGCTTTGACCCCGGCGCGGCGCTGGCTGCCCGCCCGCCCGTCAGCCCGGTTGTCTGGGCCGGGGCCACCGTGTTGCTTGCGGCGGCGCTGGCGGTGGTTTTCGGGTATGTTTGGGCGCGCAGCCATCCGCGCTGGCGCGGCGGCAGCCTGGCGGCCGATTGGGATTTTTACCGCCGCGGCCAGCATCTGCTGCGCTTGCCCCATGGCGCGCCGCCGCCCGAAGGCTGGCAAAAGGCGCCTGCCCCGCACGGCCTGGCCGGCGGCCGGCTGCGCGGGGTGCGCGGCAAACCGGCCCCCGGCCCGCACGGGTGCGCCAACCCCGCCCCCGGCGCCTGCAGCGGAAAGAAAAGCTCCGCCGTTACGCTGCCGGAAGGCTAGGGCATATCTGAACTGACGGGTTTGATACGCCCCGGGCCCGCTATTTCCCAAATCTTGCCAAAGGAGGCTACCATGAGCCTGGAAACTGATTACGACGCCTGGGTGCGCGGGCTGATGCGCAATGTGCGCGGTACGCCGGCCCAGGCCGATGCGGCCGATGAGACGCTGCGCGCCATGCAGGCTGAACTGGATGCCCTTTCGGCCGGCCCGGCCCGCGCGCAGAAGGCCGGCGAGGCAGCCGACGCCGTGCGGAATGCCGCCGACAAAACGGCGGACGCCGTGCGGCGGATGTCATCGGAACTGGCCCGCAACCTGCGCAGCGACGGCCTGCTTGAGCGGGAGGCTGCGGCCCGGCCGGCCCCGCCGCCGGCCCGGCCCGCCGCGTGCGGCGGGTTTGACGGCCTGGCCGATGCAGTCCGCGCCCAGGTGCTTGGGCAGGATGATTTTGTGGCGGCGGTGGTCAAGGCGTTCCGCCGCCCCTTTGTGATGGGCTCCGGGGGCCCCAGCCAGGCCCGCGGCGCAATGCTGCTGTGCGGGCCTTCGGGCAGCGGGCGGCATTATACCCTGCGCTGCGTTGTGGCTGAAATGGCGGCCCGCGGCCTGCTGCCCAGCGATGCGATTGAGCAGATTGACCTTTCGCTTTATCCGGGCCCCGCGCAGGAAAAACTCTTCCTGCAGGACCTTTACGCCGCGCTGCGCGCGCCGGCCGCCGTCCTTGCGTTTGATCATTACGAAGCCTGCGCCCCGGCGTTCCGCACCATGCTTGCGACGCTGGCAACCCAGGGGCAGCTTGCGCTGGCAAGCCGGTATGTGCTGCAGCGCGGCATCCTTGTCGATGTAGGCACGGCGCTGGCGCCCGATGCCATCGGGGAACTGCAGGCCGGCGGCAAATACTTTGTCTTTTTCTCTGAACAGGATGAAAGCGCGCTGGCCGGTGCGTTCGGGGCCAAGTTTGTCGATGCGCTGGCCGGCGATATCTGCCGCACCGTGCCCTTCACGCCGGAAAGCCTGGCGGCGGTTGCGGCGCGGGAACTCAACTTTTTGGCCGAGACCGCGCGCCGGCGCTGCGGGCTGCGGCTTTCGATGGGGGCGGACCTGCGCGATTGGCTGGCCGGCCAGTACGGCAAAGCCGGCGGTATGCGGGCCATATGCCGCGCGGCCGACCGGCTTTTCCGCGCGCTGGCCGAATATGTGCTCAGCGCAGACCCCGCCCCCGCCGAAGGGGCCGCTGCGGCGCTGACGGTTGAAAACGGCCGGGTCATGGCTGCCGTGGCCGGCGGCGCGCCGTTTGACCTGCTTGGGCTGCTGCCCGCGCCCTACCGCGGCGATGTTGAAGCGGTGGAGGCGGAACTGGACGCGATTGTCGGGTTGGAACCTGTCAAGGCGTATGTGCGGGACCTGGCGGCCAATGTCCAGGCCCAGCAGCGCCGCAAGGCCCAGGGCCTGCCGGTTGCGGCGGTCAACCGGCACATGATCTTTACCGGCAACCCCGGCACCGGCAAAACGACGATCGCCCGCATCCTGGCCAAATACCTCAAGGCGATCGGTGCGCTTGAGGGCGGCCAGCTTGTCGAAGTATCCCGCGCCGACCTTGTGGGGCGGTATGTCGGCCACACGGCGCCGCTGACGAACGGGGTTATCCGCAGCGCGCTGGGCGGGGTGCTCTTCATCGATGAAGCGTACAGCCTGTACCGGGGCGAGCAGGACAGCTTCGGGCTGGAAGCAATCGACACCCTTGTTAAGGGCATTGAGGACCACCGCGACGCCTTTGTCGTGATTTTGGCCGGCTACACGGCCGAGATGCAGCAGTTCCTCACGGCGAATTCGGGGCTGGCAAGCCGGTTCCCGAACCAGATCGAATTCCCCGATTACAACGCCGATGCGCTCTGGGCCATTACCGAAGCCCAGGCGAAGGCCAAGGGCTATACCCTGGATGCCGGCTGCGAAGCGCCGCTCAAGGCATATTTCGCCCGCCGCCAGGCCGAAGACGCAGCACGCGCCGGCAATGGCCGGATGGCGCGCAACCTTCTGGAACGCGCCATCCTCAACCAGTCCCGCCGGCTCATCGCCGACCCGGCCGCCGATCTTGCCCGGATCGAACCCGGCGACTTTGACCTTGACCCGCAGGACTGACGCAAACCCGGCCGCCCGGATTTCCGCTTGACGGCGCGCCGGAAAGGGGGAACTCTGATGGTCGATCATATTGAAATCCGCGGCGCGCGGGTGCACAACCTGAAAAACATCGATGTCGATATCCCGCTCGGCAAGCTTGTCGGGGTGGCCGGGGTGTCGGGGTCGGGCAAAAGTTCGCTCGCGCTCGGCGTGCTCTATGCCGAGGGCTCGCGCCGGTATCTGGAGGCCCTCTCCACCTACACCCGGCGCCGCATGACCCAGGCCGCCAAGGCCACCGTTGACGAGGTGCTCTATGTGCCGGCCGCCCTTGCGCTGCACCAGCGCCCCGGCGTGCCGGGCATCCGCTCCACCTTCGGCACCGGCACCGAGCTGCTCAACAGCCTGCGGCTCATGTTCTCCCGCCTGGCCAGCCACCGCTGCCCGAACGGGCATTATCTCCCCCCAAGCCTCGCCGTCGCGGCCGGCGGGCCGCTGCGCTGCCCTGCATGCGGCGCCGAATTCTACGCCCCCGGGGCCGAGTCCCTCGCCTTCAACAGCCAGGGCGCCTGCCCCACCTGCGGCGGCACCGGCACCGTGCGCACCGTTGACCGCGCGACCCTTGTGCCGGACGAAAGCCTGACCATCGAGCAGGGGGCCGTTGCGCCCTGGAATTCGCTGATGTGGGCGCTGATGGTCGATGTCTGCCGCGCGATGGGCGTGCGCACCGACGTGCCGTTTTGCGAATTGACCGACGAGGAAAAGTCGATCGTTTACGACGGCCCGGCCGTCAAAAAACACATCCTCTACCGCGGCAAAAACCACGACCAGGCCACCGAACTGGATTTTACCTACTACAGCGCCGTCCACACGGTTGAAAACGCGCTCGCGAAGGTCAAGGACGAAAAGGGCATGAAGCGGGTCGAAAAGTTCCTGCGGCAGGATGTCTGCCCCGACTGCGGCGGCAGCCGGCTGAGCGAAGCTGCCCGCGCGCCCCGGTTGCGGGGCATCGGGCTGGACGAAGCCTGCCGCATGACCCTCGACGAACTCATGGACTGGGTCGCCGGCGTGCCGGAAAGCCTGCCCGAACCGATGCGCCCGATGGCGAAGAGCATCTGCGATTCGTTTTTCGGCGTTGCGCGCCGGCTGCTGGATTTGGGGCTTGGTTACCTCGCGCTTGACCGCGCGGCGGCCACCCTCTCTACCGGGGAGCGGCAGCGGATGCAGCTGGCCCGCGCCGTGCGCAACCGCACGACCGGCGTGCTCTATGTGCTGGACGAACCCTCGATCGGGCTGCACCCGGCGAACATCGTCGGGCTGACCGGCGTCATGCGGGACCTTCTGGCCGACGGCAACTCGGTCATCCTGGTTGACCATGACAGCCAGATTTTGTCCCAAGCCGACTGGATTGTCGAGATGGGCCCCGGGGCCGGCGCTTCGGGCGGGCGGGTCATCGCGCAAGGCGCCGTGCCGGCGCTGGCGGAAAACCCGGCCTCGCGCATCGGGCCGTTTCTGCGCCCGGGCCGCCGGCCGCCGATGCGCCCGCAGGCGGCGGAAGGCGAGCTGTTCTCGATCGGGCGGATTCACCTTGAAACCGGCCCGATCCACACCGTGCAGCCGCTTGCCGTCGATATCCCCAAAGGCCGGCTGACCGTCGTAACCGGGGTTTCGGGTTCTGGCAAGACGACGCTCGTGCTCGAAAGCCTTGTGCCCGGGCTGTCGGCCGCCGCGGCCGGTTTGCCGCTGCCGAATCCGGTGCGGGCCGTGGAGGCCGGCGGCATCGCCCAGGTCAAGCTCATCGACGCGACCCCGATCGGCATCAACGTGCGCTCGACCGTCGCGACCTATGCGAACGTCCATGACGAGCTGCGCAAGATCTTCGCCCGCACCCCGGCCGCCAAAGCCGGCGGGTACAAGGCCGGCGATTTCAGCTACAACACCGGCAAACTGCGCTGCCCGGTCTGCGACGGCACCGGGGCGATCAGCCTGGATGTGCAGTTTCTGCCGGATGTTGAGATCCCCTGCCCGGCCTGCCGCGGCGCGCGGTACGATCTGCCCGCCGCCGCGCTGCCCTGGCAGAGCGCCGAAGGCAAGGCGTATACAATGCCCGACCTGATGGCGATGGATGTGAACACCGCGCTTGCCGCCACGGCCGGCGCGAAGGAGATGCGCCTTGTGCGCAGCCGGCTGCAGGTGCTGGCCGACCTGGGCCTCGGCTACCTGACCCTCGGCGAGCAGACGCCGAGCTTATCCGGCGGCGAAGCGCAGCGGCTCAAGCTCGCGAGCGAGATGGGCCGCAGCCAGGCCGACACGCTGTTTGTCTTTGACGAGCCGACGATCGGCCTGCACCCGCTCGACGTGGCGGTGCTGCTCGGCGTGTTCCAGACCCTCATCGACCACGGCGCGACCGTTGTTGTCATTGAGCATGACCTCGATGTCATCCGCAACGCCGACTGCCTTATCGATATGGGCCCCGGCGGCGGCGCGGCCGGCGGGCGCATTATCGCCGCCGGTACGCCGGCTTCGGTCGCGGCCTGCCCGGAAAGCGTCACGGGGCGGTTTATCTGACCCGTTTCCCGCGGGATCTCTTTTAAGACGCTCAAACGCCCCCGCTGCCAAGGCATGGCAGCGGGGGCGTTGGGTTTGTAAAGGAAAAATTATTCGGCCATCGCGTCGGCCAGGGCGGCCAGGGCGGCGCGGCTGTCAGCGTTCAAGGCGGCGCGCAGCGTGACGACCGGCTCGGCGAAGGTCAGGTTCTTGCAGCCTTCCAGCTTGGCGCGCATAATCTTGGCGGCCATCGGGGCCCAGGCGCCGTTCTCTACCAGGCCGACTTTGCGGTTCTGGAAATTGCGCTCGGTCAGGTGGTCCAGGAATTGCTTCATGAAGGGGAAGATGTCGGCGTTGTAGGTTGTCGTGGCCAGCACAAGCTTACCGTAGCGGAAAGCGTCGGCTGTGGCACGGGCAATGTCGCAGCGGGCCAGGTCGTACACCACAACCGTTTCACCCTTGTCGCGCAGCAGCTGGGCAATCTGCTCGGCCGCTTCCCGGGTGTGGCCGTATACCGAAGTATAAGCCACCACAACGCCGGCGTCCTCCACCGCGTAGGAGGACCAGGTATCGTATTTGCCGATATAGTGGCCGAGATCCTCGCGCAGGATGGGGCCGTGCAGCGGGCAGATCATCGCAATGTCCAGCGCGGCGGCCTTCTTGAGCACCGCCTGCACCTGCGCGCCGTACTTGCCCACAATACCGATGTAGTAGCGGCGGGCCTCGTCGTCCCACGGCTCATCGACATCGAGCGCGCCGAACTTGCCGAAACCATCGGCGCTGAACAGGATCTTGTCGGTGGATTCATAGCTCATCATGACTTCGGGCCAGTGCACCATCGGCGCAAAGACAAAGTTCAGGGTGTGCGCGCCGAGCGAAAGGGTGCCGCCGTTTGCGGCCGGCAGCGTGTTGCGGAGCGAAAGCCCTTCAAAGAAATCGCCCATCATCGCAAGCGCCTTGGCCGTCGCGACAACCGTCGTCTCCGGGTAGGCCTGCAAAAAGGCAAAGATACTGGCGCTGTGATCGGGCTCCATATGATGCACGATGAGATAATCGGGCTTGCGGCCGTCCAGCGCGGCGGCAATGTTTGCAAGCCACTGTTCGGTGAAATGGATGTCCACCGTGTCAAAAACCGCGACCTTCTCATCGAGCAGGACATAGGAATTATAGGACATGCCGTTGGGCACGGTATACTGGCCTTCGAACAGGTCCACGGCGTGGTCGTTCACGCCGACATAGCGAAGGCTCGGGGTGATAGATTCCATACAAACATCCTCCTTTGGATTGCAGGGCATTGGGCCACAAATAAGTATACACGATTTGACCGGGTTTGTCGTGTTGCCACGGCAAACAAATGAGGGGAACCCGGCGGAAAACGGCCCTCAGATCAGGCCGAAATGCTGCAGCGCCTTTTCCACGCCGTCGGCATCGACACTGTCGGTCACATAGTCGGCCGCCGCTTTGACGGCGGGCAGCGCGTTGCCCATCGCCACCCCGACGCCGGCGTATTCCAGCATCGAAATGTCGTTGCCGCCGTCGCCGAAGGCGATCGATTCCTCCCGCCGCAGGCCAAGGTGGTCCAGCATGGCGGCCAGCCCGGCCGGCTTGCCGCCGCCGGCCGGCAGAATGTCGGCAAAGGTATCGCACCAGCGCACCGCAACGCACCCCGGGCAGTGCGCCAGGAAGTTGGCCTCCCGCTCGGGCGGCAGGTAGGCGTTGAGCTGGTAGGTCGGGTGGGTCAGTGCGCGCGCCGGGTCCAGCACCGGGGTATCGGCTTCCACCGGGCCGGGGCCGGGGCCGATCGGGCGGTTGAGGTAGGAAAAATCCCGCTCCACAAAACAGACCAGCTCTTGCTGCCCGGCGGGGGTGTGCAGCCAGTCTACCAGCGCCTGCATGCCGGCGGCGGGCAGCGCCAGCTCGCGGAAAACGCCGGTTTCATCAAAGCAGTACTGGCCGTTCATCATGACATAGCCGTCCAGGGTGACGGCGCGGAGCATCGGCATCCGGGGCAGGTGGATCGGCGGGCGGCCTGTGGCCAGGATCACCTTGACCCCGTTTTGCCGCAGCCGGCCCAGCGCCCGCACCGTTGAGGCCGGCAGCGCTGCGGCGCCGAACGGCAGCAGGGTGCCGTCAAAATCAAAAAATGCCGCGCGAATGGGGGAAGACATGGGCGCCTCCTAATACAGAATCGGGGGTGGGCAAGGGCTGCGCCGGAAAACTGCGGCCCCGCCGGGACAATCCTCCTTATTATACCGCGCCATTGCGGTGTTGAAAAGGGCTGCCCGCCAAAAAACAGGCGCTTTTTTCGTCCCCTTGCCCGCTTGCGGGGGCGGGTGCTTTGTGCTATGATGGGTGTATTACAAAGGCGGGGATTCCCCGCTTTTTCAGGAAGGAAGAACACCCCATGCACAACAAAAACGAAGCCGCCCTGCGCCAGCCGCGCACCGTTCTGCTGGCCGGCTGCGTCTGCGGCGTGATTGCCAGCATCGCCCAGCCCTGGTATATCCTGAGCTGCATACTGTACGCCCTGACGGCCGTGCTGTTCGGCGTCGGCTGCTTTCTGGCCCGCGGCCTGCAGGCGGAGTTTACCACCGGCTGGCGGGTGGCGGCGGTTACGGCCCTTGTTTTCATTGCGGCAGCCGCGCTGCACACCTTCGGCATGACACTGCTCATGGCGCTGATCGGCGGGCTGGCGCTGTATTTCTGTGTAACCTTCGCGACCAGTGCGATGGCCAGAGCCCTTGGCGCCATGCCTTCGGGTGAAACCCGCCGTCCGCCCCGGGTCGCGATTTTGTTTGAGTATTGCGCCGGTATCTATATGCTGGCCTCCCTTGGCGCCGACGCCTTCCCTTCGCTGAGCTTTTTGGCCGATATGATTTCCATGGTATCGCTCGGCGTCGGTTTTGCGCTGGTGGCCAAGTTTGTCATGACGGCCAAACCCGGCCAGGGCGGCGAAGGATAAACCCGCCGCTGCGCCGCAGTTTTCGATGTTTCAACCGCGCGTCGAAAGTGCGCCGAGAAGGAGGTTCCCATGTCCACACCCCAAGAAATCTACCGCGCCTGGCGGGCGCAACCGGATCTTGACCCTGCGATGGCGGCCGAGCTTGCCGCCATTGAGGGCGACGAAGCGGCGATCAGCGACCGTTTCTACCGCGATCTTGCCTTCGGCACCGGGGGGTTGCGCGGCGTGCTCGGCGCCGGCACCAACCGGATGAACCTGTACACGATCCGCCGCGCTACCCAAGGGTTGGCCGATTACCTCAACGCGAGCGAACTGCCCAAAAAGGTTGCCATCGCGCATGACAGCCGCCACGGCGGCGAGCTTTTCACCCGGGAAGCCGCCCGCGTCCTCGCGGCCAACGGCATCACGGCCTGCCTGTATCCGCGGCTTGAGCCCACCCCCGCCCTCTCCTGGGCCGTGCGGTATCTCGGCTGCGGGGCCGGCATCTGCATCACGGCCAGCCACAACCCGGCCAAATACAACGGCTACAAGGTGTACGGCGCCGACGGCTGCCAGATCACCCTCGAAGTTGCCGACAAGATCCTCGCCGCCATTGGGCAGCATGACTATTTCTCAACCCCCAAACTTGCAGAGTATGACGAAGCGCTTGCCGACGGCCGTATCCGCCTTATTGAGGACGCCTGCCTCGACGCGTTTGTTGACGCCGTCTACGCCCAGCGTGTCGGCGGCGGGGAGGGGATCGCCGATCTCAACCTCGTGTACACCCCGCTCAACGGCACCGGGCTTGAGTGCGTGCGCAAGCTGCTGGGCAAGCTTGGCGTCACCCACCTGACCGTCGTGCCCGAGCAGGAAAAGCCGGACGGCGACTTCCCGACCTGCCCCTACCCGAACCCCGAAATCCGCGAAGCGATGCAGAAGGGCCTCGAACTGTGCGATACCGTCCACCCCGATCTGCTGCTTGGCACCGACCCCGACTGCGACCGCTGCGGCACCGCCGTGCCGGACGGCAAGGGCGGCTACCGGCTGATTACCGGCAACGAGATGGGCATCATCCTGCTCGATTATATCTGCCGCACCCGCCGCGCCAAGGGCACGATGCCCGAAAACCCGGTTGCGGTCACGACAATCGTATCGACCGATATGGCGACGCCGGTCGCGAAGAAATACGGCGTTGAGCTGCGCCGCACCCTGACCGGCTTCAAGTTCATCGGCGAGCAGATCGGCCTGCTTGAATCGGAAGGCCGCCCCGACCGCTTCATCTTCGGTTTTGAGGAGAGCTACGGGTATCTGTCCGGCGCGCATGTGCGGGATAAGGACGCCGTCAACGCGACGCTGCTCGTCTGCGAGGCGGCCGCCGCCTACGCCGCCAAGGGCCAGACCCTGCTCGACGCGATCGAAGCGCTGTACAAAGAGTTCGGCTACTACCGCAACGCGCTGTGCTCCTATACGTTTGAAGGCGAAACCGGCATGCACACCATGCAGCAGCTGATGGCAAATCTGCGCGCCAACCCGCCCAAAGAAATCGGCGGCTATGCGGTGGAGGCCGCCACCGACTATGAGGCTGAAGGCACCGGCCTGCCGAAGGCCGACGTGCTTGAGTATCGTCTTGCCGGCGGGCACAAGTTTATGGTGCGCCCCTCCGGCACCGAACCCAAGATCAAGGTCTATCTTTCGGCTGTTGGCGACAGTGAAGCCGCCGCCGACGCCGTGAACGAAACGCTGGCCGCCGCCGCGGCCGCGATGATGAAAGGATGATCCGCGATGCCGATGTTAAAACTCAAGCCCGCCTGTAAAGATTACCTTTGGGGCGGCGACAAGCTGCGCACCGATTATGGCGTGCAGAGCGACCTGCACCCGCTGGCCGAAGCCTGGGTGCTTTCCTGCCACCCCGACGGCCCGAGCGAGATTGTGGCCGGCCCCGGCGCCGGCACCACCCTGCCCGACTACATCGCCAAGGAAGGCCGCGCGGTGCTTGGCGCCGACTGCGAGCCGTTTGAGATGTTCCCGGTGCTTGTCAAGTTTATTGACGCAAAGGGCGACCTTTCCATCCAGGTGCACCCTTCCGACGCCTATGCGCTTGAAAAGGAAGGCCAGTACGGCAAGACCGAAATGTGGTATATCCTTGACTGTGAGCCCGGGGCCTACCTCTATTACGGCTTTGACCATGAGATCACCAAGGAAGAGTTCGCCCGCCGCATTGCCGACAACACCCTGACCGAGGTGCTGCACGCCGCGCCGGTGCACAAGGGGGATGTCTTCTTCATCCCGTCCGGCACGCTGCATGCGATCTGCCACGGCATTGTGATTGCCGAAATCCAGCAGAATTCCAACGTGACCTACCGTGTGTACGACTACGGCCGGGTCGGCGCCGACGGCAAGCCCCGCGCGCTGCATGTGGAAAAAGCGCTGGATGTGACCACCTGCGCGCCGGCCGTGCCGCAGGATTTCGGGCCGCACCTTGGCAAATGCAAGTACTTTACCGTGGACCTGCACCACGGCGATTTTGATGAAAAGGCCGACGCCCGCAGCTTTGTTTCGCTGCTGTTTGTCGAGGGCGAAGGCGAAGTCAGCTGTGAAGGCCAGACAATGGCGGTGAAGAAGGGCGACAGCGTCTTCCTCCCCGCCAACAGCGGCGCCTTTGCGGTGCGCGGCACGCTGGATACAATTTTGACCCGCGTATAAACGCCGGGCAAGCACAAACGCCCGCCCCCTGCCTTTGGGCAGGGGGCGGGCGTTTGCTTTGTTTGCTTTAGCGCAAAGACAACCCCCGGCTCTGCCGGGGAGTGTAAAAAAATTATATAATGAAAAGACCTCCTGGTATAATAGAATTGCGGTCGGCCAACTGCAATAAAAATACCAGGAGGTTCAATAAAGATGGAAAAAGACATAGCAAGTTTACAACACACAACATGGAGATGCCAATATCATATAGTGTTTGCCCCTAAGTACCGCAGAATGGCGATATATGGGCAAATCAAAAAAGATATAGGACAGATACTCAGAAAATTGTGTGAGCAAAAAGGAGTAGAGATCATACAAGCAGAAGCGTGCCCAGATCACATTCACATGCTGGTCAGTATTCCACCTAAATATAGTATATCACAGATCATGGGATACCTCAAAGGGAAAAGCAGCTTAATGATATTTGACCGTCATGCAAATTTGAAGTACAAATATGGGGATAGACATTTCTGGGCACGAGGATACTATGTAGACACGGTCGGAAGGAATAAAAAGCAGATTCAAGAGTACATCAAGCACCAGTTAACAGAAGATCAAATAGCAGACCAAATGAGTCTGAAGGAATTCATTGACCCGTTTACGGGTAGCAAGAATACCAAGGCATAAAAACAGCCCCTTAAGGGGCCGCCATGAGTCAGCAATACAGTTGGCCGACCCATTCGTGGCCCCTTGAGGGGCGTTGTCTGTATTATGCCCTTCTAGGGCTAACCCAAGCCCCCGGCTTCGCCGGGGGTCCTGACTTGCAAGCCGGCGGGGCTCAGCCGCGCTCGATGACACGGGTGCAGACATAGCTGACTTCACAGGCCGATTCGGGGTAGGCAAGGCGGAACAGGATGCGGTAAGCCAGCCGCGCGCCGATGGTCGGGGTCTGTACATCGACGGTGGTGATCCGGTTGGCAACGTTTGAATACTCGGTGTTGTTGTCAAAACCGGTCAACGGCGCGGTGCGCGCTATGCCGCGTTCGTCATAATACTGCTGGATGAAATGGGCGATGTAATCGCTTGCGCAGACAAAGCCGCCCGGGGGTTCGGCCAGGCTGTCCAGAAAGAGGCTGATTTCCTCATAATGGGTGTGCAGGCCGAACGGCCCCGTCAGGCACAGGGATTCATCCACCGGCAGCCCACGGGCGGCGTGCGCATCCAAAAAACCCTGGTAGCGGTCGGCGTTGGTCCGGGCATAGCCGGCGTCGCCAATAAAGCTGAGCTTTGTGTGGCCGGCATCCAGCAGGCGGCCGGTGATCTGCCGCAGCGCGCCGCGGCCTTCCAGCAGCAAAAGATCCCCGTGCAGATCGGGCTGGCCAAGCCCGGGCACGGTATCCAGAAAGACCTTGGGCAGCGGCAGCGCGGCCAGCAGCCGCAACAGCGGTTCGGAATAAATGTTAAGCACAATAATCCCGGCCACCGAACCGTCCGTCAGCGCGGCGGGCAGGGCGTAGCTTTCCTCACCGTAAGCGGGCAGGTAGGTATACATCAGGTTCCAGCCGTGCAGCGTCAGCTCCCGCGCAAGGCGGTGGACGATCTGCATCCAGAAAAGCGAACTTTCCGGGCGGGAAACAACCACCGCCACCGTCCGCGCCGGGGCGGCGGCCGGCCCGGCGGCCGGGGCGCCGGCTTTGCCGTAGCCCAGCTCCTGCGCTTTTTGCTGAATCTGCCGGCGCAGCGCTTCGGAAACGCCGGGGCGGTTGTTCAGTGCCTTCCACACCGTGATCCTGCTGGTGTTCAGCGCATCGGCAATGTCCTGCATGGTGGGTTTGGGCATGGGGGAAAGGCCTCCTTCCATAACAAGGGGGAATCCGGGGAAAAGGGGGCGGCGGCCGGCCTGCCGCCGCAACGTTCGATAACTCTGTACCTATTATACCGGAAAAACGCGGAAAAAGCAATAAAAAGTTAAGTAATGTTAACGAAAGCCTGCCAACGGCGTCAGTATGCGGCTTTGGGCGGATTCGACAAAAGATTTACCCAAAGACATGACAAATTATTACAACCAATAATTCGGCGTGCTTTTTGTACAGGTTGACGATTGACAAATCCATCACAGAAAGTTAATATGAAATTAACAATTTTGGCGCACAGCGGCCTGAGCGGTTACTCTGTTAACAAGTTGGGTTAACTGAGACAGGCCCTGTGCACGTATCGTAAACGGAAGAAAGGAGTCGCCAATGAAAAACGAAAAAGAGGCAACGCCCAAGCTCGCCAAGCGCAAAAAGTCCCGCTGGACACGGGACGATACCGAGCTGACCCTGCTGGGCCTGCCCGCCGCCATCTGGTTTGCGGTCTTCGCATACCTGCCACTGTTCGGCTTGATTGTCGCGTTTAAGGATTATCGCCTGCAGCCCGGCATGGGCTTTTTGGGCAGCCTGTTCGCCAGTGATTGGGCCGGGTTCAAAAACTTCACCTTCTTTTTGACCAGCAACACCTTTGCGATGCTGCTGCGCAACACCCTGCTGTACAACCTGATCTTCATCATCATCAACCTGGTTGTCCCGGTCACGCTGGCCATCGTCATCAACCAGCTGTTCTCCAAACTCGCTTCCAAGTGCTACCAGACCCTGATGTTCTTCCCCTACTTCATGTCCTGGGTCGTCGTCAGCTACTTTGTCTACGCCTTCCTGAACCCGGATAGGGGCCTGTTCAACAGCATCATCCAGGCGTTCGGCGGCGAAAAGATCATGTGGTATTCCTCGCCGCAGTTCTGGCCGGCCATCCTGATCTTCATGTCAACCTGGAAGTCGATGGGCTACAACATGGTCGTCTACCTTGCTTCGATCACCGGCATCGACACCACCATGTATGAGGCCGCCATCCTGGACGGCGCCACCAAGTGGCAGCAGGCCAAGTACATCACCATCCCGACCATCCGCCCGATGATCATCATGATGTTCATCCTGAATATCGGCCACATCTTCTATTCTGACTTCGGCCTGTTCTACCAGGTTACCCAGGGCCTGCCCAACTCGCTGTACAACATCGCGTCCACCTTCGATACCTACATCTTCATGATGCTGCGTTCGCAGGCCAACATCGCCCAGACGGCCGCCGCCGGTCTGTTCCAGTCGGTTTGCTGCTGCATCACCGTGTTGATCACGAACCACATCGTTTCGAAGATCGACCCCGACAGCGCCATCATCTAAGGAGGGAACACCATGACCATTTCCGAAAAGCGCGCCGAAAAGCGTGCCGAAAAGCGCATTGAGCGGGAAGAGGCCGAGGCCGGGTTCCGCCTGAATCAGATCAAGCCGGCGACCAACGCCGTCTTCAACGTGATGTTCGTCATCCTGTCGTTCATCTGTATCTTCCCGTTCATCTTCGTTTTGATGATCTCGATTTCCTCGGAAGAATCGATCCGCAACATCGGCTATGCGCTGATCCCGCAGAGCTTCTCCTCCGCCGCGTATGAATTCCTTTGGAACGAACGCGATATGATCATCCAGTCGCTGCTTGTCTCGATCGAAGTCACGGTGCTCGGCACCGTCATCGGCGTGCTGCTGACCACCATGATGGGCTATGTGCTCTCCCGCCCGCAGTACAAGCTGCGCGGGTTCATGCAGTGGGTTGTCTTTATCCCGATGATCTTCACCGGCGGCATGGTCGCGAACTACGTCGTCACTTCGAACATCCTGCATCTCAACGATACCATCTGGTGCCTGGTTCTGCCGCTGGCGGTTTCCAGCTGGAACGTCACCATCAGCAAAACCTTCTTCCGCCAGACCATTCCCGATTCGATCATTGAATCTGCCAAGATCGACGGCGCTTCCCAGCTGACCATCTTTGCCCGGATCGTTGTGCCGATCTCGAAGCCGGTGTTTGCCACCGTCGCGCTGTTCCTGACCTTCGGTTACTGGAACGACTGGCTCCAGGCCGCCCTGTATATCACCAAGGACAACCTGCGCGGCCTGCAGCCGTTGCTGAACACCATGATGGGCCAGCTCGACTACCTCGCCAACAACCCGACCGCCGGCCTGAGCCTGCAGCAGTACCGCAACCAGATGCCTTCTGAATCGGTCCGCATGGCCATCGCGACCATCATCGTCGTGCCCATCGCCTGCGCCTATCCGTTCTTCCAGAAGTACTTCATCTCCGGCCTGACTGTCGGCGCTGTCAAGGGCTGATCCTGTATTCGGCTTCCGGCCGGAACGTTACCGGCCTGTAAGTATATTTCAACCACCAACCCAAAGGAGAAAACCATGAAAAAGTACATGAAACTTGTCTCGCTGGGCCTGACCGGTGCGATGGCGCTCAGCCTCGCAGCCTGCGGCGGCAGCGGCTCCTCGGCTGCGACGGGTGAAACCGGCAGCGACGCCGGCTCTGCTTCGACCGCGGCTACGGACGAGGTCGTCACCATTAAGTGGATCACCGTCGGCAACGGCATGCCCTCCAACTATGATGCCTGGCTCGAGCAGGTCAACCCCTACCTCGAGGAAAAGATCGGCGTCAACGTCGATATGGAAGTCGTCGGCTGGGGCGACTGGGATACCCGCCGCAACGTCGTCGTGAACACCGCCGGCGAGTATGACATCCTGTTCACCAACCTGAACACCTACACCAACGATGTCTCGACCGGCGCGTTCTATGACATCACCGAGCTGCTCGACAGCACCCCTGACCTGAAAGCTTCCATCCCCGATGATTACTGGGATGCCATGCGCGTGAACGGCCAGATCTACGGCGTGCCCGCCATGAAGGACTCCTCCATCACCCAGTACCTGGTCATGGCCGACGACGCCTTTGAGCAGTATGCGCCGGACTATGATCCGTCCACCTTCACCGACCTGACCGACCCCGAACTGACCGAGGCCCTGCAGGCCATCACCGATGGCTCCGGCCAGGCTGCATGGCCGCTGTCCAGCTCTGCCGCGACCTACCTGACCTATCAGTACGACACGCTGGGCGCCGGCATCATCGGCATGGGTGTCAAATACAATGACACCGAAGCCAAGGTTGTCTCGATCTTTGAGCAGCCCGACATCACCGAGTACCTGAACCTGCTCCGCAGCTGGTACCAGAGCGGCATCATCAACTCTGACGCCGCCACCGCTTCCGAAGACAACAGCTACAAGGCCGCTTCGATCGCCCAGGGCTGGTCCGGCGCTGCCGAAACCACCTGGGGCCCGGGCATGGGCACCACCGTCTCCGTCGCCCAGTGGGGTCCGACCATCGTCTCGAACGACTCGGTCCGCGGCTCGATCAGCTGCATCTCCAACAACTCTGCGCACCCCGATAAGGCTCTCCAGCTTCTGGAAATCGTCAACACCGACACCTATGTCCGCGACCTGTTCTACTACGGCGTCCAGGGCGACAACTGGGATTACACCGACGAGACCAAGCAGTGGGTCCACAAGAACAACGCCGATTGGTCGATGGCCGGCTACACCCAGGGCAGCTACTTCACCGTTACCCCGACCGATCAGTATGATTTCAACGAATACGATGAAGTGGAAGAGCTGAATGCCAATGCCGAGCCCTCTGTGCTCCTGGGCTTCTCGATGGATATCGAGCCCGTCCGTGACCAGGTGCAGAACTGCATCACCATCTGCGAGAAGTACAAGAGCGAGCTTCTGACCGGCACCCGTGACCCGGCCGAGCTGGTTCCCCAGATGATGGAAGAACTCAACGGCGCCGGCTTCCAGGATGTCATGGCCGAGGCCCAGAGCCAGGTCGATGCCTTCATGGCTTCGAACCCCGCCACCGCTGAGAGCGCTTCCTGAACCGAAGACGTTTGACACGGACTATCGCTGCCGGCATGCAGGCCGGCTGACCACAGCGCAGGGCCCCGCCCCGGCGCTATGACCCAATCACCCCAACAGCCGCCGCTTAGCGCGACAGGAGAAAACAGCCGGGGGCGGCGCTAAGCCGCCGCCCCATTGATCAAAATCTTTTTGAACAAACGGCTCGTTTATCCGCCCGCTGAGCGGCGGTTTTGTATGCGGGGATTTTTGCGAACCGCACCCCAGCGGGCGGCTGCAACCATCCGCCCCTGCAAACAAACCACACCCCCGAGGTGACCATCATGTCTAAAATCCGTACCCTTTATGCCGTCCATCATTCCCACACCGATATCGGCTATACCGACCTGCAGGAGCGTGTCACCGCCCAGCAGGTGGACTACATCCGCACAGCCGTCGCCATGACCCAGGCGCGCCCGGCTTTCCGCTGGAACTGCGAAACCCTGTATTGCGTCGAACAGTTCTTTGCCGAAGCCGCCCCGGCCGAACAACAGGCTTTCCTGGCGCTTGCGCGGGAAGGCAAGATCGGCCTTTCGGCCAACTATCTCAACTTTACCGACCTTGTTGACTGTGAGGTGCTGGCACGGCGCCTGGCCGACTGGCGGGATACCTTTGCCGCAGCCGGCATCCGGCTGCACACGGCCATGTGCGCCGATATCAACGGCCTTTCCATGGGCCAGCGGGACGCGCTGCTGGATGCCGGGGTAGACTTTTTGTTCACCAACGTCCACTGCCACCACGGCATGTACCCGCTTTACCAGAACCAGAACGCATACTTCTGGCAGGCTGCGGACGGCAGGAAGCTGCTGGTCTGGAACGGCGAACATTACAACCTTGGCAATGTGCTGGGCCTGCGGCCGAACCACACCCCGAACTTTATGACCATCGACCGCCTGGGCGACGGCCCCGCCCCGGCCGATGATGTGGAAGCGCTGCACCAGAACCTGCAGCACTATGTCACCGAATGTGAGCAAAACGGCTATGGGTATGACTTCCTGGTTGCGGCGGTGTCCGGCGTTTTCAGTGACAACGCCCCGCCGGAACCGCTGATCCTGGACACGATCGAAGCCTACAACGCCCGCTATGGCAACGAAGTCCGCATCGAGATGGTCAGTTTGCAGGAGCTTGCCGCGGCCATCGCCCCGCGCCTGGCCGACGCCCCCGTCTACACCGGCGATTTCAACGATTGGTGGGCCAACGGCGTTGGCTCCACCCCGTATGCGGTCAAGCATTACCTGGCGGCCCGCCGCAACTATGCGCTGGCCCGCCGGCTTGACCCCGGCATTGAGGAAGCCGCCCCCGCCCTGGCCCGCCAGGCGCAGGATAACCTGCTGCTCTATGCCGAGCACACCTGGGGGCATTCGGGCAGCATCACCGACCCCTGCCTGACCATGGCGAACGACCTGGACATCCGCAAAACCGGCTATGCAAGCGCCGCGCACGAGGCCGCCGCCAAAATGCTGGCCCGCATTGCGGCCGACCAGGGCGATTCCCTGCGGTACTATGCCACGGCCGGCGAAATCAGGGTTGTGAACCCGAGCAAGATTTCGGGCCCGCAGCCGGTAGAATTCTATGTGGAAACGCTGCCGGCCGGCATGCCGGACGCCTGGGTAAAAGATGCGCAGGGACGTGAGATTCCCTGCCAGGTCAGCCCCCACCCGCGCGGGCGCAGAATTTCTTTTGTAAGACCCCTTGACGCGGGCGGTTCTACATGCTATACCTATGGGGCGAAACCTGCAACCCCGCAGACCCTCAACACCCGGAAATGCTATGTCGGGGCCGAGCGGATTCGGGATATCGTGAATGATTACGACCCCGTCAGCTACAAGCTGCCCTATGGCTTTGAAAACCGCTGGTTCAAGATCGGCTATACCGTCGGCGGCAAACTGACCACCCTGGTGGACAAGCGCACCGGCGCCGAACTGCTGCCGGCCGAAGGCCCCTGCCCGCTGCTTCCGGTTTATGAGGTCACGGCCGTGCGCCCCGGCGTTACCGATGTGTATGAAGAACGCCGCCTGCTCGGCCGCAACATCCGCGGCGCCCACGCCGTCGCCACGCAAGCCACCATCACGGCCGTCGATTGTGAGGAGCGCGGCCCGGTCTTTACCCGCATCCGGCTGACCTGCACGCTGCCCGGCGCGGCGAACTGCGCCGTCATCCTGCAGTTCTATGAGGACCTGCCCCGGATTGAAGTGACCCTGCAGCTTGGCAAAACGATGACAAGCGATATCGAGAGCGTTTACCTGCCGCTTGATTTGCAGCTGCCCGGCCGGCAGCTTTGGGCGCGCAAAGGCGGGCGGGAAGCCTACCGCCCCGGCGTTGACCAGCTGCCCGGCACCGGCATGGAATACACGATGAGCGACGACGGCCTTGCGCTTTTGGGCGAAGGGGGCGGCGTGCTGGTCGCCAGTTACGATGTGCCGCTGTATACTTTCGGTGAGATGCGCCACCACGCCATCAAGCTCTGCCAAAACGACCCGGCTGACAACGCCCGGCCGGTCGCCTCCTGGCTGATGAACAACACCTGGGAGACAAACTTCCAGCTCAACCTCGCCGGCTACGGCGAGTTCCGCTACACCCTCTCCCTGACCGACGAAACCGACCCAACCCGCGCGATGGACGAACTGCATGAAATGATGTTCGCGCCCTGCGTCAGAATGCTGAAATAAAGGAGAATCCCTATGGCTAAGATTATTGGTAAACCGCTGCCCAACATCCCCTGGCAGGACCCGCCCGAAACCCTGCGCACCCCGCTGTGGCGGTACGATGCGAACCCGATCATCGGCCGCGACGGCAACAAGCGGTCGAACAGCGTCTTCAACTCGGCCGTTGTGCCGTATGGCGACGGCTTTGCGGGTGTGTTCCGCTGCGACAGCCTCTCGATCAGCATGGATATCTTTGCCGGCTTCTCAAAGGACGGCATCCACTGGCAGATCGATGATGAGCCGATCCACCTTGTCGGTGAAGACCCCGAAGTCACCAAGCGCGAATACCGCTACGACCCCCGCGTCTGCGAGATTGACGGCAAGTATTACGTCACCTGGTGCAACGGCTACCACGGCCCCACGATCGGCATCGCCTGGACCGAGGATTTCAAGACCTTCCACCAGCTGGAAAACGCCTTCCTGCCCTACAACCGCAACGGCGTGCTCTTCCCGCGCAAGATCCAGGGCCGCTACATGATGATGAGCCGTCCTTCGGATACCGGCCACACCCCGTTCGGTGATATCTTTGTCAGCCAGAGCGAGGACCTCATCTACTGGGGCCGCCACCGCTTCATGATGGGCGCAGTCAAGGGCGATGAGAGCGCCTGGCAGAGCCTGAAGATCGGCCCCGGCCCGATCCCGATCGAAACCGACGAAGGCTGGCTGCTGATCTATCACGGCGTTATCATGACCTGCAACGGCTATGTCTACCGCATCGGCGCCGCGCTGCTCGACCTTGACGAACCCTGGAAGGTCAAGGCCCGCGGCAAGGATTACATCCTCAGCCCGCAGATGCCGTATGAGTGCATGGGCGACGTGCCGAACGTCACCTTCCCCTGCGCAGCGCTTGCCGATGCGCCCACCGGCCGGATCGCCGTCTACTACGGCTGTGCCGATACCGTCACCGGCCTGGCTTTCACCACCGTTGACCGCGTGCTGGATTACATCAAGGCCAATTCGTTCTAAGGGAGAACGCGGCGTCCCGCAGCGTCCCGGAAAGCCGGCGGCGTGAACACCCCGGGCGGATACAAGCATCGTCCCGGGAACTTTGCGGCAAGGCAAACACCCCGGGTTCGCGCCATTTCGAGCGCGCCGGCAGGCGCGCGGGACACCGCTTTTCTTATATATTCTTTCGTCAAAAAGGGGTAAGCCCGCGGCTATGCCGCGGCAGAAAGGGAAAACTATGCAATTTTTGGACAAGCGCATCCGCGTGATCTGCGATGAGCTCAAGCGCCTCAGCGTGCGCCAGCGGGTTCCGGTAACGGCCTGGCAGTACAAGCCCGGCAACTACCTGACCCCCGCCGAGGCGGACGCCGCCGCCGAGCCGTACGCCCCGTTTGTGGGGGAAAGCGGTTACAACATGGCCGCCTACCTTGTCGGCAAGGAAGTGCCGGCGCCTACCGGTACCCACTGGTACGGCCCCGACAAGCACTACTGGTTCACCGCGACCATCACGGTGCCCGAAAGCTTTGCCGGCAAATCGCTCTGGCTGCATGTGCAGACCCAGCTTGACGCCGGCGACGACGCCAAAAACCCGCAGTTCCTCGCCTTCATTGACGGCGTGGTTACCCAGGGTGTCGATATGAACCACCGCGATGTGCTCATTGCCCGGCAGGCGGAAGCCGGCCGCAGCTACCGCATCGACCTGCAGGCTTATACCGGCATCCTGTTTAACGAGTTCAGCCTCTTTGTTGACCTGCGTGAAATTGACCCCGCGATCGAAGGGCTCTACTATGATATGGTCGTGCCGCTCAACGCATTCGGCCGCCTTGACCCCGACGGCAAGCCCCGCCATGACCTTGAGCGGGTGCTTAACGAGGCGGTCAACCTGCTTGACCTGCGCACGCCCTATGATGAAAGCTTCTACGAGACGGTCGGCGAAGCCCGCCGCTATCTGGCCAAGGCGCTGTATGAGGACCTTGCCGGCCATGATGAGGTCATTGCCTCCTGCATCGGCCACACCCACATCGACGTGGCCTGGTGGTGGACGGTTGCCCAGACCCAGGAAAAGGCCTGCCGCAGCTTTGCCACCGTGCTGCGCCTGATGGAGCAGTACCCGAACTATCGGTTCATGTCCAGCCAGCCGCAGCTCTATGCCTTCCTGAAAGCGCGCTACCCTGAGCTCTACGCCCAGATCAAGCAGCGGATTGCGGAAGGCCGCTGGGAAGCTGAAGGCGGCATGTGGGTCGAGGCTGACTGCAACCTGACCTCCGGCGAAAGCCTTGTGCGGCAGTTCATCTATGGCAAGCGCTTCTTCAAAGAAGAATTCGGCGTTGACAACCGCATCCTCTGGCTGCCCGATGTCTTCGGCTACTCCGGCGCGCTGCCTCAGATCATGAAGCAGTGCGGCGTCGATTACTTCATGACCACCAAGCTTGCCTGGAACCAGGTCAACAAGATCCCCTACGACACCTTCATGTGGCGCGGCATCGACGGCACCGAGGTGCTCACCCATCTGGTTACGACCCTTGACTTCGGCCAGGACCCGACCAAGAACTTCTTCACGACCTACAACGGCCAGCTCCATCCCGATTCCATCATGGGCGGCTGGCTGCGCTACCAGCAGAAGGAGATCAACAACGACATCCTGATCTCCTACGGCTATGGCGACGGCGGCGGCGGCCCGACCCGCGAGATGCTCGAAACCTCGATCCGCATGGAGAAGGGCATCGAGGGTATCCCCAAGGTGCGCCAGGCCTTCGCGCGCGAATACTTTGAAGAGCTCGACGCCCGTGTGCGCGGCAACCGCCGCCTGCCCACCTGGGAGGGTGAACTCTACTTCGAGTACCACCGCGGTACCCTGACCAGCATGGGCCGCAACAAGCGCGGCAACCGCAAGTCGGAGCTCGGCATGATGGATCTTGAGCTGCTCAGCGTGCTGGCCGCGCCGGCGCTCGATTACCCGAAGGCCGAAATCGACGACCTGTGGCACCGCATCCTGCTCAACCAGTTCCATGATATCCTGCCCGGTTCTTCGATCCATGAGGTCTACGAGGTGACCAAGCAGGATTATGCCGAGATCGCAGCCAAGATCGACACCCTGACCGAAGCGCGCCTGCAGGCGCTGACCCCGGCCGGCGACGGTGTGACCGTCTTCAACACGACCGGTTTTGCGCGCGGCGATGTCGTGGCGCTGCCCGCCTCCTGCACGGCGTCCGCCCTGTGCGACGCCGAGGGCAACACCTACCCGGTGCAGCAGACCGCCGAAGGCCCGGTTGCCTTCCTGGGCGGCCTGCCGGCGAAGGGCCACAAGAGCTTTGCGGCGGCCGAAGCCGCGGAAGCGCCCGCCGCCTTCACGATCGGCGCCGACGGCCGCAGCCTGGAAACGCCGTTCTATGCGGTTCGTTTCGACGAATTCGGCCAGATTGCGGCGCTGTTTGACAAGGAAGCCGCCCGCGAGGTCTTCAAGCCCGGCCAGGCCGGCAACGCCCTGCGCGTCTTTGAGGATAAGCCGATCTACTACGATAACTGGGATATCGATGTCTACTACACCGAAAAATCCTGGGATCTGACCGACTGCACCGTCTTCAACTGGACCGAGACCGGCCCGGTGCGCGCGACGCTTCACATCGAGCGCAGCTTCAGCCATTCCAAGATCAGCCAGGATATCCATTTCTATAAGGATACCCGCCGCATCGACTTTGTCACCACCGTGGATTGGCATGAGCATCAGCACCTGCTCAAGGTCTTCTTCCCGGCCGATGTCCACACCGACCAGGCCACCTTTGATATCCAGTTCGGCAACCTGACCCGCAAGACCCACCAGAACACGAGCTGGGATCGCGCCCGGTTCGAGAGCTGCGGCCAGAAATGGGCCGATGTCTCGGAAGGCCACTACGGCGTCAGCCTGCTCAACGACTGCAAGTACGGCCATTCCTGCAAGGATGGCTGCCTGGCCCTGACGCTGGTTAAATCCGGCATTGAGCCGAACCCCATCACCGACCAGGAAGTCCACCACTTCACCTACGCCCTCTTCCCGCACAGCGAAGGCTGGCAGCAGGCGGGCACGGTGCGGCAGGCCTACTTCCTCAACCAGCCGATGCTGGCGGTGGCAGGCGGCACGGCCGGCGAAGCCGTGGGCCTTGCCTCGGTCGATGCGCCGAACGTGGTGCTTGAGACTGTCAAGCTGGCGGAGGACGGCGACGGCGTGATCCTGCGCCTGTATGAGAGCGAGAACGCCCGCACCCCGGTCACCCTGACCTGGAACCGCCCGTTCCACAGCGCGGTGGCCTGCAACTGCCTGGAGGAAGAGACCGACACGGTCGAAATCGACGGCAGCAACATCCGCTTTGTCATCAAACCCTACGAGATCAAGACGATCCGCGTGCGGTGGTAATGGCGGATTAGAAATTTAGGAGTCGTGGTGGATCGCGCGCCCTGACGGCCGCGCTCAAAAAACAAAGCCGTAAGCGTGTAAGATAAGAAAACAAAGGTTCCGAAGGAACTGCGTAGCACCGCAAAATCGCTGAAATGCGGCAGCTGCAAGGCAGAGGGCTGCCGCGCTCCTTGATGGAACGCAAAGCCCGATAACGCGGCAGATGCTGTATTTCAGATAGATTTTGCGGCTTTGTTTTCTTATCGAACCGCGCTTTAGGGGCCGATTCCATATCGGCCCGGTCTGCGGCGAATTGCAGCCGGGAAAGGAATTTCCCGCCCTGCAAGGATGATTTTGAGCGCGGCACAGGCGCGCGATCCACCACGTTTCTTATTTCTTCTTTATTCTTTATTATTTTACACGAACGAGGTATCTTTTATGAACCTTCTACCAAAACCCAAGCGGGTGGAACCGGGGCAGGGGACGTTCGCCTTCGGTATCAGCACCGCCATCCGCCTGACCTTTGGCGCCGCGCCGGGCGCGCTGCTCTATGCCCAGATGCTGCAGCAGACACTGGAAGCCGAAACCGGCCTGCGCTGCGCCATTTTGCGCGGCGCTGCGCGGGACGGCATGGTCAACCTGGAGATCGACCCCGCCCAGCAGGCCGGCCGCTACACCCTGACCGTGACCCCCGCGCGGGTCACGGTCGCGGCCGGCGACGACGAGGCGCTGTGCAACGGCGTCCAGACGCTGCGCCAGCTTATCGAGGGCGAAGGCGCGGCGCTGCCGGCCCAGCAAATTGAGGATTGGCCGGACATGGCCCACCGCGGCTATTACTTCGATTGCTCCCGCGGCCGTGTGCCCAAGCTCAGCTACCTCAAGCAGGTGGCTGACCGCCTGTGCCGCTACAAGATCAACGAATGGCAGCTCTATATCGAGCACACCTATCTGTTTGAGAACCTCTCCGAGGCCTGGCGCGACGATACCCCGCTGACCGCGCAGGAGATTCTCGAGCTTGACGACTACTGTGCCGCCCGCCACATCGAACTGGTGCCGAGCCTTTCGACCTTCGGGCATATGTACAAGATCCTTTCCACCAAGACCTGCTGCGACCTCTGCGAATTGCCCGATTCCGAGAAGATCCCCTTCTCCTACACCTATGCCGGGGCGCATCACACCCTCAATGTCAGCCACCCCGACGCGCTCGGCTTTGTCATCGGGCTGATTGATGAATACCGTCCGCTCTTCCGCACCAACAAGTTCAACATCTGCGACGATGAAACCTTCGACCTTGCCAAGGGCCGCAGCAAGGCCCTGGCCGAAGCCGAGGGCGGCGAGCGAGCGCTCTATGTCCGGCATGTCAAAGCGCTGTGCGAGCATATTGTCGCCCAGGGCGGCATCCCGATGTTCTGGGGCGATATCATGTGGCGCTTCCCCGAAAGCTGCCGCGAACTGCCCAAGGAGACGATCTGCCTGAACTGGGGTTACCTGCCGGATCAGCGCGAGAACGAGATCCGGGACATTGCGGCTTCCGGCATCACCCAGTATGCCTGCCCCGGCTGCTGCGGCTGGAACCAGTGGATGCCGCTGCTCGATTATGCCTACCGCAACAACCGCGTGATGTGCCGCCACGCCCGCAAGTACGGCGCGATCGGCCTGCTCAACACCGACTGGGGCGATTATGGCCATATCAACGACCCGCGCCTGACCGTGCCGGGCCAGCTGTATGGCGCGGCCTTTGCCTGGAACGCCGACGAAATCCCGTTTGAGGAGATCAACGAGGCGGTCTCCCGCATTGAATACCGCGACGCTTCGGGCCGCCTTGTCGGTGCGATGGCGGCGCTGGCCGACGGGCACGAAATCTTCAACTGGGCCCGCGCCGTGCAGTACATAGAAGGCAGCGACGAAACCCGCGCGAAGATCCTCACCGAAGTCGATGCCGCGGCCATCCCGGCCGCGAACGAGGCGGTCGCCGCGGCCAAAGCACAGATTTTGCAGGCCGCCCGCAGCATGCCGGTCGGCCGCAAGGAGATTGTATCGCTGCTCTGTGTTGTGGCCGATGGCATTGCGCTGTGGAACGAAATCGGCGCGCATCTGGTGCAAAACCCCGACGATGCGGCCGAAGGCGATGCGCTGGCCGGCCGGCTTGAGAGCTGGTTCTATCTCTACCGCCAGGAATGGGACAAGACGAGCCGGGTTTCGGCTACGCCGAACCTGATCCGGCTGTTCTGCGCCTGGGCAGACTGCCTGCGCCACCGCGCCTATGGCTCTGTCCATGCGCCCGAAGTACGGAGCTGACCCGGAGGAACTGCCCGGATGCTTTCCCTCCGAAAGCTGTTTTTCGACCCGGCACCGCCCACTGAGGAACAATTGACCCGGGGCCGCCGCTGTTTGATTGCCGAAGGCGCAGTGGCTGGTGTGCTGTACAGCATCGGGACCGGTAACTTTATGACAGGCTATCTCGGCCAGATGGGAGCTTCGGTCTCCTTCTGCGCCCTGATGGCCATGATCCCCCAGGCAGGGTGTATCCTGCAATTTTTCTCTCCGCTTTTGTTTGAACGGCTCCACCACCGCAAGCTTGCGATCTGGTCGCTCTGCGTGGTGTTCCGGTTTTCGCTCAGCCTGACCTTCCTGCTGCCGGCCCGGATGGGCCCGCAGGCCGAGGGCATGGCCTTTGTGCTGTATACCCTGGCCTTTGCCGCGGCGGGGGCGGTCACGCCCGGGCTGCAGCACATGACGATCGGCCTGGCCCCGCCCGAAGCCCGCGGAAGGTTCTTTGCCGCCAAGGATATTGTGGCCAACTGCGTCAACAGCGGCTGCACGCTGGTGCTGGGGCGCCTGCTGGACGCCTGGATTGCGGCCGGCCACGCGGCCGCCGGGTACAGCGCGGTCGGGGCAGTCTGCCTGGCGCTTGCCGCGCTTGACGCCGCCCTGCTTGCCGCCACCCGGGAAAACCCCGTCGCCTTCACCAGCCGGATGCGCCTGCGGGAAGTGCTGCACCTCCTGCGGGACGCAACCTTCCGCCCAATGCTGCTCTACTCGGTGCTTGGCGGGGCGTTCGGCGGGTTTGCCACCCCGTTTTTGACGGTTTATCAGATGCGGGTGCTCGGGCTCAGCCATACTTTCCTGACCACGGTCGGGGTGGTATCGGCAGTGGCCGGCATGGCCGGCAGCTGGCTGCTGGGCCGCTGGGCAGACCGCACCAACTGGCGGCGGGTGATCCGCGCGGCGGCCGCCTGCAGCCTTTCCTGCACGCTGGGCTGGGCGCTGGTTCAGCCGGCTTGGGCGCCCTGGCTGGCGCCGGTGCTCATGGTGGCTTCCGCCGGCTGTGCCGGCGGGGCCGCCACCGCCAGCCTCAACCTGCAGTATGCCTGCAGCCCGCCCAGCGGCAAAACGGCTTACATCGGCACCACGGCGGCGCTGGCCAGTATGGTGGCCTGCGCTTCGGCGGCTGTCGCCACGGCAGTGCAGCCCCTGCTTGCGCTGCCGCTGGGCAACGGTTCGATCCGGGTGCTGTTTGTCCTGGCCGCCGTCGGCGGCTTTGCGAACCTTGCCGTCAACGGCCGCCGTCTTCCGGCGGTAAAGTAACGGTAAGTTGTCGGTGCTTTTTAAAATCGCGCCGAAGGTCCACCACATCTACACTCTCATCAGCATCCCGCTTTACCACCTGTCACGCTTTACCCAACGAAAGAGGCATCCCCATGTATCCTTATCAAGATCCAAACCAACCGATTGAGGCCCGCATTGACGACCTGCTTGCCCGGATGACGACCGAGGAAAAGATCGCCCAGACCGACCAGTACGGGTCCAGCGATTTCACGACCGTCGATGAAAACGGCCGGGCTACGTCGGTCGATTTTGACCGGCTTGACGAGCTGCTCGGCAAACGCAGCGTGGGCAGCGTACAGCTGCGCGGCATGACCGCCGCCCAGGCCAACGCCGTCCAGCGCTACGCTGTGGAGCAGACCCGCCTTGGCATCCCGTTCCTTTTCAGTGAGGAAGCGCTCCACGGCCTTTACACCGGCCGCGCGACAAGCTTCCCCCAACAGATCGGCCTGGCCGCAAGCTTTGAGCCTGCGCTTGGCTACGAGATGGGCCGCGCCGTCGCGACGGAGGCACGCGCCTGCGGTATTCACGAAACATACAGCCCTGTCATGGACCTGATCCGCGACCCGCGCTATGGCCGCGGCGAGGAAAGCTACGGCGAGGACACCTGCCTGTGCGCCGCCTTTGCCCGGGAAACGGTCCGCGGTTTGCAGGGCAACGATATCGCCGCGCCCGACGCCGTCGCCGCCGAGCCCAAGCATTATGTCGGCTACGGCATGCCGGTCGGCGGGCTGAACTGCGCGCCGACCGCAATGGGCCGGCACGAGGTCTACAGCGACTGCCTGCCGGTCTTTGAGGCGGCCTTCCGCGACGCCGGCGCCTGCAACACGATGTGCAGCTACAATGCGATCGACGGGGTGCCGGTTTCATCCGACCATGCGCTGCTGACTGATGTGCTGCGCGGTGAATTCGGCATGCCCGGCTATGTCCGGGCGGATATGACAGCCGTTTCCCGCCTGTATGACTGGCACTTCACGGCCGAAACCCCGCAGGAGGCCATTCGCCAGGGGCTGACGGCCGGCGTCGATATGGAACTCTACGATTTCCCGCACGAGGTCTGGCAGGGCGGCATCGCTGAACTGCTGGCCGACGGCCGGCTTGACCCTGCCGTTCTCGATGAAGCCTGCCGGCGGATTTTGCGCATCAAGTTCCGGCTTGGCCTGTTCGAACACCCCTATACCGATGAATCCCGTGAAGAGAAGGCGCTGCGCTGCCCCGACCACCTGGCCCTGGCCCGCAAAATTGCGGAAAGAAGCGCCGTGCTGCTCAAAAACCAGGGCGGCCTTTTGCCGCTTTCGCCCGCCATCGGAAGCGTTGCGGTGCTGGGCCCCGGCGCGGCGCAGGCCATGCTCGGCGATTATTCCGAAGCCCGCGGCCGCACCGGCGCCGTCAGCGTGCTGGATGGCATCCGCGCCGCCGTCAGCCCCGAAACCCGGGTGCTGTATGCCCGCGGCTGCAATTTCCTGGGCGAATCCCTCCACCCGTTTGATCCTGCCTATCTGCAGGATGAGGACGGCAACCCCGGCCTGACCGGCCGGTATTACAACGGCCCCACCCCCTGCGGTACCCCGGTGCAAACCCGCACCGACCGAACCGTCAACTTCAACTGGATCTTTGCGCTGCCCCACCCGGCGCTTGACGCAAACTGCTTCAGCGTCGCCTGGACCGGCACCGTCACGCTGCCGCGCGACCTGGACGGCTGCATCGGCCTGTCCACCCAGGACAGCATGCGGCTGTGGATCGACGACGAGCTGCTCATTGATGGCTGGGGCCCCGGCAAGAGCGCCGACCAGGCGGTTGATTTCTTCTTTGAAGCCAACCGCCCCTACCGCGTGCGGATTGAGTTTGTCAACGACGGCCGCGGCGCGCGGGTCATCTTCGGCTACAGCGAAGGCCGCGAGGATATCGAGGCGGCGGTGGCCCTTGCGCGGGAAGCTGATGTCGCGATCCTCTGCCTTGGCGATAATGAGGAAACCAGCGGCGAAAACTTTGACCGCGTCTCACTCGATCTGCCCGGCCGGCAGCTTGCGCTGGCCAAAGCGGTCTGGGCCACCGGCACCCCCACCGTGCTTGTGCTGCAAAGCGGCCGACCGGTTACCGCCAACTGGGAAAACGAACACCTTGACGCAATCCTGGAAGCCTGGTTCCCCGGCGAGCAGGGCGGGGCGGCCATCGCCGACCTGCTGTTCGGCAAGGCCGCGCCCGGCGGACGCCTGCCGATCACCTTCCCGCGCAGCGTCGGCCAGGTGCCCTGCCACTATGCCCGGCGGCCCGGCGGCGGCAAAAAATATGTCGAGATGGACTGGGCCCCGCTCTGGCCGTTTGGCTACGGCCTGACCTACACAACCTTCGCCTACCAGGATCTGCGCCTGAGCGCCGATACCATCCCCCCCGACGGCGAGGTTGAAGCCACCGTCACCGTGACCAACACCGGCGCGGTGGCCGGCGACGCCGTGCCGCAGCTCTATGTGCGGGACCTTGTCAGTTCGGTTGTCAAGCCGCTGCACACGCTGGCCGGCTTTGCGCGCATCACCCTGGCCCCCGGCGAAAGCCGGCAGGTGCGGTTCCGGGTGGGCACCCGGGCGCTGCGCACCCTCGGGGCGGATTACGTCTGGCGGGTCGAGCCCGGCCGGTTTGAAATCCAGATCGGCGACAACGCCGAAAACATCCTGCTCACCGCCGCGCTGACCGTGGAAGGGTGAGGGGAAAGCGCAAAAGCCATCCGCTGTCTCCGGGGCGTCCGGCAGGCAGCTGCTCGTAGCATAACCCATACAACTATATCCCAGGAGGTCATCCCATGAACACACTCGGAGTCGATCTTGGCGGTACCAACATCAAGGTTGCGCTGGTGGATGCCACCGGCAACATCCTGCGTGAGGGCAGCCGCCCCACCAACCTGCCCCGCCCGGCAGAGGCTGTCTGCGATGACATTGCCGCGCTCTGCCGCGAGGTGGCCGGCAACGACCCGGTCGCCGGTGTCGGCATTGGCTGCCCCGGCACGGTGGAAGATGCAACCGGTACCGTGCTGTATTCCAACAATCTGGCGTGGTCCAACTTTGCGATGGGGCCCTACCTGCAGGCAAAGCTCGGCCTGCCGGTCTGCCTGGCCAACGACGCGAACGCCGCGGCCTACGGCGAAGCGCTGGCCGGCTGTGCCAAAGGCGCGCACAGTGCGGTTATCCTGACCTTGGGCACCGGTGTCGGCGGCGGCGTTGTGATCGAAGGCAAGCTGCTGACCGGCTATACCGGCGCCGCGGCGGAGCTGGGGCATATGGTCATCCGCGACACAGAGGACGCGCCGCTGTGCACCTGTGGCCGGCGCGGCGACCTGGAAGCCTACGCCAGCGCAACCGCGCTGATCCGCCGCACCCGCGAGGCAATGGCTGCCCACCCCGAAAGCAAGCTCTGGCAGCTGGCCCCCAGCCTGGAGGACGTCACCGGCCGCACCGCCTTTGACGGCCGCGATGCAGGCGACGCCGTCGCGGTCGAGGTGGTGAACGCCTATGTCCACGACCTGGCGGTGGGGGTTGCCAACCTGATCAACATCTTCTTCCCGGAAGTGATCGGCCTGTCGGGCGGCATTGCCAACCAGGGCGAAGCGTTGCTCGCCCCGCTGCGCGCCGAAGCAGAACCGCTGGTGTTCGGCGCTGACTTTGCAAAAAAGAAAACCCGTATCACCACCTGCACCCTCGGCTACCGCGCAGGCGTCATCGGCGCCGCGCTGCTGGCGAGAAATTGACGGACAGACGAACAGACAAGAACCCCCGCCGCCCCGCAAAGCTGCATGCCTTGCGGGGCGGCGGGGGTTCTTTTGTGATAAAACAGGAAAATGGGGCGCGGCTTGCTGCAACGCAAGGTTGCCGCGTTACTTCGCGGCGGCTTCGCCCGTGCGGCCTTCGTTTTTGCCAAACCGGCGGAACCCGGTGCGGTCAAGCGCAACCATGAACGCCGGGATAAAGAGCAGCTGAAGGATGATGCCCGGCACCGCGTTGAGCAGCGCGCCGGCGATAAAGGCGCCCCAGGTGAAGGCGCTGCCCGAAAGCCCGAGCAGGATGACTTCCGCCACACCCCAGACCACGCGCCCGCCAATCATCGCGGGGAGCAGGCAGGCGTACAGCGCCTTGACGCACTTCCAGCGCGAACGGGCCCACAGCCAGCCGGCCAGGAAGCCGTAAGCCGCCAGCTCAAAGCACATCGCAATGCCGGTGGGGAAGATCGGCGGCATGCCAAACAGCGCAAAGCGCAGCAGCGGCAGCACAAAACCGATCAGCGCGCCGTACTGCCAGCCGCAAACCAGCCCGCAAAGCAGCACCGGCAGATGCATCGGCAGCAGCATGCTGCCGATCTGGGGAATCTGGCCGGTCAAAAAAGGCAGCACAAGGCCGGCCGCCAAAAACAGCGCGGCCAGCGTCAGGTTCTGCACGGAAGGGTTCATTTTCTTCATGGGGTTCCTCCATTTCTGGGCCGGTCAGAATGCGGCCCCGGCCCGGCAAAGCCAGGTTTTCTGTGTATCAGTATACACCCGTGCGCGCACACGGGGAAGAATCGGATCGGTCAATCTGTTAAAACTTTTGGTTGCAACAACCCGTCAGCCCTCATGCCAGGGCAGAAAATCCTGCCAGTACACCGCGGCGCTGCGGCTCATCTCACGGCTGAAGTCGCTGTCGTACTTGCGGGCGCAAAAAGCCCGGATTTCGGCGTCGAAGGCAAAGTCGGCGCCGTCGCGGGCCGCAAAATCGGCGCGCAGTTCGGCCTCGGTGCGGTCGCGGTAGGTGTTTTCGCAGACAATCGCCTCCGGCGCAAACCGGCGGGGCTTGGGGCGGCGGCGCTGCTGCTCGGTCGGGCGGCCAAAGATCAGCATCGCGGCCGGCACCACACAGGCGGGCAGGGCAAGCGCCTCGCGCACGGCCTCGGCGTTTTCCAAAATGTCGCCGATGTAGCAGCTGCCGATGCCAAGGCTCTCGGCCGCCGTCACGGCGTTCTGGGCTGCAATGCAGGCGTCGGCCACAGCCAGCATCAAATCGCCGGGGCCGGCCTGGCGCGGTGTGACGCCGGCCGCGCCGTAGGCGCGGGGCCAGCGGCGGCAGTCGGCCAGGAAAACAAGGCAGAACGGCGCGGCCGCAACCATCGGTTGGTGGTCACATAAATCAGCCAGCTTTTGGCGCAGCGCGGGGGCGGTGATGTTCAAAATTGTGTAAAGCTGCTGGTTGCCGGCCGTCGGCGCTTCGAACGCGGCCTGCAAAATCGCCGCGCGTTCGGCCTCGGTAACCGGCTCTTCGGTAAACACGCGAACCGATTTGCGCGCCGCCAGCGCGCGCAGGGTATCGTTTTCGGGAAGAGAAGTGGACATACAAAGGGCTCCTTTCGCGCCAAAATCTATGAACGCTGCCCCCATTGTACCACACCCCCGCCGGCTCTGCCAAGCCGGCGGGGGTGTGGGTTACTGGTTCATTTTTTCAAGCAGGGCAAGCGCCTCTTCCAGTTTGGGGTTGGGTTCGTCGGTTTGCAGGGCTTCGCGCACGCAGCCGCGGATGTGGGCGCGCAAAATCTCCTGGTTGGCCCGTTTGAGGATCGCTTGCGTGGCAAGCAGCTGGTTTGAAATGTCAACGCAGTAGCGGTCTTCTTCAATCATCCGCAGCACGCCGTCCAGCTGGCCGCGCGCGATTTTCAGCTGGCGGGTCACCTTTTCTTTGTCGGCCTTCATTGCTCAGCCCTCGCGGCGGATGCCGGTCACCTCGTAGCCGGCGTCGGTCACGGCGGCTTTCAGCGCGTCTTCGGTCACGGTGTCCGGCGTTTCGAGCGTTGCGGTCTTGGTTTCAAGGCTGACCTGCACATTGGCCGCGCCGGGAACGCCGGCGAGCGCACGGGTCACATGCTTGACGCAGTTCTGGCACATCATGCCTTCGATCATCAGGGTGGTTTTCATACTGGTTTCCTCCGTTTCGTTGGTGTGGGTGTTTGGGGCGGGCGTTGGGGCCGCGCCGGCGGTTTCGGCCGGCGCGGCGAGGGTTGAGGCGGCGTGCGAAGCCACGGCCGATGAACCGTGCCGGGGCTTGAAAAACCGCAGCCGCAGCGCGTTGGAGACAACGAACACCGAGCTGAAGCTCATCGCAAGCGCCGCGATCATCGGGTTCATGCGCAGGCCAAAGGCCGCATACCAGCAGCCGGCCGCGATCGGGATGCCAATGACGTTGTAAAAGAAGGCCCAGAACAGGTTCTGTTTGATGTTGCGGATCGTTGCCTTGGAAAGCTCGATCGCGCCGGCCACATCCAGCAGATCGTTCTTCATCAGCACAATATCGGCCGATTCCATCGCAACGTCGGTGCCGGCGCCGATGGCGATGCCGACGTCGGCCCGGGCCAGGGCCGGCGCATCGTTGATGCCGTCGCCGACCATGGCCACTTTTTTGCCCTCGGCCTGCAGGGCGCGGATCTCGCGCTCCTTATCCGCGGGCAGCACCTCGGCGACAACCCGGTCAACCCCGACCTGGCGGCGGATGGCCTCGGCTGTTTTGGCGTGGTCGCCGGTCAGCATCACAACCTCAATGCCCATCGCGCGCAGGTCGGCAACTGCCTGCCGGCTTGTCGGCTTGACCGTATCGGCCACCGCAATCATCCCGATGAGCCGGCCGTCCGCCGCAAAGAAGAGCGGGGTCTTGCCTGCTTCCGCCATGGCGTTTTGCCAGCGGGCCAGCGCTTCGCCCGCAACGCCGTGGGCGGCCATCATCCGGCTGTTGCCGGCCAGGCAGGTTTTGCCGTCAATCTCGCCGCGCAGCCCCTGGCCGGGGACCTGCGCAAATTTTTCGACCGGCGCAAAGCCGGCGCTGCGGCGCTCGGCTTCGGCCACAATGGCCTGGGCCAAGGGGTGTTCAGACAGCTTTTCCAGCGAGCCGGCCAGCCGCAGCAGGGCGGCTTCGTCGGCCCCCGGCGCACAGGCCAGGTCGGTCACAACCGGCTTGCCGGCGGTGATGGTGCCGGTTTTATCCAGCACAACCACATCGACGCTGTGGGCGGTTTCGAGCGCTTCGGCCGATTTGATCAGGATGCCGCCCGCCGCGCCGCGCCCGGTGCCGACCATGATCGCCGTCGGGGTGGCCAGGCCGAGCGCGCATGGGCAGGAGACGACAAGCACCGACACCGCAATGGTCAGCGCAAACTCAAAGCTTGCGCCGGCCAGCAGCCAGGCGGTAAAGGCGACCACCGCAACCGCAATGACCACCGGCACAAACACGCCGGCAACCTTGTCCGCCAGTTTGGCGATCGGCGCTTTGGAACTTGTCGCCGCATCCACCAGCCGGATAATCTGGGCCAGCGCGGTTTCATCGCCGACCTTGTCGGCCCGCATCCTGGCAAAGCCGCTGCGGCTGATCGTTGCACCGATCAGCCTGTCGCCGGGCTGCTTGTCAACCGGGATGCTCTCGCCGGTGATGGCGCTCTCGTCCACCGAAACGTGCCCTTCCAGCAGCACGCCGTCAACCGGGATGCTTTCGCCGGCTTTGATAAGCAAAATATCGCCGCGCACAACCTCCTCGGCCGGGACGATTGTTTCAACGCCGCCGCGCAGGACGGTCGCGGTTTTGGGCGCCAGGTTCAGCAGCTGGTTGATCGCATCCGACGTGCGCCCCTTGGCCCGCGCTTCCAGAAATTTGCCAAGGGTAATCAGGGTCAGGATTGTGCCGGCGCCTTCAAAATACAGGTCGTGCGAAAACTGTGCGACCATGGCCGGGTCGTCATGGCCGAAGCCCCAGGCAATTTTGTACAGCGCATAGACGCCGTAAAGCAGCGAAGCGCCGGCCCCCAGCGCAATCAGGGAATCCATATTCGGGGAGCCGTGCGCCAGGGTTTTAAAGCCCTGGGTGAAATATTTGCGGTTGAGGAATGCGACAGGCAGCGCAAGCAGGAACAGCGTCAGGGCATAGATCATCGCGTTTTCTGTGCCAAGGAAAAAGGCGGGCAGCGGCCAGCCCATCATATGGCCCATCGAGATATAAAACAGCGGCGCCGTAAAGATAAAACTGCCGATGACCCGCCGCCGCATGCGTTCATATTCCTTTTTGGCGGCGGCGCCCGGTTCGGGGCGGGCCGCGCTTGCGGCCGCGCGCTGGGGCGCGGCGCCGTAGCCCGCTTTTTCAACGGCGGCCACAATGCCGTCGCGGCTCAGAGCATGGTCGTCATAGGTGACAGACATACTGTTTTTCAGCAAATTGACACTGCACGCCTGTACGCCGGGCAAAGCGGAAACGCTTTTTTCCACCCGGGCCGAGCAGGCGGCGCAGGTCATGCCGGTAACATCGTATACTTCCTGCACGGTAAGCCTCCTTTCGACATATACCCACCCCCCGTGGGGGTATCTGTATTCCCAGTATAACGCTGGGATTGCCGCCTGTCAAGAGGGAGGTAAAAAATGTCTGGGCTCCGCGGCAGAAAAAAGCCCCCCGGCCGCAGGCGGCCGGGGGTGAAAGGAAGGTTCTCCCAAGAGAACTCAGCTGTTGTTCATGATAACGCTCTCAACGCTGTCGGCAACATGCTCGCAGGCATCCAGGCAGCTTTCGAGGTAGTGGTACACTTCGCGCCAAGCAATGACCTCAATCGGGTCGGAGCAGGTCTCGTGCAGTTCCCGCATGCAGGCCAGGAAAAGGCGGTCGCCTTCTTCCTCCATCGTGTTGATGGTGATGATATGCTCATGCAGGGTGCGGTCGCGCTTGAAATCGGGCAGCTTGCCGAGCAGGGTCTTGACCTCCTCGGTGCAGCGGATCAGGGTGGCGGTCATCTTGAGCGCGTCGGGCCGGATGGTCTGGATGTTGTTGCAGTACAGCCGCTGCAGAACGTCCTCGATCTTATCGGTCATATCGTCAATGTTGCGGCTCAGGTCATAGATGTCGTCCCGCTCAATCGGGGTGATGAAGGCTTTGACCAGCGCGTTGAGCAGCGCATGCTTCTTTTCGTCGGCGCCGTGCTCAATCGCGTGCATTTCGTCCAGCTTTTCGCGGATCGATTCGGGGTGGTACTCGCGCATGGTGCTTTCCAGCAGGTGCGCGGCCTTGCAGGCATCCTCGGCACAGGCGAGGAAGGTATCGAAGTAAAAAGAATCCTGGTGTTTCGCCATGAGAAGTCCTCCATTGCAATGTGGATGATCAGAAGATCGTCATAAACAGCTTGGCCATCAAAAAGCTGATCAGCCCGCAGCCCGGGAAGGTGAACACCCAGGTCAGCACCATGTCCTTCACAACGCCGAAGTTGATGGCGGACAGCCGCTTGACGGCGCCCACCCCCATGATCGCGCTGGTCTTGGTGTGGGTGGTCGAAACCGGGATGCCGAACAGGCTTGAAAGCAGCAGGCAGAACGCAGCGGAAAGATCGGCCGAGAAGCCCTGGTATTTTTCAAGCCGGACCATATCCATACCGACCGATTTGATGATCTTTTCGCCGCCGACGCTGGTGCCCAGCCCCATCACGGTCGAACAGAGCACCATCAGCCAGATCGGGATCACAACGCCCGAAACGCTTGACATGCCGTTGCAGAAGGCGACGCCCAAAAACAATACGCCGATAAACTTTTGCCCGTCCTGCGCGCCGTGCATGAAGCTCATGGCTGCCGCGCCAAAGATCTGCGCCACCCGGAAGAAGCCGTTCGCCTTGCGCCGGTCAAGCCCGGCGCACAGGATGGTCAGCAGCTTGCAGATGACCCAGCCGCTTGCAAAGCCGAGCGCCAGGCTCATGACCAGGCCATACAAAACCTTGACCCATTCATTGGCGTTGACGCCGCCCAGGCCGTTCTGGATGGCGATGGCCGCGCCGGTCAGCCCGGCAATCAGGCTGTGGCTCTCAGAGGTCGGGATGCCGAAGTAACTTGCCCCCACGCTGTACACAACGATTGAGAACAGCGCCGCGCACAGCGCGATCAGCGCTTCGTGGGTGTTGCCGCCAAAATCCACCATATTGCTGATGGTGGAGGCAACCGAAGAGTTGATGTGGGTCATGACCAGCACGCCAAGGAAGTTGAAGGCCGCGCTCATCAGGATGGCAGGCCGCACCCGCATGCAGCGGGTGCTGATGCAGGTGGCAATGGCGTTGGGTGCGTCGGTCCAGCCGTTGACGAAAATGACGCCCAGCGTCAACAGCACGGTGATCAGCAGAACAGGGTTCGCGGTCATCTGCTGCAAAAAGTGGGCCAGCGATACGTCCATGCGGTAGCATACTCCCCTTATTTTCAATTTTCCAGGGGCACAGGGCCGGCTTGCGCGTCCGCTTTTCGGAACGGACAGCGCGGAAAAAACGCCCCTGCACCCAGCTATACCAAACCGCCGCGCCTTTGGCGCTGCGGGCAGGCCCTACGCCTGCCCTTTTATCATACCAGAAAATCCGCCATCTTTCAACATAAGTTTTACGGTCTCTTGGCAAAGAATTTACATACCGCGCTTTTGCTGCCCCGGCGTGCAGGCGAAAAAAAGGCGGCGGCCCTCTTGACGTTACAATAATTGTAATGGTATAATTATTGTGATGAAAGGAGGCCACCCTGATGTCTGAAGAACAAAAACCCACATTCCCGAACGACCCCGACCATGTGCTGACACTGCGCGGCGAAGCCGCGATGAAGATCTTTATCAACCCGACCCGTATGCGGATTGTCGAAGAGATGCGCCTGCACTCCGAACCGCTGACCCCGAAGGCGCTGGCCGACCGGCTCGGGCTTTCGCCGTCCTCGGCCAAGCACCACCTGGCCAAGCTCGCGAGCATCGGGGTGGTGCTGCTCGACCACCAGGCGACGATCCACGGCATTGTCGCGAGTTATTACCGCCTGACCGACAAGGCGATCAACCTTGATGTCACCGATCCGGCTGCGCGGGAGTTTGCGCCCATCTGGATGCGCACCAGCGCGGCTAGCGTGCAGCAGGGGCTGTTCGATTCCTTCACCCGCTGGCAGAACGCCGGCGCAAAGGAAGAAGACCGCTGGGGGATGCTGGACACCGACGACGTCGTCTATCTGACGAAAGAGGAAGCCGAGGCGCTGGAAGCGGCGATCCATGCCTTTTCGGCCGCCCATTCCGCGCCCCGCCCCGGCGCCGCGCCGATCCGCTACAACCTGATCGCCTACCGCGCAGAGCGCGCCGATGAAAATTAAAAATGAAGAATGAAAAATTGTGGTGGATTGCGCGCTTGGGCGCGCAAAATTTTTGAAAAACCGATCAAATAATCGATGGGAGGAAACATGTGGAACCGTGATTTTTTGCTGCTCTGGCAGGGCATGGCCGAATCCAGGATCGGCAGCGTGCTCTATTCGATCGCGATCGGCATCTGGGTGTACGACCAGACCGATTCGGCCGCGCTGATGGGGATCATGACCTCGCTGAGCTACTTTGGGGCGCTGGTGTTGCAGCCGTTCGGCGGCGCGCTGGCCGACCGGTGCAGCAAGCGGGCGCTGATCGTCGGCAGCGATGCGGCCTGCGGCGTGGCGATGCTCGCGCTTGGGGGGCTTGCGCTGCGCGGGGCGATGCAGGTCTGGCAGGTGCTGGCCGTCGCGGCGGTCAGCGCGGTCTGCACGGCGCTGTTCCAGCCGGCCGTCAACAGCCTGATCCCGCAGCTGGTGCCGGCGGGGGATCTGCTGCGGGCATCCTCGCTCATCAACGGTACCGGCAGCGCGCTGCAGATGCTGGGCAACGCGGCGGGCGGTTTCCTCACCGTTGTCTGCGGCGTGCCGGGGATTATCCTGTTCAACGGCCTGACCTTCCTGTTTTCGGCCGCCACCGAATGTTTCATCCGGGCCGGCCGCGCGCCGGCCGGGTCCGGCGCGCCGGGCCCGGCGGCCGTGCTCGGCGATCTTCGGGCCGGGATTTGCTACCTTAAAGGGCAGGGCGGGCTGGCCGGCATGATGCTGGCCGGCGCGGTAATGAACCTGACCTGCGGGGGCTTCGCCGGCATTGCTTATGCCTGGTGCCTGGAAAAAGGGATGAGCACCGGGCAGTACGGGCTGTTCCTTGGGGCCGAAAGCGCGGCGATGCTGGCCGCCATGGCGCTGATGGCGCTGCGTCCGATACCCGGGAACCGGCAGTACCGTGTGTTTGCGGGCAGCATGGCGCTGACCTGCGGGCTGTACATTGCGGCGATGGCCGCACAGGGGTTCTGGGCCTGCACGGTGCTCTATGCGCTGAACGCCTTTTTCAATACGGTGTACAATATGTTCCTCTACCCTTCCATCATGCGGGCGACGCCCGCGGTGTACCAAGGGCGGGCTATCGCGCTGTTTGCCGCGCTCAGCAACGGCGGGATTGCGCTCTCGATGGTGGCCTACGGCGCGCTGGCCGATGCGTGGGGCGCGGGCGCGGTCTGCCTGGCCGGCGCGGTCGCCACCCTGCTGCCCGCCCTCGCCTTCGGTGCAAACAGGACCCTGCGGCGGATTTTGCGGGGGCAAGGGGCAGAATAAACAAGACCGGGAGATTCCCCAACGGAAATCTCCCGGTCGAAGTATTCGGGCGGCGGGTTCACGCCTTGGCAAGCAGCGCTTCCACCAGCGCAGCCGGCAGCTGGCGGCGGACCGGGGCCGGGGTGGCGGGGGTGTTCAGGTCATACCACCAGGTGGTCACGCCGAGCCACCGGCCGAACTTGAAACCGGCCTGCGGTTCACAGCCGACCTTGCGGAAACCCATGGCCCGGTGAAACGCCTCGCTTTCGGGGTTGGGCCGGGCCAGCAGGGCGGCTGCGCGGCAGTAGCCCTGTTCACGCAGCAGCGCAAGCAGCGGGGCGTACAGCCGCCGCCCCACCCCCTGGCCGACGAAATCGGGCGAGCAGTAGATCGTCGTCTCAACCGACCAGGCGTAGGCTTCCCGCGCATGGTAGGGGTGGGCGCAGGCATAGCCGGCCAGCCTGCCGGAAGCTGTTTCCGCCACCAGGAAGGGCGCGCCGGCCAGCACGCCGGCGATGTTCGCCCGCATCTCCTCCACGGTGGCGGGCGCATACTGGAAGGTGGCGGTCGAATGCCGCACATACCAGTTGTACAGTTCGGCCACGGCCGGGGCGTCGGCCTCGGTCGCAAGGCGGATTTTCAGCGTATGCTCGGCGGCCCAGGCGGCGACGAGCGCTTCCTTTTGCGGTTTGTCAAGCTTTTTCAGCGCGGCTTCCCGGCACAGGGCCGCGCTTTTGTCTTCACAGCGCTCGGCGTAAGCCAGCGTCACGGCGCCGCGCATCTTGGTGTATTTCGCGCCCTGGCCGGCCTTGTGGCGGCGCAGCCGGCGGGCAAGGTCGGTTGTCCAGCCGGCGTACAGGCTGCCGTCGGCGCAACGCACAAGGTACGCCCAGGCCCGGGTGTCGGGCAGGGCTTCGGACGCAAGGCTCGGCGCGCGGCCCAAAGCGGGCGCGCCCGCACAGGCAAACGAGGCCGTGCTCATTCGCTCACCGGCTTTCCGGCCGCCCGCAGCGCCCGGCGGCAGGCTTCAATCGCGGTGGGCTTGTCCTCCGCTGTGACCAGAAAGCGGCTCGGGTGGCAGAACCGCAGCGCCAGGCCGCTGCGCTCGCGCAGGGTTTCCTCCGGCTGGCCGGCCCAGGCCGGCGGGAAGGGAACCTTGGGCCGGCGGGTACGGGTGTCGGTTACGCACTGGGCGCTGAAACCGCCGCGCTGGCTTGGGTATACGACAAAGAGGGCGTCGGTCTTGTACAGCCCGTTTTTCCAGGGCATATAGGCCGGCAGCACCACAATGCCGGCCTTTGCGTTGCGGTAGGCGCGCTGGACTGTTTCGTCAGCGCGGTTGACGGCGTTTGCGGCCTCGATCTCGTTGTCCAGGATCTGCCGCGCAACCCCCACGGCCCGCCAGAAGCAGGCGTCGGGGTCGTCCTTGGAATCCCAGCGCGGGTTGAAACTGCCGATCGCCTCGGCCAGGGAGTTTGGCTCGCCGGTGTTATCGTTGAGGTCAAGCGGCTGAATGAAGTTTTCATCAACAAGCCGGGCCTGGTGCGCGCCGACGAGCTGCGGCCCCAGCACCCGCCACAGCAGCCCGAACGCCGCGTACGGCACGCCGTTGGGGCGGGTTTCACGCGGCTCGCTGTGGTGGTCGAACATGCCGCCGCCGATGTCAAAGGCAATGCCGGAAAAGCCTTCCGGCACGGTAAATCCGCGGCTGATCTCGATATCAGGGCGGACAATCTGCAGCAGGGCGGTGGAAAATACATCGTCGGCATGGAACTTGCCGCCGTGGGTAAAGCCTTTCGCGGGGATTTTCATGGGTGCCTCCTGGGGGCGGCCGCACGGTGCGCGGTCGGGTAAGGTGGGGATTCAGAATCAAGCGTCAAAACATTTTGCGGGTCTTATTCTACCACACTTTCGGGCAGTTTGAAACGGGCAAAACCCCAAAAAAAGTGCCGCGCACCCCAAAGTTGCGTGCAAATTGGTGGACGCAACCGGTGTTTTGGGCTAGAATGGTGCCAGAAAATCAACCGAAAGGGGTTTTGCACATGTCTGTCAATTTTGCGCTGATCGCGGTCAGCGTTCTGGTGATCCTTGTCCGGATTGTGATGATCGGGGTGGGGATTTACCTGCTCTATCTTGTCATCCGCGCGCTGCGGGCCTATATCCGTTCCAAGGAGGTCCGCGCCGAAAAGAAGGAAATCTGCCGCACACTTGGCGAACAGCTGCGCGCCGAGCGCACCCGCTGCAAGATGACCCAGGAATTTGTGGCCGAAACGCTCGGCGTCTCCCGCCAGGCGGTGTCAAAGTGGGAAAACGGCACCGCCGACCCGAGCACCGCCAACCTGCTTGCGCTGGCTAAGCTGTACGGCGTATCAGCCGAGGATCTGCTGCGCAGCGCAGCCGGCAGCGACTCCGTCCGGGAAGAGTAAACCGGTTTCACACCGTTGCCTGCATTTCTTTCGACCTGAAAAACAAGGAGAGTTTATATGGAATCCAATATTTCGACCCGGTCGGCCGCTTCGACGCGGCCGGGCCTTTCTTCGACGGCGCTCAAGATGCTGGGCGCGGCCCTGATGCTGCCCGACCATATTCATGAAATGTTTGCCGCCGCCGGCGCGCCGCTCTGGCTGACCATCCCGGGGCGGCTGGTCTTTCCGCTGTTCCTGTTCGCTTCGGCCGAAGCGTTTGCCCACACCCGCAGCCGCCGGGCCTACGCCTTGCGGCTGCTGCTGGCAAGCTGGGGCATGACGCTGCTGACAACCATGTTGCAGGCCGTGCTGCCCAACCGGGACATTGTGCTGATGAACAACGCCTTCAGCACCCTCTTCCTCGCCGTGCTGTATATGCAGGTGTGGGACTGGCTGGCCGCCGGGGTGCGCCGGCGCCGCCCGGCGCTGCTGGCCCGCGGGCTGGGCCTGGCGCTGGCAGGGCTTGCCGGGGTGATCCCGCTTGTGGTGGCGACCGGGTTCTCGTTCAACCCGGCCGTGCCGAGCGGGGTGATCCGTGTGCTGGCGTTTGTCTCGTTGCTGCTGCCGAACCCGCTTTCGGTCGAGGGCGGGTTCGCAATGACCGCGCTCGGCGTCGCGTTTTACGCGCTGCGCCGCCACCGCGCGGCCCAGATCGCGGTGCTGCTGGGGCTTTCGGCTGTGGTGACGGCGCTCGGCAACCCGACCCAGGGCTGGATGGCGCTGGCCGCCCTGCCGATCGCGGCCTACAGCGGCGCGCGCGGGCGGGCGTGCAAAGGCTTTTTCTATCTGTATTATCCGGCCCACATCGTGGCGCTGTATCTGCTGGCCTGCGCGCTGTGAGCGCAGAACCTCTTGCCCGGGGTTGACATTAGAACCATTCCATGGTTTATGATAAGGGTGAGAGGTGAACCTATGAATCTGCAACACAATACCGAACGGGCCCGTGCCAAACAGGGCGGCTGGCTGGGCGGCCAGCTGCGGGCGCTGCTGGCCGAAATGACGCCCCGCCGTCTGGGCCTGATGATGCTGGGCGCGGCGATTCTGACCTTCGGCATCTGCAATATACACCGCCGCACCGGCATCACCGAAGGCGGCGTGCTGGGGCTGCTGCTGTTTGTCAACCATTGGACAGGGCTGCCGGCCTCCATCGTATCGCCGGTGCTGGACCTTGCCTGCTACGCAATGGCGTGGCGGGTGCTGGGGGCGGGCTTTTTGCGCCGCAGCCTGCTTTCCACCGCCATGATCGCGCTGTGGTACAAAGTGTGGGAATCCCTGCCGCCGCTGCTGCCGGACTGGAGCGGCGCGCCGCTGACGGCTGCGGTGGCCGGCGCGGTGTGCGTCGGCGTCGGGGTGGGGCTGATCGTGCGGCAGGGCGGCTCTTCCGGCGGGGACGATGCGCTCGCGCTGGTCATTGCACGGCGCACCGGCTGGCGGCTGGCCCGCAGCTACCTGATTACAGACCTGACCGTGCTTGCGCTCTCGCTGAGTTATATCCCGGCGCTGCGCATCGCCTTTTCCCTGATTACCGTGACCATCTCGTCCTTCCTGATCGACAAGATCAGCGCGTCGGCGCAGGAAACATGACCTCTGATTGCACGCAACGCCAGGCCCCCTGCAAAGGGCCTGGCGTTGCGTGCGTTTTGGGGCGCTGCGGCCCCTGTATCAACTGTTTTCGGCCGGGGGCTCCACCGGCGGGAAGGTAACCCGGATGGTGGTGCCGGTGCCGACGGTGCTCTTCAGGTCAAGCTTGGCGTCGTGCAGCATGACAATGTGCTTGACGATGGCAAGCCCCAGCCCGGTGCCGCCGGTGGCCTTGCTGCGGCTTTTGTCCACGCGGTAAAACCGTTCGAACACGCGGGACTGCGCGTCCTGCGGGATGCCGATGCCGTTGTCCTCCACGCTCAAAAACGGCATGCCGTTTTCGGTGCCGCAGCGCAGGATGACATGGCCGTCGGGGCGGTTATAGCGGATGGCGTTGTCACAAAGGTTGGTGATCAGCTCGGTCAGCAGGTCGCGGTTGCCAAGCACCGTCGCCGGCGCTTCCTCATGCTGCAGCGTGATGTAGGCCTTTTTGGCGTTCATCGTCATTGTGCCGGCCACGTCCCGCACCAGGGCGCCCAGCGAAAGCGGCGTCTTTTCCAGCGGCGCGGCGTTTTCACCGTGCATGCCATCCAGCTCGGAAAGCTGCAGAATGTCCGAAACCAGCCGGATCATCCGCTTGGCTTCGCGGTGAATCCGCTGGCCGAACAGCTGGGCGTCCTGCGGTTTGGTCATGCCGCTTTCCAGCAGTTCGGCAAAGCCGGAAATACTTGTCAGCGGGGTTTTCAGCTCATGGCTGACATTGGCCGTAAACTCCCGGCGCATGTTTTCGTTGTCCTCCCGCAGGCGGCGGTCAGACTGGATCGTGCGGGCCAGCGGGATCAGCTCTTCATAGGGGACGTTGGCCTCGATGGTATCAAGATGCTCGGCCATGCGGATGATCGGCTGCACCAGCCGCCGCGTGAAAACGGCGGCCAGCAGCGCCGCCAGCGCAACAACCAGCACCCCGGCCACGGCCAGCGCCGGCAGAACTTCGTTGTACACGCTCCAGATGCCGGCCGTCTCCTCCCCCAGGCGCAGAATCTGGCCGTTGGCCAGCCTCAGCGCATAGTAATGGGTTTCACGGCCGATTGTCTCGCTGCGGCGCACGCTGCGGCCCTCGCCCTGCGCGATGGCGTCGGCAATTTCGGGGCGGGAAAGGTGGTTGTCCATATCGGATTCGTTCCGGTGTTCGCTGTCATACACCACGTTGCCGTCCGGGTCAATCAGGGTCAGCCGCAGCGAGGTGTTGTCCAGATAACTGTCCAGTGAATCCGGGTCGGTTTCGGCCAGGGCCTGGCAGGCCGCCGCCACAGCCTGGGCCGTGCGGGCCAGGTCCTGGTCCACCTGGGCGGCAAAAGCCCGGTGGAACAAAATCGCCGCCACCAGCACGCTGAGCAGCGCCGCCACCAGCCCGATGGTAATCAGCGCTCGCCGCAGCTGTACGCTCATGCGGCTGGGCACGGCGTTTTCAGGTTTCATCGGCCGCCTCCGTGCCGCGCGCGCTGAGCTTGTAGCCCACCTTGCGCACCGTGCGGATTGATTCGCCCGCCGCGCCGAGCTTCTGGCGCAGCGTGCGCACATGCATATCAATCGTGCGGGATTCCAGCAGGTCATCGGTATCCCACACAGCCTTCATGATCCGCTCGCGGGCCAGGACCTCCTCCGGATGTTCCAGGAAAAAGTGCAGCAGCGCATATTCCTTAAAGGTCAGCTCAACCGGTTCGCCCTCCACCGTGACGGTGCGGGTCAGGTCGTCAAGAGAGACCGGCCCGAACCGCAGCGCCGAAGGCGTGCTGCCCGGGGCCTGGGCGCGGCGCAGCACCGCTTTGACACGGCTGATAAATTCCATAATGCCGAATGGCTTGCACAGGTAATCGTCGGCGCCCTTGTCCAGGCCTTTGACAACGTCGATCTCACTGGATTTGGCGGTCACCATAATGACCGGCACATGCCGGGTGGCGGCATTCTCCCGCAGGCGGGAAAGGATCTGGTAGCCGTCCTCATCCGGCAGCATGACATCCAGGATCACAAGGTCCGGGATAGACTGGTAAATGGCTGACCAGAAACTGGCGCCGTCCTCAAAGCCTTTGGCGGCGAGGTTGTTGGTCTGCAGGGCGTATTGCTCCAGCTCGCGGATGCTGGCGTCGTCCTCGACGATATAGATCATGGTGTTCCTTCTTTCTCGGGCGCCGGCAGAGCCGGCTTGTGTATAGATATCTCTATTATATCGGAAGCCCCTGGCCGCCGCACAGCAAATTGCGGTAAAGCGCGCGTAAAATTTCTGTAAAAAAGCGCCCCCGTTTTGGCAGCGGGGGCGCAATAGAATAGGGGGCGTGGTGTAACTCAAGAATTGGCGGAGGCATCGCCCTGCGCATCGGGGTGCTGCTTGCAGTCCGGGCAAAGGCCCGTCACAATGAAGTTGTAATCCTCGGCCTGGATGCCGGGGCAGCTTTGTACAAGCGCTTCCAGCGCGTCCGATTGCATGGCAAGGTTCAGCACCTTTTTGCAGCGGCGGCAGAACAGGTGCTGGTGGGTTTCCAGCTGCCAGTCATAGCGGTCGGCTTCCCCGGGCACGCCGATGCGGCGCAGCTGCCCGATATCCACCAGCAGGTTCAGGTTGCGGTACACGGTGCCCAGGCTCAGGTGCGGGCAGTTTTTGCGTGCCAATTGGTAGACCTGGGCCGCGGTCATGTGTTGTTTCGATTTCTGCACGGTTTCCAGGATCAGTTGCCGTTGCCAGGAATAATTCATCGTCTGTCACCAACCTGTCAATTCTGCCGATTGCGCCCCGCGGGGCGCATTTCTGCACGAATTTAATAATATACTTATCAGCCTGATTCGTCAAGCGGAAAACAGAGAAAAGGCGAATTTTATCACTTTTTGTCGCCTGCCCGCGCACAACCGCCCGCCAAACGGCCCGAACCGCTGCAAAACAGCGGGGCGGGCTGTCTTCCGGGATCAGACATCGGCGCAGCTGTCACAGCTGTCGCAGCTGTCGCAGCCTTCGCTTTCGGCGGGCGCCGACCGGCCGGCCAGCGCGGGGTCAAGGCTCTTGGCGACCTGGATCATGATGGCGCACTCAATCCGCTTGCGGAAAACCTTGCAGCCGTATTCATACACGCCGTGGATGTCGCCGGTTGCGTGCAGCGCGTTGGCCGCGCAGCCGCCCGCACAGTACAGCCGGGCCCAGCAGTCCTTGCAGTCGGGCCGGGCGTAGACGTTGCAGAGCTTGAACTCATCCCGCAGCGCGGTGTTGGTCACGCCGTGCCAGATATCGCCAAGCTTGTACGCCGGGTCGCCGACGAACTGGTGGCAGGGGTACAGATCGCCCCAGGGGGTCACGGCCATGTACTCGGTGCCGGAACCGCAGCCCGCGATCCGCTTGTAGACGCAGGGGCCGTGCGCCAGGTCGAGGATATAGTGGTAGAAGGTGATGGGACGGCCCGCCTTTTCGCGGCGCAGCATATCTTCGGCCAGCAGTTCATACTGGTCGTACAGCACCGGCAGGTCGGCTTCGGTCAGGGCTTCGGGGCTGTCGGCCGGGGCGACAACCGGCTCCATCGAAAGCTCGGTAAAGCCAAGGTCGTCGGCCATATGGAAAAGGTCGTTGGTGAAATCGGTGTTGTGGTGGGTGAAGGTGCCCCGCATATAATAGCCCTTGCCGCCGCGCGCCTTGACAAGTTTCTGGAACTTGGGCACAATGCGCTCATAGCTGCCGTTGCCGGCCAGGTCTTTGCGGAAGCGGTCGTTGACCTCCTTGCGGCCGTCCAGCGAAAGCACAACGTTGTGGCATTCCCGGTTCGCCCACTCAATGACTTCATCGGTGATGCCGACGCCGTTGGTGGTCAGGGTGAAGCGGAAGTTTTTGTTGTGCTGCTTTTCGATGCTGCGCGCGTAGGCGACAATCTGCTTGCAGACCTCAAAGTTCATCAGCGGTTCGCCGCCGAAAAAGTCAACCTCAAGGTTGTGGCGGGTGCCGGAATGTTCGATCAGAAAGTCGATCGCCCGCTTGCCGGTCTCAAAGCTCATCAGGCCGGCTTCGCCGTGGAACTTGCCCTGCGCGGCAAAGCAGTACGAACAGTTCAGGTTGCAGGTGTGGGCCACATGCAGGCAGAGCGCCTTGACAACGGTCGAACGGTTTTTGAAATCAAAGGCATAAGGCTCATACACATCCGGCGCGAAGAGCTGGCCGGCCGCCTTGAGCTCGTCAATGTCTGCAAGGCAATCCTCAATATCGGCGGGGGTGACCTCGGGGCGGTCGGCGTAGCGCTCGGCCAGGGCGGCGGCGGTGGCCGGGCGGCTGTTGCCGGCGTCCAGCAGCGCGATCGCGTCATAGGCCACATCGTCCACCGCGTGCACGCTGCCGCTGTACACATCGAGCACAATGTTGTATCCGTTGAGCTTGTACTGGTGAATCATCGAAAACTCCTTTATTCAATCAGGCGGCCCGCCCAAAACCCATGTCGCCGCCGGCGGGCGCCGCTTGTCTGCGCATACAAAATGCCGGGACAGCCGCCGCTTGCGCGGGACTGTTCCGGCAGGTAAACCAGGCGGAAAACTTACTTCTTCTCGCAGGGCTGGTTGGCAATGCCGCAGCTGGTCTTGCAGGCGCTCTGGCAGGAGGTCTGGCATTCGCCGCAGCCGCCGTTTTGCAGGCTCTTGGCCATATCGCGGGTGTCGAGAGTCTGGATGTGCTTCATAAAACAGTCACCCCTTTTATTTGAATTTCCTTCATTGTACACGGTGCAGGGGTGTTTTGTCAAGCTTTACACCGGGCGCCGTGGCGCCTATAATAGGGGACGGAAAAAGCGCGGCGGCCGGGCGCGGCCGCCGCGCAAAGCGGAGCAGGCGCGGGCAATGGGGCAAAACCTTCCCTGCGTGTGCCGCACAGTTAGGAAAGGAGCGTTTGCCATGCCGGAAACTTCCAGCGCCGTGCAGATGTCGGACGCACGGCGCACCCTGGCTTTTTTGACGCTGTCGGGCGGTTTTCAGGATGCCTATACCTATATGGGCCGCGGCAGGGTGTTTGCCAACGCGCAAACCGGCAACATTGTGCTGCTCGGGGTTAACCTTTGCGAAGGGCAATGGGGCGCTTCGCTGCGGTATCTTCTGCCGGTGCTGGCCTTTGCGGCCGGGGTGTATGCCGCAGCCTGGGTGCGCGGGCGGGCGGCCCCGGGGCGCAGGCTGCACTGGCGGCAGGCCGTGCTTGCGGTGGAAATTGTGCTGCTGGCGGCCGTCGGTTTTATGCCGCCGGCGCTGGACCTTGCCGCCAATGTGCTGGTCAGCTTTTCCTGTGCGATGCAGGTGCAGGCCTTCCGCAAGCTGCGCGGCACCGCCTACGCAAGCACCATGTGCATCGGCAACCTGCGCAGCGCCATGCAGGCGCTGTATGAATGGCGGCACGGCGAAGCCGAAGCCGGCCTGCGCGCCGCCCAGTATTTTGGCATGCTGGCGCTGTTCGCGGCCGGGGCGGCGCTGGGCGGGCTGCTGACGCTGGCGTTCGGCCTGCGGGTGATCTGGGGCAGCTGCGCGCTGCTGGTGGTCAGCTTTGGGCTGATGTTCCGTGAAAAGGATGCCTGAGGCCGGGCGGCAGCCCTTGCCCCCGAAAGGCATAACGACCGGCCCCCGGCAAACGGTTCGGAACCGTTTGCCGGGGGCCGGTCTTTCCAGCATTTGGCTTATTCGGAATGCCCGGGCGCGCCGCCGCCGGGAACGGGCAGCGGGCAGTGCAGCAGGTAACGGGCAAACAGCACCGAGCTGATGGCCCAGGTCAGCGGGTAAGCCCAGAAAATCACCTGAATGACCGGGATAAAGCGCAGCGTGACCGTGATATAGGCAATGCGCAGCGCACACCAGACGGCCAGCATAATCGCCATCGGAACCACCGGGCGGCCCAGGCCGCGCAGGATGCCGGCGCTGCAGTGGCTGAAGGCCAGCAGGCAGTAAAACAGCGAGGCCGTGCGCGCCTGCCGCACCCCGAAGGCGATGACCGCCGCTTCCCCGCTGAACGCGCCGATCAACAGCGGCGCCAGGGCAAAAATCGCAACCCCGATCCCTTCGGCCAGCGCGGCGGAGGTCACAATCCCGAACCGCATCCCGCTGCGCACCCGCCCCAGCTGGCCGGCGCCGATATTCTGGCTGACGAAGGTGGCCAGCGCCATTGCAAAGCAGGTCACCGGCAAAAAGGCGAAGCCCTCCACCTTGCTGTAGGCCGCGCAGCCGGCCATGGCGTCGGCGCCGAAACTGTTGATGTTTGCCTGCACCACGACATTGGCAAGCGAGATGACCGAGTTCTGCACCCCGGAAGGCACCCCCTGCGCAACAACCGCCCGCAGGGTCGGCAGGTCAAAGCGGACATCGCGCCAGCGCACCGCCCAGGCGCCCCGCGCACGGCCCAGCTTGCGGAAAGCAAGAAACGCGCTGAGCGCCTGGGACAGGATGGTAGCGAAGGCGGCGGACCCCACCCCCATGCCGAACCCCGCAATGAACACGAGGTCGAGCACGACGTTCAAAAGCGAAGCCGCGATCAGGTAAAACATCGGGCTGCGGCTGTCGCCGACCGATTGCAGGATGCTGGCCCCTACGTTGTACAGCACCACCGCAATCGAACCCATAAAATAGATGCGGAAATAGAGGATGGAATTGCCGATGACGTTATCCGGCGTGCCCATCCAGCGCAGGATCTGAGGGGTGAACGCGACGCCGACCACCGTCAGCACCGCGCCGGCCGCCAGGCCCAGCGCGATGGTGGTGTGCACCGTGCGGTGCAGCGCGGCGTCGTCCCCGGCGCCAAAATGCCGGGCAATCAGCACGCCGGCGCCCAGGCTTACCCCGTTGACAAAGCCGGTCAGCAGGAAAATCAGGCTGCCCGAAGAACCCACGGCGGCAAGCGCTTCGCCGCCGATAAAGTTGCCGACAATCAACGAGTCGACGGCATTGTACAGCTGCTGGAACAGGTTGCTCATGAAGATCGGCACCGCAAACAGCAGCATCCCTTTTACGACTGACCCGGTGGTCAGCGCGCGTGACTCCCCGTTCAATTTCAAGATCCTTCTTTCCCGGTAAATTCAAACTTATTCTAGCCCCCGGCGTCAAAAGGTGTCAAGGGGGGCTTGGCCCGGCTTATTCCTCCGCCAGGTGGATGTGCTGCGGGGTGCCGTTGATATAAATCGGGGTCAGCTCGGCCTGGATCAGCGGGCGGGCGTAGCGTTCAAAATCAGCCGTGACATGCAGCCCGTCCGGCGTGATCCAGCTTTCGGGTACTTTTTTCTCCCGGTTGGCCACATCGGCCACCGGCACCGTGCAGGTCCGGGTGCGGTAGGGCAGGTCGGACAGGCGCTGGATGCCGGCCATCACGCCGGTCTGGCCGTTGTAGGCGGCTTCAACCGCCGCACCGCCGACCTGGTAGGCCTCGGTGATGTCGGTGCGGCTGGCCAGGTGGGAAGCGCACCGCTGCAGCGTCGAAAACTCAATCGCGCGGGTCTTGCAGCCGAGCTTGACCCGGATCAGGTCGGCCAGGTAGCGGCTTGTGCCCGAAAGGATCGCCTTGTGGCCAAAAGCATCCAGCTGGCCCGCCGTGCTGACCAGGTCGCACAGGAACACGCCGTCCTTGTTCTTGACGCCCTCGCTGGCCGCAATGATTACGCTGCGGCGCTCAGCCGCCAGCTTGGCAACCTTCTGCAAAAAGGCCGCTTCGTCAAATGCGCGCTCAGGCAAAAGCAGAATGTCGGGGCCGCTGCAGTCGCTGCCGGCCGCAAGGCTGGCGGCGGCGGCCAGCCAGCCGGTGTGGCGGCCCATGATCTCGGCCACGGTAACGCTGCGCAGGTCATACACGCTTGCGTCGCAGATGACCTCCTTGAGGATTGTTGCGATGTATTTGGCCGCGCTGCCGTAACCGGGGGTGTGGTCGGTGCCCATCAGGTCGTTGTCAATCGTTTTGGGCACCCCGATAAACCGGATCTCGCTGCCCTTCGCCGCGCCGTAGGCCGCGAGCTTGGCGATGGTATCCATGCTGTCGTTGCCGCCGATGTAAAGCACCGCGCCGATGCCGTACTGCGCAAACAGGCTGAACAGTTTTTGGTAAGGCGCTTCGTTGACGGCCGGGTCGGGCAGTTTGTACCGGCAGGAACCCAGAAAGCTTGAAGGCGTGCGCTTGAGCAGTTCGATCGCCATTTTATCCGAAAGCTGGTCGTCCAGGTCAACGATCCGCTCTTCCAGCAAACCTTCAATGCCGTATTGCATCCCGTACACACGCTGCGCGCCGAAGGCCTTCGCGCTTTCAAACACGCCGGCCAGGCTCGCGTTGATGACGGCGGTCGGCCCGCCGCTTTGCCCTACAAGCAAATTCCATGCCATAAATTGCACCATTCCTTACCTTTGTTTTGCCTTTATTGTATCGAATGGCGGCAAAAATGGCAAGGGGCGGCCCGTGATTGTATTTTACCGCCAAACATGGTAAAATAGACTGTACCTGTATGCAATGACGCGCCCGCAATTTTATGACACAGCAAAGGAACTGTTTATGGCTGACCATACCCCTGCCGCCCGCACTTCCAAGGAAGAGGGCTGGACCACCATCATCAAGCCGCGCACCGGCTGGTTCGATATCGACCTCGGCGAATTGTGGCAATACCGTGACCTCATTGTGATGTTTGTCAAACGCAACTTCACGGTGCTTTACAAACAGACGATCCTCGGCCCGGCGTGGGTTGTGCTGAACCCGCTGATCACAACAATCCTGTTCAACGTTGTCTTCGGCGGGCTGGCCGGCCTTTCGACCGATGGCTCGCCTTCGTTTTTGTTTTACATGGCGGGCAACACAATCTGGACCTTTTTCTCCACCTGCATCAACAATACGGCCAACACTTTTGTGGCGAACAGCCAGGTGTTCGGCAAGGTCTATTTCCCGCGGCTGACCACCCCGATCAGCCAGGCGCTGACCAGCCTCATCAACTTTTTGATCCAGTTTGTCATGTACGCGCTCTTCTGGGCCGGGTTTGCGGCCACAGGCGCCAACCTGCGCCTGACCCCCTGGCTCATCGCGGTGCCCTTCGTTGTGCTGGAGGTCATGCTGCTCGGCCTGGGCGTTGGGATCATCGTCTCCTCACTGACAACCAAATACCGCGACCTTGCGATCGCCGTGACCTTCGGCGTGCAGCTCTGGATGTATGTTTCGCCGGTTGTCTACCCGCTTTCAAGCCTGGGCGAAAGCCCGCGCCTGCGCGCGCTCATGCAGCTGAACCCGATGACCGCCCCGATCGAGGCGTTCCGCATGGCGACGCTTGGCACCGGCACCGTGACGGTGGGCAGTTTGCTGTACAGCATCGTCTTCACGCTGGCGGCGCTGGCGGTCGGCGTTGTGCTGTTCAGCCGGATTGAAAAGACCTTTATGGACACCGTGTAAGGGAGGGCCCGCATGCAAACCGCAGAAAAACGCCCGGTGATTGAAGTCACCGGGCTGAAAAAGCAGTACAAGCTCGGCCAGATCGGCGGCGGCACCCTGACCCATGATCTGCAGAGCTGGTGGGCCCGCCTGCGCGGCAAGGAGGACCCGAACACCGTCATCGGCACCGACGCACGGCTGTTTGGCCAGACCTTCATGGCGCTCAACGGGGTGGATCTGACCGTCTACCAGGGCGAGGCGCTCGGCATCATCGGGCGCAACGGCGCCGGCAAAAGCACGCTGCTCAAAATCCTGTCCCGCATCACCGCCCCGACCGAAGGCGAGATCCGGCTGCGCGGCCGGGTGGCCTCAATGCTTGAGGTGGGAACCGGCTTCAACAACGAGATGACCGGCCGCGAAAACATCTATATGAACGGCGCAATCCTCGGCATGACCAAGGCCGAGGTGGACGCCAAACTCGACCAGATCATCGAATTTTCCGAATGCGGGGAATTTATCGATACCCCGGTCAAGCGGTATTCAAGCGGCATGTTCGTCAAGCTGGCCTTCGCGGTGGCCGCCCACCTTGATTCCGAGATCATGGTCATGGACGAGGTGCTTGCGGTCGGCGATATGAAGTTCCAGCAGAAATGCCTGGGCAAGATGAGCGACGTGGCCGGCCAGGAAGGCCGCACCGTCCTCTATGTCAGCCACAACATGAGCACGATCCGCCAGCTCTGCACCCGGTGCATCGTGCTTGACAAGGGCAAAGTGATCTTTGACGGCGATGTTGAGCAGGCGATCGCAGTCTATATGGAGACGACCGACGTCAACATTGTGCACTACGACCTGGCCGATGTCTCCCGCATGACAGGCTCGGCCGGCAAGAGGCTGCGGCTTGAAACCCTCGACTTCCTTGACAAAGAATCGAGCGTCTTTGCCGATACCGAACCGGTCCGGGTCAAGATCACCTGGCGGGTGTCGGAACCGTTTGCCGGCGTCAACATGAAGCTCAACCTGCATTTCCGGGATTCGACGCCGGTCGGCATCACCCACCCGGTCGATCTCGGCCCCGCGGTGCCGGGCAAACTGTATGAGACGGTGTTCAGCTTTGACCCGTCGCTGCTTGGCGAAGGGCAGTATTTCTTCTATATCGATATCTTTGACGGCGCGCTCGCTCAGGCTGTCTGCCTGGACAAGCCGGTGACCGAGTTTGCGTTTGAGGTCACAAACAGCGACCTTTCCATGCCGGAGTGGGCGTCGGGGTGGGGGAGAGTACATTTTCCGCCTGTCAAACTGGAAGGAAAGCCGCAAACCCAAAATTAAAAATGAAGAATTGCGGTGGATCGCGCGCCTGGCGACGCAAACCGCCGCTCCACCATGATTTTTCATTCTTCTCAGGAGGCTGCCGCATGGAAACTTCGTTGTTATGCCCCCCCGGCCATACCCCGGCGTTTTTCTGCCACACGATGTATCATGTGCTGCTGGCGCTGCTGCGCACGCGGCGCCACTGCGCGGCGGGCGGCGGCAAAGCCTACCTGTACCTTGCCGCAACGCTGCCGGACGCACAGGCGCTGGCCGCCCGGCTGCGGCAGGACGGTGGCGCCTGGGCGCAGGTGGCGGTTGTGGAGGAACCGCAGCTCGACGCGCAGAACAGCGAAAGCCGGTTTTACCGGCTGCGCCACCCCCGCCGCGCGCCTTACTTCACGCTGCCGGACGACGCCTGGGTCTATATCTCAAACGACTGGAGCGCCTGCGGCCGGTTTTTGCAGCGCGAACAGGTTTTGTACACGCTGTGTGAGGACACGGTCGGCGGTACGCTGGACCCCGACCAGCATCTGCTGACCGAGCAGCGCGCCGCCCCCCACCCGGGCCGCCAGCGCTACCAATATTGGGGCGACAGCCCCTGCTGCCGCGCTGTGGAGAGTGAGGACCCGGCGCAGTGTGTGATCTTTCCTCCCGAAAAACTGCGGGCGTTTTCGGCCAGGGCGCTGCTGCACAGCCTGACCGAAACCGAAAAGGCCGCCGCGCGGGCCGTGTTTGTGACCGGGCCTTTGCCGGGCGACCCCGCCGCCTTTGCCGGCGCAACGCTGCTTTTGCCGCGCAGCTTTGTGCTGGACGGCCTGATGGACCAGGCCGCCCAGGATGCGATGTTCAAGGCGGTGGCAGAAAAGTACGCCGATGGCCCGCTGTTTGTCAAAACCCACCCGCGGGACGAAACCGACTACGCGGCGCTCTTCCCGGGGGCGACGATCCTCAGCCGCACGATGCCGAGCGAGGTGCTCAACTTCTGCCTGCCCGGCAAATTCAAGCGCGCCGTGACGGTGCAAAGCTGGGTGCTGCGCGGGTTTGAAGCGGCCGAAGAAACCGTGTTTCTGACGCTGGAAGAAGCGAAAGGGCTGGCAGGGGTGTAAAGCTTCGTTTTCGCGTGCCGTTCGCCCCTGCAAAACGACCATCCGATATTTCGCGCGCTTTCGGCGCGCATTGCGAGGTGCTGTACTATGAAAACCATCGCTGTGATTCCCGCCCGGTATGCAAGTTCGCGGATGCCGGGCAAACCGCTGGCGGATATTTTGGGTAAGCCGATGATCTGGTGGGTTTACCAGGAGGCGAAAAAGTGCCCCAAACTCGACGGCGTTGTGATTGCAACCGACGACGACCGGATTGCCGAGGCCTGCCGCGCCCATTCGATGCAATACCTTATGACCAGCCCCGACCATGATACCCCGACCGGCCGCATCTGGGAGGTCAGCACAAGGCTGGATGCGGACCTGTACCTCCAGGTCATGGGGGATGAACCGCTGATCAATGCGCGCGCCTTTGACCTGATCCTGCCCGAAACGCTGCCCGCCGACCCGTACTATGTCGCGGTGCTGACCAATGTCATGACCCACCCGGCCGATGTCATTGATTTTTCGAACCAGAAGGTCGTGACCAACGCCGCGCGGGAGGTTCTTCTGATCTCCCGCAGCCCGATCCCCTACCCCAAAGGCACGCTCGATTTTGAGTACGAGAAGGTCACCGGCATCCAGCTTTACAGCAAGCAGGCGCTGGCTTTCTACCACGAGACGCCGAAATCCGCGCTCGAAAAAGCAGAGGAAAACGATATGATGCGGTTTATCGAGCACGGCCACACCGTCCACGCGATCCAGAGCCCTTATAAAACGGTCAGCGTGGACACCCCGAAGGATTTGACGCTGGTGTGCGAGGTGCTGCGCGAGCGGGCAGACGGGTAAGGAACCCCTGCGGGGGCCGATCCGCCGTTTTATTCCATCTTCTTTATTTATTTTTCACCACGAGGTACTCCCATGCCCAATGTAAAACTGCTGGACTGCACGCTGCGCGACGGCGGCTATGTAAACGACTGGCGCTGGGGGCTGGCGACGGCGCGGGACATCGTCGCCACCCAGACCCGCGCCGGGGTGGACATTATCGAAGTCGGCTTCCTGCGCAACATCGAAGCCTACGACCCCGATGTGCCGAGCCTTTGCAACACGATCGAAGAGCTCAACCGTCTGCTGCCCCAAAACCGCGGCCGCACAATGTATGCCGGTATGGCGATGCGCTCGAACTACGACATCGCCAAGCTTGCCCCCTATGACGGGCAGGGCATCGAACTGATCCGCATCACGGCGCATGACTATGACATCCGCGAAGGGATGGACTTTGCGCGCGAGGTGCAGGCCCGCGGCTACAAACTTTCCATCAACCCGATCAACATCATGGGCTACGCCGACAAGGACCTGCTCTGGATTTTTGATGAGGTCAACAAGATCCGCCCCTACCAGTTTTCGATTGTCGATACCTTCGGCAGCATGCGCCGGCGGGACCTTGAGCGGATCCTGAGCCTGGTGGACCACAACCTTGACCCTTCGATCCGGGTCGGGCTGCACCTGCATGAGAATATGGCGCTGAGCTTCTGCCTGGCGCAGGAATTCCTGGACAAGCACCTGCGCCGGGATACAACGGTTGACGCAAGCCTGCTCGGCATGGGGCGGATTCCCGGCAACCTGCCGATCGAGCTGATTGCCGACTATATGAACGATACGCTGGGCTGCCATTATGACATGGACGAGATGATGGACGCCATCCAGGACCACATCGCCCCGATCAAGGGCGACCCGGCCTGGGGATATACGCCGGCCTATTTCCTTTCGGCCCGGTACAATTTGCACCGCAATTACGCCGAGCATTTCCTTTCAAAAGGCGACCTGACCGTGCGGGATATCAACCATATCCTGGCCGGGCTTGACCGGTCCAAGGCGACCGCTTTTGACAAGGCGTATGCCGACGGGCTTTATGCCGATTACCAGGGCCGCGCCGTTGATGATGCGGCCGCCATGGCGGCGCTTGCCACGGTGTTCGGCGGCAAGCGGGTGGCGGTGCTGGCCCCGGGCGCAAGCCTGGCCGGGGAAGCGGGCCGCGAGGCCGTGCGGGCGTCGGGGGCGGAGCTCTGCGTATCGGCCAACTTCTGCCCGGATTTCTGCAAGCCGGACTATGCTTTTTTTGCAAGTTCCAAGCGGTTTGACAAAATGGAGCCCGAAGCGCTGCCCTGCCCGCTGATCCTGACCAGCAACCTGCGCTGTGCGGCGCTGCCGGCCGGCGCGCGGGTTGTCAACTACAACCGGCTGGCCGGGGCCGAACCGCCTGCCGGCAACAGCATGCTGATGCTTTTGCGGTTGCTGCGGGCCTGCGGCGCAAAGGAGGCGCTGCTGGCCGGCGCCGATGGCTACCGACCCGACACCCCCGCCTATGCCGATGCGCGGCTGCACACCCACACCGGCCGCGGGGCGGAGTACAACGCCGCGGTGGGCCGGGCGCTGCAATCGATCGCGGCCGGCGGCCTGCCGATTGCCTTCCTGACGCCGAGCGAATACGAGCGGGAGGTACAGGCATGATCCGGCTTCTGGTGCTCGACGTTGACGGTACGATGACCGACGGCGGCGTCTATTATGATTCGACCGGCAATGAGCTGAAAAAGTTCGCGATCAAGGATGGCGCCGGCATTGCGCTGGCCCGTGCCGCCGGCATCCGGGTCATGATCTGCACCGGGCGGGCCTGCGCGGCGGTGGAGCGCCGCGCCGCCGACCTGCACATCGACTATGTCTTTCAGGGCGTTGCTGATAAGGCCGCGTTTTTGCAGGGCTTTTTCGCCGAGCATGGCCTGGCGCGGGAGGAAGTCGCCTATTGCGGCGACGATCTCAACGACCTGGCCGGCATGGCGCTCTGCGGTTTTGTGGCCGCCCCGGCCGACGCGACCCCCGCGGTGGCGGCGCGCGCCGATTACCGCTGCCCGCGCCGCGGCGGCGAAGGCGCCGTGCGGGATGCGGTTGAGGAAATCCTGCGCCGCGAGGGCAAGCTTGCACAGGCAGCCCGCGCGGCGTTTGGCGCCGAACTGTGATGACGAGGTGTTCCATGAAAGCTCTTTCCACCCTGTACAGCCGGCACCGGGCCGGGGTGCTGGCGGCGCTGGCCGCCGGGTTGTGCCTGGTGTTGGCCGCGCTGCTCTGGCTGGCCCAGGTGCGCCCCAACGCCGCCAAAAGCCTGAGCACCCGCCTCAGCGACGATTATACGCTGCAGTCTGACCCGATTGAAAACGGCGTTACCCAGACCTTTTCAACCGACGAAGACCTGCTGGCCATCGGGTTTGTTTTTGGCACCGCGGGTGACCAGCCCGCCGGTGCGCTGGAACTGACGCTGGCCGACGCCGATACCGGCGAGGTGCTGGCCCGCTCTACCGGCGAGATGGCGAACATCATCCCGGGGCAGTACACCGCCCTCGGGCTGGATGCGCCGGTGGCCGGCGTGGCCGGGCGGCGGTATCTTGTCACCCTGGCGCCCGCCTATTCCGGCGAAGGCCGGCTGACCATCGGCCATTCCGACGGCGCCACATTGTGGGAGGATACGCTGACCGTCAACGGCCAGGCCGTGGACGGCACCCTTGCGCTGCTCATCACCACCCGGACAATCGGCGGTTTCCTGTCACGGTTCTTCCTGGCGGTGGCGGTGGCGGCGGCGGCGCTCGCGTTTTTGGGCATCCGGGCAGCGCTGCGGCACAAAATTGCGCTGCACAAGCTTGTTTTCGGGCTGGTGCTCGGGTTCGGGCTGCTCTACTGCGCCGTGCTGCCGCCGTATGCCGCGCCGGATGAAAAGTACCACATCAACCAGAGCTTTACGCTGGCCTGCCGCTGGGCCAACCTCTTCAGCGAAGAGGACTGGCGCATGGGCAACGTGCCGATCAACACCTCCTACCGGCGTGAGCATGACCAGAATGCGCTGCTGCAAAACGAGAACACGACGGTGTTCACCTGGCAGGAGATGACCGAAAACCTGCTGACCCTCTCGCCCGATGCGTTCGACAGCCATGTGGAGCTGGCCGAATACCAGACCGACCGCAACCCGCTGCTCTACCTTGTCAGCGCGGCGGGGGTTTTCCTCGGGTTTGTGCTGCGGCTCGGCTTTGTGCCCACACTGCTGCTGGGGCGGCTTGCAAATCTGCTGCTGTTTGCGGCGCTCGCGGCTGTGGCCGTGCGCTGGGCGCCGTTCGGCCGGCGGGTGCTGGCCGCGGCCGCCCTGCTGCCAATGACGCTGCACCTGGCGGCCTCCTTCAGCCGGGATTCGGTTCTGCTGGGGCTGGCCTTTGCCTTTACCGGGCTTTGCCTGCGGGCCATCTTTGGCGATGAGGGCAAGCCGATGGCGGCCCCGCTGGCGCTGGGGCTGGCTTTGTGCGGCGTGCTGCTGGCCCCGGCCAAGGTGGTTTACCTGCCGCTGGCCGCGCTGTTTTTGCTGGTGCCGGCCGTGCGTCTGGGCCGCCGCCCGGCGCTGAAAAAGGCCGCTTACGCCCTGGCCTGCCTGGCGCTGGTGTTCCTGCTCAATGGCGCGATGCTGGCCGGTCAGCTTTCGCCCGAGCCCGCCCAGGCCGAGGCTGAAACCATGTCCGCAGAAACCGTGGCCGCCGAAACCGTGGCCGCCGCCCCGCAGCACGCCGCGCCCGAACCCGAGACGACGGCTGCCGCGGCGGATACCGGCGAAACCGCGGCCGATGATTACCTGGCCGCCATGCCGGAGGACTACTATGAGCGCACGCCCGAAGGGTTTGTCAAACGGCTGTACTACTGTGTCGAGCGCCGGACCGACGTGGCCGAAAGCGAGATTGCCTTCTGGGCGCAGGCGCTGCGTGAAGGCGATGTGACCGCGGCGCTGCTCGGGCAGAGCTTCTTCTTCAGCCCGGCCGAGATGGAATCCACCGCCCTGACCGATGAGGAGTTCATCCGGGCGGCTGCGCTCTGCTACCTTGACCGCGACACGCTGCGCGAAAAGCCCGACGAAGCGGCCGGGACCCTGGAACTTTTTGCCGAAATCGGCCGCGTTGCCTTCTTCAAAGGGTATTATTCAAGTGAAGAATGCGCGAATCTCATGGCAGAAAGCGGCATCCAGCCCGGTATGGAGGACGCCGCCCGCTATCCGCTGGACCGCAGCGAGCTTGCCGCCGAAGTGGAAGCGGCCCGCGCCGTCCGCGCAACCCAAAGCACCGCTGCACCGGAGGATGAAATCACCTTCACCCCGGGGTATATCCTGACCCATATCCCGGCCACCGTGCTGCTTGTGGTGCGCACGCTGGCCGCCGAAACCGACGACGCGCTGCGCGGTTTGGTCGGCGGGCTGCTGAGTTACAACTCGCTCGAACTCGGCTGGGGCTGGGTGATTGCGCTGTATCTGCTGCTGGCCTTTGCGGCCCTGCCCGCCGAAGGGGAGGGCGAAGGCAGCGGCCCGCTGGCCGGGCGGTACCGGGTGCTTTGCCTGCTGGCCGCGCTGTGCTGCTGCGCGCTGGTGCTGGCCGGCTGCATTGTCTGGACGCCCACCTATTATGAGACGGTCTATGGCTTCCAGGGGCGGTATCTGCTGCCGGTTTTGCCGCTGGCGCTGCTGGCCGGCGCGCCCCGCGGCATCCGCCTGCCCGGCGGAAGGGAAGCCGAAGGCCAGCTTGTCACGGCGCTCTGCCTTGTGCAGGTGGGGGTGCTGCTCAACATCATGCTGGCTGTGATCGCGCGGTAAAGGCGCGCTGCGCCGCATCTTTCCCGGCGGCTGCCGGCCGCCGGAACAAGGCGCCCGTATAACGGGACGCCGCAGCGTGTCGAGAAACTCGACACGCTGCAAAAGGGGCAACAGCCGCGCACGGCTGCGCCTAACGCGTCTATTTCCCCTTTTGAAAACCCCTTCGACAAAATTTTACGGCAAATCGCGCACTCGGAGCAAAGCTCCTCGCACACAATTTGCCGCAAAATTTCCCTGGAGGTGTCTCCGTCGTCGGCGCATGTCCGCCGACGGAGACGGATTTTGACTTTTTTGACAGTCTGAGGCGCCCGTATAACGGGACGCTGTTTTGTTGCTGATTATGACGATCTGTTTTTTTTCAACCCAATACCTGCCCACGCCGGGCGGGGTCGAGCGGTATACCTGGAACCTTGCGCTGCGCACGGTGCGCGACGGCGGCCGGGCGATTGTGGTGACCAGCGCACTGCCCGGCCTGCCTGACCATGAAATTGACGCCGACGGCATCGAAATATACCGGCTGCCGGTGTTTGCGGCCATGGGCGGGCGGTTTCCGGTGCTGCGGCCGGGGCCGGGCTTCCGGGCGCTGTGCCGCCGGCTGTTTGCCAACCCGATCGACTTTGCGGTTATTCAGACCCGCATGTATGTCGAAAGCGTCTGGGCGGCGCAGGCGCTGCGCCGACGGCACATCCCCGCGCTTGTCATTGACCATTCCACCGGCTATATGCCGATGGGCGGCGGCCTGCCGGGCCTGGCCGGGCGGGTGTATGAGCAGCTTGCCTGCCGGCTCATCGCGGCAACCGGCGCCCCGTTTTACGGGGTTTCCTCGGCGGTGGTGCGCTGGCTGGCGGCCTTCGGGGTCAAGGCGGCCGGCACGCTGCCGAACGCGGTGGACCCGGCCGCCCTGGCGGCTGAAAACGCCGCCGACCCTTTCGACTGGCGCGAGGCGCTGGGCCTTGCCCCCGGTGCCGGGCTTGTCGCTTTCATCGGCAGGCTGATCCCCGAAAAAGGGGCCGTCGCGTTGGCCGAAGCGGTGGCAACGCTGCCCGGCGTGACGCTGGCGGCGGCCGGCGCCGGCCCGGAAGAAGAAGCCCTGCGCGCAGCCGGCGCCAAGGTGCTCGGCGCGCTGCCCCACCACCGGGTGGTGCAGCTCCTCACCCAGGCCGATGTCTATTGCCTGCCCACCCGCTATGCCGAAGGTTTCCCCACCACGCTGCTGGAGGCGGCGGCCTGCGGCTGCCCGATCCTGTGCACCCCGACCGCCGGGACCGAGGAACTGCTGCCCGGCCCGCGTTACGGTACGCTGTTAACCGATACAAGCCCCGCCGCCCTGCGTGAAGCGCTGCGCCCCTTGCTGGAAGACCCTGCGGCCGCCCGCGCGCGCGCCGCGGCCGCCCGTGCGCGGGTGGAAGCCCACTTTACATGGGACGCCGTGTTTGCTACAATAAAGGCAATCGCGGAGCGCGCCGCCGCATCCGCCCGATAAGGAGCCAACATGCCTAGACTTTTGATCGTGATCCCCGCATACAACGAGGAAGAAAACATCGAACGGGTGGTTGACGGGCTGATCCGCAACTTCCCGCAATATGATTATATTGTTGTCAACGATGGCAGCAAGGACAAGACGGCCGCGGTCTGCCGCGCGCGCGGTTACCGGCTTATTGACCTGCCGGTCAATCTCGGGCTGGCCGGGGCGTTCCAAACCGGGCTGCGCTATGCGGCTGAAAACGACTACGACTGCGCCATGCAGCTGGACGCTGACGGCCAGCACCGGCCCGAATACATCGAGCCCATGCTGGAAGCGCTGGAGCAGGGGGCCGATATCGTGATCGGCAGCCGGTTCCTGACGGTGAAAAAGCCCAAGACGCTGCGGATGCTTGGCAGCTATATCATCAGCTGGTCTATCCGGCTGACAACCGGCCGCGCCATCTGTGACCCGACAAGCGGGATGCGGATGTTCAACCGCGCCATGGTGGAGGAATTCGCCCAGCACCTCAACTATGGCCCTGAGCCCGATACCATCAGCTACCTCATCAAGAACGGCGCGAATGTCCGGGAAGTGCAGGTCCAGATGGGGGAGCGCACGGCCGGCCACAGCTACCTGACCATGTGGAAAAGCGTGCAGTACATGGTAAAAATGTCGATCTCGATCTTGCTGATCCAGTGGTTCCGCAAGCGGGATACCGAAACCCCCTACCCGGAAAGGAGCCTGTAAGCCTATGTTTGCCGACCAGATGCTGATCCGTATCTGCCTGATTATCGGCAGCCTGCTGGCTGCGATCTTTGTGCTGCGCAGGGTGCGCCAGGCCAAGGTTCAGATCGAGGACACAATTTACTGGCTGTGTTTCAGCGCGGTGCTGCTGGTGCTGGCGTTTTTCCCCGGTATTGCCTACTGGGCTTCCCACCTGCTCGGCTTCCAGAGCCCGATCAACTTTGTCTATGTCGTCATCATCTTTTTGCTGCTGGCGCGCCAGTTTTTCCTCTCTATCCGCATCAGCCAGATGGATTCCCGGCTGCGGATCCTGACCGAGCAGGTTGCGCTGAACCAGGAAAAGCAGGAGCGCGAAAAGCTTGACCTGTAAGCGGCGCCGCGCTTTCGGCCTTGGCCGGCCGGCGGCTTGCCACAGGCGGGTGCGTATGGTACAATAGAAAACAAGAACGGCGTTTTGTATATCGACGCGGAAAGAAGGTTTTCCCTATGGCGTTTAGCCCAAAACTGACCTATAAGGGCCGGCCGCTTGTGCGGTGCGGCAACGATATCTACTACGGCAACATGACCGACCCGTATATCGTGTATCTGCAAATCCTCAACACCAGGAAGGAGAACGGGGTCGATGTGGCGGACAAAGTCCACATCATCCTGCTTTCTACCGATGATTCCAAGCCCCTGCCCGAGCGTATCGTCCGCCAGGCCAACAAAGCCGGGCTGTTCAACGCGCTTTCGTTCGGCGATATCATGCTGCGCAGCCAGCTCAAGGGCGGGCAGAAGTAAACAAACGTTCCCCGCCCGAAGGGTTGCCTTTGGGCGGGGAACATTCTTTTTGCGGGTTGAGCGTTTGGATACGGCGTTTCGCATCTGAACGCCCGGCCCTATCTTTTGTAAGGAGCGATCCCCTATGCCCACTTCCTCCCGCCCCGGCGCCGCCCATGCGGCGGCGCTGGCGGGGCTGCTCGGCTGCCTGGCGCTTGCGCTGCTGTGCTACCACGACCTTGCCGGCGGCACCCTCCTGGTCCACAATGACTACGACAGTTACGCCCTTCAGGCCGAAAACTGGCTGCACGGTTCGCTCGGCATTGAAAACGGCGAGAATTACCCCTGGCTGGAACTTGCGATTTTTGAAGGCCGGTACTACCAGTCCTTCCCGCCGGTGCCGGCTGTGTTTCTGCTGCCCTGGGTGGCGGCGGCCGGTTCGGCCGCGGGCGTGCCTTCCAACCTGATCTGCGGGCTGTTCGGGCTGCTGGCGGCGGCCGGGGTGTACGCGGCGTTCTGGCGGCGGGGCGCGGAACCCGCCGCGGCCGTTTTCTTTGCGCTGTTCTGTGCGGCGGGCTCCAACCTGTTCTGGCTTATGACCAGCGGCGGGGTCTGGTTTTTGGCCCAGGTGGTCGGTTTCTGCCTGGCGGCCTGGGGGCTGTTCTGGGCCCAGGGAACCGGGGCCGGCGAACATGCGCTGGCCGGGTTCTGCTTTGCGGCGGCGGTCGGCTGCCGGCCGTTTTATGTGCTGCCGCTTGTGCTGTGGGGGCTGTGGGAACTGCGGGGGGCCGTGCGCGGCCGGCTGCGGCCGGCTGTGCTGCTGGCGGCCTATGCGCCGGTCGCGCTGGCTGCGGCTGCGATGATGGGTTATAATTTTGCCCGGTTCGGCTCGGTGGTGGAATTCGGCCACAACTACCTGCCGGAGTTTCAGCGCGCCGAACATGGCCAGTTCAGCCTGGCCTATCTGCTGCCGAACCTTCTCAACCTGCTGCGCCCGGTCACGCTGGATGCGGCCGGCCGGCTGCAGTTTGAACATTTCAACGGCTTTTGCTTCTTCCTCGCAAATCCGCTGTTTCTTTTCTGGTTTGCGGCGGGGAGCGCGGCCGTTTGGCGATGGCTGAAATCACGAAAAGGGAAAAGAATAGAGTCTTATACAAACTGTATAGACCGGGCCGCCCCCGGCCCTCTCCCTTTCCCGCAGGGCGGCGCGGTGTTGGGCGGCTGTTTTGCGGCGGCCGTGCTGCTGACCTGCATGCACCGCACACTTGGCGGGTGGCAGTTCGGGGCGCGGTATCTCGTTGACCTGCAGGTTTACCCGCTGCTCTGGTTTTTGGCCCGGCCGGGCAAAGCGCCGCGCGCCGGGGCCTGGGCGCTTTGCGGCGCGGCGGTGGTGTTCAATCTCTATGGCGCGGTCTATATGCTGGGGGTGTGAGCGTTGCGGAATGTACTGTACTGGGCCGGCAGCCTCGGCATGGTCGGGCTGCTCGGGCTCATGGCGTATCTGTGTTTGTCCACGCTCGGCGTGCTGCCCAAGGCCTTCCCGCAGCGGCGCGCGCCGGCCCCGGCGGGCACAGCGCCGCTCGGCTTTGGGGAGGCGCTTGCCTGGGCTTTCGCTGCGCTGGCTGTGCAGTGGGCGGCGGCACTGCTTACACAGGGGATTGTGGCCGGCGGCCTCGCCGGTTTTTGGGAAGGGTTCTGGCAGCGGTTCACCACGGCCGGCGACAGCCCGCACTACCTCTATCTGGCGCAATACGGTTACGCCGCGGCTGAAGATAAGCGCAATCTCATCGTGTTTTACCCGCTGTATCCGCTGTTGATCCGGCTGCTGGGCGGCCTGCTTGGCGGGCGGTACGCGCTGGCCGGGCTGGCGATCAGCCAAGGCTGCTGGGCCGCGGCGGCTGCGCTCTTCCGCGCGCTGGCCGGGCGGCGTTTGGCCCCGGGCGGGGCGCGGGCGGCGGCTGCGGCGTTTTTGTTCTATCCGTTCAGTTTTTTTGCCCTCGGCGTCTACACCGAAGGTCTGTTCCTGCTGCTCTCGGTGGGGTGCCTGTATGCGCTTGAACGGCGGTGGTGGGGGCTTGCCGGCCTGGCCGGGCTGCTCGCCGCGCTCTGCCGCACCCAGGGGCTTGCGCTGGTCTTTGCAGCCGGGTATGCGGTGCTGGCGGCCGGCTGGCGGCCGCGAAAAGGCGGCGGGGCTGCGCTTTGGGCGGTGGCCGGGCCGGCGGCCGGGTATGGGGGCTACCTGGCGCTGAACTGGGCCGTACACGGGGACGCTTTCCGTTATCTTTACTACCAGAGCATTGAACCCTGGTACCAGCACGCCGCCTGGTTTGGCGATAACCTGGCCCAGCAGTACGGTATGGCGGTGGAGTACCCGGGCCTTGCGCGGTACATCTATATCCCGCAGCTTGTGGTGTATTTTGTTGCGGTGGCGGCGCTCGGGTATTTGTACTGGCGCGGGGTCTGCCACACGGCGGCAGTCTATTCGGCAGCGTATTTCGGCATGAGTTACCTGTCTTCCTGGCTGATTTCAGGCGGGCGGTATATGTTTGGCTGCATCGGGATCTTCCTTGCCCTTGGCGCACTGCCCAAGGCCCCGCGCCGCCTGCTGCTTGCAGCGGAGGCCGGGCTGCTTTTGCTCTATGCCGTGTACTATCGGCAGGGGCAGGCGATCATGTAGCCTGCCCTCAGCGTGTCGAGGAACTCGACACGCTGCAAAAGGGGCAACAGCCGCGCACGGCTTTGCCTAACGCGGCTATTTCCCCTTTTGGAAACCCCTTCGACAAAATTTTACGGCAAATCGCGCACTCGGAGCACAGCTCCTCGCACACAATTTGCCGCAAAATTTCCCTGTCGGTGTCGCCGTCGTCGGCGCATGTCCGCCGACGGCGACGGATTTTAAACTATTTCGACAGTCTGAGGGGCAGGCGATCATGTAGCCTGCGCCTTTTTTGTTACATAGAGCCGAGCGCCAGGGTTTCGATGGCGGCGGCCACGCCGTCATGGTTGTTGTCCAGCGTGACGAAATCGGCGGCGGCAAGCACATCCGGCGTGGCGTTGCCCATCGCAACGCCGACACCGGCCAGTTGTACCATCGCAAGGTCGTTGCCGCTGTCGCCGCAGGCCATGACCTGGGAGGCCGAAAGCCCCAGGTAATCGGCCAGCGCAAGCAGCCCGCGCCCCTTGGTCACGCCCGGCGCGTTGAGTTCCAGGTTGTTCGGGATGCTGGAAGTCGCCTCAATGCCGGGGCAGGCCGCCACAACCGCGGCCCGGGCCGCATCCCGCGTGGCGGCGTCCGGGTACAGGATGGAAAACTTCTCAACCTCGCCGGGGCGCTGCGCAATCAGCGCGTCAAGGCTGTCGGTCACGCGGCGGCTCGCCTTGATGTAGGGCAGCAGGGCGGGCGGGCAGCTGGCCAGCGCCGCAGCCGTGCCGGCCGGGTCAGAGTAACAATCCCCGCCGACAAACAGCCCGATGGCGCCGCCAAACGGCTGCACGGCCGCAAGCGCCCGGCGCGCAAAGTCTGCCTCAAACGGCAGCCGCACCAGCGGCCGGCCGCTGGCCAGTTCCACCACGCTTGCGCCGTTGGAAGTCAGCGCAAACCGCACGCCGGGCATCTGCATAAACGCATCCGGCACGCCGGCTGCGTTGCGGCCTGTGGCGGGCAGCACATCAATGCCGCGGTCAAGCGCCGCTCGGATCGCGGCCAGCGTGCGCGGGCTGATGCGCTTTTCATCGTCAAAAACCGTGCCGTCCAGGTCCAGGGCAATCAGGCGGATATCCGGCATAGGGGTGACCTCCTTGTTGGGGAAATATTGGCATCTTATACAAGAAGTATAGCGCGATTTTCGTCATTTTGCAAGGAAACCCTGCCCCGGCAAGGTCAAAAAGCCCCCGCACCCGTTGGCGTGTGCAGCCAGGGGTGCGGGGGCTTTTTGCAGCAAGGGGGCGGGGGTTACGCCTGGGTTGCGGCCGGCTCTTTCTTCGCCTGGAAATAGGCGCGCAGGGAGTTGACCACAATGGTCACGCCGAGCGCGATCAAGAGCACCGCGATGATGATCTGCAGCCCTTCGACAAAGAAGGTCGCGCTGCCGGCCTGGTAGGCCTGCACCAGGGCGATGAGCCGCTCGACCAGCGCCGTGAAGGTCACGCAGAGCATGATGATGAGCGGCGGGAACAGCATTTTGTTGTTGCGGCCGGTCACCTTCATAAAGACGCAGAGGGTGACAAGCACCAGCGCGCTGAGCAGCTGGTTGGCCGAACCAAAGAGCGGCCAGATGTTCGAGTACCCGATCCGGGCCAGGATGAAGCCGTAGACCAGCGTGATGATGGTTGACACATAGGTATTGCAGAGGAACTTGCGCCAGGGCGCGGCGTTTTCCATATCGTCAACGCTGAACAGTTCCTGCCAGCTCATGCGGCCAATGCGGGACACAGCGTCGAGGCTTGTCAGCGCCAGGGCCGATACGCACATCGTCATAAAGCACTGCGCCACATACACCGGCACGCCGAACATCTCAAAGAAGCCGGCCACGCCGGAGGAGAAGATCTGGAACGGGGTGCCGGTGGCCGGGGTGCCGTCGGCCGCCGCGGCTGCGCCGGCCACGCAGAGCGCCAGTACCGCCAGCAGGCTTTCGAGCACCATCGCGCCATAGCCGACCTTGAGCATGTCCTTCTCATTTTCCACCGTCTTGGACGAAGTGCCCGAGGACACCAGGCTGTGGAAGCCGGAAACCGCGCCGCAGGCGACGGTGACAAACAAAATCGGGAACAGATCGCCGAGGCTTTCATTGTGGAAGCCGGTGTAGGCAGGCAGGTTCATCGTCGGGTGGGCCACCACGATGCCGACCACCGCGCCGAGAATCATACCGGCGAACATGAAGGTGGTCATCGCGTCGCGCGGCTGCTTGAGCAGCCACATCGGCAGCACGGCAGTGAAGAAAATGTAGATAAAGGTGATGTAGAGCCAGGCGTCCTTGCCGAGCACGAGCGGCATCATCATGCCCAGCACAAGCGAAGCCACGGTGCAGACCAGCGCGACGCCGCCCTCTTTCCAGCCTTTGAACTGGAAGCGGCGCTGCAGCAGGCCAAACAGAATCGCAAACGCGATGAAGAACAGCGAGATGCTGCCCGCCGCGCCGTTTGTCTGGGCCGCGGCCGAAAGCGCGCCTTCGGCGTCATAGGCGTTGAAGGTGCCGGCGACCATATCGGCAAACGCCGCGATGACCAGCCCGCAGAACAGCCAGCTGAACACAAGGAACAGCCGGCGGCCGAACTTGCCGATGTATTTTTCAATCAGCAGGCCCATCGATTTGCCCTCGTTCTTGACGCTGGCGTACAGCGCGCCGAAGTCGGTCACCGCGCCGAAGAAGATGCCGCCCAGAATGATCCAGAGCAGCACCGGCAGCCAGCCGAAGGCCGCGGCCTGGATCGCGCCGGTGACAGGGCCGGCGCCGGCGATCGAGCTGAACTGGTGGCTGAAAACCACCCAGCCGTTGGTCGGCACATAGTCTTTGCCGTCGTTTTTGGCGACGGCCGGGGTCTTGGCGGTCGGGTCGATGCCCCAGCTGCGGGCGATCCAGCGCCCGTACAGCGCATAGGCCGCGATCAAACAGACCGCCGCGATCAGGACAATGACGAGTGTGTTCATCTTAACAATTCCTTCCTCTCTCAGCGCAGCCCGCAAAGCCGGGGCTTTCAGGCTGCGTCCACAAAAATCCGGTTCCGGTTCGCTGCGAAAAACGGGAATGAAAAAAGCCCTCGCCTTTTGTACGGCATACTTGCCGCGCAAAGACGAAGGCTTGCTGCACTTCCAAAGGCTGCCCCTTTGCAGCGTGGCTTCCGCGTTACCACTTTGCTTGCCGCCGGTGGGCCGGCGACCGCTCTGCCGCGGCGAAATCCGCCGCGGACAACCCGGATAACGGCGGGAACCCGGCCCGGGTTACGCAGCCGCGCTTTGCACATAGCGCGGCCTTCACCGGGGCTGCTTGCAGGGGATAGCCGCGCGGCGCCTTGCAGCCGCCTCGCACAACCGGCGGCTTTCTGGGTGCGGTGATACCGCACGGCCCTGTCCTGTTCAACGCATTGAACCGATAAACCTATGCCAGTATTTTATGCCGCAGCGCCCAAACTGTCAATTCCGACGAGAAAATTTCGGGATTTTGCCAGCCGTATGGGCGAAATGGCAAAAATATTTGGATAAAGTGTGAACAAGGGGCGTGGGGATTCGATGTGATCGCAGGGGCGGGCATTGCCATTCCGGGAAGGTTTGCAGCGGGGCGAACTCCTGCGGGCGGATGCGAGCATCCGTCCCTACACGGGTTCGGGCAATCTGCGGCGCTCCGATTGGTCGGCTGGCTTCCCGCGGTTGTAGGGGACGATGCTTGCATCGTCCCGGGAACGCCATCCCGCCGCCAACCCCCGCGGGGCGTCGAGGACGCCGCCCCCTACGGAGAATTTTGACGTTTATCGCGAACACAGCGGGTTTGCAATACGGTTTACCTCATTCGTAGGGGCGGGATTTATCCCGCCCGGGAACCTCGCGGCAACGCAAGGCCCCCGGGCCGGAAGAATCCGGCCCCTACGCATGACGGAAGGCCCGTTGCCATCTCTGCGGGTTGGCGCTGTGGTTTGCCCCGCCCCTACGCATACGGGAAAACCTGATACCGGAAGGGGCTGAGACTGTAGCGGCGCACAGTGTGCGCCATAGCCGCTAAAAAGAGGGAGAGGCATACCATGTTTGAAAAGATGCTAAAGAAAAAAGAATAAAAAAGGAGGTTCGCGCGACTGGACTGCACTTGTGACACGCTGCAACGCAATTTCAAGACGACGCAGCCGCCGAAACACCTTTTTTATTCTTTCTTATTTCCTATTTATTATTTTGCTTGATTACCCATTCATCTCCGCAATATCATAAATCAGCTGTTCGCTGGCGTCCCAGCCGAGGCAGGGGTCGGTGATGGATTTGCCGTAGGTGTGCTCGCCAATTTCCTGGCGGCCGGGCTCAAGGTAGCTTTCGACCATTACGCCCTTGACGAGCCTGCGGATCTCGGGCGAGAGCTGACGGTTGTGCATGACCTCGCGCACAATGCGGGGCTGCTCGGCATAGTGCTTGTCCGAGTTCGAGTGGTTCGCATCGACGATGACGGCCGGGTTTTTGAGACCCATCTTGTAGTACATCTCGACCAGCCGCATGATGTCCTCATAGTGGTAGTTGGGCTGGGCGACGCCGCGCTTGTTGACCCCGCCGCGCAGAATCGCGTGGGCGAGCTCGTTGCCCGAGGTTTCGACCTCGCAGCCGGCGTAGGCATAGTGCTGGGGATGCTGCGCGGCGTAAATCGAGTTGAGCATGACCGAAAAATCACCGCTGGTCGGGTTTTTCATGCCGGTTGCGACGTCGAAGCCGCTCGCGGTCTGGCGGTGGTGCTGATCCTCGACCGAGCGCGCGCCGATCGCGACGTAGGAGAGAAGATCCTCGACATAGCCCCAGTTTTCGGGGTAGAGCATCTCGTCGGCCGGGGACATCCCGTATTCCTCAATCGAGCGCATCAGCATCCGGCGCACGGCGATGAGGCCGGCTTCGAGGTCGGGGCGTTCCTCGGGGTTGGGCTGGTAGGCGATGCCCTTGTAGCCGTCGCCGTTGGTGCGCGGCTTGTAGGTGTAGATGCGGGGCACAAGCACAAGCCGGTCGGCGACCTTCTCCTGCACCTTGGCAAGCCGGCTGACATATTCGAGGACGGCGTCCTCCCGGTCGGCCGAGCACGGGCCGATCACGACGAGGAACTTGTCCGATTTGCCGGTGATGATGTCGCGGATGGCGGCGTCCTTCGCCTGCTTGACGGCCCGCCCCTGCTCGGAAAGAGGGTACTGCGCCCGGATATCGGCCGGGGTGGGCAGTTTTTTCAGATAATTAAAGCTCATCGCGTTCAAGACCTTTCCTGGGCGGCGCAGCGCCGCCTTGTATACATTCCCGCGCGGGCCGGGCAAAATGGACGGGCGCGCGTCTAATATGATACAGGTTCCGGCCCGAAATGTCAACCGCCCCGCCCGGGGTTGACATCGGGCGGGGCGGGGGCTATAATCCGGGAAAATGGAGGGACTGCCCCGCCCCGGATGCCGCCCCCCAACAATCTGCCCCTATGAAAGGAACCTCACGATGGAACGCTATTACAAAGTCGGCGAGCTCGCGAAGCTCTACGGCGTCAGCCCGGATCTTCTGCGGTATTATGAGAAAAAGGGCCTTCTGCACCCCAAGCGGCTCGAAAACGGCTACCGCGCCTACAGTGTGCGGGAAGTCTGGCGGCTCAACGTCATCCGCGACCTGCGCGCGCTCGATCTGCCGGTTGAGGTCATCGCGCGGTATCTGGAAGACCACAGCGCCGCGACGACCCGCACCCTGCTGGAGGACGAACTTGCGCTGCTTGATGAGCAGATCGCCCGGCTGCAAACGCTGCGGGCCGGGGTCTCCCGCCGGCTAAAGGCTGCCGACCGCGCCTATGCCCGGCCGCAGGGCGTCTGTGAATTGCAAACCCTGCCGCCCCGCCGCTGCCACAGCCTGGCCGCGCCCTACCGCACCGACGCCGAGATGGACCCGCTGTTGCAGGAATTGCGTCGGTTCGACCCCGAGCATCTCTATGTCTGGGGCAACGACGGGATCGGCAGTTATCTCTCGCTGGCTTCGGCCCGCAAAGGCCGCTGCCAGGACTACACCGGCGTTTTCATGCTGCACCCGGCCGGCGAGACGACGCTGCCCGGCGGAGACTGGCTGACGCTGACCTACCGCGGCCCGAACAGCCAGAACGACGAATTTCTGCCCCGTTTGCTCGCCGAGGCCGAGGCCCGCGGCCGCACCCCGGACGGCCCGCTGCTCGAAGTGCTGCTTGTCGATATCCACAGCTCCGCCAACGATGCCGACCATGTGACGGAGTTACAGATGCATTTAGCGCCGGCGGAGCCGGCAGATGAAACATGAAAAATGGCGGTGGATCGCGCCGCTGGCGCGATCCACCGCAATTTTTCATGTTTGATTTCAATTTTTAATTCGAAGCGTCGGTATCCGCCACAATAAACGGCACATCCGCGTCGGCTTCTTTTGTGCCGCCGCAGCCGCAGAAGAGGCTGCGGGCCGATACATCGATGCCTTCGGTGCTGCAGTCCGCGCAGACCCAGTTGCGGCGGGTTTCGAGGATGCACATCGGATAATTCGGATCATCAAAGCCATTGTGGCGGGTCACGGGGGCGTCGGTGTAAGTTTTGCCGGCGTGGTCGCCGGTGGCGCAGCCGGCTGGCAGCGTTTCCGGCTGGGTTTCCAGCGTGACCGAAGCGATCTCGTAGGAATCCCCGGCCGCGTCGGTGTACTGGTGGATGCCGTGGTTGTCGGTGATTTCGACGGTGGGGCGCACGCCGTCCGCCTGCGCCGCCAGCGGCAGCGCGCAGACCAGCGCGAGAGCGAGGGGCAGTATTCTGCGTTTCATGGGCGTCTCCTTTCCGGTGGGGTGGGGGCGGGGAAACAAGTATAAGGCTATCTTCAGTATACCAGAAAGAGGACGAAACGTCTGTTAAATCCGGGTAAAATGGGCGTAAAATCACAGGGCGTCGGGGACGCCGCCCCCTACGGATGCGGGAAACGCGGCGGTAAAACCGGTGCGTTCCGGGCGGTTGCGATGTGGCATGGCGGGATGAGGGCATCCCGCCGGAAACCCGCCGCGCCGTGAACCTCCCCGGGCGGGCAATGCCCGCCCCTACGATCTCAACCGTTTTGGGCTCGGGGCTCCCTCCTGCCCCGCCAGGCTCTGCGGTACGCCGTTGGGGTTTGGCCTTCGGCGGATTTGAAGCGGCGGGTGAAGTAGGCTTGCTCGCGGAAGCCGCAGGCGGCCGCGATCTGGGCTAGGGTCTGGTCGGTGTAGCGCAGCATTTGTTTGGCTCGGTCGATGCGGGCCGCGTGCAGGCAGTCGAGGATCGTCTCGCCGTATCGCTGTTTGAAGCTGCGGGCAAGATAATACTTGCTGACGAAAAAACGCGCGGCCAGCTCGTCCAGCGTCAGCGGCTCGGCGCAGTGGTCGGCCAGATAGGCGCGCACGGCCTCGAGCCGTGCGGCCTGGCCAGATTCGCCCCTCGGCGCGCCCACCCGCACCTGTCCGCCCAAAATGCCGGCCAGCAGCGCTGCAATCTCGGCCGAAGCTTCGAGCTCGGCCGTCGCGTCCCAGCGGCTTGCGCAGGCCAGCACCGCATCGAGCCGCCGCGCAACTGCCGCGCCGTCGGCCGGGGTAAAGACCGGTTCCTCGCCAAAGCGGCGGTAGAAAGCCGGCGCGCTGCGGCCGTTGAAGTGCACCCAGCGCAGCTCCCAGGGGTCGGCATCGGCGCTGCGGTAGCCGTGGGGGCGGCGACAGTCGATCCAAAAGCACTGCCCGGCGCGCAGCGCAAACCGCCGCGCGCCGTACCGCAGACTGCCGCTGCCGGCCACGACCTGCACGATCAGAAAGCTGTCCAGGCTCGACCGCTGGGTGCCGGCGTGGCTCTGCACAAGCCGGATGTGGCCGGCCTCCTGTAAGAAGAAGAGGTTTTCCCGCGCAAAGGCGGAGGGGGTCACGATCGCCCGCACGCTGGCGGGGTCGTAACAGGCGGGAAACTGGCGGAATTCCGGCATCGGGGGCCTCCTTCGGGTCTGGGCGGCCGCGGCGCGGCGGCACGCCAGAGCAAGATTGTGCAAATTCTTTGGCAACATTATGCCTTGCAACAGGGATATAAAACCATTATACTGAAAAACAAGGCGTTTGCAAGCGGTTTTGCGGCAAAAGCCCCGGCCCGCTGCCAGCCCTGCGCGGCAAAGCGGCGAACCGGCACCGCCGGCAACGCCCGGCAAGAATGGTCAAAAATGCCTTTTGTAAGGTTGTGTAAGGAGTTTTGTATGAAAAAGGCGCTCATCACCGGCATCACCGGCCAGGACGGGTCCTACCTGTCCGAGTTTCTGCTCGAAAAGGGCTACGAAGTCCACGGCATCATCCGCCGTTCCTCGGTCGATTACCGCGAGCGGATCGCCCATCTTGAGGGCAACCCCCGCTTCCACCTGCATTTCGGCGACCTCGGCGATTCGATGAGCCTGGTGGCGGTCATCGGCAGTGTGCGGCCGGATGAAATTTACAACCTCGCGGCCCAGAGCCATGTCCAGGTCAGCTTCGACGTGCCGGAGTTCACGGCCGATGTCGATGCGGTCGGCGTGCTGCGGGTGCTCGAGGCTGTGCGCCTGTGCGGCCTGGCCAAGACCTGCCGCATTTACCAGGCTTCGACCTCCGAGCTCTACGGCAAGGTCGAGGAAGTGCCCCAGAACGAGAACACCCCCTTCCACCCCTACAGCCCTTACGCCGTCGCCAAGCAGTACGGCTTCTGGATCACCAAGGAATACCGCGAAGCCTACGGGATGTTCTGCTGCTCCGGCATCCTCTTCAACCATGAATCCGAGCGCCGGGGCGAGACCTTCGTCACCCGCAAGATCACCCTCGCCGCCGCCCGCATCAAGCAGGGCAAGCAGGATAAGCTGTATCTGGGCAACCTTTCGAGCCTGCGCGACTGGGGCTACGCGAAGGATTATGTCGAGTGTATGTGGCTGATTCTGCAGAACGACAAGCCGGAAGATTTTGTCATCGCGACCGGCGAGCAGCATTCTGTGCGGGAATTTTGCCAGCTCGCCTTCCGCAACGTCGGCATCGAGCTTGCGTTTACCGGCGAAGGGCTGGACGAAAAGGGCGTCGACAAGGCGACAGGCAAGGTTCTCATCGAGGTCAGCCCCGATTTCTACCGCCCGACCGACGTCGTCAACCTCTGGGGCGACCCGACCAAGGCCAAGCGGGAACTCGGCTGGAACCCGACCAAGACAAGCTTTGAAGAGCTTGTGCGGATTATGGTTGAACATGATATGCGCAAGGTCGCCGTTGAGCGCGCCGAGGAGCATATCCGCTGCAACCTCGAAGAATACCTCGAAAAAGGCGTCGTCAAATAAGCCGAATAAATTCGGCTTCACAAGGGGCAACAGCCGCGCACTGCCGCCGCAGCGGCGTGTCGGAGGCCAACCGGGCCGCAGGCCCGGCTCTTAGGCCGGAGACCGGCTTCGCCTAACGCGTCTATTTCCCCTTTTGAAAACCCCTTCGACAAAATTTTACGGCAAATCGCGCACTCGGAGCACAGCTCCTCGCACACAATTTGCCGCAAAATTTCCCTGTCGGTGTCGCCGTCGTCGGCGCATGTCCGCCGACGGCGACGGATTTTGGATTTTAGGTATTTACTTGTAAGGTCAGAAACGAGGCAATCTGTTATGATGGAGAAAAACGCGAAAATTTATGTGGCCGGCCACCGCGGCATGGTGGGCTCGGCGATTGTGCGGGAGCTCGAGCGCCAGGGCTACACAAACATCATCACCCGCACCCACAAAGAGCTTGACCTCTGCCGGCAGGACGCGGTCGAAGCCTTTTTTGCCGAAGAAAAGCCGGAATACGTCTTTCTCGCGGCGGCCAAGGTCGGCGGCATCGTCGCGAACAACGAGGCGCTGGCCGATTTCATGTACGACAACATGATCCTCGAGATGAACGTCATCCACGCGGCCTGGCAGAACGGCTGCAAAAAGCTCGAATTTCTCGGCTCCTCCTGCATCTACCCGCGCCTGGCCCCCCAGCCGATGAAGGAGGACTGCCTGCTGACTTCGGCGCTTGAAAAAACCAACGAAGCCTACGCGCTCGCGAAAATTTCGGGCCTTAAATATTGCGAGTACCTCAACCGCCAGTACGGCACCGACTACATCAGCGTCATGCCGACCAACCTCTACGGCCCGAACGACAACTACCACCCGACCCACAGCCATGTGCTGCCGGCGCTGATCCGCCGCTTCCACGAGGCAAAGGAGCAGGGCCTGCCCAGCGTGACCTGCTGGGGCGACGGCAGCCCGTTGCGGGAGTTCCTCTATGTGGACGACCTCGCGAACCTCTGCGTCTTTTTGATGAACCATTACTCCGGCAATGAGACGGTCAACGCCGGCACCGGCAAGGAGCTGACAATCAAGGAACTGACCGAGCTTGTCGCCAAAGTTGTCGGCTACACCGGTGAAATCCGCTGGGATACCTCGAAGCCGAACGGCACCCCGCGCAAGCTGCTCGACGTGAGCAAGGCGACGGCGCTCGGCTGGACGTACAAGACCGAGCTGGAGGAAGGCATCCGCCTGACCTACGAAGACTTTTTGCACAACCCGATGCGCGCCGAGCGGTAAGCCGGCGGCCCCGAACGAAAAGGGGGAATACCCATGAACATCATTCTGCTTTCAGGCGGCAGCGGGCAGCGCCTTTGGCCGCTGTCCAACTCAATCCGCTCCAAACAGTTTGTGCCGCTGCTCAAAGCGCCGGACGGCGGCCAGGAGAGTATGGTGCAGCGGGTCTACCGCCAGATCAAAACGGCCGACCCCGCCGCCAACATTGTGGTGGCCACCGGCAAGCGGCAGGTCAGCACGATCAAGAACCAGCTCGGCGGCAAGGTGGCAATCTGTGTCGAACCCTGCCGGCGGGATACCTTCCCGGCGATCGTGCTCGCCTGCGCCTACCTGGCCGATGTGCAGAATGTCCGGCCTGAAGAGCCGGTTGTCGTCTGCCCGGTTGACCCGTATGTGGATGACAGCTACTTTGCCGCCGTGCGCCAGATGGCCGCGCTGGCCGGCCGGCCTGACGCCGCCAACCTGACCCTGATGGGCATTGAGCCGACCTACCCGAGCTCCAAATTCGGGTACATCATACCGAAAGCGAAAGAGGCCGTCAGCAAAGTTTCGAGCTTTAAGGAAAAGCCGGACGAGGCTACCGCCGCGGCCTATATCGCGCGCGGCGCACTGTGGAACGGCGGCGTCTTCGCCTTCAAGCTTGGCTACCTGCTGCGCGCGGGCCACAAGCAGCTGGATTTCCGCCGCTTTGCTGATCTGCAGGCCAACTATGCGCTGCAGAAGCGGATCAGCTTTGACTATGCGGTTGCCGAAAACGAACCCGATATTGCGGTGATCCGCTATGCCGGGCAGTGGAAGGATGTCGGCACCTGGAACACCTTCTGCGAAGTGATGAGCGAGCCGACGATCGGCAAGGTCATGCTGGACGAAACCTGCCGCGGCACCAACGCGGTCAACCAGCTCAACATTCCGCTGATCTGCATGGGCTGTGAAGATATGGTCATTGCGGCTTCCAGCGACGGCATCCTGGTTTCGTCCAAGGAACGCTCCAGCCACATCAAGCCGTTTGTCGAGCAGGTTGAGGGCGAAGCCCGGTTTGCCGAAAAGAGTTGGGGTTCCTTCACGATTTTGGATGTCCAGCCCGAAGCCACGACAATCCGTATCCTGCTCAACCCCGGCCATCGCCTGGCCTACCACAGCCACGAGCACCGGGATGAGGTCTGGACGATTGTGGCCGGCATGGGCCGCACCATCATCGACGGCGAGGAGCGCCCCGTGCGCCCCGGCGATGTCGTCACGATGCCGGCCGGCGTCAAACACACCCTGATTGCCGACAGCCGGATCCAGGCCGTCGAAGTCCAGATCGGCGACGAGATCGACGTGGCGGATAAGACGAAGTTTGAGCTGTAAAGAAGCGGCTGCGGACATTTTGGGTGGTGGTGAACCAAACCACCATGCGTAGGGGCGGGATTCATCCCGCCCGCGGGGCCTTGCGGCGCCGCGAACACCCCGGGCGGATGCGAGCATCCGCCCCTACAGGGTGCGCCAAGCGCACAACCGCCAATCAAACAGAGAGCAAACATACAAAGACCTATCATAGACAACACCCCCGCCTGTTCAGGAACAGGCGGGGGTGTTGCTGATTCAATGCTTATTCAGCGGCGCGGTTCCGGGTTCAATCAGCCGGGCTGCTTGCCGATGTAGGCGAGGATGCCGCCGTCGACGTAGAGGACCAGGCCGTTGACAAAGTTCGAAGCCTCGGAAGCCAGGAACACGGCGGGGCCGCCGAGATCCTCGGCCTCGCCCCAGCGGCCGGCCGGGGTCTTGGCGACGATGAACTGGTCGAACGGATGGCGGGAACCGTCGGGCTGGACTTCACGCAGCGGGGCGGTCTGCGGGGTGGCGATGTAGCCGGGGCCGATGCCGTTGCACTGGATGTTGTAGGCGCCGTACTCCGAAGCGATGTTCTTGGTCAGCATCTTCAGGCCGCCCTTGGCAGCAGCGTAGGCGGAGACGGTCTCGCGGCCGAGCTCGCTCATCATCGAGCAGATGTTGATGATCTTGCCGCCGCCCTGCTCGATCATATCGGGGATGACGGCCTTCGAGACGATGAACGGGGCGTTGAGGTCAACGTCGATGACCTGGCGGAACTGGGCGGCGCTCATCTCGCACATCGGGATGCGCTTGATGATGCCGGCGTTGTTGACCAGGATGTTGATGTGGCCGACTTCCTCGGTCACCTGCTTGATGAAGGCGTTGACGGCGTCCTCGTCGGTGACGTCGCAGACATAGCCGTGGGCGTCGATGCCGGCTTCCTTGTAGGCCGCCATGCCCTTGTCAACGAGTTCCTGCTTGATGTCGTTGAAGACGATGGTAGCGCCGCAGTTGGCCATCGCGGTCGCGATCGCGAAGCCGATGCCGTAGGAAGCGCCGGTGATCAGCGCGATCTTACCGGTCAGATCAAAAGATTTCGGAGTGCAAACAGACATTGTGAAAACCTCCTAATGTTGTATGTAACGGACTATCCGAACGCCAGAGCCGGCAAACGCCGGTGATGGCGGGGAAGCAAAGCGGAGCGCCGTTTTCAGCGCAGGTCAGTGGTGGCGATGTTGTCCATGTCGTCGAATTCCATGTTTTCGCCGCCCATGGCCCAGATGAAGGTGTAGTTCGAGGTGCCGACGCCGCTGTGGATGCTCCAGGACGGGCTGATGACCGCGTCGTAGTTGTGCATCACGATGTGGCGGGTCTCCTGCGGTTCGCCGCACATATGGAAAACGACCTGATCCTCCGGCACTTCAAAGTAGGTGTAGATCTCCATCCGGCGCTCGTGGGTGTGGCTGGGCATCGTGTTCCAGTTGCTGCCGGGTTCCAGGCAGGTCATGCCCATCGAGAGCTGGCAGGTCTTGAGCACGCTCGGGTGGATGAACTGGTTGATCGTGCGCTTGTTGCAGGTTTCCAGGCTGCCCAGCGGGCGCTTGGCGGCGTCCTCGATCGTGATGAGCTTGGTCTCGTACCGGCAGTGGGCCGGGGCGGAGACCATGTAGAACTTGGCCGGCTTGGCGGGATCGTCGCTCTTGAAAGTGACGGTCTTGGTGCCCTGGGTGATGTACAGGCAGTCCTTGTAGTTCAGGTGGTAGGCCACGCCGTCGGCTGTGATGGTGCCGGCGCCGTCGCCAATGTTGAAGATGCCGATCTCGCGGCGCTCGAGGAAATACCGGGTGCCGAAGTTGGCCCAGACGTCGATGCCCTTGTCGATCGGGACTTCTTCGCCCACCGGCATGCAGCCCAGCGTAACCATACGGTCAACATGGCTGTAAACCGCCACGACTTCGTCAGCCTTATACAGGCCGGTAATCAGGAACTCATCGCGGGTTTCCTGGGTGGTGTAGCGCTTGAAGTCACGCTGGTTGCAGGAATAGCGGATATCCATCGGGAAAAAACCTCCTGTCGCCGGGGTGCTGCCGCACCCCTTGTATACAAACATTATAAACGAATTGAGCCCCGCAAGGAAAGTGTATACAAGCACAAGGTTACAAACGCAATTTTGTGTGGTTTGTCAGAAATGACAAAACCGCGGGCAGTGCCTGCCCGCGGTTGGGGGAATATGCGGTTGATGGTTACATCTGTACCCAGCGCCGTTCCCAGACGGCGCGGAAAAACGGAGAGACGCCCTCGGTCACGAGCCGACCGTCCTCAAATTCGAGGTTCATGCCGAGCTCCGGCTCCCGGATCATCATCTCGATGTGACCGCGCAGCAGGTCGGCCGAGACGATCCAGCTGTCGCCGTTTTCATCCACCACGCGGAAGTGAGACATTGCCCAGTCCCCGAGCGCCGTGGGGCAATGCAGCGGCAGGTCGGACATCGACGCGGGCAACCCGGCCGAGACATTGCCCGCCTTGGTATATGGGGTTACCTCGGCAATCTCGATCCCGACGGCGGCCAGGGGGCTTTCGAGCGCTTCGGGCACGCCGGCCAGCCAGGCGTTGCGCTCCGCGGCATAGGCGGCCCAGGCTGCGGCGGCGGTCTCGCGCTCGGCCTCGGTCAGCGGGCTGCCGGTTTTGAGCTTGTCTGTCAGCGCTTCGTCCAGCCGGCCGCCGCAGCTGCACACAAGGTCGCGCCAGCGCGGGCAAAGAGTTGCGTAATCGCTGTTGACGAAGAAATAGGCGAGCGTGCCGTCCGGGGTCAGCCAGAGGGTCCGGCGCTCGTTTTCGGCGATGTGGCGGATTTCGAACATCGGGCCTGCGCCGGCCGGTTCGGTCAGGGCGGCGGGGTAGAGCACAACCCGCCATTCGCCTTCCGGCGCGCCGCCGATCTCCCGAATCAGCCGCACACCGCGGCGCAGCGCCGTGTCAAAGGCGGCGGTTTCCTCCGCCGAAAGGTCGCCGGCCGGGGCCGCGCTGGTCAGATCGACCGGCACCCACAGATCTTCGGCCACCCAGGCCGTATACGGCGGGAAATCGGCCTCCTCAATCGCGGCCTGCACGGCGCTGACGGCGCCGGGTTCGACAAGATCGGTGTCGAGTGTCGGGGCCATCCCGAACCCGGCCGTGCAGGCGGTTAAGCAGAGCAGCGCGCAGAAGGGAAGCAGAAAACGACGGGTCATGGGGGCACCTCCTTGTGAAATGGGGGGATGGTTGGCCGGTTTTGGGGGCGGCATCTGTTGGGAAAAACGCTTTTACGGGTCGCTGGCTTGCGGTTTGGCGGAGAGGGCGGCGTCGAGGACGGCCTGCTTTTCGGAGAGGGCGGTGATCAGATCGGCCACGGCGTCGTGGCTTTCCTCCAGCACGCGGTAAGCCGCGTGCTCGGCGGTTTCGCCGGCGCGGAGCTTCGCATCGACCCGCGGATCGTCGAGGGCGATGGAGAGGTAGTCGCCGTCGTCCAGCCGGACGACCGCAAGCTCGCCGTCGGCCAGCGCCCGCTGGTAGTCCAACATGGCCTGCGCCGCATCGTGCAGCGCGTCGGACAGGTCGGGAACCGTCCGGCCGTCCTCGAGCTCGATGACCTCCACCCAGCCGCCGTCGGTTTCCTCCCAATAGACCTTGTCGGGGTTGTCCGCCCGGTAGGCCAGATACTCCCGCGTTTCCTGTTCCAGAACCGGGTCGGGGTCCTCGCCGTAGACGCCGCGCACCCGGTGGGTGATGGCGTCGATCTGGATACGCCAGCGCTGCTGGTCGCTGGCGCCCCAGGTGTAGGTGACGACCGGGTCGGCGTTGGACAGGGTCAGGCAGTCCTCGGCAAAGGCGCGCCAGGTTTCGGGCAGCTCGCCGCCCTGGGCGCCGGCGCCGGTGCTCGTCGCGGTCAGGTTGCCGGCGGCCAGAAGATCCCGCGCCAGTTCGGGGCCTTCGGTCTCGCGCCAGGCGCTCTGTTCGTCGCGGTAGGCGAGCCAGGCCGCTTCATAGGGGGCGATGTCGCTCTCCGACAAAGTGTTGAGGATGGCAACGTTCCCGGAGAACTTTGCGGCCTCGCGCCACACTGTTCCGACCGGTGTCTGCCAGAAAGCCGCCCAGGCCGCGTCGTCGGGTTCGCCGCCGGCGGCCAGCGTATCCAGCAGCGCAAGGCCCTCGTCCTCCACCGCGCCGCCGCAGGCCAGTGCATCAAAGACGTGGGAACGGGACGGCCAGACCTGCAGATATTGCAGCATGCCGGTGGTGGAATCAAACCGGATTTCGCAGGCGTCGCCGCTCTCGATATAGACTGAGTAGAACGGCCGTAGGCCGATCTTTTCGCTCAGCTCGGCCGCGGTGTAGGTCACCGTCCAGCTCTCGACCTCCTCAAGCGGGTAGCCGGCTTCGGAATAGAGAAGGATACCGCGCTGCAGCGCGTCGTCCCAGGAAAGTTCGGTCAAGCCGGGCGGGGTCAGCTCGATCATCCCCTCGCCGGTCTTGCGGCCGTCGGCGTCGGTCGAATCCGCCAGAATCGGGCGGTCGTCGCGCCGGGCGCGGGTGCCGCCGTGGTAATCCGCTGTATACAGCGCCGTGTAGTCGGGCAGCGGCGCTTCGGCCAGGGTGCGCTCGGCCGCCGAGGGCGTGCCGGAGACGACGACGTCCTCGGCCACCGTCGGCTCGCTGCCGAACCCGGCCGTGCAGGCGGTTAAGGAGAGCGCGAGAAGGACGGAAAGAAAACGACGATTCATGGGTGTACCTCCCTTCGTTACCTCTATCCTACCTCTCGCGGATCACAGTCTTATCACCAACTTGTTGCGAAGTTGTAAAAGCTGCGGCGGGCGGGAAGGTCACGGTCGCGCGGGTGCCGCGGCCGGGTTCGCTTTCATACTGCAGCTGTGCGCCGTGCGCCGCCGTGATGCTGCGGCAGAGCGCCACCCCCAGCCCGGCCCCGCCCTCGGCCCGGGCGCGGGCTTTGTCGGCGCGGTAGAACGGCTGGCCGATCCGGGCCAGAGTACCGGCGTCCATGCCGCGGCCGTTGTCGGTCACGGTCAGCGCGCAGCCGCCGTCGGCCGCCGCCGCGCCGGCCAGCGTGACCGTCCCGCCCGCTGCGCAGGCTTTGATCGCGTTGTCGCCAAGGTTGACAACCAGGCTTTCAAGCAGCGCGGCCTCGCCCTGGATCGCGGGCAGCGCTTCGGGCGTTTCGCAGTGCAGGGCGACGCCGCGTGCCGCGGCTTTGGGGCGCAGGGCTTTCGCGGCGCGGCGCAGCAGGGCGGCGGCGTCCTGCTCGGTCAGCTCGGGCGGTTCCTGCCGCAGCACCGAAAGCCGCACCAGCTGCTGCGAAAGGTTCAACAGCCGGCCGCTCTCGAACCGGATCGTGTCCAGCGCCTCCTGCAATTCGGACCCGCGCAGGTCGGCGCGCTGGATGTATTCGGCATAGCCGCCGATCGCGGTCAAGGGGGTGCGCATCTCGTGCGAAAGGTCGTCCACCAGCCGCTGCTTGGCCTCGGCTTCGGCTGAAAGGGTCTTGAGCTGGGCATCGACGGTGGCGGCCAGCTCGTCCAGCGCGCGGCCCAGTTCGCCGACTTCGTCGGTGCGCGGCGCGCCGGGGGCGGTGGCGCGGCGGGTGTAATCGCCGCCGGCCATGCTGCGGGCGGCTTCGGTCAGGGTTTGCAGCGGGCGGCTTAACCGGCGCAGCACAAGGTACAGCCCCAGCGCAAACGCCCCGGCCGCAGCCGTGCCCAGCCCGGCGCAGACCGCGGCGATCCGCTGCCATTCGGTGTAAAAATCCTCAATCGGGGCGGTCATTGTGATGGTGTAGCCGATCAGGTCGCCGGCCAGCGCGGTCGTGGCGTAAAACAGGTGCCCGCCCTCCACCATCCGCACCTGCCAGCTGCGTTGGCCGGCAACCAGGGTGGTAATTTCGGGCAGCGGCTCGGCGGTGGGCAAACTGGAATAGACGGCCTCCCCATTGCGGAAGATGCCGAGCCCCAGCCCCTGCCCGCGGGCACTCTGACCATGGTTTGACCACAGCTGGGCCAGCGCGTCGGGCCGGCTGGCCAGCACGGCGGCGGTATCCTCGGCCACGGTTGTGACCAGCGCGTGCTGGCGGGTCAGCAGTTCGTCCACCCGGGCGGCAAAGCTCTGCCGGCAGCTGATCTGCAGCACCGCGAACAGCGCCGCCAGCAGCCCCGCCGCCAGCGCAAGCGAGGCCAGATAGGTTTTGTGCCAATATTTCAGATGCAGCCGCCGCATGTTGCCACCTGCTTTCTGTAAGAATCATGGGAAGGACGGGGTTCTCTTTTTTAGTATATCAGATTCATCGGCAAACGCACAGACGCAGGCGGGCAAAAGGCGCCCTGCCGCCGGGCCGAAAGAAACAAACCGATACAGGAGCAGGGGAGCCCCCGGCCGTTGGCCGGGGACCCCCCTGCACAGAAAAGAGAGAGAAGAAAAATACAAAATGTAGAACAAGAGAAGAATAGACCAGCTGGAATTTCGCGCAGCGCAAATCGTTATTCGTACCGGTCGGACTGCAGGATCACCCGCACCAGGTGGGTGATGCACCAGCGCAGCCGGGCTTCGGTCAGGCTGCCGTCGGCCAGGGCGGCGCGGATGCTTGCGTGGTCCATCGCCATGCCGGGCATCACGACATCGTTGCCGGCCAGTATGCAGCCGGCCGCCGTGCATGCGGCGTCGATGTTGGTGGTTGTCCAGTCGGTCATGATAAGGCCGGCGAAGCCGAATTCACACCGGGCTACTTTGGTGCACAAATCATAGCAGTTGGCCGCATGCACGCCGTTGATCAGGTTGTAGCTTGTCATAATCGCGCGGGGGCGGGCTTCCCGCACGGCAATTTCGAACCCTTTGAGGTAGAGCTCCCGCAGGCAGCGCTCGGTCAGGATGCTGTTTGAACCCATGCGGTTGTCTTCCTGGTTGTTGCAGGCAAAATGTTTGATGGTAACGCCCAGGCCGGGGCGGCGCTGCACGCCCTGGGTGATGGCGGCGGCGCAGCGGCCGGACAGCAGCGGGTCTTCGGCAAAATATTCAAAGTTGCGACCGCAAAGCGGGTTGCGGTGCAGGTTCATGCCGGGCGCCAGCCAGAGATCCACCCCGAACAGCGCCATCTCGGCCCCGATGGCGTCGCCCACCGCGCGCAGCAGCGCAAGGTCCCAGCTTTGGGCCAGCAGTGTGCCGACCGGCATGGCGGTACAGTATTGGTAACGGGCCTCCCCTTGCGGGGCGGGGCCGTCGTAGAGCAGGCCGTGCTCCAGCCCGAGCGACATCGGCGTCGGCTGGGGTTTGCCGTCTTGCAGGTAATAGGTCTGGGTCAGCCGCAGCCCGGCCGGGCCGTCGGCCAGCACAAGCGGCGCCACGCCTTCGGCCAGGGCGGCGCTGCTTGTCTCCGCCGCCGAACCGGGCACCGCGGCCCCGGCGCTGCCCAGCGCGCCGCCTGTTTCGCCGGCTTCTTCGGCGCCCTGGCCCCTGCTCGGCTCGCCGGTCGCCAGGCAGACAAGCTGGTCCACGCTCAGCGCATCCACCAGACGGCTGGCCTCGTCAGGCGCTTCATCGGTGCTGTAGCTGACAATCCGGGGTGCAACCGCCGAAAGGTCATACGGCAGCACCGGCACCCCTTTGGCTGCCAGGCACATGGCGGCATACCGCGCCGCGCGGCGGTTGGCAGGCAGGCACAGGGGTTCCACCGGCGCTTCGGGCGGACAGATGGTTTCGGTTTTGGTCAGGATCTTGGCGGCGGGCAGATCCAGCGCGGCGACAAGCCCGCTTTCGGCCAGCGAATCGCCGAGATACAGCCCGTAAATACCGGGTTCCAGAATCCAGGCGGCCGCCACTTCGTCGTAGCTTTCCAGGCATTCAGGCCCGAACGAAAGGGTCAGGACCTCGGTTTCGCCGGGAGCCAGCAGGCCGGTTTTCGCAAAGGCGATGAGCCGGCGGGCTTCCTTTTCCAGTTTGCCGTCGGGCAGGCCGGCGTAAAGCTGCACAACCTCCCGCCCGGCCCGCTTGCCGGCGTTGGTCACCGCTACCTTGACAAGGACCGTGCCATCGGCCGCACAGGCGACCTGTGCGCCGTCAAGTTCAAACTCCGTGTAGCTCAGGCCAAAACCGAACCCGTACCGCACGGCAATCTCAAAACTGTCGAAGTAGCGGTAGCCGACATACAGCCCTTCCTGGTAAATTTCCTGCTCCACATTGCCGTTGTTGTGGGAGAAGGTGGCGGCGTTCGGGTAGTCGGCATAGCGAAAGGCCCAGGTGTCGGTCAGCTTGCCGCTCGGGTTGACGGCGCCGGAAAGCACATCTGCCACGGCACGGCCGCCCTCCATGCCGGGCTGGGAGATGACGAGCACCGCCTCAATGGCAGGAAACTCATCCAGGCAGGAAAGATCGACCACGCCGCCGGCGTTGATGAGCAGCACCACATGGCGGTACAGCCGGCACAGGTCGGCCAGCTGGGCGTGTTCCTCGGCGCTGAGCGCATAATCGCCGGGGCCGGCCTGCCGGTCGGCGCCTTCGCCGGCGACCCGGGCCAGCACATACACCGCAACTTCGGCCTCAGTGGCATATACATTGCCGCCGGCCGGCAGCAAAAACGGCCGGGCCGAATACGCCATGAAAAAGGCGCTGAGCTCGCCGGCCTGCTCCCGCACGCGGGCGTCGGCCAAAACTTCCTGTTTCCAGGCCTGGCGGGCGGCGGCATAGCGGGCTTCGCAGTCGTCCAGCCATTGGTCGGTTGTCAGCGAAAATCCGGCTTCCACAAGACCCTGGCGGATCGAAACACTGGCCCGCTCATTCACATCGCCGGAACCGGTGCCCCCCTTGACGGTGTGGGTGGCGCCGGCGCCGAACAGCGCAAGCGGGGCTTTGGGGGAAAGCGGCAGCAGGTTGTTTTTGTTTTCCAGCAGGACAAAACCTTCGGTCGCGGCGCGGCGTGCCAGGCTGGCGTTGGCGGCTTCATACGGGCGCGGGGCGGGGTCGGCGGTGCCGCTCAGCGGCCGTTTGCGAACGTTTCTTGGCATGGGAACCTCCTTATATTCATAATAAGGTAGAATGTCTCTACCTCAGACTATCAAAAAGTATAAAAACGTCGCCGTCGGCGGACATGCGCCGACGACGGCGACACCTCCAGGGAAATTTTGCGGCAAATTGTGTGCGAGGAGCTGTGCTCCGAGTGCGCGATTTGCCGTAAAATTTTGTCGAAGGGGTTTTCAAAAGGGGAAACAGACGCGTTAGGCGCAGCCGTGCGCGGCTGTTGCCCCTTTTGCAGCGTGTCGAGTTTCTCGACACGCTGAGGTAGAATGTCTCTACCTGCATTGTACCGCATCCGGGCGGGCCGGGCAAGCGACAATCAAGGGTTTGTGTACCGCTGTTTGAGCGCGCGCAGCCGGGCCAGCCGGTCCACCGCCCGGTCGCCAAGCTTGGCCGATACGCCGAGCACCAGCGCATCGACAATGGCGGCCGGCGCAGCCATGGAGTGATATTCGTTTGCCTCGCCGCGGTAGACGAACAGCCGAATGTCGGGCTGCGGGTCCGGCAGAGGAGAAAGCTGGCCGGTAAAGAGCAGCGTGCGGTAGCCGGCCTCGCGCTGCCAGTCCAGCAGGATCGCGCCCTCGGTGCTGCGCTTGGAGAAGCTGAACACCACCACAAGATCGCCGGGGCCCGCCGCAGCCAGCCCTTCCAGCAGTTCGTTGCCGGCCCCGGCCAACAGCCGGACATCGACGCCGATCCGCCGCAGCCGAAACCGGAGCAGTTCGGCCATGGAGCGCGAGGCGTTTTTGGCATACACAAAGACCCGCCGCGCTTCGACAATGGCCTGTACGGCGCGGTGAAACTCTGCCGGGTCCAGCAGCGCTTCGGTTTTTTCCAGGCAATAGCGCTGCTGTTCCAGCCAGTGGGGAAGCGGGGCCCCGTCCCCTTCGGCCAGGGTGGCGGCCAGTTTGTCGGCCGGGCCGGTGCGGGTTTGCGTCTGGGCCAGCACCACCTGTTTGAGGTGCTTGAAATCCCGGCAGCCTACATGGCGCGCAAAGCGGGAGACCGTCGCCTCCGACATGGAGAGGGTCTCGGCGAGCTGCGCAATGCTCAAAAAGAGGAACCGGTCGCTGTGCTGGTTGATAAACTCCAGCAAAGCCGCCTCATTGGCGGTGAGTTTTTCCGGCATGGAGGGAAAGGTGATCGGCATAGGCGTCTCCTTGGGAAAAATACAAAACAGAGCCGGCCCCGCCGCGTCTTTCGAACGCGGAAGAACGGGGGCTGGCTCTATTGTAGCACAGAGACGGTCTGTGCGCATCCTGTTTTTTCAGCCGGCGGCGCGCTGTTTGGCGGCAAGCACGGCCGGGGTTTCGCCCTGGCCGAGCAGCACCCCGACATAATCCCCGCCCAAAGCGTGCACCTCTTTGAGCGCCCGCTTGAGAATGCCGGCTGTCCTGACCTTGAAGGCGGCTTCCGGGTGGATGGTGATTTCGTACCGCCCCGCGCGCATCTCTTCATACAGTGCAGAAAAGCTTGCGGCATCGCGGTCAAACCGTGTGCGGATGCAGCCGTACTGGGTGGCCTGGTGGGTGTCGCTGCCCGCCACGACCGGAATCCCCAGCTGGTGGCCCAAGCCGTAGGTCAGCCGTTCAATGCGCACGCGGTTTTCGGCGATGTCCTTGCCGTTGAGGTCGATGAAATCAAACCGGGCCAGCTGGTCGTCGGGAAGGTCGGGGATATGGCCGCCTTCACGGAAGGGGTGGGCGGCGCCGACCAGAACCGGGTATTCGTCAAACAGGCGGGCCAGCGCGGCAAAGGGCAAAAACTGCCCGCGCTGCTTGTAGGGGTCCAGCCGGCGGTTCAGCTCCCGGATGGCGTCCATCGGGCCGATTGAAAGGATGTGCCCGCCTTCGGCAATATCGGTTTCCATCCCGGGAAATACCTTAAGCCCGCCAAAGACAAAGGCGTCGCCGCAGCGGTCGCCGGCGGCGGCAATATAGCCGTATACTTCGTCAAACTGCTGGGTGTTGAAGTGCTCGGTCAGACAGATGGCGTCCAGCCCCGCGCTGTGCGCTTCGCCCAGCAGCCACTGGGTGTAAGGAATGGAAAAAGGCAGATATTTGGCCAGCTTGCCATGGGTGTGAAAGTCAAGATACATGGTGTGCGCCCCCTTTACAAGATTGTGGAAACCAGGATGGTGACGGCCACCCATAAAAAGGAGACGGCCAAAAAGAGCAGATCGTTGTTCGAAAGTTTCAGGTGGGAAAGCTTGAGCTTTTTGACCTCCTTGTTGACGGCGGCATAGCGGTACCCTTTCAGTTCCAGCACTTCAACGGTGGTGCGGCTGCGCTTGGCTGTGTTGAGCATAAGCGGGTAGAAGGACTGGATGATGACCTGCACCTCATACGCCAAATACCGCACCTTGCCGGGCAGCGTTTCATGCGCCGGCGGGTTGCCCCGCAGCCGGTAGGAAAGCAGCACGTTCTGGAACTCTTCCAGCAGCAGCGGCAGCATCCGGTATGCGTAGGAGATGGAGAAGGAGAGCCGCTCCGGGCAGCCGTACCACATCAGCCCGTTGGCGAGCTGGTCAGGGTCCAGGCCGGAAAAGATCGTGATCGAAGCCAGCGATACCGTCGCCACCTTGAGCGTCAGGACCAGCAGCGGCACAACCGCCGAAGCGTTGCCGCCGAACAGCAGCGTGACAAGCAGCAGGTACCCGGTCTGGGTGAAAACCCCGACGGCGAACAGCGCCAGCACAAGCCCCGCTACATGGGCCAGCCAGGTGGTGGCCATGACCAGCAGAAAACAGCCGATTAAAAACGGCAGATCGTTGACAAACCAGGGAACCAACCCGAAAAAGAGATACCAAACCAGCAGCATCCGCGGGTCCATCCCGGCAATCAGCGTATCGTTGTTGCCGTAGGCGTTTTTCAGTACCTGGTTGCGCAGAAAATCCAACGAAATTTTGTCGTACAAATTTTCTGAAAGCTTTTCCATCGTCTTCATGCCGTGGCCTTCTTTCCGGTAAAACGTTGAAGAAATGCATCGACCGTGTAGCAGCGGGCGTTCGGGTCAAGCGCCGTTCCCATCGTGAAAATCTCGGGCGGGCGGATGCCGGCCCGGCGAAGCAGCGCCGCATCGCCGAAAATGGCGTCCCGCGGGCCGTCCGCAACGACCTGCCCATCGCACAGCACCACAACCCGCTCCGCCCACTCGCAGACAAGCTGCATATCGTGGGTTGCGATGACAACGGTCTCGGTGATCTGTTTCATCTCGTCCAGCGTGCGCAGGATTTCGCGCCGGGTCGCAATATCAAGGTTGGCGGTCGGCTCGTCGAGCAGCAGGATGCCGGGGTCAAGTGCGACCCCGATTGCGAGGCTCGCGCGGCGCATCTGCCCGCCGGACAAAAGCCGCCCGTCCCGCCCGCGCAGCTCGCGCAGGCGGAACCGCTCCAGCAGCGCTTCGGTGCGGGCTTCGGCGTCAGGCAGGCCGCGCACTTGCATGGCATACGCAATATCAGCCTCCACAGAGTCCTGGATGAACATATCCTCAGGGTTCTGGTAGACCATCGAAACCTCGCGGGAAAGCCCTTCCGGTTTGACGCCGCGCAGGCTGCGCCCGTTGAGCCACACCTCGCCGGCGGCGGGGCGCAGCAGCCCGACAAGCATCTTCATCATGGTGGATTTGCCCGCGCCGTTGGAACCGATCAGCGCGACCTTGTCCCCCTTACGGATCGAAAGGTTGAGATGGCTGTAGACCTTGTGCGGCGCGCCCTTGACGCTGCGGTACGAAACATCCACATCCCGGAACTCGGCCACCGTCTCGCGCGCGGGGGCCGGCGCAGGGGCCGGCGCCGGCGCGCTTTGGCCCCCGCGCGGTGCAAACACCGCGCGGCCTTCCGCCACCGTGGCCGGCAGCCGCCCGGCGGGGTATTCGCCGGCGCGGCGCAGCCGATCGGCCGCAATTGTGACCTGCGGCGGGAAAATGTTGCAGGCTTCCAGTTCCTCCACGCGCTGAAGCGCTTCGTCAGTCGGGAGCTGCCAGGCCACCCGGCCTTCCTGCAACAGCAGCACATGTTTGCAGTAGTCGGCAATGTATTCGGTGTGGTGTTCAATGACCAAAATTGTTTTGCCCAGGTCTTCGTTCAGATGGCGCAGCACGCGGTAGATCCGGTCGGCGTGCTGCGGGTCCAGCTGGGCGATCGGTTCGTCCAGAATCAGGATGTCCGGCCCCAGCGCCAGCGCCCCGGCCAGTGCAAGCAGGTGGGTCTGCCCGCCCGAAAGCTGCCAGATGAAATCGTCTTCCCGCCCCTGCAGGCCGCAGGCGGCCAGCGCTTCGCGGCCGCGGGCCAGGTAGTCGGGCCGGGCATAGTTTAAGCAGGCATAGCTTGCGTCGTCCAGCACGGTGGGGCGGATGATCTGGTTTTCAAAATCCTGGTATACATACCCGACCTTGCAGGCCAGCGTGCCGATATCGGTTGCGGTGGTATCCAGCCCGCAAACCTGCACCCGGCCCGAAAATTCGCCGGTAATAAACTGGGGGATCAACCCGTTCAGCGCTTTGCACAAGGTGGATTTGCCGCAGCCGTTGTTGCCCACAATCGCAAGGAAATCCCCCTGCTCAACCTGCAGGCTTACATCCCGCAGCGTCGGGGTTGCCGCGCCGGGGTAGGTATAGCGCAGGTGTTCAATCTCAATCTGCCGCATAGCGTTACGCCTGCTTCTGCCGGCCCTGGGTGCTGCGGCGCATCGCCAGCACAATCAGCACGGCTGCTGCGGCCGCCACAACCAGCCCCACGGCAATCGAAGTCCCGCTGCCGGCCCAGGCCGCCTCCCAATCTATGAGAGAAAGCCCGCTTTCGGCCAGCATCTCGCACGCAATCGCCGCGGCAAAGGCAACCAGGCAGCCCAGCGCCATCTTGCCGCCGATCGGGGGCAGCGCGGTGGTCTCGGTGCGGGGCGCCATGCCGAGCAGCGGTTCAATCTTGCCATACAGCTTCGGCACCAGGTAGAGGGTGGGCAGCAGGCAGAACAAAATGCCGGAGAACAGGATGTCGTTCAGGCAGGCAAACCCCTCCGTTGCAAAAACGCTCTGCGGCAGGCCTTCCACCGCCTCAAAATCCTGCACGCCGAACTGCACCTTGCAGATATCGACAATGCACCCCAGCACCTGCTGCACAACAACCCCGCCGAACGCGGCCGCGCCGACCACCGTGCGGTTCCGGGGGTTGCGCACAAGCCGCCCCGCCAGGTACACCCCGATGGTGACCGTGATGAACTTTTCCACTTCGCCCAGGCCGCCGAACTGCCCCAGCATGATCTCGCTGAAAACCAGTTCGCCGGTTGCCGCGCCAAGCGCCGCCGACATCGGGTCAAACAGCATGGCAAGGGTCAGCGGGATAAACAGAAAATATTCGACCGAAAATTCCACGATCCCAACCTGGAAAGAGGGGATCAGCTCGGTCAGCAGGGTGGCCAGGCCGTAAAGCGCCATTGTCAGCACAAACACCATGAGCTTCTGTGACTGATTGGCCGATGTTTTTTGCAGGGTTGCCATAAAAATTCCTCCCGTACACAATCATCCGAATCCGTTCGCCCGGTCGGCGGCCGCCGTTTTAAGGGCTTGGTTTCATTGTACCAGCGCAATGTAAAACTATCTATCATGCCCGTGTAAAATGTTCGATAAATTTTCATTATACAAAAAACATGAAAATAAATATTCACGAAATGCGAACGGGATCGCAGGTTTTGTGAAATCTGGAAACTTTTCTGGTAAAAACGGCCCGGGTTTGGTATGATAAAAGGTAAGAACACAACCGGAAGAAACCGGAAAGGGGGATTTCTATGTCCGAATTTCTTTTCCAAAACGGGACGATCCTGACAATGGATGAAACCCGCGGCCTGTATGCCGAAGCCCTGCTGGTGCGGGACGGCGTGATCGCCGCCGTGGGGGACGCAGCCGCTGTGGCGGCCGAGGCCAACAGCCCCGAGATCATCGATCTGCACGGCGCAACCTTGATGCCTTCCTTCATCGACCCGCACAGCCATCTTTCCAGCTATGCGATGGGTTTGCAGCAGATTGCATTGGAGGGCGTCAAATCGTATGAGGAGATCATCGCCCGGGTGCAGCAGTACCTGAAGGACAACAACATCCCGGCCGGCCAATGGGTCACTGCCCACGGGTATGACCACAACGCCCTGGCTGAGCGCCGCCCGCCGGACCGCACCGTCCTGGATGCCGCGGCGCCGCAGAACCCGCTGGTGCTGCAGCATGTGTCGGGCCATACCGGCGTTTTCAATACGCTGGCGCTGCAGGGCCTGGGCCTGAATGCCGATACCCCCGACCCGCCCGGCGGCCGGTTTGCCCGTGCGGCAGACGGCAGCCTGACCGGCTATGCCGAGGAAAACGCGTTTATTGAGACGATCAAGCGGATGCCGCAGCCCGGCGCAGAGCAGCTTCTGGCCTGTTACACCAAGGCCCAGCAGTGTTATGCGGCCTATGGCATCACAACGGTGCAGGACGGCCTGATTATTGACCAGATGGCCCCGCTGTACCAGGGGCTCTGCGCGGCGGGCACGCTGTTTTTGGATACCGTTGCCTATGTGGATTTCCGCGCCTGTGAAACGCTGCTCAAAACCTTTGCCGACCACCTGGGGGCTTACCGCCAGCACTTCAAGATCGGCGGGTACAAAACTTTCCTGGATGGCTCCCCCCAGGCGCGCACAGCCTGGCTGCGCACGCCGTACCTGCCGGCGCCCGGCGCCGATGAACCCAAAGGCTACCGCGGCTACCCGGCCATGCAGGATGACGAGCTGTTCCAACAGCTTTGCCGTGCGCTGCGGGACGGCCGCCAGGTGCTTGCCCACTGCAACGGCGACGCCGCGGCCCAGCAGTACCTTGACCAGTACGCCCGCGCCAAGGCCGCGGTGCCCGGCGCGCCGGATATCCGCCCGGTTATGGTGCACGCCCAGTTCCTGGACCGTGACCAGCTGCCGATGCTCAAAAAGCTCGGCATGATTCCTTCGTTCTTTGTGGCCCATGTCTACCACTGGGGCGATATCCACATTCAAAATGTCGGCCTGGCCCGCGCCGCCCGCATCAGCTGCACGGCTTCGGCCCTGGCAGAAGGGATCAAGTTCACCTTCCACCAGGATTCGCCGGTGATCCAGCCCAATATGCTGGAAACAATCTGGTGCGCGGTCAACCGCATGACCAAAGCGGGCGTCCCGCTCGGCACGCAGGAGCGTATCCCCACCCTGGAAGCGCTCAAGGCGGTCACGGTCAACGCCGCCTATCAATATTTTGAGGAGGACCGCAAAGGCACCCTGGCCCCCGGCAAGCTTGCCGACCTTGTAGCCCTTTCGGCAGACCCGCTCAAAACCCCCGCGCCCGACCTGCGCAGCATCCAGGTGCTTGAAACCTGGAAGGAAGGCCGCAGCATCTTCAAAGCCTGATTTCCCGGCCCGCCCCGGATGGAGCCCCGCGCTCCATCCGGGGCTTTTTCTGTGATACGCCTGCGCGCGGATTTCCGTACCGGCCCAAGGCGCTGGTTTTACGGGGGCGCAGGTTTGGCGGAAGGCGCCTGCTGTAAATTCTGCCGAAGAAAGGGCGAAATCAAGCGATAACGAAATTTTATTTCTGTTACATATATAAACCGGGGAACAAGGTGGAATCGGCGGAAAAGTCACAACGAAAAGCATGGAATGATATATAAACTGGACGAATTTGCTTATTTTGTACAAATAAAAAGAGGGCGCCTATTTTTGTGAAAAACTACTAAAAGTGTCTTGAAAACTTGATTTTCATGGTATTACGTGGTATATTTAGAAACAAACTTGGATGAATAAATAGTCATTACCCGTCAAAAGGTCTATTTTTTGTCCGCAGATAGCAACGGAAGAATTCTTCTGTTGCGCATGGCAATCCTGAGGCCCGGTTAGAGGAGTTGAATCAGCAAATGAAAAAACGTGTACTCAGCGCGCTGCTGGCGGTAGGCATGGCGTGCAGCCTGGCGGCTACGGCATTCGCAACCGATCTGCCCGGCATGGCAACCCCTGAATCCGCATCGTATGACCTTGCGGCGCAGGACCCGGCCGAGGACGCGGCTTCCGGCGAACCCGCCGCTGTTGAAGCGGAGCCAACCCCGACCCCGGACGCGGCGGAACAGCCCACCCCGACGCCTGCCCCCACGGCAGACGCCACGGCGGAGCCCGCCCCGGAATCTGAGGAGGAAGACGCGCCGGTGCAAACGCCTGTGCCGCTTGCCCCGGCTACGGCGGAATCTGCCGCGGCGTTTGATGCCAGCCAGGTGATGGAGAACGGCGCCAAGGTCACCGTGCAGGCGGCCGAAGGCGTGCTGCCCGCCGGCGCCCGGCTGGAAACCGGTATGCTGACCGACGCCGATACCCTGGCCCGGTTGGAAAGCGCCCTGCAGGAAGTGGGCGAGTATGATGGTTTCCTGGCGCTGGATATCGGGTTTACGCTGGAAGGCGAACCGGTTGAGCCCGCGGGCGATGTGCAGGTTGCGATTGAGCTGCCCGCCGGCGCCCTGGCGGCCGACGCCGACCCCGATACCCTGGCCCTGGTGCACTTTGCCGAAGAGGGCGAAGCCCTGGCGGCCGAAGTTGTGGATGCCGCCATTGAGCACCAGGCAGAGAATAACGCGGCAGCCGCCTCCATCTCGCTGATGGCCCTGGATGCGGCGACGGCGGAAACGGCTGCATCGGACAGCCCGGCGGTAAACCTGACCTTCACAATCCGCAGCTTTTCCCCCTTTGCGGTTGCCTGGCAGGCTGCGGCCGCGCGTGCCGTGGATAATGAGACGCTGCGCGCACACACCGTGCAGGGCGTGACCCCGTTTGGCACGACGATCAACCTGTTTGACTACTGGATCAGTGCGCAGGATGACGCAGATAATAACAATCCAGCCGATTATAAAAACCAGGGCATCAATGCCGGCCATATCCTGAACTTTGGAGCAGGCATGGGGCAGTCACAAAAACCCTACGAGGCGAACGAAACTAATGTAAATCAGTGGACACAGACGGCACAGCCGCGCACTGGAATTGTCCAAAACGAGTTGGGCGATGACGGGTACCCGCATCTGAATGCGAATGTGGGCGGAACGGAATCGCTTTCCTATCTGTTTGACGGAACGGAGCGGGACGGCAAAGCATCCTATATGGATGTGGGCGGCCTGCTGCAGGTGGATGAGCTAGGTTATTATTACTACGACAGCCAGAAGAATTTCGCACAATTTAGAGAATCCGAAAGTGGCGACGGCTTTGTCCTGTACGATACCTGGGGCGTGGAGGCTGCCGGCACGTCGCCCAATGGCCAATTCTTCCCGTTCAATGATGTGCAAGCAGATGGGATTTTCACAGAGGAAAGCGACGGAAATCTCCAGCAGACGAAAGGGCTGAATTCAAGAAGTAGCGGGATCAACCATTACTTTGGCCTGAGCATGAGCACCCGCTTCATCCAGCAGTATGGGGGACATACGACGGAGGATACGACGGAGGATCAGGCCCAGGAGGTTACATACAATTTCTCCGGCGATGACGACGTCTGGATTTTTATCGACGGCACGCTGGTTGGTGATTTGGGCGGTATTCACGACGCCACTTCGATTGAAATCAACTTTGCCACCGGCGATGTCATCGTGTATAACGACAGCTCGCAACCCGGTACCCTCGGCTACCGCAACAACCAATTCGATGAAGGAGAAAAAACTTTTTATGAGGGGAAGATCGGGAAGCTGCTGGGATATAACGCGGATACCTTGCCCGATAACACCTACCACACGTTAAACTTCTTCTATCTGGAACGCGGCAACACAGACTCGAACCTGAGCTTGAAATACAACCTGGTGACCATTCCGGAAACGGATATTTATAAGGTAGACCAGGATGAGAAACTTGTTGCGGGTGCGACATTTAAGTTGTATTACGCGGATTCCACAACAGACGAACCAATCTGCGACGCCGTAACGAAAGACGACGGCAGCGTTGTCCTGTTGAACGAGGATGGGTATCCCGTTACAGTTCAACAGATTTACGATCAAGGCACGAAAGACAGTAAGAGGATAGTCCGGGTTGTCTTAAAAGAGACGAACGTACCGAAAGGTTACCGCAAGGCGAGTACGGGCGATATTAAACTGTATCTGCAGCAGTTTAATATAGGGGACGATGACGACATTGTTGTGATGTTGTCGGAAGATCCATGGACGACCGGCGTCTACGCCCTGCCCAAAACGCTGGTTTTGGCGGATAGCGTCACAATTCTGAAAGATGGGCAGATTGATTCTGTTACGGACGAGGGGCTGCTGAACGGTACGCTTTTTGCCGTGGTGGAAAAGAAGGAAAAGAAGGATAACAATGAAGAATGGCACCCTGTGACCGGCACGCCCATTCGGGGTTGGACGGTTTGGGGTGAAACCGGGATTGAGGGAGCCATAAAGGCGGCGAAAGAGCAAGCGAATGTGTTTGTCCTTTCCACTTCCGGCGCTTACCAGGTTGAGATCAACGGCCTGCCGGGGCGGATTCAGGACTATCAGTACCTTGGCGGCGATGGCTTCCGGGTCAGCTACTATTTCAGCGAAGCGGGTTCCCTGGCAAATGCGACAACTGAGAACACCTACGCCGTTCAAAACTCCGGTGACTTTGAACGCCAGATGTCGGCGCGGCTGTATATTCCGAACATTGTCAACCGCATTGCGGTGCAGAAAGTTGACAGCGTAACCGGCGATGCGGTCAACGGCGCAACGATTGCACTGTATGCGGACGGCGATGTGGAAAAAGACAAGGACGGCAATCCGACAGGGATTAAAACAAAAGCTGATGGCAATACCCCGCGAGATCCGGTTGGCGTGGGAACAACCGAACAGCTCACCATGGACGAAGACAGCATGGACAAGGACAGCATCAACCTCAACGGCGGTGTTGTGTTTGATAGGCTGCAGCCGGGCACCTACTGGATCAAAGAAATCGAAGTGCCGGATGGCTATACCATCAACGACAACTTTGTGAAGGTGATTGTGGATGGCACCGGTGTCTATGCGGATGCAGGCAAAGAGAATGACGGCATCCAGGTGACCCGCGGCGTGGGCCGCCTTGTGCGCTCGATGCTGCAATTTGCGGTGGATGACGGTATCGATGTGACCCTGCACAACATTGTGGCCACGCTGCAAAATGGTACGCTGAGTGGAAATACATGGAAGTGGCAGACTGTTGAAGGCGAAAATCCGCTACACCTCCGCTATACCGGAGGAAATGAGCAAGGCTATACGCTGGACTATACGCTGGACTATGAGCCGGAAGTGGATGACAAAGGAAATCCGATCAACTCGTATTCCTTCACCGTAGACACCGACATCCCGCGCCTGAAAGTGGAACAGTGTACTGAGCACAACCCCGAAGACAGCGGCGCTATCAAGCAGACTCTGACAGATAATGGCGAAGAGTCAGGGGAAAAAATTGAACTCACCAACCTCTACACCGGTACCACCGTCGTCCACATTGCGGATGACCCCCTCGCCAATCTGAAAATTGAAAAGAATGTGACGGGGCTGCCTGAAGAAACGGACATTCCTGATGGTGCTGCCTTTACCTTCACAGTGACCGCTACAGGTAAAACGGCTGCCAAGGTACTGAAATATGGCTCTCAGCCGGATACTACTGCGGTGAAAGCCGGTAGCTATTACTTGGCAGATGCAGATGGTCAGCCGCTTATGAGCGGAGAAGAGCAGCTCTATGCCGAATTCGAAGAGAAGGCAGGCGGTTCAGTAGAGGCTACGGTTACGATCCTTGGCAGTTACTTTGAGGACAATCAGACTTCTACTTCCATCACCATTCTTGGTCTGCCGGTTGGGCAGTATACGGTGACGGAAAACATTACTGATCCAAGCTTCCCTAACGATATCGGCATCTACACCTTTGGTAAGGTTACATATTCGGTGAGCAATTCCGGGAACAGTGAAGACCCGAACGAGGACTTTACCCTGCAATCGCCGAAAAAGGAAGCGGATGCCCTGAAAATCCAGACCACCACGGTTACCGCAACCAATGAGTACAAGCAAGGTGTCCGTGAGCTGCTTGTCATGAAGACCGTCGAAGGCGATATGGGCGATACCACACAGGACTTTGACTTTACGCTCAAACTGACCAAGGACAACAACGAGTACAATAAACCGTTGCCTGTGGTGTATAACGAGGTGGAAGGAACCCCCATCACCACCCTGACAGCAGATCAGGGCAACACCTACACCTTCCAGCTCTGTCACAAACAGTCCATCAAGATCACGGTGCCGGCCGGGTATACCGCCACGGTAACCGAGACCACGACCGGGCAGGGGTATACCGTGAAATCCCGCAAGTATCTGACGGAAACTCCAGAATCTGGTGACACGACTGGCAATAGATCTGAGTTTGTGCAACAAAGTTGTCAATCTGTCATCATGAACGACGACTACACGGTGGAGTTCCGCAACACCCGCGATGTCGTGGCCCCCACCGGCCTTGAGTCGAACCACACCAAACCGTATACCCTGATGGTCGCAGCGGCCGGGGCGGCTGGTCTTGCCCTGGTTGGCGCCGCCGTGGCACGCTATCTGCGCCGCCGTCGGCAGGAGTAACCGCCTATGAAAACCATGCAGGATATCGCAGACGCTCTGTCCGCCATGAAGTTTCGCAAAAAAGCGTTCGGCGGGGTGGATGAAGCGGATGTATGGAAAAAGCTGGAAGCTTTGCAGCAAACCTACCAGCTTGTGTACGATGAGCAGGCCGCCTATTACCAGGCGCTGCTCGATGAGCGCGACCAGGCGCTGGCCCGCCTGATGGGCCGAAAGGGCGGCGGTGATGCCCATGGCTGAGCCCCTGCACCCCACCACCCGCAAGGTTCGCGCCCATCCCGGTGAACCGCCCGCCCAAACTGCAAACCCCGCGCCCCCGCGCGCAGCATCGCCGGAACCGCCCGCCCGTGCGGGTAAGCCGGCGGGCCGGCAACAAACCCACCCCCAAGGCGTAGGGCGGGATGCCCCCATCCCGCCAACCCCGCCCAAGGGCAAAGCCAAGGCAACCAAAACGGCCAGGCCAAACGGCAAACGCGGCCGCAAAAACGCCAAGGACGCCGCACCGCTCACGCCGGAAGAGGTCATCCGCCGCAAACGCCGGCGCTGCCTGGACCGTGAGGACATCTTCGCGTTTTTCACCAAACTCGCGGCTATGGCGGTGTTGCTGGCGGCGCTGTTCGGGCTGGCGTTCGGCATCACCCCGATGGCCAACGACGATATGGCCCCGCGCATCTCGGCCGGCGACCTGCTGCTGTATTACCGCCTGGCCAACGATTGGGCCACCGGCGACGTCATGGTGTTCGAGAAGGACGGCGAGCAATACGTCGGCCGGATCGTGGCCCACGGCGGCGACACGGTGGAAGTGACCGACCAGGCCACCCTTGTGGTCAACGGCAGCACGGTGCTTGAAAACAACATCTACTACACCACCCCGAAATATGAAAACGGCCCTGCCTACCCGCTGACGCTGGCCGAAGACGAGTTCTTTGTGCTGTGCGATTACCGCGAAGGCGCGCGCGACAGCCGCTACTTCGGCCAGGTCAGCGAAGATGAAATCAAGGGCAAGGTCATCACCGTCGTCCGGCGGTCAGGGCTGTAAGGGTGGCAACAATGGTACATCCGGTTGCTTCGCCGGTGTGCAAATAAAAAATCCTACTTAAAAGAAAGGAAGAAAACGCAATGAAACTTTCACGCAAAAACGTCGGCCGCATCGCGACCACCTTCCTCGCTACCGCGATGCTGGCCAGCCTCACCGCTGTCCCGGCGATGGCGGTGGACGGAGACGGAACCGGCGGAGAGACTGAAGACAATGTTGCTTGGAATGAGGGGGAAATTACACAGAATGAGGATGGCTCTTATAGTATTGAGCTTTCTAAAGAGCTGCTAAAACGTAAGAGTGTTACAACCCCCAATGTGTTTTTTAAGGTTGAAATCATCGGAGCTGTTTCTCAGAAAGAATACATCGATGGGATTCCGGTTTTGAATGGTGTGGACGATGCAGTAAATGCAGAGGCTGGCGATGATTTGTTTGCTTTTTCGCATACGGATGAAACGCTGCCAGCAGATGTCGTGCAACCCAATAATGGTCAGGACAGCGACAACACTGTAACGGTGCAGTTTGACCCATCGGAGTTTACGGAACCTGGTATTTATAAGTACGGCGTAAGCGAAACAACTGTTGATGAAGCCGGCAATCCGATCACTTATGAAGGCATCACCAACGATGAAGCGTTTATGTACGTCTATGTTGAGGAAGCAGGCCTTGATAAGGATGGTACGATGCAGTACAAAATTACCAATGTTGTTCTCACCCATCAAGATACTGTCCTTGGCAAGATTGGTCAGTTGACAAACCGGTATGGCGTTGACCCGGATAAAGACCCCGATGGCACGGTTAATGACTTGATTTTGACCAAGAAGGTGACCGGTAATCAGGGGGATACGCAGAAGAAGTTTGATTTCACGATTACGATCATCCCGTCTGAAACGGAAAACACGTTCCACATTGTTTACGGAACCTATGACGATGAGGGAGTTTGGCATGACTCTACTGTGCCGGAAGATTCTTTTGTGATTGGAAAGACTGACCGGTTCCAAGTGCAGGTTTCTTTGTCTGACGGCGAATATGTTCGTGTTTATGGGTTGAGCGAAAATGATAAGTACATCATTACTGAAACCGATTATAGCGGCTTGGGTTATCAAACACAGTATGTAATCTCTGGTACCAAGTCGGACGACTATACTGATGTCACCTTTACAGACGGAACGAGCACAGGTGAACAGACAGTTGATGTAGGTACTGAACTGAAGATCGATTATGTCACTTTTGAAAACGATCGTGAAGCTTCCACCCCCACCGGCATCGTCATGAACGTTGCCCCCTATGCCCTGCTCGTCGTCATCGCTGCGGCTGGCTGCTTCGTCTTCCTGCGCAAGCGTGATGAAGACTAATCCCTGACATTTGTACCCTCGCCCTGCCAGGTCCGAAAGGAGGCACCCCCTTTGCACACCGCGGCCAAACTGGCGCGCGCGGGCGACCGTCTGGTCAGCCTGCTCGCCGCCGGATTGATCCTGCTCATGCTGCTGTACGGCGGCTATTCGCTGTGGGATACCGCTATGGTTTTCAACGGCGCGTTTCTTTCCAGCGACCTGTTGCAGTTCAAACCCGCAGCCGGCGACCCGGATTCCAACCCCACGCTGGCGGAGCTCCAGGCAATCAACCCGGATGTCCTGGGTTGGCTCACCATCGACGATACCCACATCGACTACCCTGTCGTGATCGGCGAAACCGACATGGAATACGTCAACAAAGACGTCTATGGCGATTTTGCGCTGTCCGGTTCGATCTTCCTCGACAGCGACAACGCCCGCGACCTGTCGGACGCCTACACCCTTGTCTATGGCCATCACATGGACAACGGCGCGATGTTCGGTGATGTGGTCGAGTTCGTCAACACCGATTACTTCGAATCCCACCCCAGCGGCACGCTCTATCTGCCCGACGCAACCTATACGATCGAAATTTTCGCCTGCGTGCAGGTCGATGCGTTTGACAGCATGATCTACGATCCGCTCGCCCAAGACGGCGACGTGAGCGAACTGCTGCATTATGTGGATGAGATTGCGGTGCAAAGCCGGTACATCGGTGTGCAGCCGACCGACAAGGTGATTGGCCTGTCCACCTGCGCGGAAGCCGAAACCAACGGCCGCGTGGTCATTTTTGGGCGGCTGGCCCGCATGAGCTGACGACAAGGAGGATGACAAATGAAACGAGCCATACAGAAACCGTGTGGATTGCTGGTTCTTCCCGTGCTGCTCGCGGCCCTGCTGGCGCCGGCCGCAGCCAAAGCGGCGGACTACGTTTGCACGGCGGAGCTGCCGGTGGAAGTGGCCCTGACCGGGGAAAGCGATGAACTGTTCATTGTGACGATCACGGCGGAGGAAGGCACCCCGATGCCCGAAGAGACCGAGCTGGTGCTTGCCGGCAACGAGACGGGCAGCTTTACCGGGTTTACCTTTACCGAGCCGGGTGATTATGTCTACACCGTACGGCAGACGCCCGGTGAAACCGAGTACATGACCTATGACGATGCGGTGTACACCGTCATCATTCAGGTGACCAACACCGAGGATGGTGGGCTGACCTACCAGATCTTCGCAAGCGAGGACCAAAACCCGGACGAAAAGGCTGCCGCGGTGCGCTTTTTGAACACCTATGCCCCGCCGCCCAAGCCCACCCCGACGCCTGGACCGAGCGCCACGCCCGGACCGAGCGCCACGCCTGGGCCAAGCGGAACACCTGGGCCGAGTGCCACGCCCGGACCGAGTGGAACACCTGGGCCGAGTGGGACACCGGCCCCGACCCCCAAACCGACCCCGGGAAAGACCCCCACCCCGAGCGAAGGCCCTCAGCCGAGTGAAAGTCCGCAGCCAAGCGAAGGGCCTCAGCCAAGCGAAGGGCCTCAGCCGAGCGAGGGCCCGCAGCCGAGCGAAGATCCTTCGGCTGCGCCGACCCCGACGCCGGCTGCACCGCTGAATTGGCTGATACCGCAAACCGGTGACACACTGCCCGTGGTAGCGCTGGCCGTTGTGGCGGTTGCTGCGGCGGCTGCGGTTGTGGTGCTGGTGGTGCTGCGCAAGCGCAATCGCCGGGAACACTAATCGCACGCATATTTTACAAAGGGGTTGCCCTCCGGCAGATCCCTGAAAGACCGTCGGCTGCGCTGCAGCCGGCGGTCTTTGCGTAGTGCGAACTTCGACAGGCTGCCAAAGGGGCGGCGGCCTTCGGCTGAATGTTGCGGCAGCCTGTCTTTTTTGGTACGACTTGGATACATTTGGATGGTACGCTATTCCCAGAAGAACCGGAGGTGGCCAAGGCTGGCACAGCGGCAGAGCATGGACACCGGATGAAGGAGGGCTTTATGGGACAGCGTGTGAAAGCCGGGAGTCTTTTGGGGTTGGCTTTGCTATGCCTGACAGCGTGTTCAGAGCCGGAGAGTGCGCAGAAGAGCGTCCCGCCGCAGGCTGAGCCGATTTCGGCAGCGGCAGAGATCAGCCATATTGCATACAACGATTTTCTATCTACCTATGTTGCTGCGCCGAACGGTTTATATTTGCTGCAAAATATTTACCCTGCCAGTACCAGTATCTGTTATATCGATATGCAAACGCAGCAAGAAATTTTCCTGTGTTCTGACCCAAACTGTACCCATGATTCTGATAGATGCACTTCCTATTTGCCTGTTACAGATGGCTTTTTCAGTTATTCGTTGGCGTTTTATCAAGATAAACTGTATTTGTTCCGTACTACTGGTACAACGGAGCAGCCACCGGCTTTGATAGAGCTTTCTCTTGATGGCGCAGAACGCCGGACGATTTTGGAATTACAACGTGGTGAATCGTTTTACGGACGTGCCTTTGGCAGCGATGGCACAATCTTGGCGGAAATTCAGCATTTGGACGAAAATGGAAATGCGACGCTGACGCTTGAGCGAATCGACCTGCAAAACGGAGAAAGAGAAAAACTCTTAACATACCCTGCTTCCTCGTATTATTCAGCTATAACGACGGTTGGGAACCAACTTGTTTATGTAACCAACGCCGGTAACGCAAGTAAAACGTTTCTGTTTATGTACGACCTCAATTCCGGGGATGATCTGGCCGCTGCGGCAGAGGCGAACGCGCTGTGCAAACCCTATGACGGGTTAGAAGTTTCTTATGTTGTCCACAACCCTTATCTCTGCGGAATGACGCAGGCGGATAATCAAATCACCTGCAAAAACCTGTTGACCGGACAGGAAATGTTGTTCACCTCACCCGCTGTTGAATCAAACGAAATTGTACGCGGCATTCTTCCGCTGTACGACCAGACATTTTGCCTGACAATTGAAAAAGATGGCACGCCGGTTGAATGTTTATATGATATTGAAACCGGTGAACTGACAGGCGTTGAATATCCACAGACCAGAGAAAAAATGAACCAGCTTGTCGCGGCCTTTGGCGATCAACTGTTGATTCAGCAAGCGATTGTGGAGTGCTCATTGCCAAATGCTGATCAGTATGGTCTTGTGGATGCGGTATGCTATCTTGAGCAGTTTAGCGTGGTTTCAAAAGCTGACTTTGAAGCGGGCGTAGAAGGGCAGATGATTGAGCTGCCGGCGATACGGTGATAAGGCGTATTGCTGAATACAGAAGGACATAACAGCGAACGCCCGCCGCAAAAGCGGCGGGCGCGGGGGAAAGCAGGAGGTTCGGTTTACTTTTTGTCCTTCGGCTGCGGCAGCGGCGCTTTGGGGCGGTGGGGTTGGTAAACGCCCCACTGCGTTTCCGGCGGCCAGCCGAGAATTTCGCGGCGGACGATGGCCTGCGCGGCCTCGCGGGCCAGACGGTCGGCAAGGGATTCTTTCGGTTTCATCGGGATGCCTCCTTCTCAATGGCGTTTATATAGGAGGAACGCATCACTGCGTTCCCAAACCCAGATTGGAGAACACAAGCAGCGCGGCGACGGCAAGCAGGGACACCGCGACGCAGTTTGCCAACATAACGCTGCCGCACAGCAGCGCGCACCCGGCCAGCACCACTATGGCAAGCCGCGCCAGCGCCCGCGGGCGGATGGCGGCGATCTCTTCTTCGCTCAGGTGCAAAGCGGCATTGTTGGCCGGCGCCAGCCGGGCGATGAGCAGCGCCGCGCCGAACAGCAGAACGGCGCAGACCAGGCGGGAGGAAACCGCCCGCGCCAGCGCCAGAGCCGCCACCATGCTGCACAGGGATGAGAGCAGACAGCCGTGCGGCGTTGCGGCGTGGTAACCGCCTGTGCGGGTGCGGAGAAAACGGAAGGTAAAAACATAGAGGAAAGCGCCCGGCCAGTCGACCAGAAACGCGCCGACCGGCAAAAGCAGAACAAAGGTGGCCAGCCCCATTAGCCGGCGGGTCAGGCCATACTGTAACCAGGCGGCCTGTTCGGGTTCGATATAGTTGTTTTGAAGAAAAAACCGGGTCAATTTTGCCGCGAGCGCTTCCATTTTGCACCTCTCCCCATGCCGGTATTGTAGCAGACGGGGCGTAAAAACGCCACGAAAACGGCATGAACGCAAAAAATACGGCACGAATGCAAAAAGTGCCCGGCCGTAAGAGATTTACTTGAAGATTTCCTTTATCAACTGTGTAAACAAAGCGACTTGTTCTATTGTGGGGATTTTGTTGGTTGGCTCGTCCTTTTGTTCCGATTCGTCTTGCCGGTTTTGCTGCCGAAAATACAGGGAAAGATCCAGTAACAATTGAACTTGTTCTTCTGTGAGGTTCTTAAGCGGCAAGGTTCGATAAGTATTGCCGCGAATCAGAAAATCGAGGGAGACATCCAGCACATCCGCGATAGCAACCGCTTCGGAAAGGCGGGGGACAGTGGAATTTCTTTCATAATTGCCCAACGCAGAATCAGACAGGCGCAAATTCGGGTCAAGCGCTTTGGCGCGGTCAGCCAATGCTTTCTGTGAAAGATTCCGCGCTTTTCGCAATTTTACAATGCGTGCTCCAAACTCATCCACCATATGCCGTGATTCCCTCCTTGTATACTTCTATAGTTTACAGTTCGGGCGACCACTATTCTGGCCGAATATTGATTTTCGGCCAAATCTGTGGTACAAAATAAGAAGATTTTTCTTCCCCTCAACTTGACAAACTCTGGAGGATTTATTATTTTGAATACAAGGAAACGACATCCATGTGGCAGTTATGCAGTTGTGGGAGAATCTATGGTACGCATTTTGATCTGCGACGACGACGCAATATTTGCACAGGATTTGCTTCAACGAATCCTTGCATTGCCTAGTTATTACAGTAAATCCATGAGCGCACAGTGTTTGACCGACCTTGATGCAATGGACAGTAGCGCGTTGGCGCAGTGTGACATTCTCTTTCTGGACATTGATCTGGGCGACAAAAGCGGTATTGATTTAGCCCGCGGTATGCTCGCGCAAAATTCCGAAGCCGTGCTGATTTTTGTGACAAACTTCAACGAATATGCGCCCGAAGGATATGAAGTCAACGCATTCCGGTATCTTACCAAGGCCGATCTCGATCAAAAACTGCCCGGCTATTTTTCGGACGCATTGAAGGTCTGCCGAAAACGGCAGCGGAAAGTGGAAATCCTCTGCGAAGGAGAGAGCGTTCCGGTTCCGGTGCAGGCGCTTGTCTATGTGGAAAGTCAGGGGCACGAACAACGCCTGCACCTGACCGGCTGGTCACGCAAGGAACTGTACACCCGCCTGACGATGTCCCAGCTGGAAGAACTGCTCTGCCCGCAGGGATTTCTGCGCATCCACAAACAATATCTGGTCAATATGGTTTATTTGCAATCTCTGCAAACGAAAGGGGCCGCTTTGTCGACCGGCGAGCTATTATCCGTAGGCGCGCGCAGTTACCGCGAGAACAAACAGAAATTTGTGGATTGGCAGGCGGCACAGATATGGTAGATGTTTGGGGAAACACACTAAGCCTGATTGGAAGTACACTGGGCATAGTGATAGATATTGTACTGTTTGACGCCTTTTCCCCTCGGAAAACGTTTGAAAAGAGATATGTTCCCTTTGTCGTTGCGGGCGGTTTTATAGTTTTCTTTACTTTATTCGCCCTTTTGGTTGGTAGCAGATTGGGATACTCCTTCAAAATGGTCTTTGAAGTTGCCAGCTATTATTTTCTATGCACAATCCTGTATGAAAGCCGCTGGGATCGCCGATTGCTTATTGTGGTGACGCTCTATGCCATTCTGTATTCGTCCACCTACTGGACAGATACATTGTGCATGGCGATTCTGCATCTGACGTATGAAGAATATGTCTGGAATGTTCCCCTGTACTCGGCAATGTTTTTAATCCGTCCCATTGTGCTTCTTGCCATTGCGCTTATCATCCGCAAGTACCACCAGCCTCTGGCCGTCGGCAAGCAAACGCGCGCCTGGGTGCCGCTGACCGCCGTGTTTCCGGCGGGCACGCTGCTGGTGATCTGGCAGGTGTATACCCACCCCGGCCAGCAGCAGACCTGGCAAATCTGCCTGCTGATTCTGGATGCGGTCGATGTGGCGGCGCTGCTGCTGTTTGACAACCTTGAACAAAGCGCCCTCAACCGTGAAAGACTTCTGGCCGCCGATGTCCGCGCCCATGTGCAGGACGAAAACATCGAAGCGCTGAGCCAGGCGTATGCCGGCCAGCGCAAGATGACCCACGATTACCGCGCCCAGCTTTCAACCCTTTCGGAACTGCTGGAAACCGGCGAAGTGGAGGACGCCAAAGCCTATCTGGCCGAGATGAAAGCACGGCAGAGCGAGCGCATTTTGTTGATTAACACCCACAACGCCGCCATCGATGCGGTGCTGAACCAGAAAGGCTATCAGGGCCGGCAGCTTGGCATCGATCTGCGTTTCCGTGTCAACGATCTTTCGGCCCTGCGGCTGCCGCGGGTGGATGTGACGGTTGTGCTGGGCAACCTGATCGATAATGCGATAGAAGCCTGCCAGCATTTGACGGAAACCGACCGCTGGGTCAGTATCCAAATTCTGTACAGCTATGATACGCTTTCCATATCCATCATCAACCCAAGCAATCCGGTGCAGATACAGGACGGCGAAGTTGCGACAACCAAGGAGGAGCCGCTGCTGCACGGCTTCGGCCTGCATAACGTCAAGGAAATTCTGGATAAGTATCAGGCTGAGTATACAATCTCCTACGAGAATGGCCGCTTTATTTTTATGGCGGACTGGCCCGATGGAAAGGTGACACCGAGCACAAACGACAAAGTTCTCTTGCATTCGTGAAGTCCTTTTTGCGTTTATGACGGATTTCTGGCTTTTTCCTCCTTCCCATGGTAAGGTGTAATCACAAGAAAGGGTCGGCACACCCGGGAGCTGACCACAACTTGTAAGGTAACGCCGGCGCGCAGGTGTTGCCTTGTCCGCACCGTGTTTTACCCGAAAGAAATCCTAAATAGTAAGGAGGATTGTACAATGAAAAGACTGCACAAACGCATTATGACCGTCTGCCTCGCCCTGTCGATGGCCTTGGCGGCAGCTGTGCCTGCTATGGCTGCGGAACCTAGAGCAATCGAAACTCCGGTCGGTAAATATGTCCGCTTTTGTGCGTGTGGTTCGGCCTCTGGTCCGTCGTTACACGCAAACGGAAATTATAACCAGGCCAGGGTCGACTCGCAGCGATACCAGGCAAGTGCTCCGTGGCAATGGCGCGTAATCGGTGATGGTAAATACGGCCAGATTTATACCATGCAAGATGGGTTTGGTATAACCTTGGCTGTGAATTTGAACCGAACGGCGGTAAGTTCTGGCGTTTATCCCGTCACGCTTGCGGCGACGTCTGGCAATACGGATGACACGATGTTCTATTTCTCCAACTACGAGTATAGGCAGTGCAGAATGTGGTTGAGCCAGGGGGCCTATGCGGGTTATCGTCTCTATAACGATAACAGCAACCCGTTGGTTGACCAGAGCGATGTGTTCTTCTATCAGAGCGACAATGCCCCCAACTCGGTTTGGTACTGGAATACGGTCTAAGCGCATTTTGCCACCTTCTTGCTCATGAATGGGGCAGAATGTTTTGACTATTACGGTTGAGCTTGCTTAAGCTGAGGACTTGCTGACCTGCGATAAAGCGGTTGAGGACAGCCGTATGGCTGGCCTCAACCGCTTCCCTTAATCTTTCCACCTGACAGGAGGTGTATCCTCTCATGCATTATTCAAAAATCAAGGTGCTTTTTTCGTTGGCGTTGGTAGGCTTGATGTGCGCCTTTACTGCTTGTACTGCGAATAATTCTGATGCTGCGAGTGCAGAACAAAGTTCTTCTACTATTGAAACAGATGCCCCAAAAGAAACCGCAACAGAACCAGTGGCGGCAAGCGACCCTGTTGCCACCGGTTTCACAAACCTGACCCGTGACGGCTACTCTATCCTTGGCTGCGGCGGTGAACAGGGGTATTATGAAACTTTCTATACTGCGGATGTCGGGGGCAACATTTTCTATATCGATTACGCCACCCAACAGGAAGTTTACCTTTGTGCTGCGCCGAACTGCACCCACGACCACGAGGGCTGCACTTCTTGGCTTGACACCGAAAAAGGTGGATATTTTCCGCTTGTGAGCGGTGAAAAGCTGCTTCTCGTACACATTGCGCATGGATTCGAATCGGGCGAAAGCGCGATTCCCCATATTGATGTGGCCGGTCTTGACGGCAGCGACCGGCGCACGCTGGTGGAATTTGAAGCGAACGAGCGGCTGAAAATGGTGTTTGCGGCCAACGGCGATCAGCTGGTCTGTGCGCTGAATGTGGTGAATCCTGATGATATTGAGGACACAAACGCTACCCTCAAACTGGTTCTCATCGACCTGAACACCGGCGAGCGGACAGATTTTTATGAGCGCGCGGTACAAATCGGCGGGACGGAACCTGTCTTTATGGGCGTTACTGATAACGGGTATTGCGTGCTTCGGGAACAGTATACCGCAAAATCGGAAGCTGACTTCCCCGGTCAGGAATGGGCGGACATCGCCGACGAAATTGCGCGGTCGACCACCTACACCTGCACAATGATTCCGGTCGGCGGTTCGCAGCCGGCGGGAACCTTCTCCTATAGCGGCAAACTTTACGATTTGGTGTGCGACGATGGCCTGTACTATTTTGACTGCGACAGCCGCAAAGTGACCCGGATCTCGGTGCCGGACGGCACGGCGACCGAACTTGCGACGCTGCCCGACGAAGGCGCCGTATCCGCTTATCTGGATGGCAAGATGGGCGACTGGTTCCTGCTTTCGCAGCGGTATTATGAAAACAGAGAGGATGTCTCCTATCCGGTTGCCAACGACTGCTGCTACGCCGTCAACGTTAAAACCGGCGAGCTGCGGCCGCTTGAAATTCGCCAGGAAGTTAGCGCCGACCGCCGCATGGCGACGATGCTGGGCAAGACGTCCAACGACGTGCTGCTCATTACCGACAGCGAAGTGCCGGAAAACAACTACCATTACGGCTTTGTCTACTCTCTGATCTCGCAGGAAGATTACCTCAACTCCAACGCCGACGCCCTGAAACCAATCCAGTTTGCCTTCTAATCCCCCGCGCCCCGCGTACAACTCCCAAAGGCCCGCACTATGGATGAAAAACTGACCATTGACAGCCTTGAAAAAACCTACGCCCAGGCCGCGCCCGGGCGGGGACCGTTCGGCAAAAAGACCGCCCCGCGCCCCCGCCTAAAGCGCGCCCTCGCCGGCGTCTCCCTCACCCTCACCCCCGGGCTTTACGGCCTGCTTGGCCCGAACGGCGCGGGCAAGAGCACGCTGATCGGCATCATCACTGGCACGCTGGCGGCCGATTCGGGCGAAGTCCGCTGGTGCGGGCGGCCGGCGCGGGGCATCCGGTTCCGCCGCATCCTCGGCTATATGCCGCAGCAGCAGGGCCTCTACGACAGCTACACCGGCCGCCGCTTCCTCGCCTACATGGCCGCGCTCAAAGAACTGCCCCGCAAAGCCGTTCCGGCCGAGGTCGACCGTGTGGCCGCGGCGGTCAACCTTTCGGGCGAGCTGGATAAGCGGCTTTCCGCCTACTCCGGCGGGATGAAGCAGCGGCTGCTGCTGGCCGCCGCCCTGCTCGGCGACCCCAAACTGCTGATTCTGGACGAGCCCACCGCCGGCCTTGACCCCAAGGAGCGCGTCCGCCTGCGCGAACTGCTCGCCAAAATGGCGGCCGACCGCATTATTCTCGTCGCCACCCACGTCGTCAGCGATGTCGAGACCGTCGCCACCGAGGTGATTCTGCTGCGCGCCGGCCAGATCGTCGATGCCGCGCCGGTGCCGGCCCTCATCGAAAAATACGCCCCCGGCCAGGGGCTTGAGGACGTGTACCTGGCCGTGTTCGGGGAGGGGGACGGGAAATGAGCCTGCTTGCCGCCGAACTGCGCAAGGTCTGGGGCAACCGCGTGTTCCCGCTGCTGCTGGCCGTGCTGGCCGCCGCCAACCTGCTCCTGCTCTGGATGGGCGCGCGCCCCACCGCTAACCAGCCCCCCGCCGCGGCCTACCGCGCCGCGGGGGCGGATCTGGCTGCCCTCGGCCCCGATATGGCGGCCAAGGGGGAGTTCCTGCACGGCAAACTCGACGAAACCGAGGCCCTGCTGCGGCTCGACAACTATTACCGCGACCTCGCCTACGGCAACAGCGTCTATTTGCAGCACTACCGCGAGGAAAACGCCGCCCTCTTCGATACCTACGAGCAGGTGTATCTCGACGAAAGTTACACCCTCTACACCGGCAGCCTTGCGCAGGAATACCTGCTGTTCTCCCAGCTCGCGACCGAGTATGACACCGTCGCCGGCTACACCGATTTCCTCGAAGGCGTGCAGGCCAAAGCCACCCAGCTGGCCGGGATCTCGATCTTTCAGAACGACGAAACCGGGTACGATCTGAAAAACATCGAAGTGACGGCGGAAGTCTACGCCGGCCTCGGCGCGACGCCGATCGACTACTACCCGCAAAAAGGTCTGTACACCGCTATTTCCTACGCCTTCACCGACCTGATCCTGCTGGCCTCGATGCTCGTGCTGGCCCTGCTGCTTGTGCGGCAGGAGCGAGACAGCGGGCTGTTGTCGCTTGTGCGCAGCCTGCCCGGCGGGCGGCTGCAAACTGCGTTCGCGAAGCTCGGCGCGTTTGCGCTGAGCCTTTTGGCCGTGCTGGCGCTGC
>NBJMR02800__coassemble_1279_pt1 | contig 181787 bp, 155 predicted proteins | sample NBJMR02800__metabat2_low_PE_045 | metagenome-assembled genome bin NBJMR02800 | reverse complement strand
GCGTTTGCGGCTATTATACCATACCCGCTTGCATTTTTCAAAACCTGTGCTATACTGGGTGATAGAAAGTCTGTTTCAGGGCGGGGTGCAATTCCCCACCGGCGGTACAGCCCGCGACCGGCCGCGCCTTTGGCGCCGCCGCTGATTCGGTGAAACTCCGAAGCCGACGGTATAGTCCGGATGGAAGAAACGGAAAGCATGACGTATGCCTGGTTTTCGCCCTGCCACGCTTGTTTGGCAGGGCGTTTTCTGTTGGCATGGCACGCCTTTCAACCGGGAACGGAACTTTCCCCACACTATAACAGGGGGAAAACCCCCGGGAGGTAACTGCCATGCAAACCAAAAACCACATCCGTGAACTTACCGTCACCGCCATGCTTTCAGCTGTCGGCTTTGTGCTGATGATGATCGATTTCAGCCTGCCGATGTTCATCCCCTCCTTTGTCAAGATGGACATTTCCGAGCTGCCGGCCCTGCTGGCCTCTTTCAGCCTGGGGCCTGTTTACGGCGTGCTTGTCTGCCTTGTCAAAAACGTCCTGGCCGCAATCTTCCACGGTTCCACCGGCGGCATTGGCGAAGTGTGCAACTTCTTGATCGGCGCGGTCTTTGTCGGGGCTGCGGGGCTTGTGTACAAGCGGCACAAAACCCGCAAGACGGCGGTGCTCGGCGCGCTGATCGGCGCGGTTGCGATGGCTGCCGCCAGCGTGCCGGTCAACTACTTTATCTCTTACCCGGTTTACGCCGCAATGTTCGGCGGTATGGATGCGATCCTTGCCGCCTACGAGGCGCTCAACCCGAATGTTGACGGGCTTTTGGGCTGTTTGCTGCTCTTCAACATGCCGTTCACCCTTGTCAAAGGCTTGATTGACGCAGTGCTCTGCTTTTTGATCTACAAACCCCTCTCCCCGATTTTGCACGGCAAGCGCTGAGCACCCGGTTGACAGGGCAGGGGGGCTGTGCTATAATCCATTTCGTCACAACAGAATAGCAACTTATCAAGAGCGGCTGAGGGAACAGGCCCTGTGAAGCCCGGCAACCTGCGAAAGCAAGGTGCCAAATCCTGCGGGAAACCGAAAGATAAGCGAATGACGCGCGTTTCCCAAGGGCGAATGCCCAAAGGGAAGCGCGCGTTTTGGTTTTCGGCAAGTTGCCTTTCTGCACCCCACCCACCACGCCATAAGGAGGCAACCTATGTCCAAACTTCTGTTCACATCCGAATCCGTCACCGAGGGACATCCCGACAAAATCTGCGATCAGATTTCCGACGCCATCCTCGATGCAATCCTCGCCGCCGATCCCGGCGCCCGCGTCGCCTGCGAGACCGCCTGTTCCACCGGCCTTGTCCACATCATGGGCGAAATCACCACAAGCTGCTATGTCGATATTGCCGGCATTGCCCGCGGCGTGATCAAAGAGATCGGCTACGACCGCGCCAAATACGGCTTTGACTGCGATACCTGCGGCGTGATTACCAACATTGACGCCCAGAGCGCCGACATTGCGCTTGGCACCAACGACGAGGTGGCTGGCGCGGGCGACCAGGGCATGATGTTCGGCTTCGCCTGCGACGAAACGCCCGAGCTGATGCCGCTGCCGATCAGCCTGGCCCACAAGCTTGCCAAGCGGCTGGCCGCCGTGCGCAAAAACGGCACGCTGCCCTATCTGCGGCCGGATGGAAAAAGCCAGGTTACGGTGGAATATGACGACGGCAAGCCCACCCGGGTTGACGCGGTTGTCCTTTCCAGCCAGCACAGCCCTGAAGTTGACAATGAAACGCTGCGCGCCGACATCGAGCGCGAGGTCATCCGCGCGGTGATCCCGGCCGAACTGCTTGATGAAAAGACCAAGTTTTACATCAACCCCACCGGCCGCTTCGTCATCGGCGGCCCGCAGGGGGATACCGGCCTGACCGGCCGCAAGATCATTGTCGATACCTACGGCGGCTATGCGCGCCACGGCGGCGGCGCGTTTTCGGGCAAAGACCCGAGCAAGGTGGACCGCTCGGCCGCCTATGCGGCGCGCTGGGTGGCCAAAAACATTGTGGCGGCCGGCCTGGCCCGCCAGTGTGAGGTGCAGCTCGCCTATGCGATCGGCGTGGCCGACCCGGTTTCGATCCTGGTCAACACCTTCGGCACCGGTACGGTGGCGGACGATGCGCTGGTGGAGGCTGTGCGCAAGGTCTTTGATCTGCGCCCTGCCGCCATTATCCGCGACCTCGGCCTGCGCCGGCCGATCTACCGCCCGCTCGCCGCTTACGGCCACATGGGCCGTGAGGATCTCGGCGTCGCCTGGGAGAAAACCGACCGCGCCGAGGCGCTGAAGGAAGCGGTTGAAAATCGGTAAACTGCGCCGCATACAGCAAGGCGACGGTTTTCAGGAGCTTAGACTTAACCAGAGGTTAGAGTGTAGCGTTAAGATGTGGTGTGCCTTCGGCACGAATTTTATAAAAATGGCCGCAGCCCTTCCCAAGGCTGCGGCCATTTTTCAAAGGCGCCATCAGGCGCACCTTATCTAAACTCTTGAAAAACCAAACGCCCCGATCCCCGGGTACACCGCCGCTTCGCCAAGCGCCTCCTCAATCCGCAGCAGCTGGTTGTATTTGGCAACCCGTTCACTGCGGCTGGGCGCGCCGGTTTTGATCTGGCAGGTGTTGAGCGCAACGGCCAGGTCGGCAATGGTTGTGTCTTCGGTTTCGCCTGACCGGTGGGAGGCGATCGCGGTGTAGCCGGCCTTGTGCGCCATCTTGATGGCGTCAAGCGTTTCGGACACAGAACCGATCTGGTTGAGCTTGATCAGGATCGAGTTTCCGCAGCCCTGCGCAATCCCCTTGGCCAGCCGTTCGGTGTTGGTCACAAACAGATCGTCGCCAACCAGCTGCACCTTACCGCCCAGTTCCCAGGTCAGCAGCTGCCAGCCTTCCCAGTCTTCCTCGTCCAGGCCGTCTTCCAGTGAGTAGATCGGGTATTTTCCGGTCAGCTCTTTCCAGTGGGCGACCAGTTCGGCCGAAGTGAAAGTCTTGCCGCATTTGGGCAGCTTGTACTGCCCCTTTGCGCCGCCTTTCCACTCGCTCGCAGCGGCGTCCATCGCCAGCACAAAATCGGCGCCCGGCCGGTAACCGGCCTTTTCAATCGCCTCCAAAATGACCTGAATGGCTTCTTCATCGCTCGAAAGATCCGGCGCAAAGCCGCCTTCGTCGCCGACAGATGTCGCAAGCCCGCGGCTCTTGAGCAGCGCCTGCAGTGCGTGGAAAACTTCGGCGCATCCGCGCAGCCCTTCACGAAAGCTGGGCAGGCCGACCGGCATAATCATGAACTCCTGCACATCCACGGTGTTCGCCGCATGGGCGCCGCCGTTCAGGATGTTCATCATCGGCACCGGCAGCGTGTTGCCCTGCACGCCGCCGAGATACCGGTACAGCGGCACGCCGAACGCTTTGGACGCCGCCCGCGCGCAGGCGATTGAAACAGCCAGGATCGCGTTTGCGCCAAGGTTGGATTTGTCCTTGGTGCCGTCGGCGGCCTTCATCGCGGCGTCCACGGCGTAGATGTCGGCGGCGTCCATACCGGCCAGCACTTCGTTGATGGCGGTGTTGATGTTGCGCACGGCTTTCTCAACGCCTTTGCCGCCATAGCGGGCTTTGTCGCCGTCGCGAAGTTCAAGCGCCTCAAACTCGCCGGTCGAAGCGCCGGACGGCGCGGCGCCGCGGCCGACGGTGCCGTCGGCAAGTACAACCTCGGCTTCTACGGTCGGGTTCCCGCGAGAGTCCAGGATCTCCCGCCCGGAAACCTTTTCAATTGTCGGTACGTTCCACATTGGGTTACTCCTTCCTGGCCGGCGCGGCCGGCCTGCACAATCTGCCGGGGCGCGCCCGGGCAAGGCTGCCCCGAAATCGGGGTGGGGGCAGGGGGCATACTCCCTGCTTTTGCCCCGCGCATACCCGGTGCGGCGGCTTTGAGAAGAAACGGCTGCCCGGGTGCGGTTAGTTATAACAAACTGACCGTGCTCTTATCATACCGCATCCGCGCCCCAAATGCAACCCCCGCAGATCAATTTTGGCCGGGAACAGCAGCAATCATGCACCCCGCCCCGGAAAAAGGCCGCGGGCAATACACGCAAAACGCCCCCAACCAAAAAAGGTTGGGGGCGTTGGAGGTTTGGCGGGGTGGATCAGTCGTCGATTTTGATCTCGGCGGCAGGGGCTCCGGCGGCGGGCTCTTCCTCTTCGGGGGCAAGCTCAATATCAAAGGCCGCGCCGCAGTTCGGGCAGACCAGCTCACGGTTGAGCAGCGTGTCCTCATCCACGGCGGTCACGGTGCCGCAGTTCGGGCAGGTGACTTCGTACTCGGCCTCGTCTTCGTCCTCGTCGGAATCAACGCCAAGGATCAGGTCGGTCAGATCGTCCATATCCTCATCAATGGCGTCAAGCTCGTCATACACCTGGGCGAGCGAATCATCATGCTCGGTCACGGTGGCGGCCATCTCCTCCAGCAGGTCCATCATCGCGGCGATGATGCGGCCGTTTTTGCTGTTGGGGTCAAATTCCATCCCATTCATCAGGCCGCGGATGTAGGCGGCCTTGGCATTCAAATCCATTGCCATAGTTTTCCTCCTCAGGGGGGTGTGGCCCTGTTGCGGGTCAAAGGCTCAGTTCACGCGCTCCATATATTCGCCGGTGCGGGTGTCAATGCGGATCTTGTCGCCTTCGTTGATGAACAGCGGCACGCGGATCTCGGCGCCGGTTTCCACCTTGGCGGGCTTGAGGGTGTTGGTGGCGGTGTTGCCCTTGAAGCCGGGCTCGGTCTCGGTCACTTCGAGCTCGATGAAGTTCGGCACTTCGACGCTGAAAACCTTGCCCTTGTAGGAGAGCAGCTTGCAGACTTCGTTCTCCTTGCAGAACTTGAAGTTGTCCGGCACGTCGGCGGCGTTGACCGGGATGTCGTCGTAGGTTTCATTGTCCATGAAGTGGTACAGGCCGCCGTCTTCGTAGGAGTAGGTGACTTCCTTGCGCTCAATAAAGGCCTGGGGGAACTTGGCGGTGGGGTTGTAGCTGGTTTCGGTCACAGCGCCGGTGATAACGTTCTTGGTCTTGGTGCGCACAAACGCCGCGCCCTTGCCGGGCTTGACGTGCTGGAACTCCACGACCTGGAGAACCTGGCCGTCCTGTTCAAAGGTGACGCCGTTGCGGAATTCGCCTGCAGAGATCATAAAAGGATTCCTCCCGTAGAATAGTGTTGCGATACATTCGTCTTTGGCTTGTAAAGATTACCTATACATACCTGTTAACTATTTTACCCGAAATTGGCGGCCATTGCAAGGGGAAGAGGTTAGAAAATGCGGTTTTGCGGGTAAAAATTAAAAAGGAAGGATGAAAAATGAAAAAAATTTGTTCCGGCGGCCTTCATCCGCCCGTATATTCTCAACAATTTTCGGCGCGCGCCAGCGCCCCATACGCCCGCGCCAGTTCCGCCGCGTCCTCGGCCTGGGTACCGGCCGATTCGCAGATGATGGTTGGGGAAAGCCCGCGCTTGTGCAAAAGCGTGAGCAGCGGTTCATAAGGGGGGCCAAAGTCGCCGTCGGCAAAGGTCAGGTGGCATTTTTCGCCGCCCTTGGTGTAGGCAATGCGGGAAAAATGCGCGTGGAACCGCATGGCCCGCTCGTCGCCGAGCACCTCTTCCATCCGGTCGAGCAGGGCGGCGTAGCCGGGCTCATCCAGCAGCTCTGTCCCCAGGCTGCGGGCGTACAGGTGGCCGAAATCAATGCAGGGGGTGATCCGCACATCGACCGCGCAGAGCGCAAGCACCTCGTCCAGCGTGCCGAGCTGGTTCACCTTGCCCATCGTCTCGGGGCAGAGCACACAGTCGCCAAAGCCGGCGGCGTCCACGGCATCCACGGCGCGGCGCATGGTGTCCAGCGCTTTTTCTAGCGCTTCCTCCCGGCTCTGCTTGCCGCAGCTGCCGGCGTGGAAGATCACCCGGCGGCCGCCCATCGCCTTGACGGCGGCGCAGCTTTCGAGCAGGTAGTCAACGCTGCGCAGCCGTTTTTCCTCCTCCAGGCTTGACATACTGATGTAGTAGGGCGCATGTACCGACAGCGCAATGTCCTTTTCGGCGCAGGCTTTGCCAAGCGCGGCGGCCCGCTCGGCCGAAATGCGCACGCCGCGGCCGCACTGGTATTCAAAGGCGTTCAGCCCAAAGCCGGCCGTATAGGCGGCGATCTGCGCAGGGCTGGAAACTTTCTGCGCGCGGGCAGAATCCGAAAGACCGGCCGTGCCGAACCGAGGCGCCGGGTTACTCATGCAGCGTACCTCCTTGGGCAAAGTAGCGGTTGATCCAGCGCGGCTCAAACCGGCGCTTGAAGCGCACGCTTGCGCTTTTTTCAATGGGGGAGCGCGGCAGCAAAAACAGGCAGCGGATGCCGAACAGCCCGGCCGCCAGCCTGTCGGAGAAGATCTGGTCGCCGACCATCGCCATCTGCCGGCGCTTGACGCCAAGCCGGCGGCGCGCCACAGCCAGGCCCACCGGCAGCGGTTTGCAGGCCAGCGCCACCCAGCGCAGGCCGAGCTTTTCGGCAAACGGGCGCACCCGCCTGGCCGTGTTGTTTGAGACGATGGTCAGGCTGATGCCGGCGGCGCGCATCGCGTCGAGCCAGGCCGCGACCGAATCGTCAAGCTGCTGGCTGCCGTCGGCAGTCAGGGTGTTGTCAACATCCAGCACAAGCGCCGTGATGCCGTTTTTTTGCAGGTAGTCCGGGGTGATCGATTCTACCTGCTTGAAGATAATTTCAGGGGTAAGAAGCATGGGTGTCTCCTTGTTAGAAAAGCAAAGAGCAGGCCTAAAGGGCCTGCTCTGCCGTTCCTGTTGTAAACGCGGCTGCGGGGTAAGGCCCCGCGCGCCAGGTTTTACTTATACTTGCGCTTGCGGGCAGCCTCGGACTTCTTCTTGCGGCGCACAGAAGGCTTCTCATAAGCCTCGCGCTTGCGCACCTCGGCCAAAACCCCGCTGCGAGCCGTGCTGCGCTTGAAACGGCGCAGGGCGCTCTCCAAGGATTCGCCCTCCTTGACACGGATCTCCGACATCTTTATCCCTCCCTTGGCCTGTAGACAGGAGTTTGCCGGTCAAAAATTTTCAGGGTGCATCCGAGAAATCCTCCGCACTTTTCAATTCTACCAAAAAGCAGCGCCTGCTACGTTGCTCAACCTTGGAATACATCAAGTATTCCTGCGGTCTCGCGCCTTGCATCCGCTACTTTTTAGCGAATTGCTTAGCGCGTTTGATTTCTCGGACTCACCCTTATTAACCAGTACACAAAAGTATACTATAAAGCAAGTGCTTATGTCAACCTCGTTTTTGCCGCTTGGGGCAAATTCGCACAAAGTTTACAAATTTTGCGCCGGGAAAGCCCCGCTCAAAGCACGCCGACCGCCGTCAGCGCCAGCAGCCCGCCGTAGAGGACCGGCTGGTGCAGCATATAGACGACCATCGTGTGCCGCCCTGCAAAGCAGAGCGGGCGCAGCGCGGCCGGCGGCGCGCCGGAAGCGGCCCGGACACGTTCGCGCCCGAGCAGCCTGGCCAGAAAGTACCCGCACCAGAACAAGAACAGCCAGGGGATCAGCGGGAAATAATCGGCCGAGGAAAACCGCCCAAGATCCGGCAGACCCAGCCAGAACCAGTTCGGGGCGTAGAGCGCTTCGGGCAGGCGGACAAGCCGCAGGCTTTCAAACCCGAGGTAGCCGTTTGGCAGCTGGTTGGTCAGCGCAAAGAGGGCGGCGCAAACGGCCAGCCCGGCGGCGGGCGGCACAGCGGCCAGCGGGCGGCGCAGCGCCCGGGTCAGCAGCAGCGCGCAGCCAATCAGATGCAGCACGCCGAACCAGATCGCCTGGCTGGGCATCGCGGCCGCCGTGACCAGCGTGAGCACCGCCGCGCAGAATGCCGTAATCAACCCATGCCGCAGCACCGAGCGGGACAGTGTGGCGCTGAACCCGGCCAGCAAAAGAAAGCTCCAGCAGATGTACTGCTGCCAGACATGGCAGCCCGGCGCCGTGATGTCATACCAGGGCGCCGGCAGGCCGAAGATGTAGACCCAGTCGTACATTGCATGGTAAACAAGCATATTCAAAAGCGCCAGCCCCCGCAGCGCATCCAGCTGCCACAGGCGGGCGGGGAGGGGAGAGGTGGAGACATCCATTGGCGGAGCCTTCCTTTTGAGAGAATGAAGAATAATTATGGCAAGAAGCGGCTTGCGGCCGCCCGCGCCCCATCAAAACCGATACACAATCCCCTTCTTCACCTGCTCCGACGCTTCGGGGCCGGCAAGGCGGGAAGCAAGCGCGAGTGCGAACGGGATCGCGGCGCCGAGCGCTTCGCCGGTCACGATGTTGCCGTCGATGCTCAGCGGCAGGCCGGTGTACTCGGCCCCGGCGGCGGAAAGCGGCGCATCCATGCCGGGGTAGACGGTCGCCCGTTTGGCCGAAAGCAGCCCGAATTCGGCCAGCGCGGTCGGGGCGGCGCAGATGGCGGCGACGATCTTGCCGGCGGCTGCGAACTCGCAGCAGACCTTGCGCACCGTAGCGTCGGCCTTGAGGTGGTCAACCCCCGGCAGGCCGCCGGGCAGGATGACGGCGTCAAAACCGCTGTAGTCGAGCTCCTCGGCCAGCGCGTCGGCGACGATGTTGACCTGCCGGGCCGAGCGGACGACTTTCTCGCCGCCGACCGCCGCGATGGTCACCTCGACCCCGGCGCGGCGCAGGATGTCAACGCAGAGCAGCCCTTCGCATTCCTCCAGTCCCTGCGCAAAAAAGATGACGGCTTTGCTCATGGTGTACCTCCTTGGTAAAAGAAATAAAGAAGAAAGAATACAATCGGCGGCCCGCGCATGGCGGCGAACCACCATTTTTATTATTTTTTTGTTTGGCGAAACTCACTGTCCCGTATGGCTCATCATCGGCGGCCCTCCGGCAAGCTGTTCGGCGGTCAGGGGTTCGGGCCGGGCGGGGGTCTGCAGCCGCTCGCGGCCGACGGCCAGCATCAGTTTGATGCGGTTTTCCTGGTTGACGCGGGTCGCGCTCGGGTCGTAATCAACCGGCGTGATGTTTGCGTCAGGGTGCAGCGCGCGGATCTTGTTGATCATGCCCTTGCCGACGATGTGGTTCGGCAGGCAGCCGAACGGCTGGGCGCAGACGATGTTCGGGTAGCCGCCCTCAACCAGTTCAATCATCTCGGCGGTCAGCAGCCAGCCTTCGCCCATCTTCGCCCCGAGCGAGATAATCCCCTTCGGCTTTTCCATCAGCTCACGGAAGGACCCCGGCGCATAGAAGCCGGCCGCCCGCATCGCGCTGTTGCAGCGCATGCCGATCGAATCCAGCCAGTCGAGCAGTGCCGAAGCCCCGCCCGCCACAAGCTTGCTGCCGCCGTACAGGTCCACATCCAGCGTCTGGTTGGCAATGCAGTATTCCACAAAGCCCATCAGGCCGGGCAGATTGACCTCGCAGTCCTGGCTTTCGAGGAACTTTTCAAGGTCGTTGTTGCCAAGGGGGGAATATTTGACATAGATTTCGCCCACAACCCCGACCTTGACTTTTGGGGTGACAGTGCGGGGAATTTTGGCGTAATCAGCCGCGATGACCGGGAACTGCTTCTTCATATCGTGGGCGCTGAAGTTCTTGCTTGTGCGCATCCAGTCCTGGATTGTCGCTATCCAGCGCTCGGTCGCGGCGTCGGCGTCGCCGGGGTGATCCTCATACGGTTTGACCTGGCTGCGCAGCGCGCAGAGCATATCGCCGTAGAAGATGCAGGCGATCACCTTGCGCAGCAGCGGCAGCGTGATCGGCAGTCCGCTGCCCTTTTCCAGCCCCGAAAAGTTCAGCGAGGCGACAGGGATGTTGCCATACCCCGATTTGACCAGCGCTTTGCGCAGCAGCTTGATATAGTTCGAAGCACGGCAGCCGCCGCCTGTCTGGGTGATAAGCAGGGCGGTGTGGTCAAGATCATACTTGCCGCTGTTCAGCGCGTCGATAAACTGCCCGATGACAAGCAGCGCCGGGTAGCAGGTATCGTTGTGGACATATTTCAGCCCAAGCTGGGCAACCTCGCTGCCGCAGTTGCCAAGCACCTCAACGTTGTAGCCCTCGCACTCCAGCGCGGCAGCCATCAGCCGGAACTGGGTCACCGCCATATTCGGGATCAGGATCTTGTGGGTCTTGATCATGTCCTTGGTGAAATTGGGGGTCATGTATTCCATAGGGGAAAGCTCCTTGGTTGGTGAAACGATGAATCGCGCGCCTGGCGGCGCGCCCAAAATTGTTAAGATTGTAGGGGCCGATTCCCTATCGGCCTTTTGCGGCGTGATCTGCGCGGGCGGATAGGAAATCCGCCCCTACGGTCGCTATTTTTTTGTGGCGGGCGCCGGTTTACCTCAGCTTTTCATTTTTCATTCCGCGGAGGCTTTGCCGCCGCGAAGTGCCGCTTCCTCTTTCCGCTCCTCGAGCGCGGCGAAGAGAGAGCGCAGCCGGATGTTGACGGCGCCGAGGTTGGTGATCTCGTCGATTTTAAGCTGGGTGTACAGCTTGTCGCCTTCCTGCAGGATTTCGCGGGTCTCGTCGGTCGTGATCGCGTCCAGCCCGCAGCCGAAGGACACCAGCTGCACCAGATCCATATCCGGCTGGGTCGTGCAATACTTGGCCGCTGCGTACAGCCGGCTGTGGTAGGTCCACTGGTTCAGCACCGAGGTCTGGAACTTCTCGACAAGGTGGCTGACGGCGTCTTCGGTCACGACGGCCGCGCCCTGCCGGACGATGAGCTTGTCGATGCCGTGGTTGACCTCAGGGTCAACATGGTAGGGCCGGCCGGCCAGCACGATGATGTGCCGGCCTTCCTTGCGGGCGCGGGCAATGATCTCGGCCCCTTTGGCGCGCACCTGTACCATGTGGCGCTCATACTCGGCGTAAGCCTCGTCGATCGCCTCGCGCACGGCTTTGGCCGGGATGCCGGGGAAGTATTTTTCAAGCACGGCGGGGAACCGCTTGGTAAAATCTTTGCGCCGGGCCAGGTTCAGATAATCGTAGATGAAGGTCGTGCCCTCCAGCTCGGGGCAGTTGCCCGCAAGCACCTCGGGGTAGTAGGCGACGACCGGGCAGTTGTAGTGGTTATCGCCCAGGTTTTCATCCACATTGTAGCTCATGCAGGGGTAGAAGATCGCATCCACCCCGAGTTTGACCAGCTCGGCAATATGCCCGTGGCTGAGCTTGGCCGGGAAGCAGGCCGTATCGCTCGGGATTGTGGCCTGGCCTTCCTGGTAAAGCGCGCGGGAGGAAACCGGGCTGGTCTTGACCGTGAAGCCGAGCTTGGTGAAGAGCTTGTGCCAGAACGGCAGCAGTTCGTACATATTCAGGCAGAGCGGCAGGCCGATCACACCGCGGTTGTTGCCCTCGTTTTCGGGCTTGTAATCCAGCAGCAGCTTGAGCTTGTAGGCGTACAGGTCAAGGTCCTCATCGGTGGCCTTGCCGGTTACCGGCTTGTCGCACCGGTTGCCCGAGATGAACCGCTTGCCGTCGGCAAAGACGTTGACGGTCAGCTGGCAGTGGTTGCCGCAGCCCTGGCAGGTCACGGTGCTGACCTTCTGGGTAAAGGCTTCGAGCTCCGCCTCACTCAGCACGGTGCTGCGCGCGCCGGGTTTCGCGTGGGCCTTGCCGTACAGCGCCGCGCCGAACGCGCCCATCAGGCCGGCGATGTCGGGGCGGATGACCTCGACCCCCATCTCCTTCTCGAACGCGCGGAGCACGGCCTCGTTATAGAAAGTACCGCCCTGCACGACGATGTTGCGGCCGAGCTCCTCGGGGCTTGAAGCGCGGATGACCTTGTACAGCGCGTTCTTGACGACCGAGATCGAAAGCCCGGCGCTGATGTTTTCAATCGAAGCGCCGTCCTTCTGCGCCTGCTTGACGCTCGAGTTCATAAAGACGGTGCACCGGCTGCCCAGATCGACCGGGCGGTCGGCAAACAGGCCGAGCGCGGCGAACTCTTTTACATCATAACCGAGCGCCTGCGCAAAGGTCTGCAAAAAGCTGCCGCAGCCCGAAGAGCAGGCTTCGTTTAAGAAGATATTGCTGATTGCGCCGTCCTCAATTTTGAAGCACTTCATATCCTGGCCGCCGATGTCGATGATGAAATCGACGTTCGGCATAAAGTGCTTGGCCGCCGTAAAGTGGGCCACCGTCTCAACCAGGCCGCGGTCGCAGTGGAAGGCGTTTTTGACAAGCTCCTCGCCGTAGCCGGTTGTCGTCACGCTCGCAATCTCAAGCCCCGGGTGCTTTTTGTACAGACCCAGCAGCACCTCCCGCACGAGCGGGATCGGGTTGCCAAGGTTCGGCTGGTAGCTTGTGAACAGGATGTTGTCATTCTGGTCAATGACCGTGAGCTTGATCGTCGTCGAGCCCGAGTCAATGCCGATGTGCACCGGCCCGCAGTCGGCCGCAAACGGCACGCAGGGCACCGAGGCCCTCATGTGGCGGGCGTGGAAGTCCTCATACTCCTGTTTGTTCGCAAAGAGCGGCGGCAGGCTGACATAGGTCGCGGTCGCGCTGTAGCGGCCCAGCCGGTCGATGACCTCGGCGATGTTGCTCTCGGCGTCGGCGTAGTAGGCCGCGCCCAAAGCAACGTAGAGCAGGCTGTTCTCGGGGCATTTGCCGTGCAGGTGCAGCGTTTCGTCAAACTTCTGCCGCAGCACGGTCGAAAAGGTCAGCGGTCCGCCCAGGTAGAGCACATTCCCCTGGATCGGCCGCCCCTGCGCCAGGCCCGCGATCGTCTGGTTGACGACGGCCTGGTAGATCGAGGCCGCGATGTCCCCGGCCTGCGCGCCCTGGTTGATCAGCGGCTGGATGTCGCTTTTGGCAAAGACGCCGCAGCGCGAGGCGATCGTGTAGGTGCGCTGGGCGGTCTGGGCGGCTTTGTCCATCTCGTCGGCGCTCATTTTCAGCAGCGTCGCCATCTGGTCGATGAAAGCGCCGGTGCCGCCGGCGCAGGAACCGTTCATCCGCACCTCGGTGCCGTGGGTCAAAAACAGGATCTTGGCGTCCTCGCCCCCCAGCTCGATGATGCAGTCGGTGCCGGGGGCCAGGCGGTTGGCCGCCACCCGGGTGGCGAACACCTCCTGCACAAAGGGCACGCCGCAGCTGTCGGCCAGGCCCATGCCGGCCGAACCCGAAATGGCCAGCAGCGCCCGGCCGCCGGGCAGATACTCCTGCGCAACGCGGCGCAACAGCTCCTGCCCTTTCTCTAAAATATGGCTGTAATGCCGTTCGTAGGTGGAATAGACAATCTCTTCGGCGTCGTTGAGCACAACGCATTTGATGGTGGTGGAACCAATGTCCAGGCCGACTCTCATCCAGTAATACCTCCGTGGATCGGAAAAAGCGACGCGCCGCCGCTGCCGCAGGGGAAGGCGATCGCGCACAGATAAAGGAATTGCGATAATCGGTTTATTATAGCGCAATTTCATACAATTTGCAAGTGCGAGGGGCCGGCGGTTGGATAGGGGCGGGAAGTTGGGGAAAGTTGATTCCCCGCGGGTGCTGTGCTAGGGAGATGATGCAAAAACCGAACAGCAGCCCCGCACGGCGTTGGCCGGGGCTGCTGTTCGGTTTCATCAGGAGGCGTGAGAAGGGGGAAACGGCGGCGGATGGCGTCAGCCGGCACGGGCGCGAGGCGGGCGCTCACCGGCTCCAGAGGCGGATGCAGACCGTGATTACGAACACGATGGCGACGCCCCAGGCAAAGGCGGTTTGCCGGCGGGAATGGGAACCCGAAGCAAACAGGCGCGTGTACAAAAAATGAAACAGCGCGGGCAGAATCAGCAGACAGCTGAACGTCAGGTTTGAATAGGATTCCGCCGGGGCGAACAGCGCATACGCCCAGACCCCCAGAAAAGAGAACAAACGCAGTACGGCCAGAATCTTTTTAAGCGGTCCCCGAAAACGTTTCATGCCGTCACCCTCCCGCCAGCCCTTCTGATGCGCGGACAAATCGTTCAAGCGAATTCTACAATTATTGTACCAATTTTGGCAACCCTGTCAAGGAATTAGCACCCGCAATGCCGAAGAAATCTACCGTGGTATGAAAAAATGGCGCGCCAAATTCTCCCCGCCCGGTTGTCCCGGACTCCCCTCTACACGAATTCCTAACGGAAAACTAAAAAGCCCCCGCTATGGCGGGGGCAAAAATGGTGGGCCAGGCAGGAGCCGAGCCACCCACGCCCTAAAAAACAGTCCGCAGGACTGTTTTTTGCGCCGGCCTTGGCCGTCGCCGGGCTTTCGAACCCTGCCGGGCCTTTTTATTAAAAAAATCCCCCGCCATAGCGGGGGACAAAATATTGGTGGGCCAGGCAGGGTTCGAACCCGCGACCAATCGGTTATGAGCCGACAGCTCTGACCAGCTGAGCTACTGGCCCGGACAATGCAACTATTATAGCAGAAAGTTTTGGGTTTGCCAAGGGGGGATGGGCTTGCAGAAACCGCGGGAGTGTGGTATAACTATACATGTTTATTGTATGAATATGCAATTTCGGCCGCATGGCTGCTGGAGGGAACACACAATGGATATCAGTACTTTCAAAGGACGGGACTTCTTGACCCTGCTTGACTATACGCCTGAGGAGATCACGGCCCTGCTTTCACTGGCCGCAAAACTCAAAGCCCAAAAGAAAGCCGGCATCCCGCACGACGGGCTGCGCGGCAAAAACGTTGCGCTGATTTTTGAAAAAACATCCACCCGCACCCGGTGCAGCTTTGAGGTTGCGGCGCACGACCTCGGCATGGGCACGACCTACCTTGACCCGGCGGGCAGCCAAATCGGCAAAAAGGAATCGATCGCCGATACGGCCCGGGTGCTTGCTTCGATGTTTGACGGTATCGAGTACCGCGGCTTCGGCCAGGCTATTGTGCAGGAGCTTGCCGACGCCGCCAAGGTGCCGGTCTGGAACGGCCTGACCAACGAATACCACCCCACCCAGATCCTGGCCGATTTCCTGACCTTGCAGGAGCATTTCGGCAAACTGGCCGGGCTCAAGTTCGCTTACCTGGGCGACGCGCGGTACAACATGGGCAACTCGCTGATGATCGGCTGCGCCAAGATGGGGCTGCACTACACGGCTTGCGCGCCGAAGGAATACTGGCCCGACCCGGCGCTTGTCGCCCGGTGTGAGGAATTTGCCAAAGCCTCGGGCGGCAGCGTGACGCTGGCCGATACCCCCGACGCCGCGGCCGGGGCCGACGTGCTCTACACCGACGTCTGGGTCAGCATGGGCGAGCCGGAGGAAGTCTGGGCCGAGCGCATCCGGGCGCTGGCCCCTTACCAGGTCAACGCCGCGCGGATGGCTGCCGCCGCACCGGGCGCGGTGTTTATGCACTGCCTGCCGGCCTACCATGACCACAAAACGGCGATCGGCAAAGAGATGGGCGAAAAGTTCGGCCGCGACGCGATGGAGGTCACCGACGAAGTGTTCGAAGGGGCGCAGTCGATCGTGTTTGAAGAGGCAGAAAACCGCATGCATACGATCAAAGCCGTTATGGCTGCGACGCTGGGGTACGCCGGAGCGTAAAGCAATCCGCCGGAGCGAACGGTACGAGGGTCGGAACTTGGAGATCTGTGCTTGTAATAGGGAAGCAAAGAGCCTATAATTGCAAGCAGAACAAGGAACCCCCCCGTGCGGGGCCGGCTCCCGGAAAACGGCGGAGGAAAAACATGCAGTACAAAAACAACAAAGTATCGGATATCCAGATCGCCTATATTGGCGGCGGGTCCAGGGGCTGGGCCTGGACTTTTATGACAGACCTTGCCCTGGAACCCCAGATCTCCGGGACCATCCGGCTGTATGACATCGATGTCCAGGCGGCACAGAACAATGCCGTCATCGGAAACCGCGTTTCAAGCCGGAAAGATGCGGTGGGGAAATGGACATACCAGACCTGCCAAAGCCTGCAAGAGGCCCTGAACGGCTGTGATTTTGTTGTGATATCCATCCTTCCGGGCACTTTTGACGAGATGGAGTCGGACGTGCACCTGCCGGAGCGGCTGGGAATCTACCAGTCTGTCGGGGATACGGCCGGGCCGGGCGGTATGATCCGGGCGCTGCGGACGATTCCCATGTTTGTGGAAATCGGGGAGGCAATCCGGAAGTATGCGCCGCAGGCCTGGGTCATCAACTATACCAACCCGATGTCCCTCTGCGTAAAGACCCTTTACCACACCTTTCCACAGATCAAAGCGTTTGGGTGCTGCCACGAGGTCTTTGGAACCCAGCAGCTGCTGAAAGGCATCTGTGAGCGGGTGTGCGGGGAACAGGACATTGACTGGCACGACATCCATGTGAATGTTCTGGGAATCAACCATTTCACCTGGTTTGACCGGGCCTCCTACCGCGGGATCGACCTCTTCCCGGTTTATCGGAACTATGTGGAAGAACATTATGAGGAAGGGTATGAGGAAGAGAACAAAGAAAAACATTGGATGAACTCTTCCTTCAACTGCGCGCATCGCGTCAAGTTTGACCTGTTCCGGCGCTATGGGCTCATTGCGGCGGCCGGCGACCGCCACCTGGCTGAGTTCATGCCCGGCAACGAGTATCTGAACGACCCCGAGACGGTCCGGCAGTGGAAGTTTGGCCTGACCACGGTGGCCTGGCGGAAGGAAGACCTGGCAAACCGGCTTGAAAAGAGCCGCCGGCTGGTCTGTGGGGAGGAAGAAGTGGAACTGAAACCCACCGGGGAGGAAGGCATCCTGCTCATCAAGGCGCTCTGCGGCCTGGGGAGGGTGGTAAGCAACGTCAATATCCCCAATACCTTTGGCCAGATTGTGAACCTCCCGCGGACGGCGCTGGTGGAAACCAACGCGCTGTTTGAAAAGGACGCGGTGCGCCCTGTGGCTGCGGGAACGCTGCCGGACGCCGTGAAGAACCTGGTGACGCCGCATATTGAAAACCATGAACGCATCCTGCAGGCGGCGCTGACCTGTGACAAAGAGCTGGTTGTGCAGGCTTTCCTGTGCGACCCGCTGGTGAAAGGCAAGGCCTGCCAGGAACAGGATATCCGGAAGCTGGTGGACGATATGATTGAAAACACCCTTGCGTATCTGCCGGAAGGGTGGAAAAACTGAGGACGCGGCGGCTTTTAGGCCAAGGCTTGTTTGCCGCCAACGGAATGTAACCTTTTTTCGAAAACCCAAGCCCGTTTATGCGCAAAGAGCATAAGCGGGCTTTTTGGCGTGGCTTATCCGTTTGTTTTGGACTGGCCTGCATACCACCATTCGGGTGTGAGTGATTCCAGCCGGGTGACCGTTTTGGTTTCATAATCGCACAGAATTTCTGTTTCGCCGGCGGATTGGCTCAGCTGCATCATGAATTCCCGGCATGCCCCGCACGGCATGCCCGCCTTTCCATCCGGCATAACGGCGACGATCTTTTTGATTTGGGTTTCACCGTTAGTAATCATATTGGCAATCGCATTTCTTTCCGCGCACATCCCCAATGAACAGGCGGTATCAATGCAGACGCCGGTATAGATCGTCCCGTTTGCGGAAAGAAGCGCCGCGGCAACGGCGCCGGCCTCGATCAGGGGGGAAATCTTTCTTTCGTACTGCACTTTGCGCGCGGCTATATACAGCTTGTCCCATGTTCCATCGTATTGTGCAAGCGCACGCTTTTCCATCTCGCGAACAAAATCTTCCTTGCCGTCACAATAGCCGTCTATGTCATAAGGGAACCTCTGCGCAAGGTCTTTTTTGAGGTTTGCGTACTCGTTCCGTTCCTTTTCCCGGCTGCGCATATAGTCGCGGAAGGCAAGATGCCGCCCGATGTTTTCCCAGTCATCGGCCTGGAACATATGAATCTGATGGGTTCGCTCATCGCCGCCTTTGCGGAGATACCGTCTGCCGGTTATTCCGAATTCGCCAAGATATTCATACCCCAGCCCTGAAAACTGTTCCGCGGCGGCATCTGCCTGCGCAAGGCTTCTGACAGCCACCATAATATCAATGATGGGCTTGGCGGGTAAACCCGGAACAGAGGTGCTGCCAATATGGTAGATCGCTATGCAGTTGCCTTTGAGTATTTCGGTAATACGGTCCCGCTCCTGTGCATATTTCAGCGGCCATTCCGGGTCGTATTCCACAACGGTGATATGCTGCGGCATCGTCATCACTCCTTATCCGGTTCGGTTTCCTTTGTTGGTCCGGTTCTTTCTTTGCGCACGGTTCACTGCCATTTGGTATCGGTTACAACCCGCCCAGCCGCAGTTCCATGCCGGGGCCGCAGGCGGGGGAGGGCAGGGGGCGGAAGCCGAACCGGGCATAAAAACCTTCCTTGCCGGCGGCTGAAGCCAGCAGCACGGTGGCGCGGGCCCCGGCGGGCAGCGAACGGCGTGCCCAAAAAAGCGTTTGCGCAACCAGCGCCTGCCCGACACCGCGCCCTTGCCAGGCTGGGGCTACAGCAACATCGACAAGCAGCATGTACAACCCGTCCCCAACGAGCCGTGCCATGCCGATGGGGGTGTCTCCTACTCGAGCGGTAACGGTGTAGAGGCTGCGGGCCAGCGCCGTGGCCGCGCGGTCGGCGGGGTGCGGCGTCCAGCCGACGGATTCACGCAGCGCATTGTATACGGCAGGGGTCAGGTCATTTTCATACAGCGTCATAGAGCACCTCGGTTCGTGAGGGAAAAGCCGGTGCCGGTCTTTCGGCCCCTTCAGGTCTGGCCCTCCCAAAAAGCGGCCAGCGCATGGAAGACGGCGTCTGCACCGGGCAGGATGGCAAGGTGGCTCCAGTGGGGCGGCATCAGGCGGCGGTAGGCGGGGGCGGCGAACCGGTCGTCGATAAGCAGCACAACGCCGCGGTCCTCCGGCGTGCGGATAACCCGCCCGGCGGCCTGCAGCACCTTGTTCATACCGGGGTAGAGGTAGGCATAGTCGAAGCCGCTGCCGCGGGTCTTTTCGAAATAATCGCGCAGACGTTCCTGGCGCGGGCCGACCTGCGGCAGCCCGGGGCCTACGATCGCCACCCCGATCAGCCGGTCGCCGGCAAGGTCTACCCCTTCGCCGAACACCCCGCCCAGCACGGCAAACCCCAGCAGTGGGGTTTCGGGGTGCGGGGAAAACTGCGCCAAAAAGCCGGCCCGCGCTTCCTCGTCCATTGCGGTTTCCTGTTTGCGCACAGGCTGCTCGGGCCAGCGGGCCGTGAAAGCCTCATACACCGTTTCAAGATACGCATAGGAAGGGAAAAACGCGAGATAGTTGCCCGTATGCGCTTCGACCATGGCGTGCAGGCAGGCGGCCACGGCGCCGGCGCTGGACGCACGGTCGCGGTAACGGGTGCTGATGCCGCCGGCGCAGAGCAATGCAAAATGCTCCTGCGCAAACGGGCTGCGCAGCGCCACGGCCCGGGCTTCGGGCAGGCCGCAGAGATCCCTGTAATACCCGGCCGGGCCAAGCGTTGCGCTGAACAGCACGGCCGCCCGCCCGCGGGCAAAATCCTCAGCCAGGAAGGCGCTGGGGTCGAGGCAGAGCATGGCGGCCCGCACCACCCGGCCGTGGGCGCTGATCTGCAGTACATAGTGTTCGTCAAAACCTTCGGCCACCCGCAGCCAGCCGCGCGCATCAAAATAAAGCTGCAGCAGCGCGGCGTGGGTTTCGCTCGGCTCACGGTGGTCGTCCAACCAGACTTCCAGCGCCTCACAAAGCAGGCGCAGCGCATGGTCAAGCGGTTCGGCGCGGCGTTGCTCAAAAAAGGTCGGCCCGCCGGCCGCGGGCGGCAGTTCGTCACAGGCGGCGCGCCAGCTGCGAAAAACTTCGATCACCCGGCCCAGCGCGGTTTTCAGCCGGCTTCGGCCCTTGCCCAGCGCCTTGCGCGCCGCTGTGAAGGCTGTGCTTTCAAGCGCCGCGCTGTGCATATCCCGCGCGCGGTCGGGCAGGTTGTGCGCTTCGTCGATGAGGAAGAGGTAGTCCCCTTTCGTTTCAAAAAAGCGCTGTAGCCGCACGGTCGGGTCGAACAGGTAGTTGTAATCTCCGATGACGACGTCGCTCCAAAGGCTCAAATCGAGCCCCAGCTCAAACGGGCAGACCGAGAACCGGCGCGCCAGCGCGGTCAGCGCTTCGGCCCCAAGCGCACAGTCGGCCCCGCCTTCATAATCCAATGCGGCGGCCAAGGCTTCCTTGATGCGGGCATAGTAGCCGTTGGCATACGGGCAGGCCTCGGGGGTACATTCACGGGTTTCGCACAGGCAAATTTTATCCTTGGCGGTCAGCGTCACGCTGCGCAGCGGCAGGCCGGGGGCGGCTGCACGCAGCCGGGCGAGCGCGTCCTCGGCTGCGGCGCGGGTGGTGCCGCGGGCGGTCAGGTAGAATACCGGCCCGCCAACCCCGGCTCCCAACGCTTTGAGCGCCCCGAACAGCACGCTCATCGTTTTGCCGATGCCGGTCGGCGCCTGGCAGAGCAGCTGCCCGCCGCCGCGGCAGGTCTTGTACACTTCGGCGAGCATCGCGCGCTGGCCTGGTCGGAATTCGGCAAACGGGAAGGCGGCTGCGGCCAGCGCCGCCGTGCGGTCGCGCTGCCAGGCTGCGGCCCGCTGGGCCCAGGGTGCGTATTGGGCCAGCAGGCCGGTCAGGATCTTATCCAGAGCCTCGGCTGTATAGTCGCGCGCAAACCGCAGGACGATCTCCTCGTCAATCTGGAAGTAGGTCAGCTGCACCCGCACGGCCGCCAGCCCCTGCTGCCGGGCCAGGATCGCCGCATACACCTGTCCCTGGGCCCAGTGCTCAGGTGCGCGGTCGGGGGTGATCTCGGCCGCGGGCAGGGCGGTTGTCTTGATTTCTTCGACAACCGGCGTCCCGTCCTCAGCCGTATAAAGACCGTCGGCCCGGCCCTCCAGGGTGTAACGCACGCCGGCGCAGTCAAGCGTCTTGCGCAGGGGCACTTCGGGGCGGTAATCGGGGTGTTCGCGGGCGGCTGCACGCTGCAGCTTGCGGTGCAGCCTTGCGCCCTCGTTCGCCCGGTCGAAGCCGGTGAACCGGCTGTCAATGCTGCCGGTGCGCAGCAAAAACTCCACCAACCGCCGCACCGAGAGCGCGACGGTCAGCGGGGCCGGTTCAGTTGGCAAAGACGGGGAGGGCATGGGGGCTCCTTTTGAACAATCGGGTGATGGCGGCGCCTTGGGGGCGGCGCGCCGGGTTATCCAAACAGTTCCTGCGCCAGCGCGGTTCGCACGGCGTTCACCTTTTCAAAATCAGTGGCGCGGATGTAATGGGTTTCCAGCGCGTCGTGGACGGTCTTGGCGGCGGTTTGCAGCGCGCAGGTCTTTTGCAGCAGGGCGGCGGCCTCCCGCTTTTGGGCGGTGCGCAGCGCGCGGTGGGCGGCCAGGGTTTCGGCGTCGGCAAACCGCGCAAGCCGGATGCGCCGGCCCGGCAGCGGCATCGGGTGGAAGGTGTTCGCCGTGACAAACCCGAGCCCGAGCGCCGGGATAAACAGATGGTCGAGTTTGCCGCGCGCCTCGGTCGCGCAGTGGCAGAGCACTGCATCGTAGCCGTTTTTCTGCGCGTGGTTGGCCAGCGCGCCAAGCAGGCGTGCGGCCGCGGCGCCGTCGGCATCCTGCAGGATATAGAGCGTTTGGGGTGCCAGGACGGTGGCCGTGACGGTGAATACGGTCAGTCCACCCGGCGTCGGGGCCGAAAGCAGCCGGTGGGCCTGTTTGCCGGGGCAGGCGGCACGGCGCGGGGGCATGGTGCGATTGGCAAGTCGGCGGGCAAAGGCGTCAAGCCGGACGGTGTCCAGCGCCAGGGCGGCCAATGCGCGGCGGCTTGCCAGCAGCCCGCAGGCCAGCGCCCAGTGGGCCGCCGCCTGCCGCAGAAGCGCTGTGTTGCGTGCCCCAAGGGCAAGCACCTCGCCCCGGCGTGCCGCAAGGCCGGCGTTGTCCAGCGTGTCATACAGGCAGACAACCCGCTCGGCCGCGCCGGGGTATTTGCAGTCAAGGGTGTGGGGGGCGGTGGCGTCCAAAAACAGCGCGCCGGCCCCGCGCAGCGCCGCGCCGTCCAGGCTGGCGGGGTCGCTTGAACAGTGGATGCGCTCATTGTAGCCGCCGGCCGGGGCGGCATCGGCTTCAAGCAGGCGGCGCATCAGGGTGGATTTGCCGCATCCCGGGCCGGCCTTGATCAAATAGGTCTGGCCGGTTTCGGCGGCTTCGGCAAACCAGCCGGTGAAGCCGGCAGGGGACAGTGCCCCCAAAAAGAAATCGGCAACGGGCGTTTTGGCAGCGTTTGGCATGGCAGAGCCCTCCTTTACAGGGTTTCTGCGCCATGTTATGAAAAACGCGGCCGTTTGGTGCCATCAACGGTTGTAGGTGTGGGTGCAGATTTCATTGATTTTGTCACGCAGCGCCACAAAATCGCCAAAGGCGAGCGGTTTGTTGTTGGGGTTGCGCAGCAGCGCGGCAGGGTGCAGCGTCGCCATGAACAAAACCCCCTGCTTTTCAATAAACTCCCCATGCCGTTTGGTAACGCTGAAGTTTTTCTCAATCATCTGCTGGGCGGCCACCCGGCCCAGGCAAACAACAATCTTGGGCCGCAGCAGCAAAAACTGCTGGCGCAGCCAGGGCATGCAGGCTTCGCTTTCGGCCGGCAGAGGGTCACGGTTCTCGGGCGGGCGGCACTTAACAATGTTCGCAATGAAAATGTTGCGCTCGCGGCTCAAATCGATCGCTTCAAGGTAGCTGTCCAGCAGCTTGCCGCTGCGGCCGACAAAGGGCAGGCCCTGCTCGTCCTCGTTCGCGCCGGGCCCTTCGCCGACGAACAGAACTTCGGCATCGGGCACACCCTGGCCGAAGACGACGTTTTTGCGGGTTTCGCACAGATCACAGCGGCGGCAGGCAAGGCATTCCGCGCGCAAGGTTTCAAAGTCCATAATACACCTCTTGGCGCGCCCGGCGGGCGCAAATGAAAGAAAAATGGCGGGGCGGCGGCCGCAGCCGCCTGGAATATGTTTGTGGGGTTGTGAAAATGCTGGGGCTGTGGGGGGCTTTCCGGCCCGCCCGCCTTCCCGGTGTCGGTGTGTCCCGTATGCCTGCCGTTTCGCCCGGGCATACTACCTGAAAAAGGGGAGGGCAGGGCGATGGATTGGGAATGGATGGCGGTGCAGCGGTTGGGGGCCGCGCTGGTCGGGGTGCTGCTGGGCAGTTTGCTGCCGGCCGAAGCGGTCGCCCGCTGGCGGACAGGCCGCGGCACCCGCACGCTGGGGCTGCGCCCCGGCGCATACGATACGGCCCGCCGGTTTGGCGCGGCGGCCGGGGCGCTGGTACTGCTGGGAGATGCAGGCAAAACGGCGGCCGCCTGCGCCGTGGCGCGTGCCGCATTACCCGAACTGGGCGGGCTCGCGGTTATCTGGGCCGGGCTTGGCGCCGTGGCGGGGCATTGCTATTCATTCTGGCACCGCGGGCGCGGTGGGCCGGGCACGGCGGTGCTGGCCGGGTGGGTGGTGCTCAGCCTGCCGTTTACCGGAGTGCTGGCCGTTGTGGGCGGTGCGGCGCTTACGCTCGCAACGGGGTACCTGCCGCTTGGCGCGGTGGCGGCGCCGGTGTTCGCGGCGCCGATCGCTCTGCTGCAATACGGGGCGCACGGGCCCGAAGCAGGGCTGTGCCTGCTGGCCGGCGCGGTGCTGGCTTCAGCGCGGCAGCGCCCGGCGCTGCGCAGCGTGCTTCACGGCGCCGAGCCGCCCTTTTATGAAAGCTGGGACGACCCGGACGATACCGGCGAACCGTGACGTATACAGGTATTCTACCATGCGCCGGGCCAAAATGCAAAAAGCAGGCAAGGTTTTGCCCGCTGGAGCGCAAAGAAAAAAGTTTCGCCAAAAAACTTTCGAAAAAGCCGAAAAAGGGGTTGACAATTCGGCTTTCGGCAGGTATAATAATCAACGTTGCAGCCGCCACGGCGCTGCGCCGCTGGTCTTGGCCCGGTAGTTCAGTTGGTTAGAACGCTAGCCTGTCACGCTAGAGGTCGTCAGTTCGAGCCTGATTCGGGTCGCCATTTGCTGATATAGCTCAGTCGGTAGAGCGCATCCTTGGTAAGGATGAGGTCTCCAGTTCAAATCTGGATATCAGCTCCAGCGCAAGGCCCACAGCGTGTCCACACTGTGGGCCTTACCTATAGGGGCATAGCTCAGTTGGTAGAGCAGCGGTCTCCAAAACCGCGTGCCGAGGGTTCGAATCCTTCTACCCCTGCCAAAAACCGCGTATCCGGTCGGGTACGCGGTTTTTTGTTGTGCATATAGCGGCAAGGGGGCAGGGCCGCCTTTTATAGGCCGGCCGCGCGGTTTACTGCCCGGCCGGCCGCAGCCAGGCGCTCAGAACGCCAAGGACGAGCAGGTGGGCGGGGTACCAGGCATAAAAGAAATGCTTCCAGCCCGGGTTCCAGCGCCGCGCCGGCAGGCCGGCGCTTGCCATGCCGCCCTGCGCTGCAATCAAGGCGGCGGGCAGCAGCAGGCCGGCAAGCATCGGCCAGTTCTGCTGGTAGCAGCCGTAAAACACCGCGCCCCAGGCCAGTACATACACGGCCTGTGCCGGGCCGGGCCGCTGTGCGCGGCCAAGCAGGGCCAGCCCCAGAACAAGCAGCAACCCGACAAAACCGGTGCCGTAATCGGCCCGCAGCCCCAAAAACGCCAGCGCCGCTGCCAGTGCGGTTGCAGCGGTTGCGCGCTGTGCAAACCCCCAGCCGCGCCAGCTGTCCCGCAGGCCGAGGCAGGCTGCCGCCAGCGCAAGGGTGTACAGCACGTTGAGATCCTCCCCGGCCCAAAGCCAGAACCCACCGGCTTTAAGCTGAAGCCCGGCCAATGCGGCCGCCAGGAAAGTCCAAAATGCCGCGGCCCGGCTGCGCGCCAGCCAGCCGACCGCCGCCGAAAGCCCAAGCCCCAGCAGCACATAGCCTGGCCGGAAGGCAAAATAGAACGGGACTGCGCCGGATGGGTGAAGGTTGGCGCCGTAGAGCGCCAGTGTGAACGGCAGCTGCGAGAAAACCGCACAGGCCGCCAGGTTGCCGAAATACCGCCCGGGGCTGCGGGTGCGCCGCCACCCGGCGGCAAGACCCCAGGCGTAAAGCGGGAAGGCCGCCCGCCCGATGATCCGCATCGGTTGGCTGATCGCAAACGGAATCAAGTCCAGCCCGCTCCAACCGAACACTGCGCCGACATGGTCGATCGTCATCGTGACAAGGGCGAACCATTTGAGAAGAATGGACATAGGAACCTCGGTGCGCCCGGCGGGCGCGGATGTAAAGCGTTGAGACTGCAGGGGGCGGGCATGGCCCGACCCTACACGCGCCCCTCCCCCCGCAGCGCGGCGAGTTCTTCCTCGGTCAGGGGCCGCCATGCGCCGGGGGCGAGGGTTTCGTCGAGCGCAACCGGGCCGATCGCGCAGCGGTGCAGCGCGTTGACCCCCGCGCCGTACACCCCGAACATCCGTTTGATCTGGTGGTAGACCCCCTGCCGCAGCACCACCCGCGCCCGGCAGGCATCGCTGCCGATCGGTTCGACCAGCGCAGGGGCCAGGGTCTGCCCGTCGGCCAGCGTCACGCCGGCGGCAAAACCCTCGCGCATCGCCTCGGTCAACGGGGTATCCAGCGTGACCAGGTAGGTCTTGGCCACATGGCGGCCCGGTGCGGTCAGCGCGTGAGCAAAGGCGCCGTCATCGGTCAGCAGTACAAAACCGGTGCTCGTCTTGTCCAGCCTGCCGGCAGGGAAGAGCTGCCGCCGCGGGTAGGCGTCGGCCACCAGGTCAGCTACGGTTGTGTCATGCTTGTCACGGCTTGCGCTCACTACACCGTCCGGTTTGTTGAGCATCAGGTAGACATACTTTTCATAACGTTCTTCCGGCGGCTTTCCGTCAAGCGTGACGGCGGCGGTTTCCTCGTTGATCTTGGCGTCGGCCTGTTTGCAGGGAACGCCGTTTACCGCCACCCGACCGGCTGCGATGGCCTTGCGGCTTTCGCTGCGGGTCAAACCCAGCCGCGCGGCCAGGTACTTATCCAGCCGCATCATACCGGGGCCTCCGCCGTGATGGGGGCTGTCGCGCCGCGCACCGCCGCAATCAGGTCGGCCGGCGCGGCTTCGATCTGGGCGCCGATCCGCCCGGCCGAAACAAGGATGGTCGGCTGGGTCAGGCAGCTCAAATCAAACACCGTCTTGTACTGTTTTTTCATCCCGACCGGGCTGCAGCCGCCCCGCACATAGCCGGTTACCTTGAGCAGGTCCGCGACATGCAGCATCGCAACACTTTTGACACCGGCAGCCCGGGCTGCCTTTTTGAGGTCGAGCTCGGCCTCGACCGGGATCACAAAGACGTAGTAGTTGCGGTCGGCCCCCTGGGTGACCAGCGTCTTGAACACCCGGGCGGGGTCCTGGCCGGTCAGCTTTGCAACGGTGGCGCCGTCAACGGCTTCCCCTGCGGCGTGAGGGTATTCGTGCGCCGTGTAGGCGACTTTGGCGCGCTCCAGCATTCGCATTGCATTGGTTTTGGCTTCCTTTGCCATACAAAAACACCTCTTTCGTAATCTCTGCGCCCATTATACCGCTGCACGGGGCGGAATGTCCAGCGGGAGAGTTGACTTTAGCACTTTAATGTGTTAAACTATGGTGCGGCGGGGGTTCACCCGGGAACCGCTCAGATCTATGCTTCACTGAAAAAGGAGTTTGTCATGATTGTCATCCTCAAACAAAACGCTCCGGCGGATAAGGTGGCCGCGTTCTGCCGCGAACTGGAAACGATGGGCTTCACGATCAACGATTCGGTCGGTGCGAACACCCATATCCTCGGCCTGATCGGCGATACCAAGACAATCAGCGAAAGCTGGCTGCTGGCCAATCCGCTGGTTGAGCGCTGCCGCCGCGTCTCGGAACCGTATAAAAAAGCCAACCGCAAATTCCACCCTGACGATACGGTCGTCACCGTCGGCAGCGAACACCCGGTCAAAATTGGCGGCGGGCATTTCGCCGTGATGGCCGGCCCCTGCAGCGTTGAAGGCGAGGAACAGATCACCGGCATTGCCGAGCGGGTGCAGGCCGCCGGCGCTTCGATTTTGCGCGGCGGTGCGTTCAAGCCGCGCACAAGCCCTTACAGCTTTCAGGGGCTGCGTGCCGAAGGGCTTGCGCTGCTGCAGAAAGCCCGGGCTGTGACCGGCCAGCCAATTGTGACCGAACTGATGGACGCCGCCCACATCCCGCTTTTTCTGGAAGCCGGGGTCGATATGATCCAGATCGGCGCGCGCAATATGCAGAACTTTGAGCTGCTCAAAGCGGTCGGCAAACTGAATGTGCCGGTGCTGCTCAAGCGCGGGCTGGCCAGCACCCTGGAAGAACTTGTCATGAGCGCCGAGTACATCATGGCTGAAGGAAACCCGAACGTCGTACTCTGCGAGCGGGGCATCCGTACTTTTGAACCGAGCATGCGCAACACGCTGGACCTTTCGGCGGTGCCGATGCTCAAAAAGATGACCCACCTGCCGGTTGTTATTGACCCGAGCCATGCGGCCGGGCTGGCCTTCATGGTACCGCCGCTGGCCCAGGCGGCGGTTGCGGTTGGAGCCGACGGGCTGATGATCGAGGTGCACAACGACCCCGCCCACGCCAAGAGCGACGGCGCCCAGAGCCTGACCCCCGATGCCTTCGACGAACTAATGGCTGTGATCCGTCCAGAAGCGGCGTTTTTTGGGAAGACGATCAATTGAGAAACGTTGTTAAAAGAGGTTGGATTTAAGAGTTAAGAGTGTAGAGTTAAGATGTGAAACGCGCCTGCGGCGCGATTTTGAAAAGTTTGGCGGCAGCGTTCCGGCCATCTTTTTCAAATCGCGCCGCAGGCGCGTTTCCTTATTTAAACTCTAAACTCTCAAAAAAAGTATTCCCGCAGCTCGCAGTTGCCGATGCCGAAGGCGGCGTAAGCTTCATTGGTCATGTCGTGAAAATAGCTGTGCACAACCCGCGCGATGCCGTTGTGGGCGACAAGCAGGCAGGTTCTGCTGTCGGCGCGCAGTTCATCCAGCAGCGGGTAAACCCGCGCGGCTACCATCAGCATGGATTCACCGCTGCCGAACCGGTCGGCAAACCGGGCCTTGGCGGCGCGAAAATCTGCCCCATCGCGCGGTGTTCCTTCAAAAATACCGAAGTTCTGTTCGGTCAGCCGCGGCTCGATGCGCAGCGGCAGACCGGCCGCCTCGGCCAGAATCCGGGCGGTTTCGGCCGCACGGGATAAAGGGCTCGCAAGCACCAGGTCGATCCGCCGTGCTTCGGCGCGCAGCGTGCGGCCAAGCTCCTCGGCCTGGGCTCGCCCGCGCGGCGTCAGCCCGATGTCGGTCGCCCCGCAGATCTTGTTTTCCACATTCCAAAACGTCTCCCCATGGCGGGTGAAATAGAGTGTTGTAGCCATCCATGGCCCTCCCTGTACAAAAGTTCGGCGTGCTCTTTCTGCCTCTTTAGCGTAGCATGGCGCAGGGGAGGGTGTCAACTTTTTTTGCGCCCTCTCTTGACAAGGGGGAGTCGGGTGTGCTATTTTTAAATCGTAAGTAATAAGTGATAAGTAATAAGCGGGCGGCGGCCAGCCCGGCTGTCTGCTGCTGGAAAGGACCCCCATGAAAGATATGACCTTGACCCAAAGCTATTTTGTCTGTGCGGTCGGCCGCCGTGGCCAGCTTTCCGGCTTGTCGGTTGAGAGGCAGGTCTGCCTGCTCGGCGCAGGGCTGCTGGAACTGGCGCTGGCCGGCTGCATAACGCTGGGTAAAAACACCGCCGCCGTCTGCGCTCCGCTGCCGGCGGGGTGTGCCTGCCTGCACCCGCTGTACAGCGACCTGGACTGCGGCAAGCCGGTCAAAATAGAAAAGCTGTTGGAAGAATATACCTATTCTTTGTCTGATCGCCGGCTTAACGCGCTGGCCGGGGCAGTCGGCAACGCACTGGTCAGCGCCGGTCTGGCGCGGGAGGCCCGCGGCGGGCTGTTTGGCGGCAAAACGCGCTACATCCCGCAGGACGAGGCAATCAACCGTGTGGTGGATATGATGCGGGCCGAACTGCTGGAGGAAGGGGAATACAGCGATGAAGCTGCCGCCCTCGGCGTTTTGCTGGATAAAGGCAACTGTATGAAGGAGTATTTCTCCAAGTTCGAGCAGCGCCAGCTGCGCGGACGGCTGCGCACGCTCTCTCAAACCGAGGCGGGCCGCCGTGTGCAGCAGATGATGGATTATGTCTACAACATGATCGCCGTTTCAACCGCGCTGATTGCGGTGTACCACTGAGGCGCCCGATGTCCCGGCAGAGAAGTTGGGAGGTTATCTCCCAGGCGGATATGGTGACAATCGGCGAGCTGGTGCGGCTGACCGATACCCGTTACAGCACCCTGAAATTTTACACCGAAGAAGGCCTGCTGCCGTTTGAGCAGGCCGGTGAAAACCTGACCCGCCGCTACCGCCGTGAACCCAGCATGGCGCGCATCGCTACCCTCAAAGCTTTGCGTGCGGCCGGCCGCACAATCCCGGAAATCAAGGCGCTGATGGCGGAACAGGGGGAGTATGACCACCCATAGGCGCTGAGCCTTAAAACGAAAAAACGCGCCCGCAACGCAAAACAGACACCCGCTCTGGGCCGGGTGCCTGTTTTTGTATACGCTGTGGGCGCGTTGTCTTTTGGGGATTATTCCGCCTTTTCCTTGGCGAACTCCTGAATGGCCTCGGCGACGGCGTCGGCATGGAGGCCGAAATCCTTGAGAACCTCCCACGCCGGGCCGGAATGGCCGTAGCTGTCGGGCACGCCCAGGCGGCGCACCGGGGTCGGGCATTTTTCGGCCAGCAGGCTGCAGACCGCTTCGCCCAAGCCGCCGATTGTGCTGTGCTCTTCCACCGTGATGATCTTTTTGCACTCCTTCGCGGCGCGCAGCACAAGATCCTCATCCAGCGGCTTGATGCAGGGCATGTTGATGACCCGCACGCTCAGGCTGCCCTGCTTTTTAAGCTGGACAGCGGCTTTGAGCACCTCGCTTGTCATCAGGCCGGTCGAGATAACCGCAATGTCGAACCCATCGGTCAAGGTTTCGCCCTTGCCGATCTCAAAGGTATACTTGTCAGGGTCATGGAAGACCGGCGTGGCCAGCCGGCTCAGCCGCAGGTAGACAGGGCCTTCATGGCTGTAGGCAGCCTTGACGGCGGCACGGGCCTCCACATCATCGGCCGGGCACAGAACCACCATGCCGGGGATTGCCCGCATCAGGGCGAAGTCTTCGCAGCACTGGTGGGAAGCGCCGTCCTCGCCGACCGAAAGCCCGCCGTGGGTGGCGGCGATCTTGACATTGAGGTGCGGGTAGCCGATGGAGTTGCGCACCTGCTCCCAAGCGCGGCCGGCCGCGAACATGGCAAAGCTTGAAACAAACGGCACATAGCCGAAGGTGCTCATGCCGGCGGCAACGCCCATCATGTTCGCTTCAGCAATACCGCAGTTGAAAAACCGCTTCGGGTAGGCTTTTTGGAAAACACAGGTCTTGGTGGAAGCCGACAGATCGGCATCAAACACCACAAGGTCGTCATGTCCGGCGTCGGCCAGCTGAACCAGCGCGGTGCCGTAACTGTCGCGCGTGGCGATTTTCATTACTTCAGCCATTGCTCATACTCCTTCTCCAGCTGGTCATAGGCGGCGTGCAGCTCCTCCATCGCGTGCTGGTATTCTTCATCGCCGGGGCCTTTGCCATGCCAGTCCAGCGCATTTTCCATATAACTCACACCCAGGCCCTTGGTGGTGTGCATCAGCAGGCAGGTGGGCTTGCCGCTGCCATGGGCGCGGTCAAACAGCAAAAACGCCTGTTCCAGGTCATTAAACGAATTGCCGTTGCAGATGATGGTGTTGAAGCCGAAGGCATCCATTTTCTGATCCAGCGGTTCGGTGTTCATGATGGCGGAGGTCGGCCCGTCGATCTGCAGGCCGTTGACATCGATCATGATGCAGAGGTTGTCAAGCTTGTAGTGCGCCGCAAACATGAACGCTTCCCAGCACTCGCCTTCCTCAATTTCGCCGTCGCCCAGGATGGTGTAGACATTGATGTCCTTGCCCTGCTGCCGGGCAGCCAACGCCATGCCGCAGGCGGCCGAAACGCCCTGGCCCAGGCTGCCGGTGCTCATATCCACGCCGGGCACCTTGTTCATGTTGGGGTGACCTTCCAGGTAGCTGCCGTCATGGCGCAGCCCGCGCAGATCCTCCACAGGGAAGAAGCCCCGCTCTGCCAATACCGAATACAGCGCGGGCGCAGCGTGGCCCTTGCTGAGCACCAGGCGGTCACGGTCAGGGTCTTTGGGGCTTTCGGGGTTGATCTGCATTTCTTTGAAATACAGGTAGGTCAGCGCATCCGCTGCCGAAAGGCTGCCGCCGGGGTGCCCGCTCTTGGCGGCGTGGGTGGCCTCCACCACGCCCATCCGCACACGGGTTGCAGTCATCTTCAGCTGCAACATCTCTTGCTTTGTCATAAATCGCGTTCCTCCAACAATCGCGGCCCGGGCGCACCGGGCGCGGAATTCCTGATTGTCTCACCTTTATCTTATACCAAACTGCCCGGCGACGCAAGGGCTTTGTCGCATTTGCAGGCCGGCGGATTTTGAAAAACCAAAAGTTTTTTCTAAAAACCCGTCTAAAACTCTTATAATGTAGCAGTATACCACAAAAAGCCCGCGCTGCAAAGCCCCGTCGGCGCAAAAATCCGGCCCTTTGTCGCTTCTGCCGAAAATCCGCCCGCCCCCTTGCAGCCGGGGGCAATTCGTGGCAGAATAGAAAGGACAAGGCGGGCCGGGCCCGCGGCAAAGGAAAGGGGCGGCGCTATGCCCAACGGTATTTATATCCAGGCCGAATACCACGGCCAGCTCATCCGAAAAATTGTCTGCAACCAGGAGGAGCGCTGGTTCATCGGCAATGACAGCACCGTGACCTACCCGACCCTTGCAGCCTGCGAACAGGCGGTGGACCGCGCTGCGGCCGCAGGCAACGGCAAAGCCTGAAAGGCCGGCAGCCGGCCTGCTGCGCAGCGTTACTGCGCGCTTTCGGCCGTAGCGGCGGGGTCGTATGTCGCGATCTCGATGCTTTCGATCGTGATGGTATTCTCCTCGGTCGGGCGGAAGGTATCGGCGCCGCTTTCATCCACCGCGGTCTCCACATTTGCCATTGCGTCAACAACCTCCATCCCGGCGTATACCTGGCCGAAAACGGTGTCGGTATTGTCAAGGTAAGGCAGCCCGCCCGCATCGGCATAAGCGGCAATCTGGCTTTCGGTGTAGCCGTTGGCGGCAAGTTCGTCCTGCACGGTCTGGTTCACGCTGTTCGGCAATGCGGCCACAAAGTAAAACTGGCTGTTGCCACCCTCTTGCTCGCCGCCTGCGGCGAACGCCGCGCACAGCGCGCCGGCATAGTGGCGCAGGCTGGCGTCGGCCTCAAGCGGGTAGGGATTGTTGTTCCATATGGTGGACCCGCCGCTGCCGGTGCCGGCGGCATCGCCGCCCTGCACCGCAAAGCCGGGTTCGCACCGCCAAATCACGGTGCCGTCATAGTAACCGGTGCGGGCCAGGCCGACAAAATTTTCCACCGCCATCGGGGCAACGTCCGGGTAGAGCACCGCCCGGATTTCGCCAAGGCTGGTGGTGAAAATGGCGATCAGATCACCTTCGGCCGGGGCGGTAAACTGCCGCTCGGCGCTTTCCACAGCCGGGCGTCGGGTGGCGGAGCCGCCCCCGCAGCCCGCCAGCAGGCCGGCCAGCGCCAGGCAGACGGTGAGCTTTTTTAAAGAAAAGGTTCGCATGGAAGCCTCCGTACTGTATTGACAACCCCGCATCTTGCCGCGGGAGGGTACATATATCTTATTATACCACAGATTTCCTTGCCTGCATAGCTTGACGGATCAGGAAAAAACAAGTACACTATAGGTAACGAAAATTCCCGGGCGCGCAGCCTGTTTGCGGCGCGCCGCCCGTTTACCAGGAGATGAAAACAATGGCGGATGAACTGACCCCCGAAATGCTCGAAGAAACCGAGCCCGACCTGCTGACGCTGGAAGATGAGGACGGCAAGGAATGTACCTTTGAGGTCATTGATGTGACCGAGATCGACGGCACCCGCTATATGGCTGTGGTCCCCTACCAGGAGGACCCCGAAAGCCTGCAGGAGGATGCCGAGCTGATCCTGATGCGCATCGGCACCGACGACGACGGCGAGTATATGGATATTGTCGATGATGACGAAGAGCTGCTGCGCGTTGGCAAGGTGTTTGAAGAACGTCTGCGCGCGATGTTTGACATCGACGACAGCGAACTGGACGGCGAATAAGCCGGAAAATTTCCGGAAACACACCCTGCGCGGTTCGATTTGTTGCGGCTTTATATGATCCTACTAATCAAATTTAGGGAGCCCGGCCGTCTTCTGCCGGAACGCAGACCTCCCGCCCCCGCCCATCTGGCGCGGGAAGCGGAGGAAGGGAGCGCGAACGCAGAAGCAGGGCACCCACCTGCTCAAGCCAGTAGGTTTTGATTGGTCGCAGACGGCTGTGCGGGGTATCTTTGAAACAAAGGGGGAAACCCCATAAAAGGCCGGGCGGGCTGCATGTTGGAAACGCCCGGCCTTTTTGGCTTAAAACAAAAATAGTTGTTCTTTCTTATTCTTATGTATCAGTCAGGACGTCGCTGCGGCGGGCTGCCAGGCCAAAAGGGGGAAACGCGATGGGCAAACGTGTATCGGTGGGGGATCGCCTGCCGTTTTTCCGTTACGATACGCCTTACAGCGCGCAGAACCGCTTTCGTGATCTGCTGGCGGCCAAGGCGCCGCTGGTGCTGGTTTTCATGAACAATTTCGGTCACCCGGTCACCCGCACCTTCGCCGAGCGGTACGCCCGCAGCTTTCAGGGGCTGCGCAGCGGCGGCTTTGCGATGGTGGTGCGCTCCCGCGCTGACAAGCTGGCCCGCAGCATCGGCCCGCACACCCTGCCTTATCCGCTGCTCTGCGATGCCGACGGCGTGTTGTATGATCTGCTGGATATTCCAGAGCGCAGCGGCGCGCTGACGCTGTACAGCCTGGAGGCCTGGCAGATTTTGCGCCAGGCCCGGCGCAACGGGTACCGCCCGCCCCGGGACGCCACGCTGGACCTGCCGCTGACCCTGATTCTTGATGCCGATGCCACCGTGCTGTTTGCCCACTACGGCGCCAGTTTGACCGATGTGCCCGAGGACTGCCATGCGATGCAGGCCCTGCTGGAGGAACTGGACCTGGCCGGCGGTGAACCCGGTGACGATGCGGACGTCGCGATTTATACCCCGCCAGACGAAGCCCCGAGCATCCCCGGCCTTGATGACGAAGACCGCGAACTCGTCGAGCGTACCGGTGTGCTGCGGCTTTTCGATGAGGAGCCGGAGGGACGGGAGAGAGAAACTTGAAGGATTTTTCATAAAGGCTACCAGCAAAGGCCCCGCCGCTTGGCGGGGCCCTTTGCTGTGTATCTATAAAAAATCATTGAGATTGTAGGGGCGGATTCCATATCCGCCCGGGGCGTATTTCGCTGCCGCAAACCTCCCGGGCTGGGCAAATCAGCCCGTGCGCTTTTACGGCTCGCCGTAGCGCGGCCCGATTGGCGTGCTCTCTCCCCAATAGGCCGTATCGATGGCAGGGACGAGGTGGACGGTGTAGGGGGTGAGGCCGGCGGCGAGGGGGTCGGGCATTGGGGCGGCCTCGTTGCGGACGTAGAACCGGTAGCAGGGCAGTTTGTACGCGCCGCCCGCATAGCCGAGCTCAACCGCCTCGATCGCCTCAGCCGCCGGCGCTTCGCCGCCAAACCCTTCGCCGGCCAGCAGCAGCGCGCGGGCTTCGTCGGCCGTCAGCAGCGGGTAATCGCCAAGCTTTTCGCAGGCGCGCAGGCTCTCGCGGCGCAGCCCGGTCAGCGCGCCGGATTCGTCAAAATAGAGCGCGGTCGGGGCCAGCGTGCGGTTCAGGTAGCTCTCGACCGGGTCGTCGGCCGATTCATAGACGAGCACGGTCGGGGTCAGCGCGCCGTAGATGTCGGCGTCGGTCGTGTACCACAGCGCTTCGGGGGCGGCGTAGCCGAGCAGGCCGGCCAGCGCCTCGCCCCAGTGGGCGGCCAGCGCCGTGCCGGTCGCCTCGTCGGCGGGCGGGGCAAAGCCGTCGGGCAGCGGCCGGGCGGCGTCAAACCAGACGGCGAGCTCGCCGTCGCCCCAAACCTTGATCCGCAGGCCCGAAGCCTTGCCCTGCACACCGTAGACCGAATCCCGGGTCACGCCGGGCAGATCGAGCGCCTCGATGCTCTCGTGCGGGGTGAGGGTTTCATACGAGAGAATCTCCGCGCCGAGCGTTTCGGCCGCCTCGTCGGCCAGCGCACGCATCTCTTCCTCGGTCAGGCCGATGGCCGGCACGCCGTTCGGCTGCCAGGAGGTATCCTGCCAGACCGGCAGCGCCGCGGTCTCGCCGGGGACGGGCTGTGGGGTCAGCAGGTCCTCGACCCGGTAGGCCAGCAGCGTCGTGCCGGCATCGGTTTCCTCGGCTTCGGCGACGAGGCCCACAAGCGGCAGGTCGGTCGCCGTGCCGCGGCGGGCCAGCAGCGCTTCGGCCATTGCGGCCGAGGTTGCGGCGTCCGGGCCGGGCAGGGGATCGGGGGCCGCGGTGGGCAGCGGGGAAGCGGTCGGCGCGGCGGTGGGGGCGGAAGTTGGTGCGGTTGTCGGCGCGGGCGTCGGGGTGGGGGCCGGCGCGGCGGCCGAACAGCCGGCCAGCGCCGCCGCCAGCGCCAAAGCGCCCAGCCGCGGAAACAGGGAAGCGCGCATGGGATCAGCTCCTTTTCGGGGAGATTTTTTGGGAAATTGTGGGGGGGGGAGATTGCGGCGGATTTGTTCGTGGCAGCCGCCGTGGGACTCCCGGGACGATGCGAGCATCGTCCCCTACGGTCTCAGCAAGGGGGAAGTTTTCCTTTTTACCGGAAACCTTGCGCCGACGCTGTAGGGGCGGATGCTTGCATCCGCCCGGGGGCGTTTGCGGTTTCGCGGGGTTCCGGGCGGGAAGAATCCCGCCCCTACGCATGGGTTTTTGGCCCGTTGCCAACCCACAATGATGACAACCGCGTTTGCCCCATCCGTAGGGGCGAGCATTGCTCGCCCGCAGGAGGTTTGCGGCGGGGCGGGGTTCCGGCGGGATGAGGGCATCCCGCCCTACGGTCGATTTTGCGGCTTATCGCCAACCCACAATGCCGGCAATATGTTTCTCTCATGCGTAGGGGCCGGATTCATCCGGCCCGCGGACGTTTCCCGCGCCGCAAGGTTTCCCGGGCGGGCAATGCCCGCCCCTACGGTCTCAATGGCGGCGAACGTTATCCCTTCACCGCTCGGTGTACTTCGGTGCGGGGGTGCTGTCTGTATCATCCGGGTGCGGCGCAGGGGCTTCCGCCGCATCCTGCCCCGGCTTGGCGGATGCATACCCCGCCGCGGCCGCGCGGGACGCCTGCCGGGCGGCTTGCTTTTGGGCCTTGCGGGCGGCGCGGGCGGGCTTGGTCAGCCGAAGCACGGCCAGCACGGCGGCCAGGGCGAGCCAGAGCGGCCACAGGTAGACCACCGTCAGCACCAGGCCGGTCAGCACGCTGCGGAACGCCTGCCAGCCGCCGGTGAACGCCTGGGCGATCTGCCCGGCAAAGCCGGCCGGCGTCTCGGGGGTCAGCGTCGCGACCTCCTGCAGTGAGATCTCGACCGTCGAATACTGCACCGTGCTGTCCATCTGGCGGCGCTGCTGGGTGTAGCTCTCAATCTGGTACTGCACGTCGCCGAGCTGCCGCTCAATCTCGAGCAGGTCGGCCGTCGTCTCGGCCTCGTCGGCGAGGGAGCTGAGCCGGTCGCGCTGCGCTTCAAGCGCCGAAAGCCGCGCTTCTACGTCGATGTAGCTGCTTGTGATGTCCTCGGCCTGCTCCGAAAGGTTCAGCAGGTTGCCGGCCTCGCCGGCCGTATCGAGGAAGGCGCGGTAGTTTTCGGCCGGGATTTTGGCCGTGAAACTGGCCCAGCGATCCTGGTCGGCCGCGCTGCCGCCCTGGCTGGACGAGGCCAGATACCCGCCCTGCGCCTCGACGGCGGCGAGCAGCGCCTCGCGGGTTTCATCATAACGGGTGGATTCAAGCTGCAGGTCGGCGTTGTAGACGATCTTGCGGGCCGACTCGCCGGTTTCGATCTCGGCGGGGTCAAGCAGCGGCGCGCCGGCAGCCTCGGCGCCCTCGCCGGCCGCAAAACTCTCGGTCGCATACTCCTGCACTGAGTCGGCTGCCGCGGCGTTGGAATTGATCGACCCGCCGCAGCCGGCCAGCGACAAAGCCAGCGCCAGGGCCAGAACGGCGGTGCGGACAGCGTTTTTCCTTTTCATGGTCAAACCTCCAGTCTTTGCGCGCCGCAGCGCGCTTCGGGGGATGTTCTTTCACCATTATACCATGAAGCGAAGCGGAATGGTATAATTGCGCATCCAGAGGCGGTTGCCGGGCTGGCGCAGCCAGAACGGCGAGCCGTTGCGCAAAAGCAGTATAATAGCCGCATTGCGGCTATTATACCACGGAAAAAACGTCGCTGCGTTACAAACTGGCAACAGAAAAACGGGCACGCCGGAATTTTGGCGTACCCGCTGAATTTTTGGGAGAAGATTTGGGGAATTTGACGGAACCGGTTCAAAAGAGCTTTACCCTTTCGCCCCCAGCACCTTAATATCCTCGTTATCCGCAAAGGCGACGGCGGCAAAGCCGGCGGCTTCGAGGCTGCCGAACTGCTTGCCGAGCTTGCGGGCCTGGGGCAGAACGGTCACGTCGTAGTTTTCGCGCAGCCGCTCGGCTTTCGCAAGCACTTCGGCAAAGTCGGCCGCGGGCAGGTAGAGCAGCGCCAGCCGGGCTTTCGCGCCGGGAATCTGGTACCCCTGCTCGAGCAATACGCCGCAGACCCGCTCGAACCCGATCGAGAAGCCGACCGCCGGCACCTTCTGGCCGATGAACTTGCCGACCATTTCGTCGTACCGGCCGCCGCCGGCCACCGCGCCGGAGAACTGCGGGCAGGTCACCTCAAACACCATGCCGGTGTAGTAGCCCTGGCCGCGCACAAGATTCGGCGCATAGGCCACCCGGTAGCGCCCGCCGGCGAGGCGTCCGGCGCAGGTAAGCACATACCGCAGATCGGCCGCGAGCGCCTCGCCCTCTTCCCCGCAGGCCGCGACGACAGCGTCGAGCGAGAAGTTGCCCGCCCGCAGGAAGGTATCGAGCGCCGCGACCGCCCCGGCGGGGCAGGCCTTTTCGGTTAGCTCGTCCCGCACGCCGTCGGGGCCGATTTTGTCGAGCTTGTCAAAGCTGATGCAGACCGAGTCGAGGGTATCCGGCGCAAAGCCCATCGCGGCGAGCATCGCGCGCAGGATGCGCCGGTCGTTGATGTGCACGGTGAAATCGGTGAAGCCGATGCGCAGCAGCGCGCGGGCGGTCACGTCGATGAGCTCGACCTCGGCGTTCGGGCTCTCGTCGCCCAGAATATCGATGTCGCACTGTACAAATTCGCGCAGGCGGCCCTTCTGCGGGCGCTCGGCGCGGTAGACGCGGTCGGTCTGGATGACCTTGAACGGGTGGGGCAGCGCGGCGCGGTTGGCGGCGTAGTAGCGCGAAAGCGGCAGCGTCAGGTCGTACCGCAGGCCCATATCGGCGAGGGCCTCGGGGTCGTTCGCGCGCAGTGCAGCGCTGAGCTTTTCGCCCCGCTTGAGCACCTTGAAGATCAGGTTGAGGTTATCGCCGCCGTCGCTCTTGTTGAGGTTTTCAAGATCTTCGAGGATCGGGGTCGAAATCCGCTGGAAACCGGCCGCGCGGTAGGTGGCGAGGATCTCGCCCTGGATGTAATCGCGCAGCGCCTGCTCCGCCGGCAGCAGGTCGCGCATACCTTTTAACGGTTGGGTTTTCATGGGGGGCTCCTTTTTTGTGTATAATCCAAGTTTTTATAATCTAATTTTTCATTTCCATGCCTACTTATCTTACCCCCATCCCGCCGGTTTTGTCAACCGGCGGGGCATACTAGGGGGAAAGGCGGCTATCCCGCCCACGAAAGGGGACAGGACGATGAAGGAGCAGGCGCGTGCGCCGAAGATTCTGGCGGCCGGGGCGGCCGTGCAGCTGCTGACCGGCATCCCGGCGGCCTGGGGTGTGTTCCAGCGCCCGATCATGGAGGCCTACGCCTTCACCCGCGCCGAGGCTACGATGGTTTTTGCACTGCTTGTGGCCAGCTACGGCGTCGGCTGCGCGGTGGGCGGCTTTGTGCAGGATGCGCGCGGCCCGCGGTTTGCGGCGCTGTGGGGAACCGTACTGCTCGGGACCGGTTTTTTGCTGGCGGCTGTTGCGCCGGCGGGCAACGCGCCGCTGTTCCTGCTTGCTTATAGCCTGCCGGCCGGGGTGGGCAGCGCATTTCTGGCCCCGGCCGTGTTGGCCTGCGCTCAAAAATGGTACGCCGGGCGCAAGGGGCTCGCCACCGGCGTGACCGGCGCGGCAATGGGGCTTTCGGGCGCGTTTTTGACGGCGTTTGTGCGCGGCGTCGGCGGGGCGTTTGGCATCCGGGCCTGTCTCGGGCTGTTGGGGATGCTCGTGCTGCTGCTCTGCGGCGCGGGGGCGGCCGTGCTGCAAAACCCGCCTGCCCGGCCTGGCACAAAGCCGGCTGCCGGGCCGGATTGCCCGCCCCGGGTCATGGTGCAGTCCGCGGCCTACAAGCTCTGCCTGGCCGGGGTCGCGCTCTGCGCGCCGCCGGTGCTGCTCTTCAGCCCGGATATCCTCTCAATCGCGGCGGACCGCGGCCTGCAGGAAAACTTCGCCCCGCTCTGCGTTGTGGCGGGGTCGGCGGCTTCGGCGCTCGGAAGGCTCGTCTGCCCGGCGCTCAGCGACAAAGCCGGCCGCAAACCCGTGCTGCTTGGCATCTGCGCAGGGCTCGGGGCCGGGTCGGTGTTGTTCGGCTTTGCCGGCGGGTGGTTGCTCGTCGCAGCCTATGCGGGGCTGACCTTCTGCTACAGCGGCGGCGCGGCCGTGCAGCCGGCTTTGAATACCGATCTGTTCGGCCTGCCGCACGCCGGGATCAACTACGGGCTGCTCGCTCTGGGCATGAGCGCCGGCAGTTTGCTGAGCTACGCCGGCAGCCAGCTGCTGCCGATGCCGGCCCGCCACCTGGCGGCCGTCGGATGCGCCGCCGGCGCGGCCGCCTGCTTCGCAGTTGTAAAACCTTTGTGTCAAAACGGTACACCGGTTGAAAACAAGAGGAAAGTTGGGTAGAATAGTGTCTGGCCGGGCACAGGCCCGGCGGAAAATGAAAAATTGCGGTGGATCGCCGGTCGGCGATCCACCACATTCAAAAAAAGGAGGTCCCCCTTTGTCCCCCTCATCCCGCACGGATCTTGCGCTCGCCCGGGTTACGGGCAACGTCGCCACGGTGTTTCTGGCGGCGGTCTTGTGCGTATTCCCTTTATATATCGACCATTTTTCGAACCTCGGTCTGACCAAGTTCACCGGGGGCTTCACGCTGCTGGTTGCCGGCTGCCTTGCGCTGCTGGCCTGCGCGGCGATCGGCGCCAAAGCGCCGGCCGGCCGGCTTTCAACGCGGGACGGCGTGCTGCCCGCGCTTGGGGTGTTTGTGGCGGCGAACCTGCTCGCGACGGTTTTCTCGCTCTCGCCGGTTGCTTCGGCGTGGGGGCTCGGCAGTTATTACGGCGGGCTTATGCTTGTGCTGCTCACCGCCGGCGGGTACCTGGCCATGCGGGCGTTTGCCGTTTTGTCAGACCTGCCGTTTGTCTTTTTCGGCGTCGGGGTTACGGCGTCGATTGTTGCGGTGCTCTACCTGCTCAACATCTTTAATATTGACCTCATCGGCGCGTATGAAAACACCGCCGTGGTTGAGCGCGCACAGTTTTTCTCGACCCTCGGGCAGAAGGACTTCTGCGGCGGCTTTTTCGCGATTGCGCTGCCGCTTGTCTTTTATGCGTACTTACAGGCGCGCGGGGCGAAACAGACGTTCTTATACGGCGTACCGATGATATTCGGCGCGCTGGCCATGGCGATTGTCGATGCCGAAGCGCTGACGCTGGGCATTGTCTGCGCCGCCATGATCCTTGTCTGCCACAAAGACTTTACGACCCGTGAAGTGCGCCGCGGCGCCTGGATCGGTGTGGCGTTTTTCCTGTGGGCCGGCTGGATGCACTGGATGCGGGCAAGCGTTTACACCCAGGGCGGAAAGTCTATCCTGGCCCACGCGGGGGACTGGCAGGTGGCGCTGCCCGGCACCGCTTTCTGCCTGGCCGTCTTCGGCTGGCTGCAGTGGCGGGCCGTGCGCGGCAAGCCGGAAATTGCGCTGTACAGGCTGGGCCGTGCGCTCACGGCGCTCACGATTGGGGTGACATTGGCCGCGGTGCTGCTTGCGAACTTCTGGCCGGGCTTCCCAAGCCTTGGCGCCCTCGATAACTTCCTTGTTTTCAACAAGGATTGGGGTACCTGGCGCGGTACGGCCTGGCAGGCCGCCTTCGGCGCCTGGTGGGACGCGCCGCTCTGGCGCAAGCTGGTCGGCTACGGCCCCGGCATGATGCACCAGGCGGTTGAAGCCTGGGCCGGCGATGCAATGACCGCGCGGCTTGCCACCTTCTATGCGGCGCACAATGAATTTTTGGAGCAACTGCTCACAACCGGCCTGCTCGGCCTGGCGGGGTGGGTGGCCTTTCTCACCGCGGCGCTGCGGCGCGGGTTTGCGGCATGGGGGCGGCCCGGCGCTGCGCCGGTGCTGCTGGCGCTGTGCAGCTACCTTGCACAGTCGGTGGTGTCGATCCGTGTGTCGATGTTGTTCCCGCTCGTCATGCTGCTGTTCGGCGTGCTGGCGGTCAGCGCTGCGCCCGAACCGCCGGCTATCGCTGCTGAAAGCGGCCCCAAGGCACGCCGCAGGCAGCAGGCCAAACCGGCCGCGCCGTCCAACCCGCTGCGCCGCTGGGGGGCGCTGGCGCTGGCAGCCGTGGCCACAATGGCGGTCTGCGCACCCTTGAGCCATCTGCTGCTGTGGTTCTTATTTTAAGCGGCCGGTCATGGCGGCGCTGCGGCGGTAGGCCGCCGGTGCGCAGCCATAAAGCTGGCGGAAGGTGCGGGCAAAATAGCCCGGGTCCTGGAATCCGCACTGCGCGGCGATCTCGGTCACCGGCAGCGCCGTTGCGCACAGCAGTTCGGCCGCGCGTTCTACCCGGTGGCGGCGCAGATACTGGTTGGGCGTTTCACCCAGCGCTTCATGGAAACAACGCAAACACTCGCTCACACTGACCGCTGCGCTCGCCGCAATATCGGCGACACGCAGCGGTTCGGCATAGTGGTCGTGAATGAATTGCAGCATCACCTTGGTACGCGCCGCCCCGCGCACCGCATGCGCCGGCGGTGCATCGCCGGCCGATGCATGGGCCGAAAGCGCGAACACTACCTCGGACAAAGCGGCCCGCACCCGGAACTCATATCCGGGCGCAGCCCGGTCCATCGCCTGCCAGCCGGCGGCAAAGGCGGCAAGGGCCTCGCTCTGCCACCCGCCGTCCGGCCGCAGCGGCACACAGGCACGGCGCGGGTCGGCCAGCAGCGGCTGCAGGTAGTTCTGCCAGAACACGCTGCCCGCCCCGCCGCCCACAAGCCGCGGCAAAAACACCAGATTTGGCACCACGCAGGCCCCGTCGCCCAGCCGGGCTACCCGGTGGGTGACGCCGCTGTTAAGGAAGGCCCCCTCGCCGGGGCCGAGCGTCAGCTGCAGCCCGGCGGCGCTGAGCTGCACGCTCCCTGTCTGCACCTGCAAAAGCTCCAGTTCCTCATGCCAGTGCCAGGGCACCGGCCCGGGGCTTAGATCATCCAGGTAACACCCCACGGGGAACGCATCGCTGCCGTGGCGGGCAAGTTCCCGCCCGGCTTCATCGGTGGGGGAAAAGCAGGGCTGTGGCTGCATGGCGGGCCTCCTTTTGGTGAAATTGTTCCAGTAATCCGGCAAAATCGTCCGATACAAGGCGGTAGATTGGTGATATAATTCTACTGCTTTGGCGCGGTGGCTGCAAGCCCCCCAAAAAAGAAAAGGAGGAAATATCACGATGGCATCTCTTTTGCTGCCAATCATCTACCTGGCGTTTATCAGCCTCGGACTGCCGGACGCCGTGCTCGGCTCGGCCTGGCCGAGCATGTATGAGGGCCTGGGCGCCGAACTTTCCTGGGCCGGCGTCGTCTCCATGATTATTTCGGCCTGTACAATCATTTCAAGCCTTTGCAGCGAGCGTCTCAACACCGCGCTCGGCACTGGCAAGGTCACGGCGCTCAGCGTACTGCTCACGGCGGTGGCGCTGCTCGGCTTTTCGTTTTCGGGGCAGTTCTGGCAGCTCTGCCTGCTGGCCGTGCCCTACGGCCTTGGCGCCGGCAGCGTGGATTCCGCGCTCAACAACTATGTCGCGCTGCACTATGAAAGCCGCCACATGAGCTGGCTGCACTGCATGTGGGGTGTGGGGGCCAGCGCCGGGCCGGTTATTATGGGCTGGGCGCTGGCCGGCGGGGGCTGGCACCTGGGGTACCGTGTGATCGCCGGGCTGCAGTTTGCGCTGACCGCGGTACTTATCCTCAGCCTGCCTCTTTGGAAGCGGCCGCAGGCCGGCCTTGCGGGTGAGGATTTCACCCCCGAACACCTGCCGTTGCCCCAGCTGCTGAAAAAGCCCGGCGTCAAACAGGTGCTGCTCTGCTTTTTCGGTTACTGTGCGCTGGAATCTACAGCCGGCATGTGGGCGGCAAGCTACTGCACACTGGTACGCGGCATTGACGCCCAGACCGCCGCAAGCTGGGCCAGCCTTTTCTATGTCGGCATCATGGTTGGCCGCGCGGTCAGCGGCTTTTTGACGATGCGACTGTCTGATCAGAACATGATCCGGCTGGGCCAGGTTCTGATTGCGGTCGGCGTGCTGCTTGTCCTGCTGCCGGCCGGGCAGGGGGTGCTGTTTGTCGGCCTTATCACAATCGGGCTTGGCTGCGCGCCGATCTACCCGAGTATCATCCACGAAACGCCTGCAAATTTCGGCCGCAGCCTGTCCATGTCGATGACCGGCCTGCAGATGGCCTTTGCCTCTGTCGGCACCTGCCTGATGCCGCCGCTGTTCGGCCTGCTGGCCCAAAACATCACGGCCGCGCTGTATCCGTATTTTCTTGCCGTGATGCTTGTGCTGATGTTTACAATGGCCGAAAGCCTGCACCGGAAAACCCGCGCAAAGCGGGAAGCCGCGGAGGAAAACGGCTGAATCCGCCCCGCGGGCCTGCGCCGCAATTTTGTGCAGTTTTCCTGTTTGCGGGCTCATAAATCCCGCGCGGCTGGCCCATACTATCCCCAGCGGACAAAAAGCCCGCAAAGGGAGGTGAACCGTATGGAAAACCGCGGCGTTCTGTGCGATGTGCAGGCATGTGCCCACAACATCGACTGCAAAAAATGCGCCCTGAGCCAGATCATGATCACCCATCATTCGGACAATCCCCAGGTCGCAAACCCGCATTATTGCCAGAGCTTTGAAGAAAAGTAAGGCAGATGCAGCCGCCACCCCCGCTTTTGGCCCAAAAGCCAAAGGCGGGGGTGGCGGCATTTATACATCCTCGGCTATTGCGGCAAGCCCCAGGTATGCGGCGAGCAGCTGGGCCATGGCGGCGTCGCCGGCCGAAACCGGCCCCAAAACCACCCGCACGCCGCTGCTGCCTGCCTGTTCGGCCGAGAACCTGTTGCCAAGGCCCAGCCAGGCGGCAAACTGCGCGAAATACGCGGCGTCGCCCTCGCTCATCGGGCCGATGACCAGCGTCTGCTCGGCCGCCGCCGGTTCCGCCGGGCGGGCAACAGGGCCTTCGCCGGAACCGTAGGTATACACCCGGGCGGAAGCGGTGGTAAAATCGTCATCCAGCCAGACCAGCGGGTTTCGGCGCACGCCATCCCAGATCACTTCAAAGTGCAGGTGGGGCGCGGTGACATTGCCGCTGTCCCCGCTGTAGCCGATCAGCTGCCCGGCCTGCACCCGGTCGCCCGGGTTGACCACCGTCTGTGAAAGGTGCGCATAGCGGGTTTGCAGCGTTTTGCCGTTGTAGTCGGCATGGCGGATGCGCACGGCGTTCCCGTAGCTCTGGGTGCCGGTGGTGGTGCGGCCGTCCCAGTTTTGCACCCAGTCAACGGTGCCGTCCTCGGCTGCATAAACCGGCGTGCCCGTTGCCGCGCGCAGATCAATCGCGTTGTGGGGGCTTCCGTCGTTATAAAAGTAGCCGGCGGTGACCACATGCTGCGCAAGCGGCCAGGCCAGCAATACCGTTCCGTCCAACAGTCGCATCGTAATCCCTCCCGCTATCAGGGTATGCGGGGGCGGCGTCCGCGGTGACCCTTGCCCAAACGGGCAAAAAGCATTACAATACAAGCGAACACAACCGAAAGGGAGACCCCGGATGAAACAGATTTTCCTTGTGGAGGACGACGCAAGCCTGCGCAACGGCGTAGGGTATGCGCTGACCAAACAGGGCTATGCGCTGACAACGGCCCGCACCAGCGCCGAGGCCCGGCAGCTGTGGAAGGCCGGCCGGTACGACCTTGTCATTCTGGATGTAGCGCTGCCGGACGGTTCGGGCTTTGACCTGTGCCGGGAGATCCGCGCCCAATCCAAGGTGCCGCTCCTGTTTTTGACCGCAGCCGATGAGGAGACGGATATCATCATGGGCCTGGATATGGGCGGCGACGATTACATCACCAAGCCGTTCAAACTTGCTGTGTTTCTGTCCCGGGTCAACGCCCTGCTGCGCCGCAGTGAAAACTTTGACCGTCCGCAGGCCGAACCGGTGCTGCAATCCAACGGCATCCTGGTGCAGCTTCTCCAGCAGGAGGTAACCAAAGACGGGGTCCCGCTGGATCTGACCGCCGGCGAATACAAGCTGCTCTGCCTGTTTATGGAAAACCCAGACCGCGTGCTTGCACCGGAGCAGATCCTGGGCAAGCTCTGGGATTGCAGCGAAAACTATGTGGACAACAACACCCTGACCGTCTATATCCGGCGGCTGCGCAGGAAAATTGAGGATGACCCCTCCGAACCCCGCAGGATTGTGACCGTTCGCCGTATGGGGTACAAGTGGAGCACGTCGGGGGCAGGCACGCCATGAAAATACTGGTCAACCGGAAGATCAAACGCCTTTTCCTCTGCATCCTGCTGGCGGTGTCGGCGTTCGCCCTGGCGTCGGCGTCCGCGCTCTGCCTGGGGGGCAGGCGGGCGGCCCTTTGGGTTGCGCTGGCTGCCGCGGCGATGACGCTGGTTGTTCTGGCGGCCCTGGCCTGGTATTTTTGGGACCAAAGCAAAACGCTGAACGCAGCCATCGCCCAAATTCGGGACTACACGGCCGGGAACCGAAACGCCCGCATTGAATGCGAGGAGGAAGGCGACCTGTACAGGCTGTTCCATGAGGTCAACACCCTGGCTGCCATCCTGAACGCCCATGCCGAAAACGAAGGGCGCGCCAAAGCGTTTATGAAGGACACCATCTCAGACATTTCGCACCAGCTGAAAACGCCGCTGGCTGCCCTGAATATCTACAACGGCCTGCTGCAGCAGGAGGCGGCCGGCAACCCGGACCTGCAGAAGTTCACCGCCCTTTCCGAGCAGGAACTGGACCGGATTGAAACACTGGTGCAGAACCTTTTGAAGATCACCCGGCTGGATGCCGGCGCGATCACGATGGAAAAAGCGCCCCACCTCATCGCGGACCTGATGGCTTGTATCGAGCGGCGTTTTGCCTGCCAGGCGCAGCAGCAGGACAAGACGCTGCTGCTTTCCGGGCCGGAAGAGCTCGGCCTTGTCTGTGACAAAACCTGGATGATCGAAGCGGTCAGCAACCTTGTAAAAAATGCGTTTGACCACACCGGGCCGGGTGCGGTGATCCATATACGCTGGCGCGCGTTTGCGTCGGTCGTCCAGATTGCAGTCAGTGATAACGGCAGCGGCATCCACCCGGAAGACCTGCCTCACATCTTCAAGCGGTTTTACCGCAGCCGTTTTTCCGGCGATGCGCAGGGGATCGGCCTCGGGCTGCCGCTGGCAAAAGCCGTTGTGGAAGCCCACAACGGTACGGTGGAGGTGGACAGCACGCTGGGGGCGGGCACAACCTTTACCCTCAGTTTTCTGATTCCTACAAAATTGTAGGCCCGGCGTCACCGGCCGGTAGGGTTGCCGTGCTACTCTTTCTTCAGGGCGGATCGAAAAGTGCCCCGGGCGTCATCCCGCCCGTTCTTCGGCAAACGCCCTGGCAATACAGAAAGGGGTGCCACAATGATGGAACTGTTGGAAGTTCAAAACATTTCAAAAACCTATGGCGCCGGCGAAGCTGCTGTCCATGCGCTGAAGCAGGCCAGCTTCACGGTGCCGAAGGGGGAGTTTGTCGCCATTGTCGGGGAATCCGGCTCCGGCAAAACCACGCTGCTGAACCTGATCGGCGCGCTGGATACCCCCACATCGGGCAAAATCTTGATTGGCGGTAAGGACGTCTTTGCAATGCGGGAGCGTAACCTGACTGTGTTCCGCCGCCGCAACATCGGCTTCATTTTCCAGAATTTCAACCTGATTCCTGAGCTGACGGTTGAGCAGAACATCGTCTTTCCCGTGCTGCTGGACTACCAGAAACCGGACAGCCGATATCTGGAAGAGCTGCTGACCGTGCTGGGGCTGCAGGCGCGCCGCCGCCATCTGCCAAGCCAGCTTTCAGGCGGGCAGCAGCAGCGGGTCGCCATCGGCCGCGCGCTGATGACCCGCCCGGCGCTGATCCTGGCTGACGAGCCGACAGGCAACCTTGATACGAAGAATTCAAGCGAGGTCATTGCCCTGCTTAAGGAGGCTTCCCGCCGGTATGAGCAAACCATCGTGATGATTACCCACAGCCAGAGCATCGCCCAGACGGCCGACCGCATCCTGCGTGTGTCGGACGGTGTGGTGACGGATTTCGGGAGGTGCCGGGAATGAAAAGCTACCTGAGCCTGATCCCGATTTCGGCCAGGGTGCGCCGGCGGCAGAACCGGCTCACGCGGCTCTGCATCGTCTTTGCGGTCTTTATGGTCACGGCTATCTTCAGCATGGCGGAGATGGGCGCCAGGATGGAACAGACGCGGCTGTATGAAAAACACGGCGCGCTTTCCTACGCGGCCCTGTTTGACACAAGCTTGGGCCAGACGCTGCTGCTGACCGCCGGCGTGATGTTTTTGCTGGTGCTGGCCGCCGGTGTGCTGATGATTGCAAGCAGCATCAACAGCAGCGTAGCGCAGCGCACCCAGTTCTTCGGCATGATGCGCTGCATTGGCATGAGCAAGCGGCAGATTATCCGGTTTGTGCGGCTGGAAGCGCTCAACTGGTGCAAAACCGCCGTGCCGGCCGGCCTTGCGCTGGGCGTGCTTGCTTCCTGGGCGCTGTGTGCGGTGCTCCGCTTCCTGGTGGGGGAGGAATTCTCTCAGATGCCTCTGTTCGGCATCAGTGCGCTCGGGCTGGCCAGCGGGGCGCTGGTCGGGGTTGTGGCGGTGCTGCTGGCTGCCCGCACCCCGGCTCGGCGGGCGGCCAGGGTTTCTCCGGCAGCGGCGGTTTCCGGGCAGGTCGGGCCGGCTGTCTCAGGCAGCCGCGGCATGCGGCTGGGGGCTTTCCGGGTGGAAACGGCGCTTGGCATTCACCATGCGCTGGCCGCCCGCAAAAGCCTTGTTTTGACCGCGGGCTCCTTTGCGCTCAGCATTGTGCTGTTTTTGAGCTTTCTTGTGCTGATCGCCTTTGTTGACCACCTGATGCCGCAGTCGGTCGCGGCTGCGGATATAGAAATTGTCAGTGCCGACGCCGGCAATTCAATCGACAGCGCTTTGGCCGAAACACTCGGCGGGATGCAGGGGGTGCGCCGGGTATACGGCCGGCGCAGCTGCTTTTCGGCGCCGGCGGAGCTTTCCGGCGCCGCGGCAGGCCGGAAGGAGGTAGACCTTGTCGCGTTCGATGCATTTGACCTGCAGGCCTTGCGCCGGGACGGCATCCTGCGCGGCGGCAGCGAACTTGACAAGGTATATGGGGACAGCCGCTATGTGCTGGCCACCTGGGACAAGTACAGCCCCTGGGAAAAAGGGGATACCGTCCGGGTGGCGGGCGAGACCCTGACAATTGCCGGGCTGCTCAGCTATGATCCCTTCAATGCCGATGGCCTGACCGGCGGCAAAATGACGCTGATCACTTCGGGCGAGACCTTTGCCCGGCTGACAGGCGAGACCGGATATTCGCTGCTTATGATCCAGACAGATCCCGACGTCACCGATGCCGATGTGGCCGCCATCCGCACCGTTGCCGAGCAGTACGGACTTGAAGTGAACGACCGGCGCGGACAGCGCACCTCCGGTACTTACACGGCTTTTGTGGCTTGCGTCTATGCGTTTTTGGGCGTTCTGACGCTGGTAACGGTGCTGAACATTGTCAACGGCATCTCGATGAGCGTGACGGCGCGAACCAGGCAATACGGCGCCATGCGGGCCGTCGGCATGGATGGCAGGCAGCTTACCCGGATGATTCTGGCCGAATCCGGTACCTGTGCTTTCTGGGGGTGTGTGGTCGGCTGCGCAGTCGGCCTGCCGCTGCACCGCGCGCTCTACGGCTTTTTGATCCTTGCGCGCTTCCCGTATGCCACCTGGCGCTGGCCTGTCGGCGCACTGGCCGTTATCCTGCTTGTCGTTGCCGCCTCGGCGGTGCTTGCCGCCTGGGCCCCGGCCAGACGGATGCGCACGGTTTCGGTGACCGAGACGATTAACGAACTCTGAGCCGGCACACTGTGGCCCGGGCGGCGAAAACGGGCGTGCCGCATGGCGGAGAAGGGCGCGGCCGGCAGAATGCAGCCGTGGAAATTTATGAAAGAGCCGAATAGAGGCAGACAAAAAACAAGCGCACCGCCAAAAGCGGTGCGCTTGCTCATTCAGTTGGAAATTTCCTTTGCTCTATCGCAATTACTTGCGCGGTGCTTTAATAGCAGCCTGCGCGGCAGCCAGGCGGGCGATGGGCACGCGGAACGGCGAGCAGGAGACATAGTCCAAACCAACATTGTGGCAGAACTCAACGCTGCTCGGGTCGCCGCCGTGTTCGCCGCAGATGCCAAGGCCCAGATTGGGGTTGGTAGCGCGGCCATCGGCAGCAGCCATCTTCACCAGGCGGCCGACGCCGGTCTGGTCAAGGTGCTGGAACGGATCGCTCTCATAGATCTTGTTGTCATAGTAAGCGGTCAGGAACTTGGCGGCATCGTCACGGCTAAAGCCGAAGGTCATCTGGGTCAGGTCGTTGGTGCCGAAGCTGAAGAAGTCCGCTTCCTTGGCGATCTCGCCGGCGGTCAGGGCCGCGCGCGGGATCTCGATCATGGTGCCAACCTCGTACTTCATGTCAACGCCGGCTTCGGCAATGAGCTTGTCCGCAGTCTTGACGACGACGTCCTTGACAAACTTCAGCTCCTTGACTTCGCCAACCAGCGGGATCATGATGTGCGGGGTGATCATCTTGCCGGTTTCGGCCGAAACCTTGATCGCAGCCTTGATGACGGCTTCGGTCTGCATCTCGGCGATTTCGGGGTAGGTGACGGCCAGGCGGCAGCCGCGGTGGCCCATCATCGGGTTGAACTCATGCAGGCTCTCGACAACGTTGGTCAGTTCCTCGGTGGTCATGCCCATATCCTTGGCAAGCTCGGCGATATCTTCCGGCTTGGTGGGCAGGAACTCATGCAGAGGCGGGTCGAGGTAGCGGATGGTCATCGGGCGGTCGCCCATGATCTTGTACATCGCGACGAAGTCGGCTTCCTGGTAGGGCTCAACCTTGGCCAGGGCAGCCTTGCGCTCTTCCACGTTGCGGGCGCAGATCATCTCACGCACAGCCTTGATGCGGTCTTCGGCGAAGAACATATGCTCGGTACGGCACAGGCCGATGCCTTCGGCGCCCATATCCACGGCGTTCTGCGCGTCGGTCGGGTTGTCGGCGTTGGTCAGCACCTTGAGCTGGCGGGCTTCGTCGGCCCAGCCCATGAAACGCTTGAAGTTGGTGTTTTCGGTGGAAGCAACGGTCGCGATCTGGCCGGCGTAGATGTTGCCGGTCGAACCGTCGATCGAAATCCAGTCGCCTTCATGGAAGGTGTGGCCGTTGATCGTGAAGACCTTGGTGTCGTAATCGATCACGACTTCGTTGTCGTTGCCGCAGCCGGAAACGCAGCAGGTGCCCATGCCGCGGGCGACGACGGCAGCATGGCTGGTCATGCCGCCGCGCACGGTCAGGATGCCCTGCGAAACCTGCATGCCGACGATGTCTTCGGGGCTGGTCTCAAGACGGACGAGTACAACCTTCTTCCAGTCGGCGTCCTTGACCTTCTCTTCGGCGTCTTCGGCGCTGAAGACGATGCGGCCGCAAGCCGAACCCGGGGAAGCGGCCAGGCCCTTGCCAATGGCCTCGGCGGCCTTGAGGGCGGCGGCGTCAAACTGCGGGTGCAGCAGGGTGTCGAGCTGCTTGGGCTCCACGCGCAGCACAGCGGTGCGCTCATCAATCACGCCTTCGTCCACGAGATCGCAGGCGATCTGAAGCGCGGCCTGGGCGGTACGCTTGCCGTTACGGGTCTGCAGCATGAAGAGCTTGCCATCCTCAATGGTGAACTCCATGTCCTGCATATCCTTATAGTACGCTTCGAGGCGGTTCGCGATCTCGACGAACTGGTCGTAGACCTCGGGCATTTCCTCATGCAGCTTGCTGATGGGGGAAGGGGTGCGGATGCCGGCGACGACGTCCTCGCCCTGGGCGTTGATGAGGTACTCGCCCATGAGCTTCTTCTCGCCGGTGGCGGGGTTGCGGGTGAAGGCGACGCCGGTGCCCGAACGCATGCCCGAGTTGCCGAACGCCATCTGCTGGACGTTGACGGCGGTGCCCCATTCGTAGGGGATCTCGTTCATCTTGCGGTAGACGTTGGCGCGCGGGTTATCCCAGGAGCGGAAGACGGCCTTGACGGCGCCGATCAGCTGCTCTTTGGGGTCCTGCGGGAATTCGGAACCCTGCTTTTCAAGGTAGATCGCCTTGAACCGCTTGACGAGTTCCTTCATATCGTCGGCGTTGAGGTCGATATCCTGGGTCACGCCCTTTTCGGTCTTGACCTCGTCGATGATCTCTTCAAAGAAGCTCTTGCCGAGCTCCATGACGACATCGGAGTACATCTGGATGAAACGGCGGTAGCAGTCGTAAGCGAAACGGGGGTTGTCGGTCTTTTTGGCAAGGCCCTCAACCGCCTGGTCGTTCAGGCCGAGGTTCAGGATGGTATCCATCATGCCGGGCATCGACTGACGCGCGCCGGAACGAACCGAGACCAGCAGCGGGTTCTGGATGTCGCCAAACTTTTTGCCGGTCTGCTCTTCGAGGATGCCCATATACTTAAAAATATCGGCCTTGATTTCCTCGTTGATCTCACGGCCGTCGGCATAGTACTGGGTGCAGGCTTCGGTGGTGATGGTGAAGCCCTGGGGAACCGGCATGCCGGCGTGGGTCATTTCAGCCAGGCCGGCGCCCTTGCCGCCAAGAATGTTCTTCATGGTGGTCTGGTCGCCGCCGAAGGCGTCGTGGCCCTCCTTGAACAGGTACAGGAACTTTTTGCTCATGTGTTACCTCCAAACTCTTCGGGCGCGGGGGCGTTGGCCTGCCGCGCCTTTTGCTATCTTCCCGGCTCGCGCACTCCTTCCCGGGGCAAAGCGCCAGCCCGCAAAGTGAGCGCCCAAAACCTTGGGCTGTTTGCATAGTCCATTATAACAGACCAAAATCCAAATTACCAGACGTTTGTTAAAAAAATGCTCAATACTTTCGCCGAAAAACTGCCGAAAATTTAAGGACTTTCTCTTGCATTCTGCCCAAAAAAGGTGTAAATTATAATGGGCAGAAAGTTCGAAAAAGTTACGATTTCGCAGCCTGCCCTGTTTGATGACAACCCCAAAGCCGCTTCCTTTTTCCCGTGCCTTCTGGTATACTGGGTGCGGGAGTTTTGTGCTGCAACGGAGAGGAAAGAACGCCGATCCGCCGCGTTCCTTCATTTTTTCTTTATTTTTTCTTATTTCAAAAAGAAAAGGAGCCAACCCATGTCTACCGCGCGTGAAAATTACCTTGCTGCCAAGCAGCAATTTGCCGAAACCTTCCAGCGCCACCTTGAAAACGGGGTGGAGTTCATCAGCGACAATGTCTACATCGATCCTGAAGTAATCATCGCGCCCGGCGCGACGATCCTGCCCGGCTGCATCCTGCGCGGGGCGACCGTCGTCGAGGCCGGCTGTGTGATCGGGCCGAACACCCTGCTCGAGAATACGACGGTCGGCGCAAACTCCACCGTCAATGCAAGCCAGTGCTACGACAGCGCTTTGGGTGAAAACAACAAGATCGGCCCCTTCACCCATGTCCGCGCCGGCACCAAAACGGCGGCGGGCGTGCACCTCGGGGCGTATGTCGAAACCAAGAACGCCGATTTCGCAGTCGGCAACACGGTCAGCCACCTGACCTACATTGGCGATGCGACGGTCGGCAAATACTGCAACTTCGGCTGCGGCACCGTCACCTGCAATTATGACGGCGAGGGCAAGTACCACACAACGATCGGCGACTACGCCTTCATCGGCTGCAACACCAACCTGATTGCGCCGGTCACGATCGGCGACCACGCCTACACGGCAGCCGGCTCGACGATCGGCAAAAACGTCGAACCCGGCGCGCTTGCGCTGGAACGCGCCAAACAGACCGCCCTGCCCGGCTGGGGGGAGCGGAAGCTCAAAAAGTACATCGAGAAGAAGAAAAGGCTCGAGGAAGAAAGCGTAAAAGAGTGAGGAGTCCCTATGTCCCTGTTTATCCCCTCGGGCGGCGTGGATTGGATCATCGCCGGCCTGGGCAACCCCGAACCCAAATACGAAGGCACCCGCCACAACGCCGGCTTCGACGCGCTTGACGATCTCGCGGCGCGGTGGGAGGCGGCGATCAACAAGTCGAAATGGCAGGGGCTGTACGGCACCGTCAGCGTTGACGGGCGCAAGGTGCTGCTGCTCAAACCTCTGACCTACATGAACCTCAGTGGGCAGTGCATCGCGCCGGCCGCCCAGTTTTATAAGGTGCCGCGCAGCCGGGTGCTCGTTCTGTGCGATGACATCACCCAGGAGCCTGGCCACCTGCGCATCCGGGCTTCCGGCTCAGCCGGCGGGCACAACGGGCTCAAAAGCATCATCGCCTCGCTGGGGGGCGAGGACTTCCCCCGCCTGCGCATCGGCGTCGGGGCCAAGCCCCGGCCGGACTACGACCTCGCGGCCTGGGTGCTCGGCAAGTTCCCGCCCGCAGACGCCAAAGCCCTCGCCGACCGCCGGGACGACATCGAAGCCGCCTGCCGCCTGATCCTCGCCGGCAACCTGCCGGAAGCACAGAACCGGTTTAATCGCTAAAAAATATCAGAATTTCAGATTTTAGAGCGATTTATTTATAAGAGTTTAGATTTTAGTGTTTAGATTAGATGGAACGCGCGCTTGGCAGCGTGCTCAAAAAAATTGATGGTAAGTTCCCGGCCATTTTTCAAAAACGCGCTGAAGGTGCACCGCATCTGAACTCTAAACTCTTCACTCTAAAATCTCAATTCAATCTCGGCATCCGGAATTTATCAGATACCTTCTCAAATCCTTTCCGCCTCTCGGTTTCCCCCTGTCCGCTCCGGCGGGGATTCCCGCCGTTGTGTTAATCCCTGAATCCGCAACGAAAAGGAGGTCTTTTGGATGAAACGACGTGTCCTTTCCCTTTGCCTGGCCGGCGCGCTGCTGGCCGGGCTTTTCGGCTGTGCGCAGCCGGAACCCGCCACATCTGCCGCCCCGCAGCCCACCCCCGCCGCCACCGCCGCCCCGACGCCCACCGTTTCACCCGCGCCGACCCCTTCCCCCACGCCGGGGATTCCCGCCGCCCCGATCGGTACCCGCTGGCTGCTGCCGCCGACCTATGCGGTCGAATCGCTGGAGCCCGTTGTCTACGACCGACCGCTGGAAGGTGACCTCTATAACAGTACAAAGGGGCTTTGCACAGCGGACGGCATGGTGAAAATTGGCTACTGGGATGGGGCGCTGCACTGCGGCCTGCTCAACCGGGAAGGACAGGTGGTAGCCCCGCAGGAGTACGAGTTTATTTCTTATGGGTATGGCCAGCGGTATGTGCTGGATAAGGGCGTTGCGTTTGATTCAGAAGAACGTTACTTCACGCTGGATGAAGCCGGGAAGATTCAGCCGCTGACGCCGTATGAGGAAAACCAGATTTCCGGTACCTCCACCAACCCGAAACTCTGCTGGATTGAGGACGAGCAAGCCGTCTATCAGTGGGGCGGCGGGGGAGATCCTTTCATTGAATTTCGTCCGCTCGCCGGCCTGACCGGCCCCTGCGCGGCCCAATGGCTGGCGACGATGCCGGAAGATCGCATGATGCCGCTCGGGGTGGACGTTCCTCTTGTGCTGCTCGGTTCCGATGGTCGGCCGGTCTCCGATACACAGTATGAGGACGCCGGCGCGTTTGCCTGCGGTGTGGTTCCGGTCTGCCAGGATGGCCGTTGGGGGTATGCCGATGAAACCGGCGCGCTGGTGATCCCCTGCGAATACGACGCCAGCCGAAAAAGCTGGATTTATTACTGGCTGGACGGCGATTATACCTATACCTACGAGCCTGCCGACTGTTACAACGCCACCGAAGACACGGTGGTTTTGTGCTGGGATGGGCAATATGCGCTTGTGACGCTTGAGGGGGAAACCCTGATCGATTTCGGTGCCTGCGAGGAGCTGCGCCCGCTGCAGGGCGACCGGCTGTGGGCCAAGGCCGGCGGCCGCTGGGGCCTGTTGGTGCTTGGCCGGGCTTAACCGGGAAGCGCCCACAGCGCCCTGCCTTTTGGTTTCTCCAACGGTGGGAAGCCCCGCCGTTGTGCTAATCCCTGAATCTGCAACGAAAAGGAGGTCTTTGGATGAAACGACGTGTCCTTTCCCTCTGCCTGGCCGGCGCGCTGCTGGCCGGGCTTTTCGGCTGTGCGCAGCCGGAACCCGCCACATCTGCCGCCCCGCAGCCCACCCCCGCCGCCACCGCCGCCCCGACGCCGGCGGCCGAAACGCCGGTTGTCTCGGCCGCGGCGCTGCCGAGCCTGCTCGGCGAGATGGAGACCCTCTACGACCCCGACCTTGTGCCGAACGTGCCGGCCTTTGCCATCGCCGACGATTTCTCGAACCTCGCCAATGCCGACGAGCTCGCCTACTGGAGCGAGGAAGCCCGGGCGGCGCTGCGCGAAAACGGCTTTATCACGGTGCAAACCAACGAATACGAGTTCTACAGCCTGTATGAGCGCAACCGCTACAGTTACAGCCCGAACTTTGTCACCGTCGATTCCATGCTCCATACCTACCACCTCTACTTCCTCTATCTGCAAAAGCAGGTTGAGGAAGCCGAGCTCGCCCCGCGGCTGCTGGCGCTGAGCACCGCGATGCAGCAGCAGAGCCAGGCCCAGCTCGACGAGCTGGCCGGCACCGACTGGGAGAACGCGGCCCGGCGCAATCTGGCCTTCTTCTCGGTCGGGGTCAGCCTGCTTGACCCGGCCGCGGCCGTGCCCGAATCGGTCGCCGAGCCGGTGGCCGCCGAGCTTGCGCTGATCGACGGGGCGGCCGGTATCGCGCTTTCGCCGGTCATGAACCTGGGCAGCACGGCGGCCGACGGCGTGATGGAGGACTACACCCAGTACATCCCGCGCAGCTACTATGCCGGCAACGAGACGCTCGAGCGCTATTTTAAGGCGATGATGTACTACGGCCGGCTGACCTTCCGCGCGGCCGACACCGACGCGACCCGCAGCGCGCTGCTGCTCTGCCTGGGGCTGCAGCAGGCCGGCGTGCAGGCCGATTGGGATCGCATCTACGCCGTGACCGCCTTCTTTGCCGGCGTCAGCGACGACGCCGTTGCGCCCGACTACCTGCCGCTGATCGCAGCGGCCTACGGCGCGCTGCCCGAAACCGCCGCCCTGCCCGGCGAACCCGAAGCCTTCGCGGCCTTCCAGCAGCAGGCCAGACAGCTTGCCCCGGCGGCGATCAACTCGATGCCGATCTGGGATGGGCAGGATCGCGACGAGGCGACGGCCGGCTTCCGCTTTCTGGGCCAGCGGTTCACGCTGGATGCGGCGGTGTTCCAGCAGCTGATCTACCCGGCCGTCCAGCCCGACGAAGCCGGCAGCCAGCGGATGCTGCCCGACGCGCTCGACCTGCCGGCCGCGTTCGGCTCGGACACGGCGCTGCAAATACTGACCGAACAGGGCGCGGCCGCCTACCCCGGCTACACCGAAAACCTCGAATCGCTGCGCGCCGCGCTGGAAAAAGCTCCGGCCGAGACCTGGTCGGCGAGCCTCTACGCGGCCTGGCTCGACGCGCTGCGCCCGCTGGCCGAGGAAAAGGGCGAGGGCTGGCCGCAGTATATGCAGTCTGAAGCCTGGGCCAAAAAAGACCTTGCGACGATGCTGGGCAGCTGGGCCGAACTCAAACACGACACCGCGCTCTACGCCAAGCAGGTCTATGCCGAGATGGGCGGCGGCGGAATCGAGCCGGTGGATGACCGCGGCTATGTCGAAGCAGAGCCGGCCGTGTTCGGCAAGCTCTCGGCGCTGTGCACCGCGACGGCGAACGGACTGGACGCGCTGGGGCTGCTCAGCGATACCCAGGCCGCCGACCTGGCCAAAATGGCCGAGTTGAACCGCCAGCTCATGACGATTGCCGAGAAGGAGCTGCGCGGCGAATTGCCCACCGACGAGGAGTTTGAGCTGATCCGCAGCTTTGGCGGCCAGCTCGAGCATTTCTGGACCGAGGCCGTCGCCGATGAAGCCGCCGGCATCTATACCCCGATGCAGATGCCGGCCGCCCTGGTGGCCGACGTCGCGACCGACCCGAACGGCAGCGTGCTGCAGGTCGGCACCGGCATCCAGACGATCTATGTCGTCGTCGAGGTGGATGGCAGCCCGCGGCTGGCGAGCGGCACGGTGTTCGGCTTCTACCAGTTTGCCCAGCCGATGGACGAGCGGCTGACCGACGAAGAATGGCAGGCGCAGCTCGGCCTGAGTTTTGATGAAAACATCGGCTTTGTCGAGCCGCAGAACCGCCCGCAGCCGGTCGAATGGAGCCGGGACGCCACGCTGCTGACCACCTATGACATGGGCTGATACCGCCCGCCGGCGGCTGGCCGCGGCCGGAGCCGCGCTGCTTGTGCTGCTGGCGGCTGTGCTGGCCCGCCCCGGCGACCCGCGCCTGCCGGTCGCCCCGGCGGCCGGTACCTGGCAGACGCCGGCCGGGGCGCTCGGCTGGCAGCTTTCAGCCGCCGGCGGCTTTGCGGTGACCGACGGCGAAACGACGCTCTGGCAGGCCGACCCCGCATGGCGGGTGACCGGCGCGCTGACCGGCGACCTGGACGCCGACGGGGCCGACGAGCTCGCGCTGCTGGTCTGGCGGCGCGGGTTCTACGGCCCAAGCCGGCCGTTCTGGCGCGAAGCGGACGCGGCCGGCCGGGTCTATACCCAGCACATCTTTCTCTACGACTGGCAGCCGGACGGCGTGCAGCCGTTCTGGATGTCAAGCGGGCTCGACCCGCAGGTTACAGCCTGGGCGGTTGAGGACGACGGAACCCTCGCCATCCGCACCGCCGGCGGCGAGGACACCCGCTGGGCCTGGCGCAGCTGGGGGCTCGAACGCATCGACGCGCCGGCGAGAAAGATGTGAATTGAAAGTTCAGAGTTTTCCACCCCCCTTCTGCTTTTTACGGCGGTTTTCCGCGCACTTTCTGCTATGTTCTACGAAAATTTTCTCAAAACATCGGAATATAAGAAACTCTCCCTCGCCCTGTCCGGGGCGGGGGCCTGCGCGCTGTTCGGGCTGCCGGCGGCGGGGCGGGCGCTTGTGTATGCGGCGTTGCACCGCAGCCTGGGCAGGCCGCTCTGCATCGTCACCCCCGGCGAGGCCGAGGCCACCCGGTTTGCGGCCGACCTCAACACCCTCGGGGTGGCGGCGGCCGTGTTCCCCGCGCGGGACTATCTGCTGCGCCCGATCGAGGGCGCCAACCGTGAGTATGAGTACCGCCGGCTGGCCGTGCTCGGCGATCTGGCCGGCGGTCGGCTGACGGCCGTCTGCGTGCCGAGCGAGGGGCTGACACAGTTCACCACCCCGCGCGCCGACTTCCTTGCCAACACCCGCACGCTGCACCCCGGCGACCTGCTCACGCGGAAGGAGATCACCGCCCTGCTGCTCGGGGCCGGCTATGTCCGGCGCGACCGGGTCGAGGGGCCGGGCCAGTTTTCGATCCGCGGCGACATCCTCGACCTGTTTGCCCCCGATATGGACAAGCCCGCCCGGCTTGAGTTCTGGGGCGACGAGATCGATACGATGCACAGCTTTGACCTGGCCACCCAGCGCCGGGACGAGCCGCTCACAAAAATCCACGTCAGCCCCGCGCGGGAGGTGCTCTTCGGCGCGCCGGAGGAAGCCGCCGCGGCGCTGCGCGCCTACCTCAAGAAACAGCGCGGCAAAAAACGCACCGCGATGGAGGCCGTCATGGCCCCCGATTTGGCCCAGCTCGACGCCGGGCTGCTGCCGCCCTCGATGGACAAATACCTCGCCGTGCGGTATCCGGCCCCGGCCACGCTGCTCGACCATCTTGACGACCCGCTGCTCTTAATCGAGGAACCGGCCTCGATCCGGGAGGCTGACCGCGCGACTGCCTACCGCCGCAATGAAGAGCTGCGCGGCCTGTTTGAGGACGGCGCGCTCTGCGCCGGGCTGGACAAGCTCTACGCCGAACCCGGCTGGCTGCACGCCCAGGCCGGGCGCTGCCGCACGGTATTGGCCGAAAACTTTGCCCGCAGCCTGCCTGACCAACCGCTCAAAGAGCTGATCAACGCGACGGCCCACAGCCTGCCGGCCTGGGGCGGCGAGGTTTCCGCGCTTGTCGATGACCTGCGCCCCATGACCGGCCGCGGTCTTTGCGTTACGGTGCTCGCCGGCACCGAGCGTGCGGCGGCCGGCCTGGCACAGGACCTGCGCGCCAAGGGCTTCGCCGTTACCACCGACCCTTCGGCCCCGGCGGCCAAAGGCCAGGTGCAGGTGCTGCCCGGGCATCTTTCGGCCGGGTGCGAGCTGCCGTTTGCGAACTACGCGGTGCTCTCGGCCCGCGCATTCGGGCAGAGTTCGGCCCAAAAGCGCAAGCCCAAGCGGATGAAGGACGCGCTGAACAGCCTGACCGACATCACCCCCGGCGACCTCGTCGTCCACCAGAACCACGGCATCGGCCGGTATGCCGGCATCCAGCGCATGGAGGTGCAGGGCGTCACCAAGGACTACCTGCGCATCGAATACGACAAAAAGGACGTGCTCTACGTCCCGGTCACCCAGCTCGACCTGCTCTCCCGCTATACGGCTCCCGGCGATTCGGACAAGGTCAAGCTGAGCCGGCTGGGCGGCGGCGAGTGGACGAAAACCCGCAAGCGGGTGCGCGCCGCGACCGAGGCGATGGCCAAAGAACTCATCGAGCTCTACGCCCGCCGCAAGCAGGCCCACGGCTACGCCTTCCCGCCCGACGATACCTGGCAGGGCGATTTTGAGCAGCGCTTTGCCTACGACGAAACCCCTGACCAGCTCACCGCCGCGGCCGAGATCAAGCAGGATATGGAACAGCCCTGGCCGATGGATCGGCTTGTCTGCGGCGACGTCGGCGTCGGCAAGACTGAAGTTGCGCTGCGCGCGGCCTTCAAATGCGTGATGGGCGGCAAGCAGTGTGCGATCCTGGCTCCGACGACGATCCTGGCCTGGCAGCACTTCAACACCGCGATGGCCCGCATGGAGGCCTTCCCGATCCGCATCGGCCTGCTCTCGCGCTACCGCAGCGCGCGCGAACAGAAGGAGACGCTGCGCGGTTTGCGTGACGGCACCGTCGATATCGTTGTCGGCACCCACCGCCTGCTCTCGGACGACGTCAAGTTCCGCGACCTCGGCCTTGTCATCATCGACGAGGAACAGCGGTTCGGCGTCAAACACAAGGAAAAGCTCAAGGAAGCCTTCGTCGGGGTCGATGTGCTGACCCTCTCGGCCACCCCGATCCCGCGCACGCTCAATATGGCGCTCTCCGGCATCCGGGATATGTCAACGATTGAACAGCCGCCGACCGAGCGCCAGCCCGTCGAGACCTATGTGCTTGAGTATGACGAGGGCATCGTCTCCGAGGCGATCCGCAAGGAACTCGCCCGCGGCGGCCAGGTCTACTACCTGCACAACCGGGTCGAGACGATTGAGGAATGTGCGGCCCGGGTCGGCAAGATGGCCCCCGGCGCGCGGGTCGGCATCGCCCACGGCAAGATGACCGAGGAACAGATTTCGACGGTTTGGCAGCAGCTGCTCGACGACGAGATCGACGTGCTGGTCTGCACGACGCTGATCGAAACCGGCGTCGATGTGCGCAACTGCAACACCCTGATTATTGAAAACGCCGACCGCATGGGCCTTTCGCAGCTTTACCAGATCCGCGGCCGGGTCGGGCGCTCGGCCCGCAAAGCTTACGCCTACTTCACCTTCCAGCGCGATAAAGTGCTGACCGAGATCGCAGCCAAGCGACTTTCGGCCATTCGGGAGTTCACGGCCTTCGGCTCGGGGTTCCGCATCGCGATGCGGGACTTGCAGATTCGCGGCGCGGGCAGTATGCTCGGCCACAGCCAGAGCGGGCATATGGAGGCGGTCGGGTACGACCTCTATGTCAAGATGCTCGGCCAGGCGATTGCAGCCGCCCGCGGCGAAGCGCCCGAACCGGACAAGAGCGACTGCCTTGTCGATATCACGGTCGATGCCTTTTTGCCCGAAACCTACATCCCCGACGCGGCCGGCCGGATCGAAGCCTACAAGCGGATTGCCGCGATCGAGACGGCCGAGGATGCCGAGGATGTGCTCGACGAGCTCATCGACCGCTACGGCGACCCGCCGAAAAGCGTGCAGGGGCTTGTCGATGTATCCCTTGTACGGGTTACGGCGGCCCGGGCCGGCATTGCCGAGATTGTGCAGCGCGGGTCGGATCTGCTGCTCTACTCCGACGTGGTCGGCCCGGCGCAGCTCGGCCCGCTGCTCGAAGCAATGCCAAACCGCGTGCGCTACCAGGCCATCGGCCGCCCCGGCATCGCCCTGCGCGTCTATACCGGCGAAAACCCGCTGACAATTCTGCGCGACGCCGTGGCCCTGCTGCCGCAGGGACGTGCGATTGCGAAATAAGAAAGAAAACAAAGGGCGGATCGCACGGCCGCACTGTGTTCAAAAAATGGCCTTGGAATACCGAATTTTTGATTGCTTTCTTTATTGTTTGCCAGTGTGGCAAGATTCCCCCTCCCTCTGCATATACTATCTCTACAGCAGGGGAGGAGGATTTTGTATGTCTGTGTTTTCGGCGCCGGGGGCGCTGGCGGCGCTGCAAAAGCGGCGGGGGCGGGCGCTGCCCGCGTTTGATTTGCCATTTCTGGCCATTCTGCTTGCTCTGCTCAGCTTCGGGCTGCTCATGCTCTATTCGGCCGGGTATGCTGTCGCGCTCTACCGCCGCGGCGACGCCTACACCTATATCCGGCCGCAATTGCTCTTTGCCGCGCTCGGTGCTGTGGCGATGTATATGGCCTCCCGTATTGATTATCACATCTGGCACAAGCTGGCCTGGCCGCTGCTCGGCATATCGCTTGCGCTGCTCGTCATCGTGCTCTTCATGCCGGAGTATAACGGCTGCAAGCGCTGGATCGTGCTGCCCGGCCTTGGCACCCTGCAGCCGAGCGAAATCGCCAAGTTCAGCGTCGTGCTCGTCTTTTCACACATCATCTCGCTCAATCATGACCGGATGAAAACCTTCTCGACCGGCGTGCTGCCGTTTGCTCTTGTGCTCGGCTGCGTGGCGGTGCTCATGCTGCTTGAACCGCATCTGTCCGGCACCGTTCTGATCCTCGGCATCGGGGCGGTGCTCATGTTCATCGGGGGGACCGGGCTCAAGTGGTTTGGCCTGGCCGCGGTAGGCGGCGCGGCGGCGATTGCGGCGGCCGTGCTGTTTCTGCCCGATCTTGTGCCCTACGCGGCAAGCCGGCTCTCCTCCTGGCTTGACCCGTTTGCCGACCCGCTCGGCGAAGGCCACCAGACGATCCAGAGCCTGTATGCCATCGCTTCGGGCGGGGCGGTCGGGCTCGGGCTTGGCAACAGCCGGCAGAAATACCTCTATGTGCCCGAACCGCAGAACGACTTTATCTTCTCGATCTTGTGTGAGGAACTCGGCTTCGTCGGTGCGGCGGCGGTCCTTTTGCTTTTTCTGGCATTGTTTTTGCGCGGCATGGTCATTGCGGTGCGGGCGCGGGATAAGTTCGGCGCGCTGCTCGTCGTCGGGTTTGTCACCCAGGTGATTCTGCAGGCCGTGCTCAACATCGCGGTTGTCACCAACACCATCCCGAACACCGGCATCAGCCTGCCGTTTTTCTCCTCCGGCGGCACCAGCTTGCTCATGCTGCTCGGCGAGATGGGGATTGTGCTGTCGGTGTCCAGGCAGGGAGATGCGGCCTAATGCAAAAGGAAGGTGGCTCGCGCACCGTCAGGCACACGAGCCACCCTCCTTTTTCTGCGGTTTCACCGCGGGGGTTACCGCTCTTCAAGCGGCTTGTACTCCCGCGTCTGCATAATGCTTTCGTAGGCGGGGCGGATGATCTTGTCCACATTGACAAGCTCTTCCATGCGGTGGGCACTCCAGCCGACAATGCGGGCAACCGCGAAGATCGGGGTGTACAGCTCGACCGGGATGTCCAGCATGTTGTAGACAAAGCCGCTGTAGAAGTCAACGTTGGTCGAAACGCCTTTGTAGATGTGGCGCTTTTCGGCAATAACCTGGGGGGCCAGGCGCTCGATCGCATTGTAGAAATCAAAGTCTTTCTTGCGGCCCTTGGCTTCGGCCAGCTGCTGTACGAACCCTTTGAAGACAACGGCGCGCGGGTCGGACAGAGAGTAGACCGCGTGGCCCATGCCGTAGATCAGGCCCTTGCGGTCAAAGGCCTCCTTATCCACAATCTTGGAAAGGTAGGCTTTCAGTTCGTCATCGTCGGCAACATCCTTGACATGGGCGCGGATGTCGTCGCACATCTCCATGACTTTAATGTTGGCGCCGCCGTGCTTGGGGCCTTTCAGGCTGGAAAGCGCCGCCGCCATGACCGAGTAGGTGTCCGACCCCGAAGAAGTTACGACGCGGGTGGTAAAGGTGGAGTTGTTGCCGCCGCCGTGCTCCATGTGCAAAAGCAGCGCAATGTCCAGCACATGCGCCTCAAGCGGGGTATAGCTGCGGTCGGGGCGCAGCATCTGCAGCAAGTTTTCCGCTGTGGAAAGGTCCGCCTGCGGGCGGTGGATATACATGCTGCTCTCATTGACATAATAATTGTAAGCGTGGTACCCGTACACCGCCAGCATCGGGAAAACGCTGATAAGCTTCAGGCACTGTTCCAGCTGGGTCTGCAGGCTGTTGTCACCGACCGAATCATCATAGGAGGCAAGCGTCAGTACGCTGCGCGTCAGCGAATTCATCAAATCCTTGCTCGGCGCCTTCATGATGACATCGCGGATAAAGTTGGTCGGCAGGTCGCGGCATTTGACCAGGGTGCTGGTGAACTCTGCAAGCTGATCGGCCGAGGGCAGGTCGCCAAGCAGCAGCAGATAGGCGGCTTCTTCAAAGCCATAGCGCTTGCCGCGCAAACCGCGGATCAAATCATACACATTGTACCCGCGGTACCACAGTTTGCCCTCACAGGGAACTTTCTTGCCGTCCCGCTGCTCAAACGCATCAATGCGGGAAATGTTGGTGATACCAGCCAGCACGCCTTTGCCGTCCTTGTCGCGCAGCCCGCGTTTGACGCCGAGTTTGTCAAACAGGGCGGGGTCGATCTGGTCATTGCGTACACAAAGGTCGGTAAAGCCCTTGGCTTCCTTTTCAATCGCGGCGTATTCACTCATCAGATGGCCCTCCGTTCATCTTTTACGATTTCTCAAAACAGCATCACATGCCCGGCAAACGTGCCCAGGTAAGGCGCAGCAACCGCCGCGCCCTGCCCAGGCCGAAATACCGCATTTGGGAAGAAAAAACTATTTTAATTATACACTTTGTTGTACAATCTGTCAAATGACCAGCCTGTTAATTTTGTGTGAACGTGAACAAATCACAGCCTGGCATACTGCGCTTTCACTGCGCCGCTGTGCCCTTTGCCAATCACGGTCAGCTGCACGGCGTTGGGGGCGTCCAACTGCCAGACGGCGTCGGTATCGGTCGTTTCGTCCAACAGGACTTCGCCATCGGGGCCGGTCAGCTGCACGGTCAGGTTGCCGGCAATCGTCGTTGCCTCAATGGTCAGCGTCCCTTCACCCGCAATCTGCAGCGTTTTGTAACCAGTGAAAGCCATGTACTGCGCGCTCCAGCCGCCGTCGATGCGGTGGCTGAACCAGAACAGCTGGCTGCTGCTGCCCGAAAGCGCGTGCCCCTGCCAGCTGCCGCCGGCCAGATAGCCGGTGAGCACGGCCGCCCCGCCATACATCCCCCAGATGAACACGAGCAGCACAACCAGCCAGGCCAGGGCTTTGGCCAGGGCGCGGCCGGCGGGCGGTGTCTCGGCGTGGCGCAGTGCAGCCAAAGAGATGCCGCTGAACAGCCCGCCCAGCAGCACGGTCAGGCTCAGCGCCGGCCAGAACATCAGCGGCAGGGTGGGGAAGGCCGCCTGCAGAACCAGCACAGCCGGCAGGTACCCGGCCAGCACCCCGACCGACACCCCGAACCCCGCGCGCCGCACCGGCAGCCAGTTGCGGTTGGTAAACCGCACGCCGGGCAGCCGCATATGGAAGGCTCCGCGCATGTATCCCGGCACGGCGTATTCGTCGTAGTAGGCGGGCAGCTGGTCTTCCAGCAGGCAGAACAGCAGCCCCGCAAACCCCGCCAGCCCCAGCACAAGCGGCGCGGTGCCGCCGGCGGTTTCCGACAGAAGGGCCAGCGGATTCTGGCCGGTCAACCAGCCGGCCGCCACAACTTCGACAGCCGCAATCCCGAGTGTGCCGGCCCAGATGCGGAGCCACCGCAGCCGCCGTGCGCCATCAACCGGGCGCTGCGCCTGGCCCAGCTGCACAGCCCCGGTCACCAGCGCTTCAACCTGCCGGGGTGGCAGAGGGGCGTCCAGCCGCTCGCCGTGCAGCAGCTCGGCAACCGTCACCCCCAGCGTGCCGGCCAGCGGTTCCAGCAGCGAAATGTCGGGCAGGCTCAAACCTCGTTCCCATTTGCTGACAGCCTTATCGCTGACCCCAACCAGCTCGGCGAGCTGCCGCTGGGTCAAACCTTTCTCCTTGCGCAGCCGCGCCACAAAAGAGCCAAACCGCGCGTTATCAATTCCCTGTTCCATCCCCAAAACCTCCTTGCTGTTTGCCCCAAGTTTACCCCGCCGGGCTGTTTTTGGCAACCGACTGGCGGTAGAATGGCGGAGAAACGCCAATATTTAGTTAGGAGTTAGGAATTAGGAGGTAGGAGTTAAGGTGGATCGCGCGCTGGGGCACGCTCAAAAATACTGCAGCAAACATTCCAAGATCTTACAGCGTTCCTCATGCTGTCAACCGGGCCGATATGGAATCGGCCCCTACGGCAACGCTTTGAGAGAGAGAATTGCTTTTCCGGGGGTATTTGGTATAATTAAATATAGAGTAAGGATTGGGGCTTTTTGAAGATGGCCGGGCAAATTGGACAGCTCACGCCGATGGACGAGAAAACTGCTGACCTGTTCTAGCCGTTGGCGAAAAAGATGATTGAGCAGATAGAGGGGGGGAGCATAAACAATTTATTTGAATGTTGATTCCTGTTGCTGAAAAGGTTTGAAGTCTTATATGATTCTGGAGGGCTCAATGAAGGAATTGGTGAAAATCTCTTGCTACATTGAAGAATATAGCAATCAAGATGGAAAATTATGTGCAAGATTGAGAGATAAAGCGTCAAACAAAAAGGTCGTTATAACGGGATGTGACACAGACAAAAATCATTTGTTATGGTTTCTTACGCAAGCAAAAATGCATCAAGATATAATGCCAACGATATATGATAAAGATGGCGAAGATATAGTTGCGGTGAGAGGATATATTGTGTCTGATGCACCAGAAGAAAAAGTGGTCAATATTGAGATTGAAACGGGTGGGTATTTATTTGAATAAAAATATCCAAAGGAGGCGCGTTTACAAATGAGTTCGGTTACAGGTAGAATTGCACAGATAAAGCAACCAAGCGGAGGATACGTGAAGCCTTCTCAATTGACTGTGCATAAATGGGATGACGGACTTCGGCTGAATCCAAAGGAAAACATTCACGGATCTGTAGTAGGAATGGTAGTAGATTATTTGACAAGGTTTGCAATGGGGGACGAACTTTTAGATGCGTTTAGAATTTCTTGTAAAGGTGCCGAAATTGCAGAAAGAATTTTTAAAAAAGAAGGAACAGTAAAAAGGGCGAGACAACTGTTGGAAGGAATAGAAACTATTGATGAGAAAGCGGTTGTTAATGCGACTAAATTAGTGACATATGATGTTTGGCTCAGAAATCCGATGAATGCATTGTTTGTTAAAGGAGAAGACGAAACAAATCCAGACGCAGAAACTATACAAAATATAATCATTATGATCGAAAGAAGTATAAAATTTTGGGAGAGCGAAGGCCCTATTGTTAAAGAAGGATTTACATTCGAACCTAATGGATATACAGAGACTGTTAGATCGGGAGATGGCGATTATCTGACAGCGGATACTTTGTGGGATTTCAAAGTGAGAAGATCAAAACCAACCAATAAAGATACGTTACAGTTACTGATGTATTGGATCATGGGACAACATTCGGGACAAACAATATATAGGAATATAAAGAATGTAGGAATATATAATCCTCGTTTGAATGAAGCCTATTTGCTTGAGGTAAGTACGATACCGCAAGAAATAGTTGCGAAAATTGAAAAAGATGTTATTTGTTATTAAGATGTTCTAACTCATTTGGTAAATGATATTGGTTTAGGATGTAAGGAAAATAAGATTTCATATCGACACGGTTTGCGGGGGAAAATGTAAAAAAACGTGGAATGTTTGTGGCAGCATTTCTTGAGTGCGCCGCTAGGCGCGCGATCCACCTTAACTCCTAATTCACCCCACCACCTCCGTCCCCGGAAAATAATAGCCCAGAATCTCCCGCCAATCCGCGCCGCCGGCGGCCATGCTGCGGGCGCCGGCCTGGCTTAACCCGATGCCGTGGCCGTACCCGCGGGTGGTGATGACGAACTGCCCGCCGCGCCAGGCAATCGCAAAGCAGGCGCTGCGCAGCCCCAGTGCGGCGCGCAGGTCGCTGCCACGCACCGAAACCCCGCCCAGTTCGATCGATTCGACATACCCGGCTTTGTCCCACCGGCTGCCGCCGACCCAATCCTCCGGCTCACCCTCGGGCGTCGCGCCAAGGGCCGCCAGCGCGTCGGCCATCTGCTGGGCGCTGAGCTGGATCGTCACCTCAAACCCGTCGGCCTCACGGTCCCATGCTGAATCCACCCCGGCCAGGTAGGGCAGTGCCTCGGGCCAAAGCGCTTCGCTTGCTTCGGTGCGGCCGTTGCTGATCGCGTGGTAACAGGCCAGCGCCGGCGCGCCGTCATACAGCAGCAGCGAGCCGGCTACCTCATCGGCCAGCGCTTCAAACCGGGCGTAATGCTCGTCGAAATCCTCGCCCCAGCGGGCGCGCAGGGCGGCTTCATCGGTCCAGCCGCTGCCCAGCGCACTGTTCACGGTCAGCCAACCGGCTTCGTCGCTGCCGCCGTGGTCACGGCAGTAGAGCGCATAACTGTGGCTCGCCACCATCTGGGCGCACAGCGCGTCGTCCGGCCAGTCGGGTGGCATTTCGCAGGCCGCCGCGCCGATCAGGAAATCCCTGGCCGCTACCTCCGCCACCGCCCCGGCGGCTTCGTCATACAGATACACCGGCGCAGCCGCCAGCGCCGCGATCGGGTCGGCTGTGGTTTCCGTAATTTCGGTCGGCTCGTCCGCTGCCGATGTGGGCGCGGCAGGGGAGGGGGCTGCAGTGGCGGCGGGCTGCGTTTCGGCCCCGGTCACGGAGACCGGCGCAGCCGGCAACAGCAGGCAGACAAACGGCACGGCGCCGGCCAGCAGTACCAATGCGGCCAGCCCGGTAAAGGTTCGGTTCATAGCGGCTCCTTTCCGCCACACGCTTGCAATTTGCCGCGCGGCGGGCTACAATAGAAGCGCCGGGCCTGCGATGCTCCGCTTTGGCCCAAAGCAATTCGGCTTTTATGCCCGCTGGGCTTGTCCCGCGGGGTTCTACTTCTATTGTATGGTTCGGCAGCGCTGGGTATGCCTGCCGGGAAAGGCTTTGTTATGACCCGACCCTCCGCTTCGCCGCGGCAGCACGGTGACCGCAAGCTGTTTGCCGTGCAGCTCGGGCTTTGTCTTGTGATGCTGGTGCTGCGCATCTTGGACCTTCTTCTTTTTACCGACCCCGCCACCGGTTTTGTTGAAACCGGCTGGTTTGGGTTGCGCATCCTGCTGCCGGCGGCTGTCGCCGTGTTGGCTTACCTCACGGCGCGGCGCGCTGCGCCCCGCCCGCTGGCGCTGCTCGGCGCCTGCCCGCCGCTTGGCGGCGCGCTGCTTGGCGCCGGGGTGGCGATGGCGGCGGCCTGCCCGCTGGAACTGCTGGCCGGCGGCTCAATGGCGTGGATTTCGGCGGCGACCGCCCTGCTCAGCGCGGTATGGTGCCTTGTGTACGGCGCGCGGGCTTTCCGCCCGCTGGCCGACCCCATTGCCCGGCTGCCTGGTGCAATTTGGGCGCTGCCCGGCGTGGCTTTTGTATTTTGGTGCGGCATCTACCGTTTTGCGGTGGCGCCGGCTTCAGTCGTGCGGTTGGGATATACGCTGCGGGTGCTCAGCGCGGTGGCGGCGCTGCTGTTTCTTGTGGTGCTGTTCCGGGTGTTTTTCACACCGGGGCTGCCGGTTGGCCGCAGCCTGTACGCCACCGGCTGCAACGCCTTTTTGTTCTGTACCTGCCACGAACTGCCCCAGGCTGTGTTTGGGCAGCTGTACGGCCGGGTGACTCTGGCGGAGCTGGCGGCCAGCCTGGCCTTCGGGCTGCTGGGGGTTGCGGGACTGGCCTGCGCCTGGTATGCTTCGGGCGAAGGCGCGCCGCTGCCGGCCGATACCAAACCGGCCAGAACAACCACTTGAGATTTGAAGATACGGCAAACAAGAACTCCCTCAGACTGTCAAAAAAGTATAAAAACGTCTCCGTCGGCGGACATGCGCCGACGACGGAGACACCGACAGGGAAATTTTGCGGCAAATTGTGTGCGAGGAGCTTTGCTCCGAGTGCGCGATTTGCCGTAAAATTTTGTCGAAGGGGTTTTCAAAAGGGGAAATAGACGCGTTAGGCGAAGCCGGTCTCCGGCCTAAGAGCCGGGCCTGCGGCCCGGTTGGCCTCCGACACGCCGCTGCGGCGGCAGTACGCGGCTGTTGCCCCTTTTGCAGCGTGTCGAGTTTCTCGACACGCTGATTCCCCGGCTCTTGCAGGGCAGAGAACATCCAAACTGTGCCGGGGCGTTTTTGACGCACATTCTGTACAGAGGTAGGTATACAGATTGTATAATTATAAATAATTTGTGAAAATTAGCAGTTAAGCCTTGACATTGCTAAAAACGGTGGTATACTAAAGACGAACCTTGAGAGAGGGGCAAACCTCCAAAGGGTTCCCAGCAAAAATGCCCGCCCTTTCCCCAAAACGGCGGACAGGTGACAACAGGAAGCCGGCCCCCGTGGCCGGCACAAGCGAATGGAGGTATGACCTATGTTGCCTAGCATTTTTGGTGAAAGTTTGTTTGATGATATGTTTGAAGACATGATGACCCCGTTCTACAGCGCCAACAGCGCGCTGTACGGCAAGCATGGCCGCAATTTGATGAAGGCTGATATCCGCGAGACGGACAATGCCTATGAGTTGGATATCGACCTGCCCGGCTTCAAGAAGGATGAAGTCAACCTGAAACTGGATCAAGGCTACCTGACCATCAGCGCCTCGAAGGGGCTGGACAAGGACGACAAGGACAAGGATGGCCGGTACATCCGCCGCGAGCGGTATGCCGGCGTCTGCAGCCGCAGCTTCTATGTCGGCAACGCTGTCACCCCGCAGGACATCGGCGCAAAGTTTGAGGACGGTATCCTGAAGATCCACCTGCCCAAGGCCGCTCCGCAGCTCCCCGAACAGCCCGGTCGCATCATGATCGAATAAGCGGAAGCCTGGCGCTGCCTGCACGGTGCCAGGAATATGTAAAAGCCCGGCCCCCTGCCTTAACAAGCAGGGGGCCGGGTTTTGTGCGTGGTGGGGAGAACGCGTCCGAGCTTCACTCAATTAAAGCGACTGAGGCAAAAAACAGCGCCGCCGCGCTGCCCCTTGTGAGGCGCGCGGCGGCGTGTTCCGTTTGGGAGGACGGGATTACAGCTCAGCGAAATACTTGATGGTGCGGACCATCTGGCTGGTGTAGCTGTTCTCGTTGTCGTACCAGGAGACGACCTGAACCTGATAGGTGTCGTCGTCGATCTTGGTGACCATCGTCTGGGTGGCGTCAAACAGGCTGCCGTAACGCATGCCGATGACGTCGGAGGAGACGATCTGCTCGTCGTTGTAGCCGAAGCTCTCAGAAGCGGCGGCCTTCATAGCGGCGTTGATGCTGTCCTTGGTGACATCCTTGCCCTTGACAACGGCGACCAGGATGGTGGTGGAGCCGGTGGGAACGGGCACACGCTGGGCAGAGCCGATCAGCTTGCCGTTCAGCTCGGGGATGACCAGGCCGATGGCCTTGGCAGCGCCGGTGGAGTTGGGCACGATGTTCTGGGCACCGGCGCGAGCGCGGCGCAGGTCACCCTTGCGCTGCGGGCCGTCCAGGATCATCTGGTCGCCGGTGTAAGCATGAACAGTGGTCATGATGCCGGACACGATGGGATACGCCTTGTTCAGGGTATCGGCCATCGGGGCCAGGCAGTTGGTGGTGCAGGAAGCCGCGGAGATAACCTGGTCTTCCTTGGTCAGGGTCTTCTCGTTGACGCTGTAGACGATGGTCTTCAGGTCATTGCCGGCCGGGGCAGAGATGACGACCTTCTTGGCGCCAGCAGCGATGTGAGCCATGCTCTTCTCTTTGCTGGTGTAGAAGCCGGTGCACTCCAGCACGACATCGATGCCCAGCTCGCCCCAGGGGCAATCCTTGGCATCCTTGATGGCGTAGATCTTGATCTCCTTGCCGTCGACGATGATGGAGTCGTCGGTGGAGTCAACGGTGTGCTTGTTCTCGCCGATGCGGCCCAGGAAAGAACCCTGCGCGGTATCGTACTTCAGCAGGTGAGCAAGCATCTTGGGGCTGGTCAGGTCGTTGATGGCAACGACTTCATAGCCCTCCGCCTCGAACATCTGACGGAAAGCCAGACGGCCGATGCGGCCAAAACCATTGATAGCAACTTTGACAGCCATAATAAAATCCTCCCAAGATTTTAGTATTCGGGGCAAGCGCCCCACCAGTAGACGGCATACGCCATTTACCCGGTATGCTTCTATTGTACTCGATTCCGCTCGAAACTGCAAGAGTGTTGTTATTATTTTAACACCGAATTTAAAAAGATTTTCGTAAAAGCGCGTTCCGAACCTGCTCATTTTTGGCGAAGGGCCGGTTTTAGCCGTCCGGCGCGGCGGCCCAGGGCCCCAAAAACTGGTACAGCACCGAATACCGGTCCAACAGCAGTGCGGCAGCCGGCGCGGCAGCCGGCGCGGCAGCCGGCGCGCAGCCAGGCAAACCCGGCAGCCGGACCGCAGCCGTGAACACCGCCCCCGCGCCGAATACCGCGGTACCGCCGCCCTCCTGTGCAAGCCTGGCCCAAAGCGCCTGCGTTTCGGGCGCGGGCGCGCCGCCCTGGAACCACAGCAGCACACCGCCGGAGCGGGTTTCGGCCCGCAGCACGCCGCGCGCGCCGGGCAGCGCCAGCACCCCGCGCAGCGCGGCACAAATTGCCGCTGTCAGCAGATTGGCGCGTACAGCCAGGCAGGGGGCTTCATCCCATGCGGCATAAAACCAGCCGGGCCGCCGCCGTGCGGCGGCCCGGGCGGCTTCACACACGGCGCTCAGCACGCCGTCCAGGTCGGTGCGGCCGGCCGCACCGGGGCGCAGCAGCTCGGCCACCGTCAGCCGGCGCAGCGCAGACCAAACGGGCCCGGGCGCAAGCCCTGCGGACTGGCGCCGGGCAGCGGTTTCGGCCAACGCTGCGCGCAGAGGGTTTTCCAGCATAACATCCTCCTTCTGCCAGGTGTGCTGTGCAGCCCGGCACATACTTTAGTCTATGCACAAAAGCCGGCCGACGCGGTGGAAAATAATGGGGGACGAAAATAAGAAAAGAAGAAAACCGGCGTCCCCGGCAAGCGCCGCCATGCCCGGGGACGCCTGTCTCAGTGCGCGCCGCAGCGCGCACAACACCGCTTTTCTTCTTTCTTGTTTTGGTTTGCAGTTTCGCACAAACGCCGTCCGGGAGCCTATCACAGGTGCAGGCTCGGCCCTTCCGGGGCCTCGGGCGTTTTGAGGTTAAACGGGCTGTCGGTTTCGGTCAGACCGTCGGCGCGCAGCATCCGCTCCATCACGTCGATATCGGTCGAAAGGTCGAGCGCATCAGATTCAAACAGTTTGTCGAGCTGGTTCTCGAAGGCTGTCACAAGCGTGTCCATCGCATCCTCAATCCGACGTTTGGATTCGCGGATGTTTTCGCCCTCCACGCCCTGGGCTTCCATTTCGGCATAGGCTTCAAGCAGCTTGACGACGGTTGGCAGGTAATAGTCAAGGAACTTGCGCATCTGGGGGCGTTTGTCCGGGTCAGATTTGGCCTGGGCAAAGATTTTTTCGGTCACCGCTTCCAGGCGGGCAATTTTCTGGCTCATTTCTTCGTCCCGGATTGATCCGCGCAGCGCATGCAGACGGGCCAGCGTCTGCGCGTGCGGATCGGCCGGTTCGGATGTTTCGGCCTTTGCCTTGGCTTTGCGCTTCGGCTTGGGCTCGGGCTTCGGAGGGTCCCCGCGCACAACCAGGCAGCGGGTGCGCATATCAAGGTAGGCTTCGTCCCCAAAAACGCCCTTGTCAATGCAGTCTTCCAGATAGCGGCAGCATTTGTCATAACTGCAGGGGATCGCGCCGGCAATATCCTTGATGTACATGTAATCGTCATCCCCGACGATGTTATCAATCTTTTTGCGCATCCGGCGCCCTGTCTTGAGCAGGTGCGCGCCGATGCACATGCCGCCGCCGGCCAGCAGCGGGATCAGCCCGGCCACAACATCTTCGATATAGAGGTAGCCATACTCCCACCCGCCGTAGAAGATCATATCGCTGAGCCCGGAGACGGTGGCCAGCAGGCCCAGCGCCCCGACGGCCGCGCCGACAAGGAACAGCACCCGTTCGCCGCGGTCATCCTGCTTTTCGGGGGGCTTGGTTTGTTTTTTGGCCGGGTCGGCCGGCTGCGCCTCGTAGGCAGGCTGGTTTGGGGATTGCGGCGCGCGCCGCTGCAGCCAGGCAGCCCGCGCCTGGTTTTGCAGCCGGCGGGCGCTGTTCCAGCTCAGCTGGCCGCTGCGCAGCAGCGAATTCAGCACAATCATCCCGATGGCCACCGGCCACATGGTCAGGCAAAAGCACAGAATGATCAACCACATCGGAAACTGGAACGGCGCGTCGCCGCGGCGGTATTCGTCCTGCTGCGGGTTGCGGTGCGACGATTTGTTCCGGTCTTGGTCATCCCAGTAGGGGTTGGGCATGGGGGTCACTCCTTTGCGGGAAATACAACAGTTCAGGGAAGGTCTTGAAGCAGTGATTTGACGCTGTCGTCCAGGTAATAGGTGCTGCCGGCCTGGTAGGGGTTGTCCCTGTCATAAGGCACATGGGTGCACAGGTAGCTGACCCAGGCGTTGTAGCCCGCCACCGTCAGGTGAATGCCGTCCGGCTGGGCATAATCGGACTGCAGGGCCCCGGCGTCATCCGCCAGCGCGCTGGCGACATCCAGATACAGGCAGCCTTTCTCGTTGCAAAGTTCGCGGATGGCCGCGTTGATCGTTGCCAGATGGTCGGCGCTCAGGCCGGGGGCGCTTTCCAGCGCTTCGGGCCGCGCCGGCAAAACCGACTGGATATACAGCTGGGTGTTCGGCAAGATCGCTTTGAGCTCGTCAAGCATCTGGCCGTAATAGGCAAGGAAGCCTTCGTCGTTGGTGCCGCCGACCAGCGCGTTGGTGCCCACCATCACATACAGTTTGGCGGGCTGCATTTCGGCCAGGCGGTCAAACGGAACTTCCTCCTCGCCGTCGGCATTGGTGACAACGGTGCGGTTCACAAAGGTGTTGGGGGAAACGCCCTCATAGGCCAGGACCTGTGCGCCGCCGAGGTTGATATCATAATCCAGGTAACCGACGGTCAGCGAATCGCCAAGGAAAGCGGCGTCGGCAAACCATTCGGTTGTCACCCGGCCGCACTCAGGCACCAGCGCATCAGAGGCGGGCAGCGCGGTATAGGTGCGGGCGTCATCCTGGCGCTGCGGGCCCACAGTACCCCAGTCCACAGCCTGGGCCTCACCCGAGCTGCCGCCCGCATAGGGCAGCGGTGCAACCAGCCGGGTGGCCAGCGCGGCGCTTTCACCGGTGGCCTGTGCGGAGGGCGGCGTTGTCACGCTGCTGGGCAGCAGCAGCGTAATCACGGCGGAAACCACCAGGATACCGGCCGCTGTGCACAGCAGCACAAACCGCCGGCGCGCGCGGCGCCGGGCGCTGCGCTGCCGCGCGCGCCGCGGGTCAGGCGCATGGGGCGGCGGGGCGCTGCGCGGGGAGCGGCCTGCCAGTTCCTGGGGGGACAGCCAGCCTTCTTCGAGATGGTCGGGGGCTTCGACCGGCCGGGAACCCGTGCGCCGCGGCTCCGCATAGGGAGGGTGCGACGGATGGGGTGTATGTGGTGTTTGCCGGGAACGGCGGGGCGGGTCAACGGGCGGCGGGGTAACCCCGCGCCGCACGCCGCCTTCAGCGCCGGGGGCGCGCACCTTGCGCGCGCCGCGCTGGGGCGATTGGCGGTAGCCGCCGTAGCCTCCTTCCTTGTTGGGCATGGTGTCCCTCCTTTGCAACAGTATTTATCATGAAGCGATGCGGAATGGTATAATGGCGCATCCGAAGACGGCTGCCGGGCTGGCGAAGCCAGAACGGCGAGCCGTTGTGCAAAAGCAGTATAATAGCTGCGTTGCGACTAGTCGCGTTGCGGCTATTATACCACAAACCGCCCCCGGCTAAAAGGGGGCGGTCTTAAGAATTCGGCCAATATGCGTGTATCTGCGCGCGGTTTTGAAACGGCGGCCGAAAGTGTTCCGTCTATCCTTCAAAAACGGGCCGCAGGCGCATTTCGCACCTCAATTTCCTGCCGTGTGCCGAAACTTTCTTATTTCTTGTAATAGTTAATCAGGCAGCCGTCTGCCAGGATCTGGCGTTCGGCATCGGTCAAAGCGCCCAGGCGCAGCGTGATCGGCTTGGGCTGCCAGCCGTCCTCACCCGGGACCACGGCCCAGGCGGGGATCTCGTCCGCCTTGCCAAGCAGCGCGGCCCGCACACCGGGGATAAAGACGTACCCGCCCAGCGGAAGCGCATCGGGCTCGGTGGTCAGGAACGGCAGCATGCCCCAGTTGATGCAGTTGGAGCGGTAGCGCTTGGTTGCATATTCCAGCGCGAAATTTGCCGCGCCGCCCAGCACCCGCTGGCAGGAAGCCGCCTGCTCCCGCGCCGAACCGTCGCCCGGCTTGTTGGCAAAGATTGCCGAACCGATGTTCGCGGCGGCCGGGTCGGCCTGCACGCCGGCCGCGGCCAGCGCGGTGTAAACCTCGCGGGTTTCGGCGTCGGGTGTGCCGGCGCGGCGGGCTGCGTCCTGCGCCTGCACCGCCTTGGCCCGGCCGACATAACCGGGGTCCTTGCGGGAGAGGGTGAACTCAGCCAGGCGCAGCGGGTTCGACCGGTAGGACGAAGTCTCGCCCGAGGGGATCAGCTCATCGGTCGTTGTGACCGGGTCTGTGATGTGGCTGACAACCCGCAGCAGCAGGTCGTCGCTGAGCGCCGGCTGCTCAGGCCAGTCCTTGATGTTCGGGCCGAAGCGCAGCGGGTGATCGGGCTCGGGGCGGCCCCAGCCGTCATAGACCCGCTTTTCGTAGATGCCGGCGTCATAGTGGTAGGGCGGGGCGACGAAATCTTCGGTCACAACCTCGCTTGCAGCGGTCAGAACGCCGCTGTTGGCCGCCGTCGCCGCAATGCTGCGCGCGTCCATAAGCGCCACGCCGGAAATCTGGCCTTCGCCGGGCTTCGAACCTTCGCGGTTGGGGAAATTGCGGGTTGTGTGGCGGATGCTGAACTCACCGTTGGCAGGGGTATCGCCCGCGCCGAAGCAGGGTCCGCAGAAGCTCTCGCGGAAGATGCCGCCCGCCGCAACAATATCGGCCACCGCGCCGTTCTTGACAAGCTCCAGGTAGGTCGGCATGCTGTCAGGGTAGGCGCTGAACTTGAATTCGCCGTTGCCGCAGTTTTTGCCGCGCAGGATGCTTGCCACCGCGCACAGGCTTTCATAGGTGCCGCCGCTGCAGCCGGCCACAATGCCCTGGTCCACATGGATTTTGCCGTCGGGGCCGATCTTGCTCACAAGATCCATCTGCACCTTGCCTGAAAGCTGCTCGTTCGCGCGGTCCTGTGCTTCTTTCAGGATGGTATAGGGGTCCTCCTGCAAAGTGCGGATCGGGTATGCGTAACTCGGGTGCATCGGCAGCGCAATCATGCACTCCACGCTCGAAAGATCGAGCTCGATGCAGCCGTCATAGTAGGCGACATCGGCCGGGGCCAGCGGCTTGTAATCGCCGGCGCGGCCGTGGATCGCAAGATATTCCTCGGTAACGGCGTCGGTCTGCCAGATGCTCGACCAGCAGGTTGTCTCGGTCGTCATGCAGTCGATCATGTTGCGGCAGTCGGCCGAAAGATTCGCGACGCCAGGGCCGATGAACTCCATGACCTTGTTCTTGACATAACCGTTCGCGTAGGTCGCCGCAACGAGCGAGAGCGCTACGTCGTGCGGGCCGACGCCGGGTTTCAGCTTGCCGGTCAGATAGACCGCAACAACGCCGGGGCGGGCCATATCATAGGTGCGGCCGACCAGCTGCTTGGCCAGTTCGCCGCCGCCTTCGCCAACCGCCAGCGTGCCCAGCGCGCCGTAACGGGTATGGCTGTCCGAACCCAGGATCATCCTGCCGCAGCCGGCCATCCGCTCACGGTTGTAGCTGTGGATAACGGCCAGGCAGGGCGGCACATAGATGCCGCCGTACTTGTGCGCAGCCGAAAGTGCGAACTGGTGGTCATCCTCGTTGATGGTGCCGCCCACCGCGCACAGGCTGTTGTGGCAGTTGGTCAGCACATAGGGCAGGGGAAACTTCTCCATACCCGAAGCGCGGGCTGTCTGGATGATGCCGACATAGGTGATGTCATGGCTGGTCATCGAATCAAACTTGAGCTGCAGGTTGTCCATATCGGGCGAAGTGTTGTGGGCCTGCAGAATGCCGTAGGCGATGGTGCCGGTACGGGCGCTTTCCGCCGTGACGCCGGCAGGTGCGGTTTCACACAGCTGGCCGCCAACCAGATAGACGCCGGAAGAATGCAGTTTCATACAATAAAGGGCCTCCCTTCCATTTCTGCCCCATGCAACGGCGCGGCCATGCCGGCAAGCAGGCCGCAGAACAACGGCGGCGCCCGCCGCCCAATGCCCCGCGAATCCGGGCGGGGCGCATGGGGGATAGCTTCTATTTTTGAGTATACCGGTTTCCCGCAGGCTTGTCAACGTAAACAAATAATGCGCAGCTGCATTTTGCTGGTCGGAAACTTTATTAAGTAAAGCCGATCCGAAGCATAAATTGCTTAAGTTAAGGGAAGGGGTTGACGAATCCGGCTTGATCCGATAAAATTATACCAAACGCCGTGCGGGCCGCCCGCCGCCGTATAGACTGTACAGGGAGGGGAACATAATGTATTATCCTGATGTGCCTGCCTTGGAGCCGGAGGAAATCCAGCTGCTCTGCCGTGAATACCTGGCGCACAATGCGCACCTTGACCCCAAAGAAGCCGACCGTTTGGGGGTCAAGCGGGGGCTGCGCAACCCGGACGGCACCGGTGTGCTGGCCGGCATCACCAACGTATCCAGTGTTATCGGGTATGAAAAACAGCCCGACGGCACCGTTGCGCCGATCCCCGGGCGGCTTGTCTACCGCGGCATCGATATCGACACCCTTGTTGCGCAGGCCGACGCCCACGACCGCTTCCTGTTTGAGGAGGTGGTCTGGCTGCTGCTCTTCGGCAGTTTGCCGACCAAGGATCAGTATGCCCGGTTCTGCAAGCTGCTTGAAAACCACCGCGAGCTGCCCCGCGGCTTTGCCGATGATATGATCCTCAACTCCCCCTCGCCGAACATCATGAACAAGATGGCCCGCAGCGTGCTGGCCATGTACAGCTATGATGAGCATGCCGAAGACAGTTCCCTGCCCAATATCCTGCGCCAGAGCATCAACCTGATCGCCGAATTGCCGACCATGATGGTCAATGCTTACCAGATCAAGCGCCGGGTCTATGACCGGGACAGCATGTATTTCCACCTGCCCACCCCGGGCCAGAGCACGGCCGAGCACATCCTTTCGACTTACCGTGCCAACCAGAAATACACCCATGAGGAAGCCCGCCTGCTCGACCTCTGCCTGCTTGTCCACGCCGACCACGGCGGCGGCAACTGTTCTACCTTTACCTGCCGCGTGCTCTCAAGCTCGGGCACCGATACTTATGCCGCGATCTCGGCGGCGATCGGCGCGCTCAAAGGCCCCAAGCACGGCGGCGCGAACCTCAAGGTCATGCGCCAGCTTGACTATATTCTGGAAAATGTCGAAAACCCGCAGGATGAAGGCGAACTGCGCGCCCTGATGGCCCGGATTGTCCGCAGGGAGGCCGGCGACGGAAGCGGGCTGATCTACGGCATGGGCCACGCTGTGTATACCCTGAGCGACCCGCGCGCCCAGATCCTCAAAACCCACGCCAAGCGGCTGGCTTATGAGAAGGGGTACGATGAAGAGTACGAAACCCTCTGCGCGATCGAGCGGCTTGCCCCCGGCGTGCTGGCCGAAGCCCACCCCGGCCGCAAGAAGGTCTGCGCGAACGTCGATCTGTTCAGCGGGCTGATTTACCGGATGCTCGGCATCAGCGAAGACCTTTACACCCCGCTTTTCGCCATTGCCCGTGTGCCCGGCTGGTGCGCCCACCGGGTTGAGGAGGTCGAGTTCGCCAACCGCATCATCCGCCCCGCCTACCAGTATGTGGGCAAACCGCAAACCTATATGCCGCTGGAGGAGCGGGGATGAGGAGTTTCTTTCAAGAGTTCAGAGTTTAGAGCTGAGAGTTTAGATAAGGTACGCGCCTGCGGCGCGGGTTTGGAAAGGATGCCGGAAGGTTCCGGCAATCCCCCAAGCCCGCGCTGCAGGCGCATTTGGTTGGATCGTATGATTTTGTTGCGGTTGTTCGGCGAATCCGTAGGGGCGAGCATTGCTCGCCCGGGGAGGTTTGCGGCGGGGCAAGGTTCCCGGCGGGATGAGGGCATCCCGCCTTATGCATGAATTTCTGGTTTGTTGCTAACGCGGCAGGGTGTGATGTGGTGTTTCCGTTATGCGTAGGGGCCGGATTCATCCGGCCCGTGGGCGTTTGCGTCACCGCAAGCCCTGGCCGAATGCACCCATCCACCCCTGCATCGAACCCCTTCTTTACACAACAAACAAAAATCCGCAAAAACTCTGTAACATCCCTGCGTTTTCTGCGACCTATATAGCGAAACAAGACGAGAGGAGGGGCGGCCATGCTGGGGGTGGAGGAGCTTTACCACCGATACCGCGACGATGTCTACCGCTACCTCTGCAGCCTGACCCGCGACCCGGGCTGGGCCGAGGATCTGCTCAGCGAGACCTTCCTCTGCGCGATCCAGAAGGCCGATACCTTCCGCGGCGAAGGCGGCGAAAAGACCTGGCTGTTCGGCATTGCGCGCAACCTCTGGCTGCAGGGGCTGCGCAGGCGCCGGCCCACCGTCAGCTATGACGATCTGCTCGGGTTGTATGTCGAGGACACGGTCGGCGCGGCGCTGGACACCCGCCAGCTGGCCGATCGGCTGCGCGCTTTGCTTGCCGCGCTGCCCGCGCGGGACCGCGAGATTGTGCAGCTGCGGGCCGAGGGGCTTTCGTATGCCGAGATCGCGGCCCGGTGCGGTATCCGCGCCGGGTCGGCCCGGGTCATGGAATACCGCGCCCGCCAATGGCTGCGGCAGGCGCTGCGAGAGGAGGAATACCTGTGAACGAACCCGAAACCACCCGCCCGGCCGCCGCGGAACCCGCCGCGCCCGAAGCCCTGCCCGACCTGCCTTGCGAGGTCTGCCGCGACCTGATCCCGCTCGTGCAGGACGGCGCGGCCAGCCCGCGCAGCGTCCAGCTGGTGGGCCGGCACATTGAGCACTGCGAAAGCTGCCGCGCCTTCTGGCAGGCCGACGCGCCGCCCCCCGCACCGGACGACGGCAGGGTTCTGGCCCGCATCCACCGGCGGCTGCGGCTTGTGCAGATCGCCGCGCTGGCCGCCGGCACGCTGGTGGGGCTGTGGCTGACGAGTTTTGGCTATACGCTGCTGTGGAACGTCCTGATTATGCCGGCCATTGGGGCGCTCGGCGTGCTCATGCTGCGCCGGCGCTGGTATCTGGTGCCGGTTGGGGTGTGGATTGCGGCATTTTTCTGGTACACGGCAAACGGAGGCCCAATTACAGTTGGCTGGTTTGCCACGGCACTTTTGGCGACGGTGTATGCCGGCTTCAGCCTGCTGGGGGCAGTGGTTGCCAAACTCTTCCTGTATGCATTCGGAAAGGAGAACCGCGATGATCCGTAATCTATCGAACCGCCGCGCTGCCCGCAAACCCCGCACCAGGCGCAAGCGCATCCTGGCCGCGGTGGGCGGCTGCCTGATCCTCTTCGCAATGGCCGCGCTGGTTTTGGGCTATTATGGCAATCCCGTCGGCCGGGCGCTTGTGGCCAATCGGGCGCTGCGCTATGCCGAAGAAAACCACCCCGGCCACGAATATACGGTCGAGTGGGTCGAAAGCCAGCCCGGTTTTATGAACGTAGTTTCTCTGCAGGCCGACGACAGCATCGACACCCACTTTGTTGTGACCTACCAGTACGGTAGACTCTGGCAGGACACCTATGATATGTCGGTTTCAAACGGCGGTAACACCTGGAATCGAATTTCGGATCGGCTGTGGGCCGATACCAAAGCTGCGCTGGCCGAAGCCGGTCTGACAGAAGCGCAGGTCAGCCTTTGGCATGACTACATCATGCTGGACGGTGTCGAACAGGCGGTGCCGGCCGAGGGCCACCCGGCGTTGACCGTCGATATGCCCTATGACCCCGCCAACCTGCCGCCGGTCGCGCTGCTGCTCGATGTCAACTGCGACGCGATCACCAACGAAACGCCCGCCGAAGCCGAAGCGTATCTGCATCAGGCCCGCGAAGCCGCGCAGGCTGCCGGCCTGGATTTCGCGGCCTACGCCGTCACGATGCGGGGCGCGGAGGGGGAGCATTACACCACCGAGCTTGCTTTTTGAGCTTTTGGAATTCAAAGTTTAGATAGGGAAGGCGCCTGCGGCGCGGGTTTGGAAAGGATGCCGGAAGGTTCCGGCAATCCCCCAAGCCCGCGCTGCAGGCGCATTTGGTTGGATCGTATGATTTTGTTGCGGTTGTTCGGCGAATCCGTAGGGGCGAGCATTGCTCGCCCGGGGAGGTTTGCGGCGGGGCAAGGTTCCCGGGCGGGAAGAATCTCGCCCCTACGCATGATTTTTAAACCCGTTTCCAACCCGAAAGGTTCTTGACCGTGTTGCCCTTATCCGTAGGGGGCGGCGTCCCCTACGCCCCGGGGAAGTTTGCGGCGGGGCATGGGTTCCCGGGCGGATGCAAGCATCCGCCCCTTGCCGCACTTACTCCTTCTTTCCCTTCCGCTTGCCCGCGGGTTTGGCGGCGGCTTTTTCGGCGGCTGCCGCCTGCAATTCGCGGGCGCGGGAGAGGGCGGGGGCCAGGTACTGGCCGGTGAAGGAGGCCGGGTTTTCGGCCACCTCCTCCGGCGTGCCGGTCGCGACGATCAGGCCGCCGCCGGAACCGCCCTCGGGGCCGAGGTCGATGATATAATCGGCCCGTTTGATGACATCGAGGTTGTGCTCGATGACGATGACGGTGTTGCCGGCATCGACGAGCTTGTCCAGCACCTTGACCAGCCGGTGCACGTCGGCGACGTGCAGGCCGGTCGTCGGCTCGTCGAGAATATAGACGGTCTGTCCGGTGTCCCGCCGGGCCAGCTCGTTCGCGAGCTTGACCCGCTGCGCCTCGCCGCCCGAAAGGGTTGTCGCGGCCTGGCCAAGTTGGATATACCCGAGCCCGACCTCCTGCAAAGTCTGCAGTTTGCGGGCGATTTTGGGCTGGTTGGCAAAGAACACGCAGGCTTCCTCGACCGTCATGTTCAATACGTCTGAGATATTCTTGTCGCGGTAGTGGACTTCCAGCGTTTCGCGGTTGTACCGCTTGCCCTTGCAGACGTCGCAGGGAACGTAGATATCGGGCAGAAAGTGCATCTCGATCTGCAAAATGCCGCCGCCTTCGCAGGCTTCGCAGCGGCCGCCCTTGACATTGAAGCTGAACCGCCCCGGCCCGTAGCCGCGGGCCTTGGCGTCCTGGGTGTTCGAAAACAGGGCGCGGATATCGCTGAACACGCCGGTGTAGGTGGCCGGGTTCGAGCGCGGGGTGCGGCCGATCGGGCTCTGGTCGATGCCGATGACCTTATCCACCCACTCCATACCTTCAACCTCGTCGCAGGCGCCGGGGCGGCTGCGCGCGCCGTTCATCGCGGCGGCAAGGGTCTTATACAGAATTTCATTGACCAGCGTCGATTTGCCTGAACCCGACACGCCGGTCACGCAGATGAATTTGCCGAGCGGGAAATCCACCGTGATGTTCTGCAGGTTGTTTTCCCGTGCGCCGGCCACCCGCAAAAACTTGCCGTTGCCGGGGCGGCGGGTTTCGGGCACTTCGACAAACTGCCGGCCCGAAAGATAGGCGCCGGTGATGCTGCGCTTTGCCTTGCAGATATCGGCCACGCTGCCGGCCGCGACGATCTCGCCGCCGTGCACGCCGGCGCCGGGGCCCACATCCACAATATAGTCGGCCTGGCGCATCGTGTCCTCGTCATGTTCGACGACGATCAACGTGTTGCCAAGGTCGCGCAGCCGCTTCATCGTCGCGATGAGCTTGTCGTTGTCGCGCTGGTGCAGGCCGATGCTCGGCTCATCCAGCACATAGAGCACGCCGGTCAGCGCGCTGCCGATCTGGGTGGCCAGCCGGATGCGCTGGCTTTCGCCGCCCGAGAGTGATGCCGCCCCGCGCGAAAGGGTCAGATAGCCGAGGCCGACGCTCTGCAAAAAGCCGAGACGTTCCTTGACCTCCTTGAAGATCGGCGCGCCGATCTGCTCATCCCGTGCGCTGACCTTGGCGGTTTCAATGAAGGCGAGCTCTTCCTGAATGCTCTTGTCACAGAAATCGGCGATGTTGATGCCGCCGACCGTCACGGCCAGGCTGGTCGGTTTGAGCCGCTTGCCGTGGCAGGCCGGGCATTCTTCGCTCGACATCACAAGGGCGATTTCCTCCTTGACCCACTCGCTGCCGGTCTCACGGAAGCGGCGCTCAAGGTTGGGTACAATGCCCTCAAAGCTGTTCAGGTAGGTGCCGGAGCCGAACATGTTTTCGCGCTCCATCTCGATCTTTTCGTCGCCGGTGCCGTACAGGATTGCGTGCAGCGCCTCCTTGCTCAGCTCCTTGATCGGGGTGTCGAGTGTAAAACCGAACCGCTTGCCAAGCGCCTTATAATACATCTCGCTGATCGAGCCTTCGGCATAATACCAGCCGCTGGCCTTGATTGCGCCTTCGCGGATAGACTTGCGCCGATCCGGCAGGATGCGGGCCGGGTCCACCTTCATGAAAGTGCCAAGGCCGGTGCAGGTTTCACAGGCGCCAAACGGGTTGTTAAAGCTGAACATCCGGGGGTTCAGCTCTTCAATCGAGATGCCGTGCTCCGGGCAGGCATAGTTCTGGCTGAAGGTCATCGCTTCACCGCCGATCACATCAACGGTGACCAGCCCGCCGGTCAGCGCAAGCGCGGTCTCGATCGAATCAGCCAGCCGGCTGCGGACGGTATCGCCCATCGAAAGCCGGTCCACGACAATTTCAACGGTGTGCTTGATGTTTTTTTCCAGCTGGATCTCTTCGTCCAGGTCATACATGTTGCCGTCAATCCGCACCCGGGCGTAGCCGCCGCGGCGGGCCGCGTCCAGCTCCTTGGCCTGGGTGCCTTTGCGTCCGCGCACAACCGGCGCCAAAATCTGGAACCGGGTGCGCGGCGGCAGCTTCATAACCTCGTCAACCATCTCGTCAACGCTCTGCTGGGTGATCTGCCGCCCGCAAACGGGACAATGCGGAATGCCGATCCGCGCATACATCAGGCGCAGATAGTCATAAATCTCGGTCACGGTGCCGACGGTTGAGCGCGGGTTGTGGCTGGTTGTTTTCTGGTCGATCGAAATGGCCGGCGAAAGCCCGGTGATTTCATCAACGTCCGGCTTTTCCATCTGGCCCAGAAACTGCCGGGCATAGCTCGAAAGGCTTTCCATATACCGGCGCTGGCCGTCGGCGTAGATCGTATCAAACGCCAGGCTCGATTTGCCCGACCCCGAAAGCCCGGTCATGACGATGAGCTTGTTGCGCGGCAGGGTCAGGTCAACGTTTTTCAGGTTGTGTTCCCGCGCGCCTTTGATCACAATGCGCTGGTTGTCATCAATGGCTATTTTTTTGCGCGGGCGGGGGGCGGTTGTGGCGCTCACTGCGGTATCCTCCTGCATTGGTTGTATCAGCTTCTTTCGGGTCAGCGCTTTTTGGCATATTTGCGGCCGGGGCGGCGCTTGTCGGCGGCGCGGCGGGCGCTTTCATCGGCGGCGGTGGGGTCCTCGCCGCGCTGCAGCCGCTCAATCTCGTCGCGCAGGAAAGCCGCGTGCTCAAACTGCAGCAGCTTGGCAGCCTCCTTCATTTCGCGGGTCAGCCGGGTAATGGTCTGTTCGCGCTCGGCCTTGCTCATGCGGTGCTGGCGCAGCTTCTTGTTTTCCTCGCTCATGCTGATCTCGAGCCCGCCGCCAATGGCTTTGACGATCGTCTTCGGCGTGATGCCGTGGGCCTGGTTGTAGGCGTCCTGGATCGCGCGGCGGCGCTCGGTCTCGGTGATGGCGCGCTCCATGCTCGGGGTGATGGCGTCGGCGTACATCAGAACCACGCCGTTCGCGTTGCGGGCCGCGCGGCCGATCGTCTGGATCAAACTCGTCTCGCTGCGCAGGAAACCCTCTTTGTCGGCGTCCAAGATCGCGATCAGCGAAACTTCGGGCAGGTCAAGGCCCTCGCGCAGCAGGTTGATGCCGACGATCACGTCGATTGCGCCGGTGCGCAGGTCCTTGATGATCTCCATCCGCTCAAAGGTATCGACCTCGTGGTGCATATACTTGGTCTTGACGCCGTGCTCCTCGAGGTAGTCGGTCAGGTCTTCAGCCATCTTGACGGTCAGGGTGGTGACAAGCGCACGCTCGCCCCGCTCGATGCGGGTGCGGATCTCGCCGAGCAGATCCTCAATCTGGCCTTCGACCGGCCGCACGCTGATCTGCGGGTCAAGCAGGCCGGTCGGCCGGATGACCTGCTCGGCAATCCGGGTCGAATGGGCGCGCTCGTAGTCGCCGGGCGTCGCGCTGACAAAGATCGTCTGCCCGACCTTCGCCTCGAACTCCTCAAACTTGAGCGGGCGGTTGTCGAAGGCCGAGGGCAGCCGGAAGCCGTACTCGACCAGCGTCTTTTTGCGGCTGTAGTCGCCGCCGAACATCCCGCGCACCTGCGGCAGCATGACATGGCTTTCATCCACCAGCAAAAGGAAATCGTCGGGAAAATAGTCGAGCAGCGTCGTCGGGGTGGAGCCCGGCGCACGGCCGGACAGCACGGCCGAGTAGTTCTCGATGCCCTTGCAGGTGCCGACCTCCTGCAGCATCTCCATATCATAGCGCGTGCGCTGGGCGATCCGCTGCGCCTCGATCAGTTTGCCCTGCTCGGTGAAGAATTTGACCTGCTGTTCCATCTCGGTTTCAATCTTCGCCAGGCCGGCCTTCATCTTCTCCGGCCCGACGATGTAGTGCGAGGCCGGGAAGATCACGGCGTGCCGCACGACGTTGCGGCGCTCGCCGGTCAAGGGGTCAAACTCGCAGATGCGGTCGATCTCGTCGCCGAAGAACTCCACCCGGATCGCGGTTTCGTCGTTGTAGGCCAGGTGGATATCGACAATATCCCCCCGCACCCGGAATTTGTTGCGGATGAAGTTCATATCGTTGCGCTCATACTGCAGTTTGACGAGCTTGCGGCAGAGTTCGTCCCGCTCAAGCTGCATACCGGGGCGCAGGCTGATGACCATGCTGCGGTAATCGATCGGGTCGCCGAGAGAGTAGATGCAGGAAACACTGGCCACAATGATGACGTTGCGCCGCTCGGAAAGCGCGGCCGTCGCCGAGTGACGCAGCCGGTCGATCTCATCGTTGATTGCGCTGTCCTTCTCGATGTAGGTATCGGTCGAAGGGATATAGGCTTCGGGCTGGTAGTAGTCGTAGTAGGAGACGAAATACTCGACCGCATCGTCGGGGAAGAAGCCGCGCATCTCGGTGCAGATCTGGCTGGCCAGGGTTTTGTTGGGTTCCAGGATCAGTGTCGGGCGGTTGCAGCGGGCGATGATGTTCGCCATCGTGAAGGTTTTGCCCGAGCCGGTCACGCCGAGCAGCGTCTGGCCCTTGTCGCCGGCCAGCACGCCGGCCGCCAGCGCCTCGATCGCCTGCGGCTGGTCGCCGGTCGGGGCAAACGGCGCTTGCAGGTGGAAGATGCTTTCGTTTTCTTGAAAATCGCTCTGGTTGGCAGGCGTCTGGCTCATAATTCCCTCCACGGCGGCAATGCGCCCATTCTTGACAGTTTGGCAACAACTGTAATTCGTAAAAACAACTTTATGGTGTGGCTCCATGGCGACATTATAGTACAGAAACCGCCTGCTGTAAAGGGGGCAAAAGGCAGAAACCCGCCGTTTTATGCAAGGGGAGCCGTTTCCTCTTTTTGGCGGGCCTCTTCCTCAGCGCGGTATTCGGCCAGCAGCTTCAAAAAAGCCTGGCCATAACGGCGGGCCTTGGCGTCGCCAACGCCGGGCAGGCGCAGAAAATCGCCGGTTGTGCACGGCCGCTGCGCGGCCATGGCAGCCAGCGTTGCATTGGAAAAAATCACATAGGCCGGCACATGCTGTTTCTGGGCCAGCTCGGTGCGCAGTTCTTTCAGCCGGCCCATCAGCCCCTCATCCACCGCGGCCGAAACCGCCGCCGCGCGGGCCGCGGTTTTGCGGCGCTGCTCCCGCCGGCCGGCCTGGGCCTCCTTGGCGGTGGCGGCGCGCTCGGTCATCGTGACCTTTTCGCCGTGGAACAGCACGCCGGCAGCTTTGGGGCAAAGGTGCAAAACCGGATAATCGCCGCTTGTTGTGCGCAGGTATCCCTGGTCTTCCAGCGCGTCAAGGTACAGCCGCAGCCGGGCCGGCGGCGTGTCCTTCAATATGCCGAAGGTCGGCAGCGCATCCAGCCCGCGCTGCTTGACGTTCTGGCTGCCGCTGCCGCGCAGCATCTGCACAAGCGCCACAACGCCCAGGCCTCCGGGCCAGCGTTTTTCGATCCGCGCCAGACCGGAAAGAATCTTCTGTGCTTCGGTTGTGATGTCGGTTTCGACAAAATCGCCGCAGCAGTTGCTGCAGTTGCCGCACTTGCCCTCCTGCCGCTGGCCGAAATATTCGAGCAGGCAGGCCCGCAGGCAGCGGGTGGTCTTGCAGTAGGTTACCATTTTTTCCAGGCGTTCTTTATCCCGTGCTTCGGCTGCGGCGGCCTCCTCGGGGGAGAGGGCGGTGTTCTCCCGCCCGTTCTGGATCAGAAACCGCGCGGTCTGGATATCGCCGAGCGAGAAGAGCAGGATGCATTCGGCCCGTTCGCCGTCGCGCCCGGCGCGGCCGGCTTCCTGGTAATAGTTTTCAAGGTTTTTCGGCATATTATAGTGCAGCACAAAGCTCACGTTGGATTTGTCAATCCCCATGCCGAAGGCGTTGGTTGCCACCATGACCCGCTTGCGGTCAAAAACGAAGTCCTCCTGGTTGCGCTTGCGCTCGTCGGCATCCAGCCCCGCGTGGTACCGGGTGGCCGCGATGCCCACCCGCCGCAGCTCTTTGCAGAGCGATTCGACCGAACGGCGGGTCGCGCAGTAGACGATGCCGCTTTTGCCGGGGTGGTCGAGGATATAGTCCTCAATATACCGCTCCTTGTCCCGCGGGCGGGCGACCGCAAAATAGAGGTTCGGCCGGTCAAAACCGGTTGTCAGCGTGAAGGGGTCCCGCAGTTCAAGCAGGCGGGCAATGTCCTGCTTGACCTCGCCGGTGGCGGTGGCGGTAAACGCGCCGACAACAGGCCGGCGCGGCAGGCGGCGCAAAAATTCGGCAATGCCAAGGTAGCTTGGCCGGAAATCCTGCCCCCATTGGGACACGCAGTGCGCTTCATCCACCGCGACAAGCCGAACGTCAAGCCGGGCGGCCATGGCGGCAAACCCCTCGCTTTCGAGCCGCTCGGGCGCAACATACAGGATGCGCAGCGCCCCTGCGTTGGCCTGCTGGATCATCCCGCGGAAGGCAACCTCATCAAGGCCCGAGTGAATGCACCCGGCCGGGATGCCCGCCTGCTGCAGGGCGGCCACCTGGTCCTGCATCAGGGAGATCAGCGGCGAGATGACAAGCGTTACCCCGCCGAGCAGGACGGCCGGAACCTGGTAACAGATCGATTTGCCGGCGCCGGTCGGCATGACAGCCAACACGTCACGGCCACAGAGCAGCGTGTCGATGATCGCTTCCTGCCCGGGGCGGAACGTGCTGTGGCCAAAATAGGTCTGCAAGGCTGCGTACTTATCCATCCTCTATCCTTCCCATACTTTGTGAACAATTTACAAAATCTTTGAAGAAACCATGAAACCATTTTACATTCTGCGCCAAAGCTGGTATAATAAAGCTACGGAAACGCCCCCCGAAAGGCGGGCGCTTCCCCAAAGGCGCAATGCGCCAAGTAAGGAGGTTGTCCTATGAAAGTTACATGTACCGGTCGCCGTGTTACCCTCAAGCCCAGCTTTGTTGAGCTGGCCGAGAAGAAACTGGCCAAACTGGACAAATTCTTTGCGGAGGAAGCCCAGGCCCAGGTGACCGTCACGGTCGAAAAAAGCGGCCAGACGGTGGAGCTGACACTGCGCAGCGGCACCCTGACCACCCGGGCAGAAAAGACTGCCGATCGCATGGAGGACGCCCTCAACGATGCCGTTGACCTGCTGGTGCGCCGGGTGATCAAACACCGCAAGCGCCTGGGCGCCAAACTGACGGCTGCCGCAGCCGAAGTCACCCCGCAGGAAACCGAAGAGCCGATGAACGTTGTGCGTGAAAAGCACTTTGCAGTCAAGCCCTGCACGGTGGAGGAAGCCATCCTTCAGATGGATCTGCTGGGCCACAGCTTCTTCCTGTTCCGCAGCGTGGAATCCGGCGGGATCGAGGTTGTCTACCGCCGTGCGGATGGCGGCTACGGCCTGCTGGTACCCGAAGAATAAACCCAAAACGAACTTTGATAACCTGTAGAACCGGTATAAATTGTACACAGCAGCGCCGCCCCGCAGGGCGGCGCTTTTTGTGCGGCTACCTGGGTTCCCTGTCCTCGTTGCGGGGGCAGTACTGCGGCATCAGGCTGACTGCATCGGTGCTGGTGATAATGATGTGGTCAAGAAGCCGAATCCCCAGAGAATAAAGCATCCGGTTGGCCACCGAAGTGGCCTCAATATCCTTGGGCGAAGGAACGGCCAGACCGGAAGGATGGTTGTGAGCCAGATATCCGCAGGTACATCCGCTGGCAACTGCCTCCCGCGCAAGCTGGCGGGGGTTCAGCACCACATGGTTGGGCGCCCCTTTCGAAAGCAGAATGTCCCGCAGCGGTATCAGTTTGTCGTTGAGCGCAATCAGGTAGCAGCACTCGTTGCGCGCGCCGTAAAACAGCGGGCGCGCATAGGCGATGCGGTCCTCCGCGGTGCGCAGCGGGCGGGTTTCGCTGCGGCGCAGCTGCAGCTGGTAGACCTGTTCAAACCCGTGCAAAGAGGCGATCAGCCGCGCGCTGGCCGGGCCGATGCCTTCCACCTTGCAGAGCTCTTCCTCGCTGGCGTCCAGCACATTGCAGTAACTGCCGAAATGGTTGATCAGCCGGTGGGCCAGGGCATTGGTATCCCGGCGGGGAATGGCAAAATAAAGCAGATACTCCAGCACCTCGTGCGGGGCCAGGCTGGCCAGCCCTTCGCGCTGAACGCGCTGCTGCATCCGGGCACGGTGGTCGGCGTGCAGGGGCTTTTCCTTCTTTTCCGCCGCCATCCGATCCACATCCTTTACTATGTTTTCACTTTATTATATACTAAACTTGGTAATGGAATCAAGGACATCCCGCGCCGCCGCGATGTAGAAAGAGGAAAAAAGATGAAACAGTTTACTGCCGGCCCCAATGAACAGGGGGTGCGTCTGTCCCGCTTTGTCGAAGGAGTCACCGCCGGCATGCCTCACAGCCTGCTGTACAAAAGTTTCCGAAACAAGCGCATCAAGGTCAACGGCAAGCGCGCCGCGCCCGATGCCCGCCTGGCCGAGGGCGATCTGATCGAGCTGTACCTGAACGACGAATGGTTCCCCCAGGCCCCGGCACGGCCGCAAAAGCCGAAGCCCCCGCGCCAGCCGCCGGTTACCGTCATCTATGAAGATGCGGGCATCGCGGTGCTTTACAAACCGGCGCACCTGTTGTGCCACAGCGACCGAACCGGGGATGCGAACCTTGTTGATGCGTTCACCGCCCAGCTGACAGCCGAAGGCCGCTACGACCCGCGGGCTGAAAACCGGTTTGCGCCGGCGCTCTGCAACCGGCTTGACCGCGGGACCGAAGGGCTTGTCATTGCGGCCAAGAGTTATGCCGCGCTGCGGGATATGAATGCGATCATCCGGGAAGACCGCCTGAAGAAGGAATACCTGACCATCACGGTCGGTGCGCCGCCGGCCGGGCGGCATATCGCATGGCTTCGCCATTCTGAAAAGGGCAACAAAGTGCAGGTGCGCGCGCGGGAGGCAGAAGGATATAAACAGATTATCACCGAAGTGCGGGTCATCCGCCAGGCCGGACCCTATGCGCTCTGCCGCATCGGGCTTATCACCGGCCGCACCCACCAGATCCGCGCCCACCTCGCGTTTTTGGGCCATCCGGTGCTGGGGGACAGCAAATACGGCAACCGCAAGATGAACGAGCGCAGCGGGCTGAAAACCCAGGCGCTGTGCGCCCAGCGGTTGACCTTTGGCCAGATCCCGGAAGGAAACAGCCTGCGCCACCTGGCCGGCCATGTCATCAAGCTGCAAAATCCTGACATTGTCCGCGTGTTTGAGCGGGTGAGCGGCGCGGCGCCGGGCAAAACTGCCGCCGGCGAGCCATAAACAAAGCCCGGGTTTTGCGTTTGCGGCTTTTGTGTGTTACAATAGACCCGGTATACAAGTTCAGATAAGGGAGGAACCCCTATGAGTGCGATCCTCGCGGTATGTGGGGAAAATTTCTGCGCGATGGTCAGCGACGGCCGCATGGTCGAGGAGCCGATCCGGAACGACAAACCCAACATCATCACAAACGACCTGCCCAAGCTGCGCAAGGTCAACCCGCGGGTCATCGTCGGCTTTGCGGGGGATGTGCTCGCGGCCGTGCAGATCGTCAACGCGCTGGATGAATACGATACGCGGTATCTGACGCTGGAAAAGGCGGTCAAAATCCTGCGGGAGAAGGCGCAAACCGTCCAGACCCAGCCGGTCGGCGTGCGGCTGCTTGTCGGCGGGCGCGGGCGCAAAGGCGGCTTCCTGCTCACAAGCCTTGGCAGTGAGGACGGCTACGAACCCCAAACCCAGCAGGCCCGCCCGGGCGCCTATCTGATCGAGGGCGCCTGCTCCCACACCGATGTCGGCCCGTTTTTGGAGCAGTATGTCAAACCCGAAGCCGCTGCCTGGAAAAGCCTTGACGATGTGGCCAAAACCCTTGACGGATGTATCGCCGAGATTGCCGGGCGGGACAAAACCGTCAACACCAGTTATTATCGGGAACTTGTGATGTAATCAATGAGGAGGGAAACCCCATGCAGATGCCAACCCCTGCCTGCGACCAGAACGCTGCGTTTGCGGCGCTCGGCGTCGGCGTGCCGGACGATGTTGCCCGGCTGGCTGCGGCCGGCTACCTGGACGAAGCCGCCCGCCGGATTGAAACGCTGCTCACCCGGAACTGCCTGCCCGCGGCCGGCCGCCAGGCCCTGCGCGCGCTGCGTGAACAGATGCGCCGCCAGAAAGATCACTTTACCCTGACCAGGGCCGAGGCCCTCTCCGTGCTGCGGGCCGAAATATCCGACCTTACTGATGAGGAGTTCGACTCGCTTGTCTCCGACGGGCGGATCGACTGGCGTTTCCAAAACGGCGAACCGCGCTACCATGCCCGCTTTGCCGAATCGCTGCGTCTTTACCCGGATCTCAACGCCCGCGGCCTTGTGCCGGAGCCTTCGTCGGATTTCCGCGCCCGCGCCGTCGCTGCTTTGCAGGCGCGCGGCAGCTTGAGCGCGACGATCACGATAGAAGCGCAGATCGCCCCGGCGGCCGGCCTTGCGCCTGACCCCGACGCGCCGTTTGAAGCCTGGCTGCCGATCCCGGCCGCCTGCGCCGAACAGAGCGAGATCGAGATCCTCTCAATGACGCCGGGAGGGAAGCTCGCCCCGACCGACGCGCCGCAGCGCACCGTGCACTGGGCCGGCCGCGCCGGCGATGCGCCGTATACCGTGACCTACCGCTACAAAATCCGCGCGACCTGCCGCGATATGGACAATTTGCTTCCCGACCCCGCCGCCCCGGCCCCGGTGCCGGACGACCTGGCCGAGCAGGCCCCTCACATCGCCTTCACGCCCTGGCTGCGCAGCCTCTGCGAACAGATCACGGCCGGCTGCGAGACGCCGCTTGAAAAGGCGCGCGCGATCTACGACTATGTGACGAAAAACACCCGCTACCGCTACCAGCCGGCCTATGTCTGCCTTGGCCCCATTGCCGACGGTTGCGCCAAATCCGGCTGGGGGGACTGCGGCGTGATGGCGCTGCTCTTCATCACGCTCTGCCGCATCGCCGGCATCCCGGCGCGGTGGCAAAGCGGCCTCTATGTCACCGATGAGGAAGCCGGCTGCCATGACTGGGCGCAGTTCTACCTCGAAGGCTATGGCTGGTTCTGGGCCGACTGCTCGTTTGGCGCATCGGCCCACCGCCGCGGCGACGAGGCGACCCGCCGGCATTACTTCGGCAACCTTGACCCGCTGCGGATGGTTGCAAACCGCGCCTTCTTCGCCCAGCTGACCCCGCCGGACAACTTCTGGCGCAACGACCCCTACGACAACCAGGTCGGCGAGGCCGTGCTGGCCGGCCGCCCGCTGCACGGCGATGACCTCGAAGCATCCCGCCGCGTCCTCGCCTTCACCCTCGACGCCCCGCTGCCGAAAGTGGAATAACCCTATGGTACCGCTGCATATTTGCAGATTTATATTGAGTGAAATAAAAGGAGATTGTTCCGATGAAAATCGCACTGATTAACGAAAACAGCCAGGCTGCCAAAAACGCGTTGATCGAAGAAACTTTGCGCAAGGTTGTCGAGCCGATGGGCCACGAGGTCGTCAACTACGGCATGTACACCGCCGACGATGTCACCCAGCTGACCTATGTCCAGAACGGCATCCTCGCCGCCGTGCTGCTCAACGCCGGCGCGGCTGATTATGTCATCACCGGCTGTGGTACAGGCGAAGGCGCGATGCTCGCGCTCAACAGCTTCCCCGGCGTGCTCTGCGGCCATGTCGAGGACCCCGTCGATGCCTACACCTTTGCCCATGTCAACGATGGCAATGCCGTCGCGATCCCGTTCGCCAAGGGCTTCGGCTGGGGCGGCGAGCTCAACCTCGAATACATCTTCGAAAAGCTGTTCGGCTTCGGCCACGGCCAGGGCTACCCGAAGGAGCGCGTCGTGCCCGAGCAGCGCAACAAGAAGATCCTCGACGGCGTCAAGGCGCTGGCCTACCGCGATCTCTGCGACATCCTGCGCGACCTCGACCGCGACCTCGTCAAAGGCGCTTTCGCCGGCGAGCACTTCGCCGAGTATTTCTTCCCCGCCTGCAAAGACGAAAAAATCGCCGCCTGCGTCAAAGAACTCATGGCGGACTGATCTGTCTGCGCTGCTGTTGGGATAAGTATAATTAAGAATGATACAGGGAGGGCCTGCCCAGGCCCTCCCTGTGTTATGCGAATGTTGCGGATCACCGCAGGTCGATGTGCCGCCAGCGCCGGGCGGCGGCCGGCAGGCAGAGCACGCCGAGCAGCACGGGCGCTGCCAGCAGCGGCCAGGGCGACCAGATACACAGCCCGAACCAGTGGTAGAGATTGGTGCGGAAGAAATCCTCTGCGCCGCCCACGAAAGGCAGAAGGTTCAGGTATTGCCGCACAGCCCAGGGCAGGTAGCCGGCCAGCGCCTGCGGCAGCCAAGTGGTGAGCAGCGCCGCCGCCAGCGCCGGCACCGTGCCGCCCAACAGCGCCGAAAACAGCAGCGTGATCCCGGCAAACCCAAGGCTTGAGCAAAGCACATAGGCAAATTCATACACAACCCCTTGCCACATCGCCCAGGGCGCGGTGGCCAGAGATTTAATAAGCTGGATCGGCAGGTCCCAGCCTTCTATGCCGAGATAGCCGAACTGGAACAGCAGCAGAACCCCCGCATACAGCCCGTACAGCTCCGCTGTGTAAGCCAGCGCGCTGCCAACCTTGGCGCGGGCCAGCGCGCCGGCGCCGCGGCGGGTGGTCAGCTGCACCGGGCGCATCCCGCGGCGCTTTTCCCTCGCGAACACCGGTGAGAGCACAAGCCCCAGCACCGGCGGCAAAAACAGCTGCCCGAATCCGCCGATGCCGTTGCCCAGCAGGTTGGCCCAGCCCTCCGACCAACCGTACCGCAGCGGCCGTTCGACTTGGGCATCCTGCCGGTAAAAAAGCGCTTGGTCGGCCGGGTCGGCAAACTGATTTTCCAAAAAGGTGCGGAGCGCCGCATCCCGCCGGTCATACAGCCCGGTTAAAGAGGCCGGATTGGCATACCAGCACAGCATGCTCGGGTAGGGCTGGGTTTCGTCGGTTAGTTCCGGCCAATAGCTGCCCAGCAGGTCGTTGAGTACATACAAATTCACCCGCTCGGAATCCATCTCCGGGTCGGCCGCCCGGGCGGTTTGCAGCGCAGAGACCATCTGCTGCAGCGTTTCGTCGGTCAAAACCTCCCACTGCCGGGCGTAGGCCTGGCGTTCGCGGATGTTTGCGGGGCCGTCGAGATACCGGCTGCCGTCCGCTTTCATCGTGCCGTAGTTGGCCGATTGGTAGCTCCACAGCTGCAGCGCGGTCAGCAGCGCCAGGAACAGCCCGGTCGCCAGGCGGGTCAGCCCGGCCCGCCAGAGTTTTTGGTGTTCGGCCCAAAACAGGCTCATAGCGCAGCACCTCCTTCCGGTTCGGGAAAATATTGCAGATAGAAATCCTCCAGCGTCGGCGCGGCCGGCCGGGCGGCTTCGTCGGGCCGGGTGTCGGCCAGCAGCCGCAGCGTCACGCCGCCTGGCGTGTGGCGCAGCGCGGCGACGGTGGCGCGGGCCTGCCAGCGCGGGACATCCGCCGCCGGCACGGTCAGCTCCCACACACGGCCCTCGGTGCTGTGCAGCAGGTCTGGCACCGACCCTTCGGCCAGAAATCGGCCATCCTTCATCAAAAAGACGGTGTCGGCAGCCGCTTCCAGATCCCCCACAATATGGGTGGAAAGCAGCACGATCCGCCCGGAGGCGTATTCGGCCAGCAGGTTGCGGAAGTGTACCCGCTCCTTGGGGTCAAGGCCGGCCGTCGGCTCGTCCAGTACCAGAATGTCCGGCTCACCCAGCAGCGCCTGCGCGATGCCCAGCCGCCGGCGCATCCCGCCGGAAAAGCCGCCCAGCCGGGCGCGGCCGGCTTCCTGCAGACCGACAAGCCGCAGCAGTTTGTCAATCTGGGGCAGCGCTTCGTCCCGGCGCAAACCTTTGAGAGCCGCCATATAGAGCAAAAATGCCCGGGCGGTGTAGTTTGGGTAGCCGCCAAACTCTTGTGGCAGATAGCCGAGCCGCGCACGGTAGTCCGTGCCAAGGGATTCGATCGGCGCGCCGTCCAGCCGTATCTGCCCGGCGGTGGGGCGTAAAACGCCGCAGAGCATCCGCAGCAGGGTGGTTTTGCCGGCCCCGTTTGCCCCCAGCAGCCCATAGACGCCGGGGCGCAGCACGGCGCTGACGCCGGCCACCGCCCTGTGAGGGCCAAAATCTTTGCGAAGGTTTTCAAGCGTAAGTTCCATACGGTGCTCCTTTCCCGCAGGCCCGCACAAGCCGGGCAAGTTCACGGGCAAAAAAACAGAAGAAGAGGACAAACCCGGCCGCCCAACCCCCGACGGCCGAGGCCGTGTACAGCCCCGGCGCATACCGCCGCAGTGCCAGCAGCCCGGCCGCCGTTGCCAAACACACCGCCGCGCACCGCTGCGCCCCGCCGCCCCGCCGCCCCGGCCCGCGCCGCAGGACAGCCAGCGTGACAAGGCTGCAAAACAAAAACGGCACCAGCAGATAGAGCAAAAGCGCCCACGCCCCGGCCCCGCCCTGCCGTACCCCCAACCCGAGCGCGGCGGTCAGCGCCAGCAGGTCGGCCCCGCCGGCCAGCGCCAGCCTGGCGAGGGTCAACTCGGCCCCGGCGGCACAGGTGGAGGCTTCCAGCTCGGCCATGCCGTGGCGCTCGGCGGCAAACAGCGCCGGCAGGCAGGCGAGGGCCAATAGCGGGCCCAGCAGGCACAGGAAGCTTGGCAGCTCGGATTCACGGGCGGCTGCCAGCGCAAACAGGGCGGTAGCCCCGGCCTGCGCACCCCAGAGCGGCGGCGCGGTAAACCGCCAGACAGCGGACAGAAACTGCCAGAAACCCGTGCGCCGCCTTTTGCGCGGCAGCAGGGCCGCGCAGCGCGCCTGGGTTTCGGCAAGCCGCGTTGGCGCAGGCCCGCGGCGCAGAATCATTTGTACGGTTCTTCTCTTCATGGCAATACCTCCCGCAGTGTTTTGAGCGCGGCCCGCACCCGGCTTTGCACGGTGCGCAGCGGCAGCCCGGTGATGGCCGCAATCTCGCGAAAGCGCAACCCCTCGCCGCAGTGCAGCAGCAGAACCTCCCGCTGGGCAGGCGGCAGTTTGGCCAGCAGCCGGGCGGCTTCGTCCGCGGTTTCGATGGCGGCAAACGGGTCGGCCGCGTCGGGCAGGGCGTCGGGCAGAGGGGTCGGCGCGGGTCGGCGCGCGGCATCGACGCAGAGGTTGTAGGCGATGCGGTAGAGGTAGGCCCGGAACTGCCCGGTTTCCCGGTAGGCATCGAGCCGGCTGCACAGCCGCAGAAAGACCTCCTGGGTCAGATCCTCCGCTGTAGCGGCGTCGGGGGCGTGGCGGGCGCAGTAGCGCAGAATGGCGGCGTAGTACCGCTCGATCAATGCATCCGCCGCCGCACGATCGCCGGCCTGCATCCTGCGCACCAGCTGTGCGTCGGTCATCCGCGTCGCCTCCTTCGTTTCTGCCTTCACCTTCTATAACGAGGCAGGCGGTTAAAATGATGAAGGAATCAAAAATTTCGTCGATACCGGATTGAAGAATGTGCACCGATAGTCAAAAAGCCTGCCCGGCGCGCAATCTGCCGGGCAGGCTTTTCTGTGGATTTTCTGGTTATCAGGAGGGGATATTCCTTCCCCCTCACCCCCGCACCCGTGCCATAATCACGCGGATGGTCTGGCCGGCGGGGGATTCGATGCGGTAGGCGCCGGCGGCTTCGGGCAGGATGAAGGTCTGGGCATAGTGCACCGTGAAGGGCTCGAACGCGCCAGCGGGGCTCGTGATGCGGGCCTCGTCGCCCTCCACCAGGTTCAGCATATGCACACTGCCGTCGCGCGGTACGTCGAGCGCCGAATCGGTCGTGAACCGGAAGGTGTCGAGGAACTCCCGCTCGGCCAGGCCGGTGCGCACGACGCTGCCGGCTTCGCTCTCGGCGACGGGGGTATCCTGGTGCAGCAGGTTTTGCTCGCAGAAAGCGGTGTCGCGATCCCACTGGATGTTCGCAAGGCCGTGGTCAATGTGGATCGGCCGCGGCTTGCCGTCCAGGTCAACCCGGCCCCAGTCCCACAGCTTGAAGGTGAAGATATAGGGCGTGGCGCTGATCTCCAGCACCATCGTGCCCGCGCCGGAGCCGTGCACGGTGCCGGCCGGGATCAGCACATGGTCGTGCTTTTTGACCGGGAAGCGGTTGATGTACCGCGCGGCGTCAAACGGCGCGCCGCCCGCCTGGGCTTCGCGCAGCGCGGCGGCGACTTCGTCGGGATCAACGCCGGGCTTGACGCCGAGCCAGACCGCGCCCTCCTCGCCCTCGGTATCGAGAATATAGTAGCTCTCATCCTGGGTGTAGCGCATATTGAAGGTGTCCTGGATGTACTCGGTCAGCGGGTGCACCTGCAGCGAAAGGTTCTGCCCGTGGATGGTATCGAGCATATCAAACCGGATCGGGAACTCGGTGCCGAAGCGGGCGTGCACCCGCTCGCCCAGCAGCGCCCGCGGCTGGGCAAACACAAGGTTGATTGCCGGCGTCTCGATCACGACGTCCCCAAAGCCGAGCAGAAGGCTGTTTTCCTCCGGCACGCCGTCAAAGCTCCAGGCGTAGTTGCTGCCGTTTTCGGGCAGGTCAAACTTCCGCTTCATCCAGTCGCCGCCCCAGACGCCCGGGTCGTAGTAAGGGGTCATGCGGAAGGGCCGGCGGGCCGCCGCGGCCAGCGCGGCGCGGTAATCGTCCCCCGGCAGCAGGGCGGGGGAACCTTCGGTCGTTGTGTCAAGGTAATAGTCAAGCGCCGGCAGGCAGGTCTTTTTGACCTTGTCGCCCCAGCGCCATTCGGCAAAATAGCCGCGCTTGTACTTGCTCAGCTTGGGCAGGCCGTGCCGTGCCGTGCGCCAGTTGTCCGCCCCGCGGCGGAACCGCAGCTGCAATTCCCACCGGGTGATGTCGGCATAGAGCAGCAGGTCGCCGCGGGTCACAAGGGTGGCCCCCACGCCGTAGACAAGCACCCGCCGCCCGGCTGCGGCGGCTTTGCGGGCGGCTTCGAGCTTTTCGGGCAGGAAGTAATCGGCCAGCTTGCGCACACTCAGGATGCCGAACACCCGGTCGTCGGTCAGGTCGCGGGCCAGCGCGGCGTCGAGATCGGCGGGTTCCAGCGCGCAGTCGTCGGCGTGCAGGACCGTATCAAAGCCGAGCGGTTCAAGCATCGCGAGCAGCTCGTCCTGGTTGACGCCGGGGTAGCATTCGAGCACGACGGTCACCCGCTCGCGCCCGGCCAGCGCTTTGGCCAGCGCGTCGGCACAGGCCGCCGTACCGCGGCAGGCCCCGCCCGCCGCCGGGGCGAAGGGTAAAACAGGATGCAGCATTTCTTCTGTGCGCTGCGACATGGGGAACACTCCTTTGTAAAAATAAGAAACAAGAAAAAATAAGAAATGCGGTGTTCCGGCGGCCGGCGGCCGCCTCAAAAATGCGTTTGTAGGGGCCGAGTCTATATCAACCCCGCTCGCGGTGTAATGCGCGCGGGCGGATATGGAATCCGCCCCTACAATTCTCAGCCTACCGCAGAATGGTAAATTTGTCAAGACAGATTTTTTAAAATATGAAAATTAGTATTTACAAATATTCTGTTCCGATGTATACTGCAAAATAAAGGGGGGACGACAATGGCCGAAAACCGCTACCGTCAGGTTATGGAAACGCTGCGCGCCCGGATTGAGGCCGGAGGTTACGCGGTCGGCGACCGCCTGCCGGCCGAAACTGAACTCGCCGCCGCGCTTGGGGTCAGCCGGCCCACGCTGCGCCAGGCTTTGGCCCAGCTGGAAAGTGAGGGCCTGCTCAACCGGGTTAAGGGCAGCGGCACCTTTGTGGCGCAGCCCAAGCTCTTGCACGAGAGTACGAGCTTTTTGGCCGGCTACTACCGCGAAGCCGAGCACCACCACCGCACGCTGCGCACCGAGGTGCTTGCGCTCGAGGTGCAGCGCGCCGGGGCGCTTGGCGCCAAGCTTGGCCTGCCCGAAAGCGCCCAGCTCACCCGGCTTGTGCGCCGCCGGCGGGTGGAGGGGTTCGACGGCGGCAAGCCGGTCGTCTACACCATCGTCTATGTGCCCTATGCGCTCTTCCCTGAGATGGCGCAGCAGGATTTTACCGATACCTCGTTTTACGATGCGCTCGAGCGGCGCGGGCTCAAGGTCTGCCATGCTTCCCGCGTGCTCGAGGTCGTCGCGCCTGACCCGCAGATCGCCGCCGTGCTCGAGCTTTCGCCGTTTGAGCCGGCGATCTATGTCGATTCGGTCGGCACCGACGCCCGCGGCCGCCGGGTGGAGTATGCCCAGAGCTACTACCCGGCCGGCAGCAGCAAGTTTTTGGTTGAGATTGACCAGTAAAAAGCGGCGTGGCCAAAAAAGCCGCGCCGCCGCGCAATAAGGAGAGAAAGCCCATGCAACCGTTGTACCTCTGCGCCGATGCGGGCGGCACCCAGATCAAGACCGCCCTGCTGAGTGCCGAAGGCGCGCTCGCCGCCCCGATTAGCAAGGCGCCCGCCCGCGCCGACCTGCCGCGCGAACCGATGCTCGAACACCTGACCGCCTGCCTGCTGGCGGCTGCCGAAAACGCCCCGGCCGGCGCGGTGCAGGGGGTGCGGCTGGCGGTGCCCGGCCCGTTTGACTACCCGGCCGGCATCTGCAAAATTGAGGGCCTGGCCAAATACGGCGCGCTCTACGGCGTCGATCTGCGGGCGGAACTGGGCGCGCGGCTGGCAGCGCGGCTCGGGGCTGCGGCCGGGGATATCCGGTTCCAGAACGATGTGGCGGCCTTTGCGCTCGGCGAGCTGCGGTTCGGCTGCGCCAAAGGCGTGGCGCGCGGGGTGTTTGTCTGCATCGGCACCGGCTGCGGCAGCGCCTTTACGCTCGGGGAGGATCTGGCCCCGGCCGGTACGCCCGGTATGCCGACGGACGGCTACATCTACCCGCTGCCGCTGCGCGGCAAACGGATTGACGACTGGCTCAGCCGCCGCGGTCTGCAGACGCTGAGCGGGGAGATGCTCGGCGAACAGCTCGACGGCCTGGCGCTGGCCCGGCGGGCCGATGCCGGGGACGCCGGCGCGCAGGCGGTCTGGCAGGAATTCGGCGCGCTGCTGGCCGAAGCGCTGACCCCGGTGCTCGACGCCTACCGCCCGGCGCTCTGCTGCCTGGGCGGGCAGGTCACGGCCAGCGGGGCGCGGTTTCTGCCGCCGCTGCAGGCCGCCTGCGCGGCGCGGGGCGTCGCCCTGGCCTGTACGCAGGATACCAGCCTGCGCGCGATGCAGGGCGCGCTGTAGGGCAAAATCCCTGCACAGCCTTTCTGTTTTTTGGCATCCGGTGGGTTTGCCTGCGCGCCGCTGTGAATGGCAAAGGGGCGGCCTGCTACACAGGGTCAAAGAGCATCCTCACGGTACTTTTTCTGTACATAGTCCGACACGCCGGCCACACACTGTTTCAGCAAACCGCTGAAGGTATCGGCCGGCATAACCTCGCTGCTTTGCAGCCAGCGCCGGATGGAGCAGACAAAGGCGTCCAGGTAAAAGTTTGTAAAGAAATCGACGTGTTCGGTCTGTCCAAAGATCCGTGCCATATCATTGGTCAAAATTGAACCGATGACTTCACGGAAATAGTCGGTGAAGGAGTTCTGCCCTTCCACCTCAAAAGCGCGGCGATAAAACTGCCGATTGTCATAGATATAGCGGCAAAGATCGTTCAGCATGCCCCAATCGCTCACAGTGTCCGCATCTTTGCGCAGCCGGGATACATACTCGTTATAAAAAATCCAGTTCAGCAGTGCGTACTTGTCCTGAAAATGGTAGTAAAAGCTCTTGCGGTTCATGCCGCAGGCTTCGCACAGCTCGCTCACGCTGACTTTAGAAAACGGCCGCGCGGCCAGCAGCTCTTTCAGCGCGTCGGCCATTGCCTGCTTGGTGCTGTAGGTGTCTGGCACGGGAAAACTCTCCTTTCCTGCCTGGGGTGTTCTATCTTTTCATTCTATCACAAACGGCCGCGCGTGCTCAATCCAGCCGGCGCACTTTTTGAACGCGGCGGGGGCTTTCACCCCAAAAAGGCGCCGCAAACCGCGCGCGGCCCGGCCGGAAAACCGGCGCGCAAACTTGCGTAAACACGCGGCGTGCAGTATAATGGGGGATATAGCAGGCAACACGCAGCATTGGAGGAAGCACGATGGAAAAAATCAAGATGACGACCCCCCTGGTGGAGATGGACGGCGATGAGATGACCCGCATCCTGTGGAAACAAATTAAGGATGAAGTGATTCTGCCGTTTGTCGATCTGAAAACCGAATATTATGACCTGGGCCTTGTGCACCGTGAAGAAACCAAAGATCAGGTGACGGTGGACGCCGCCAACGCAAACAAAAAATACGGCGTGGCGGTCAAGTGCGCCACCATCACCCCCAACGCCCAGCGCGTGCAGGAATATAACCTTTCCCAGATGTGGAAAAGCCCCAACGGCACAATCCGCGCCATTCTGGACGGCACGGTTTTCCGCGCGCCGATCATGGTCAAAGGGATTTCGCCGGTTGTGCGTACCTGGAAGCAGCCGATCACAATCGCCCGCCACGCTTACGGCGATGTGTACCGTGCGACTGAGTACCGCGTCCCCGGTCCCGGCAAGGCGGAGCTGGTTTTCACCAGCGATGACCACCGCCGTACCGCACACTGGCAGACGGTACACCGCTTTGAGGGCCCCGGCGTGCTGCAGGCGCAGTTCAACACCGACAAATCCATCACCTCGTTCGCGCATTCCTGCTTCCAGTACGCCCTTTCAACCAAGCAGGACCTCTGGTTCTCCACAAAAGATACCATCTCGAAGCAGTACGACCATACCTTCAAGGATATCTTCCAGGAAATCTACGAAGCCGAATACAAGGAAAAGTTCGAAGCCCTCGGGATTGAATACTTCTATACCCTCATTGATGACGCCGTCGCGCGGGTAATCCGCTCAAAAGGCGGGTTCATCTGGGCCTGCAAAAACTATGACGGCGATGTGATGAGCGATATGGTTTCGACGGCTTTCGGTTCGCTTGCCATGATGACTTCGGTGCTGGTTTCGCCCGACGGCAATTATGAGTATGAGGCCGCCCACGGCACCGTGACCCGCCATTATTACAAATATCTCAAAGGGGAGGAAACTTCCACCAACCCGGTCGCCACACTGTTCGCATGGTCGGGTGCGCTGCGCAAGCGCGGCGAGCTTGACGGCATTGAGGCGCTTGGCCGCTTTGCTGACGTGCTTGAGAAAGCGACCATCGATACCATTGAGTCCGGTGTGATGACCGGCGACCTCTGCGCCATGTGGGAAGGGGAAACCCCTGCCCGCAAAGTAACCTCTCTTTCATTCCTGCGTGAAATCCGCAGCCGGATGGAGCAGGAACTGGCATAAGCCGTTTGCACGGCCCGCAATATCTACCCGAACCGGGGCAGGTACTTCCGCACGGAAAGTGCCGCCCCGGTGTTTTTGTGTGTTCAGGGCTGCCGCTGTCCGGCACGATAGGCGGCCGGCGTTTGCCCAACCAGCCGCTTGAACTGTTTGGAAAAATAGCTGGGGCTGGAAAAACCGCACTGCAAAGCGATTTCTGTGACGGGAAAGCTGGTTGCGGCCAGCTGTTCGGCAGCAACCAGAAGCCGGCGCTGGCACAAATATTCCATCGGCCGGCAGTGCAGGTAACGGCGGAACATCCGCTGGCATTCCCGCGGGCTCACGCCGGCGCAGCCGGCCAGGTCGCGCAGGGTGATGGGATTTCCCAGGTGGCGGTCAATCCAGCCAAGGATCTGCTTCAAGCGCGCCTGCTGCACCTGGCCGGCGGCGGGCGGCGCGGCGGGCGCCCGCCGGCCCAGCAACAGCAGAATGGCGGAAAGTTCCGCCCGAATCTTGAACTCATACCCCGGGCGCTCCTCTTTACAGGCATGGAAAGCCCGCTCAAACGCATCGAAGCAGGCGGTGTCGGCACGGCGATCCAACCGGATGAAAGGCATGCCGCTGCGCACCAGCGGGCGCACATAGCGCAGGTCAAACACGCTGCCCGGCGCGCCCCCCACAATGCCGGCATCAAACACAAACGAACGGTACAGGCAGGGCGCCGCCCCCTGCGCCTGAAAGGAATGCAGCACCCCGGCGTTGATAAAGCAGCCTTCCCCCGCTTGCAGCACACAGGTCTGCGCCCCTGCGCTCACCTGTACCTGACCCTCATACAGGACAAAAAACTCCAGTTCGGTGTGCCAGTGGAAGGAGATGCAGCCGCCGACGAAACGGCGTACATCCCCGCGGTTGGCTGCCAGATCAAACAGTTCCAGCCCGTCTTCGGGGTATTCCTCGCCTTCGGGGTTGGTTTGTACCGTGGTCCGGTTAAAGATCATGCCGGGCGCCTCCTGTCGCTTTTGTTATAGTATACGACGCCTTTGTGGATGCGGCAAGCCTTGCGCGCCTGTATAATGAAAAAAAGCAGGCGGCTCGGCTTCCGGCCGGCAACGGCGGAAGAAAACGCCGGCCCCTGCATGAAAAGCAACGCAGCAGGGAGGTCCGCGCATGGATGGCGTGATTTTTGATTTCAACGGCACAATGTTTTTTGACGATGCATTCCAGACCCAATCATGGGAGCAGTTTATCCTGCAAAAAACCGGCAGGACCATTACACCCGAAGAATTTGTGGACTATGTGCACGGGCGCAACATGAAAGAGACGCTGCAATATTTCCTTGGACGGGATGTAAAGCGGGAGGAAGCGGCGCAGCTTGAAGAAGAAAAGGAGGTGCTGTACCGCGCGCTGTGCCTGGGCAGCCCGGCGTTCCGTCTGGCGGACGGGCTGCCGGAATTTTTGGATCTGCTGGCGGAACGAAACATCCCCTGCACAATCGCGACGGCATCCGGCTGGAACAACGTCTGCTTTTTCTTTGAACACCTCGGGCTGGAACGCTGGTTTTCGCTTGGCAAAGTGGCCTTCAATGACGGCGTCGTGCGCGGCAAACCGGCCCCCGACCTGTACCGGAACGCAGCGCGGAAGCTCGGCGTGCCCCTTGCCGGATGCACAGTGTTTGAGGATGCCAAAGCCGGCATTGAAGCGGCGCGCCGCGGCCCGGCACGTCAGATCATCGGGGTGACCTCGGTGCAGCCTCGTGAAACCTTGCTGGCGTGGGGCGCAACCGATACCATAGCCGATTACCGCGACGGTGCGGGGCTGCTGCGGATGCTTCTTCCAGAAACCTGAAAAGAACCGGGGCAGGCGCCTTCCCAAAGAAAGCGCCCGCCCCGGTTGTTGGCAAGTTTATGGAAGAACGGGCCAAGCTGCCTGTGTCCGCCCCTGCAGGGGACGTGCCGGAACCCGGCGGCTGCCTGTTTCATCTTACAGGCTTTTTAGCTGTGTATCTTCCAACTGTTCAGGAATGCGGCCGTTTCCGCCGTGCTGTGGTCGATGATCTCGCTGTGGCCGAGATCAAGGGCGGCGATTGCGGCCATATCTTCTTCGCTGAGGGTGAAATCCCAGATTCGGAAGTTTTCCTCCATCCGCTCCCGGTGGGTGGATTTGGGGATGATGACCACGCCCCGCTGGGCATTCCAGCGCAGCGCCACCTGTGCGGCCGTCTTGCCGTATTTCTGGCCGATTTCGGTCAGAACCGGGTGGGTGAAAATGCCATGTTTGCCTTCGGACATCGGGCCCCACGCTTCCGGCTGGACATGCAGGGCTTTCATATTCTCAATAGCCCCTGTCTGAGCGAAAAAGGGGTGCAGTTCCACCTGGTTGACCATGGGGGAGATTCTGGCGTTCATGCACAGGTCGGTCAGACGGTCGGGGTAGAAGTTGCACACCCCAATGGCCCGGATCTTCCCGGCTTCGTACAATTCCTCCATGGCCTGCCATGCGCCGTAATAGTTGTTCATCGGCTGGTGGATCAGATACAGGTCAAGGTAATCCAGCCCCAGCTTCTGCATCGAAGTTTCAAACGCTTTCTTTGCGCTCTCGTAGCCTGCATCCTGTATCCACAGTTTCGTGGTGATGAACAGCTCCTCACGCGGGACGCCGCTTTTCCGAATGGCGGCGCCCACCGCTTCTTCGTTGAAATAGGCGGCTGCCGTATCGATAAGCCGGTAGCCCACCGAGAGCGCCTCGCCCACAGCCTGTTCACATATGGCGGCTTCGGGCACCTGGAAAACGCCAAAGCCTTCCAGCGGCATTTTCACACCGTTTGACAATGTTACATATTCCATATTGCTTTCCTCCTGCGCTTGTTTGCTCCAAGCATTTCAATATGCTATACTAGGGGGGCGCTGCATGGCGCTTGCGCCTGTCCTTTGCGGTAAAGTATAGCATTATGTGGCTTGGATGTACACGATATGGTTTTTATACTGCATAACCATTTGATTATGCTAAGGAGGGGAAACATGGATATAACGGCATTGGAATATTTCAGGGCGATCGCGCAGAGCGGCTCGTTGACGAAAGCTGCGCGGCAACTTCATATCACCCAGCCGGCCATGAGCGCCATGCTCAGAAAGCTGGAGGACGAACTGGGCGCCCCTTTGTTTGACCGAACCCCGAACAGGATCTATCTCAACAAAGCCGGGGAAATCGCCCTGATTCATGTCAATACAATCCTGCGGAATGTGGAGCAGATGAAAGACGATGTCCTCAGCGCCGCGCAGCGCAGCCGGAGCCTCTGTGTCTCTTTCTGTGATCCGGGCGTTCGCTGGTTTACCGCCCCGCGGTTTTCCATCGCATACCCGGAAATTCAGCTGAAGGACGACTTATATGGGGGCGACGATGCCGCCAGGCTTTTGTCCGAACGGGTCTATGACTTGATGGTCACACCGCAGCGGGTGCGGGACGCCCGGGTCCAAAGCGTTCCGTTCCTTCGTGACCAGGTATACCTCTCTGTTCCGGAGAGCAGCAATCTCGCACAAAAAAGTAAAATTTCGATCCGGGAGATACCGGCGCAGCCCCTTCTGTACCCGCAAATCGGTGGGTATTTTCTGACGCAGCTGGAAAAGGTTATCACAGAGGAGCATCTGTCGCTCACGCTTGTCAAGAACAATTACAATGTTACGCAGCACCTGATCCGTACCACCAATTTTCTCGCCACCATTTCCACGTTGTCCATGGACCTGCGCAACGACGGAACCCACCGAAGATTGATCCCCCTGGTCGATCCGGAACTGGAAGTGCTGTACTACATCTCCTACCTGAAAAGCAACCGCGAAAAAGTAAAGGCGTTTCTGCAGTGGGCCGGGGCGCAGAAAGGCGCGGAGTAGGGCGCCGCACAAGGCGGATGCCTGGCGGCGGCAGGAAAAAAGCCCGGCAGGCAAAAGGGCCTTTCCGGGCAAAGAAACAAAAAGGGACTGTTCTCGTCTCCCAATCTTGTGCCACCAAACAAAAACGCCCGCCGGGATACGGCGGGCATTTCTGTCTGGTGGAAGATTGGGGACTCGAACCCTAGACCTCTGCGATGTGAACGCAGCGCTCTAACCAGCTGAGCTAATCTTCCGCAACGACATGTGTTATTATAGCCCGGCACGGCGGATTTGTCAAGGGGGAAATGCCATTTTTCATTCCTTTTTTCCGAAGTTGCACGGCATACTTCGGCCGGGGCGGGGACCGACCGGCTGTGCGATGCCCGAAACCGTCCAGATCCCCCTTTCGCAATCAGGGCCGGTGTGCTATAATCGTGTGGTAAACAAAGACTGCCGCGGCCATGGCCGACAGCCATGCCGTGCATTTTTCTTTATTTTGATTGGAGGCACACCCATGATTGAGCATGATTCAACCTTCGCCGCCATTGACGCCTTCGCGGAACAAAACCGCGAAGCCATCCTGCGCGATATCACCCGCCTGGTCGCAAAATCGAGCGTAGAGGGCGAACCTGCGCCCGGCGCGCCGTTCGGCCCGGGGCCGCGCGCCGCGCTGGATGAAGCGCTGGCCATTGCGGCCGACCTCGGCCTTGCTGTGCACAATGACCACGGCTACATCGGCTGGGCCGAGACCGGCCCCATCGCCAAAGGGCAGAAATATCTGGCCACCATCACCCACTGTGATGTTGTGCCTGCCGGCAACGGCTGGGACGCCGACCCCTTCACGGTGCGGGTACGGGATGGCTGGCTGCTCGGGCGCGGCGTATCGGACGATAAAGGTCCGGCTGTGCTGACCCTCTACGCCCTCAAATACCTCAAGGACAGCGGCGTCAAGCTGCGTTACCCCGTGCGCGCGCTGCTTGGAACCAATGAGGAAACCGGTATGGGCGACGTCGATTACTATGCCGAACACCACGAGATGCCGGCATTCTGCTTCACGCCGGACGCCGACTTCCCGGTTTGCAACGGGGAAAAGGGCGGCTTTAACGGCGAAATCGTCTCGCCCGTGTTTGAAAACGGCGTTATCGTTGATTTTAAGGGCGGCGTTGCGGTCAATGCGGTGCCCGACCGCGCGGCCTGCACGCTGCGCGCCCCGGCGGCCAAGCTGCAGCCCGGCGAAGGCCTGACCTTCACCGAAGAAGATGGCCTGACCACAATCCATGCCCAGGGCAGGAGCGGGCATGCCGCCAGCCCGGCGGGAACCGTCAACGCGATCGGGCTGATTGTATCCTGCCTGCTGGCAAGCAAGGTGACAACCCCGGCCGAGACCGCCTACCTTGAAGTGCTCGCCAAGCTGCATGCCGCCACCGACGGCAGCGCGCTGGGCATCGCTTCGGACGACGGCCTGTTCACCCCGCTGACCATCATCGGCGGCACAATTGGCTGCGAGGGCGGCCGGCTGCGCCAGAGCTTTGACTGCCGGTTCCCGACCAGCACCAACGGCGAAGCGCTGACCGCCGCCATGCAGGCGGCCTGCGGCCATGCCGCGACGCTTGAAAACGCAACCAGCCGGGTGCCGTTTTACATCGACGCCGGCAGCCCGGCCATCCAGACCCTGATCCAAACTTACAACGAGGTCACCGGTGAGAACGCCATCCCCTTCACGATGGGCGGCGGCACCTACGCGCGGCACTTCCCCTATGCGGTCAGCTTCGGGCCGGAGCACGCCGATCAGGTTCTGCCCGATTTCGCCGGCCCGATGCACGGCGCGAACGAAGGCGCGGAGTTCGAAAAATTGATTGAAGCGCTCAAAATCTACATCCTTGCACTGCTGCGGCTGCAGGAAATTGAGCTTTAAATTCTATAAATAAATAACAGAACCACGGCGGAGCGCCCTGTAAGCGCTCCGCCGTGGTTTATTTGGGGGAATCCTGGCTGGCCGGCTGTTTCGAGAAAATTGCATCGGTCAGCTCGTGGAGCGTCGCCATGACGGCCTCGGCGCCGAAACGTCGGACGTTTTCGCTGTAGGCGTAGTACGCGCCCTGTACCTGGTAGGTCAGCCGGATGTTGAAGGCTGCGTCCTCCCGGTAAGCGGGCAGGATCGAAAAGATATGCGCCTTGACCGCCTGCTCGATGCGGATCGGCAGGACCGAGGCCTGTGCGCCCGAAAACAGGATGTCGATCAGGCTCTGCTGCGCAAAGAAGGCCGCAAACAATTCCTGGGTGAACCGGGCCGGTTCGGTCAGGAACAGGTCGGGCCGGCTTACGCTGGAAAGAATCCTCTGGATGACATCCTCCTGCAGGGATTCGGAAAGGTCATAGATGTCGTGGTAATGCAGGTAGAAGGTGGCCTTGCTGATCTCGGCACGGTCCGCCAGTTCCCTGACGGTGATCCGCTCGAGCGGTTTGTGCGCCCGCAGCGCGAGAAAAGCGTTGCGGATGGCCTGGCGGGTTTTGATTTCACGGCGGTCCATGGCAACCTCCTTTTTACTGGGCTTGCGGCAAAGGGCAATAGTAGCCAATTGTTAGACAAGCGTCCAATAATGGACATAATGTACAAATTGCAGATAGCCAAAGGGAAGAAGGCCCTCTATACTGGATTGTAGTACAGAAATAGACAGCCGTCAAGTAACGGCGCGGCGGAGCGCCCCGGCGGGAAGGAGCAATTTGTATGGACTTTTATGGTTTTTACACCGGTCAGATTTTTGATGCGCACGCATATCTGGGGGCGCACCCGGGCCCGGGCGGCACGACCTTCCGGGTGTTTGCGCCGGCGGCCAATGGGGTGGGGCTGCTGCTTGGCGATGGACCGGCGCGGGAAGAACGCCCGATGCAGCGCATTTATGACGGCAATTTCTATGAACTGACCGTCCCCGAAGCCGGGCCCGGCACCCTTTATGAATACCGTGTCTACACGGCTGCCGGCCCGGTTGACCACTGCGACCCCTACGGTTTTGGCATGGAACTGCGTCCGGCCCACAAATCGGTGGTGCGGGATCTTGCCGCGTACACTTTCCGCGACGATGCCTGGATGCGCCGCCGCACGGCCCGCCACGGTGAACCTCTCAATATTTATGAAATGCACCTCGGTTCCTGGCGGCGTAAGCCGGACGGCGCCTGGTATGCCTATGAGGAACTTGCCGCACCGCTCGCCGATTACCTGCGCCGCAACGGCTACAACTATGTCGAGTTTTTGCCCCTGGCCGAGCACCCCTGCGATGAGAGCTGGGGCTACCAGGTCACCGGTTTCTTCGCGCCGACCAGCCGCTACGGCGACGCGGCCGGCCTGATGGCCCTTGTGGACGCGCTGCACGCGGCTGGCATCGGGGTCATCCTCGATTTTGTACCCGCCCACTTTGCGGTGGACGCCTACGGTCTCGCGAAGTTCGACGGCAGCTGCCTCTATGAATACCCCAGCGCCGACGTCGGCGTATCTGAGTGGGGAAGCTGCAACTTCATGCACTCCCGCGGGGAAGTGCGCAGCTTCCTGCAATCGGCCGCGCGCTACTGGCTTGAGACCTTCCACTTTGACGGCCTGCGGTTTGACGCAATCAGCCGAATTCTCTACTGGCAGGGGGAGGAGCGCCGCGGCGTCAACCAGAACGGCGTGCAGTTTTTGCGGTTTATGAACGAAGGCCTGCACAAATCCTGCCCCGGCTGCCTGCTTGCGGCCGAGGATTCAACCCAGTTCGCCGGCGTGACCAAACCAGCGGCCGAGGGCGGGCTCGACTTTGATTACAAGTGGGATCTCGGCTGGATGCACGATACATTGAGCTTTTTGCAGACCGCCCCGGCAGACCGCCCCGCCGCCTACCACAAGCTGACCTTCTCGATGCTCTATTATTACAACGAGCGGCATCTGCTGCCGCTCTCCCACGACGAGGTCGTCCACGGCAAGGCGACGGTGCTGCAGAAGATGTACGGCGACTACGACGGGAAATTCCCACAGGGCCGGGCGCTCTATCTCTACATGATGACCCACCCGGGCAAAAAGCTCAATTTCATGGGCAGCGAGTTCGGCCAGCTGCGCGAATGGGACGAAAGCCGCGAGCAGGACTGGAACCTGCGCAGCTATCCGATTCACGACGCCTTCGCGCATTTCATCGCCGATCTCAACCGGCTGTATCTTGACAGCCCGGCGCTTTGGACGGCAGACGAAACCACGGAAGGTTTCACTTGGCTTGACTGCCACCGCGAAGAGCAGTGCGTCTACGCGTTTGTGCGTACAGGCGGCGGGCAGCGGCTGGCGATTGTGCTGAACTTCAGCGCCGCCGAACAGAAGATGCTCTTTCTGCTGCCGGCCGAAAACCCGCCCCGCACAGCCTACGCCCGGCTGTACAGCGATTGGCAGCCCTACGGCGGCGCGATGCCGGCCGGTGAAAGCCCGCTTGCTTTGCGGGAAAATACCCTGACCGGCACGCTGGCGGCGTTTTCGGGGGTTGTGATGGAACTTCAATAATTTCTTTGCCCTGCCGCCCTACCGCGGCGGGGCAAAATGGTGTATACTATGACCGTATAAACATCATCAAGGAAAGGGAATAGAGAAAAAAGGCGGCCGCGCGCCTGCCGCAGAAATTGTAGGGGACGATATAGAATCGGCCCCTACGGTCTCAACAAATTGTATTCCGCCGGTCGCCGCTTTCCCATATTCTTTTCCTGTAAGAGAAGGAGTTTCCCATGAACCAGGAATATTTGCAGCTGTACGCCGATTTCATTGTCAAGGTCGGGGTCAACGTCCGCCCGCGGCAGAACTTTATCATCCGCTGTCCGGTTACAATGCCGGAGTTCGCCCACGCCTGCGCCAAGGCCGGGTACGAAGCCGGCGCCAAGGAAGTGATTGTCCGCTGGGAGGACGAGCGCCTGGCACGGATGCGGCTGGAATACGGCCAGGAAGCCGACCTCTGCGCCCTCAAGCCGTATGAGCTGCGCAGCTACCTCGATTATGCCGAAGATCCCGACGGCTGCTGCACCCTTGCCATCCATGCCGAGGACCCCGAAGCCTTCGCCGGCCTTGATGCCGGCAAGCTCAACCGGGTCAACCTCGCGCGGCGCACCTTTATGAAGCCCTGGCAGGAATACACGATGAACGACCGCGTGCAGTGGTGCGTGGCCGCCGTGCCCGCGCCGTCCTGGGCGGCCAAGGTTTTCCCCGGCATCCCGGTGGAGGAAGCGATGGAAAAACTCTGGGCGCTGATCTTTGATGTCTGCCGTGTCTCAACCGGAGACCCGGTCGCCGCCTGGCGCGAGCACGTTGCCAAGACCAAGGCCCGCCGCGACCAGCTCAACGCCTGGGAGCTCGAAAGCGTCCGGCTGCAGAGCGCGAACGGCACTGACCTGACCATCGGCCTGGCCGAGGACGCCAGCTGGGAAGGCGCTTCCTCGGTGGCTGAAAACGGCGCCGAGTTCATTGCCAATGTCCCGACCGAGGAAGTTTTCTGCGCGCCGCACCGCGACAAAGTCAACGGCGTTGTGTACGGCACCAAGCCCTACGCCTACAACGGCCAGCTCATTGAAGGCTGGCACGTCACCTTTAAGAACGGCTGCGTCGTTGAACATGGGGCGGAAAAGAACGGCCTGCTGCTGGCCGAACTGCTCACCACCGATGAAAACGCCAACCGCATCGGCGAGATTGCCTTTGTGCCGGCTTCCAGTCCGATCAACCGCAGCGGCGTGCTGTTCTACGATACCCTCTTTGATGAAAACGCGGCCTGCCACATTGCCTTCGGCGCCGGCTACCCGACCAACATCAAGGGCGGGGCCAAGCTCTCCCGCGCCGAGCTGATGAAGAAGGGCCTCAACGATTCCGCCATCCACGAGGACGTCATGATCGGCGCGCCGGATACCCGCATCACCGGCCTGCGCAAAAACGGCGAGACGGTCTCGATCTTCGAAAACGGCGAGTGGGCGTTTTAATCCAAGCCGCGTAAAAACTGCGGGAAAGCGCGCAAAGCGCGCCGGGCGGCAGGCCGCTGCAAAGACGGCCCCGCGCCCCGCAAAGGAGAGACGCCTATGCTGGCCATCTGCCTGGCCATGTTGGATCAGGAGGCGGACAGACGCCTCTTTCTTGAAACCTATGAGGCAAACAAGCGGCGGGTCTACCACGTCGCCTACGGTGTTTTGCAGGATCAGCATCTGGCCGAGGACGTCGTGCAGGACGTGTTTCTGCGCCTGGCGGAAAAGTTTACAGAAATTTCACAAAAAGACTGTCACAAACTCGATGCCTGGTGCGTCATAACAGGTAGGAACCGGGCGATCGATCTGCTGCGCCGCCAGCGCGAAGTACCCGCCGAGCCCGACGATACCGACCCCGACCCGGCCCCCGTGCCGGAGGACGCCGTCGCCCAGCTCGAAAGCGCCGAGCGGCTCATGCGGCTGGTGGCGGCGCTGCCGGATCGATACGGCGCGCCGCTGCGGCTGCTGGCGCAGGGGTATACCTACCGCGAGATTGCCGCGGCGCTTGAAATTTCGGAAGCGGCGGTGCGCCAGCGGGTGCGCCGGGGCCGCGCCCTGCTGTGGAAGGAGCTGCAACGCGATGAAGAGTGAACCGAACGCCGGGCCAAACGCCGTCGTTTCGTTTGACGCGCTGCTGACCCTCGCTTTGCAGGAGCAGACCCGGCGCGAGCTGGCGGCCCTGCCCGACGCCGAAGCGCTGCAAACCCTCTACCCGGATACCGCCGGCTGGGATAAGCGGCTGCGCCGCGCGCTGGCCGAGCGCCGCAAATCCGCGCGCAAATCCGCCCGCAGCGCCCCGCGCGTTCGCTGGATGCCGCTGCGACGGCTGGTTACGGTGGCGGCCGTGTTGGTGTTGGTTCTGGCCGGCGCGCTGGCCACCAGCGCCGAAGTGCGCTACGCCGTCCGCCATGCGGTGCTGCAATGGACAGACATCGACCTGCGCCTGACCTACGACACCGAAGGCACCCCCGCCCCCGACGACCTGACCCTGCCGCAAGGCTACGCCGACCACTATGTGCCGGAAGGGTTCGTGCTGGATGAGGGGAACAGCTACACGACGGAATATGATTTCTTCCACAAATATCTCGGAGAAATCGATGGCGTGGAGTGCACATATTCGGTGATCTGCTACGCGATTCAAGCGCAGGGACAGGTGGATACGTTCGACAGTGAGCACACGGTGTACGAGACGGTCGAAGTCAACGGTGCGGAAGCTACGCTCGGCACAAGCACAAACTATGACGGCGGCATCAGCTACTACCTGTTCTGGGAACGTGATGGAATTCATCACACGATCCAGGGCGACGTGCCGCGTGATATGATCCTGGAAATTGCCGAAGAAATCCAATAAAATATGGCCAACCCGCCGCAGGTGTGCTCTTTGCACAATCTGTGGCGGGACTTTTTGTGCGGAAGAGAGAAGAATGAAAAAGCCCGGATTTTTTGTCACAGAACGACTCCCTCAAACGTCATATAGGGCAAGAACTCATTGAAAGGCGATGGGAAATATTGAGCAGGGCAGAACGCGTGCTATAAAGGTCCGGTCTGACTAAGTTTGACCCTTTGTACTGTTTTTCACCCGATATTTCCGCCAAAAGCAAGTATCGCTTTTTGAGCAAAACAGAGAAAATGCCGTTCAGTTGTAAATGTTTGCCTGTTTGCAACCTGCGTGGCGGATATATATGCTATAATTTCCTAAAAAGGGAACGCCTTTCCATTTGACCTGACAGGAGGCCTACCATGAAACGCAAATACGTTGCCCGTTTTCTCTCTCTTGGTCTGACCGTCGCGCTGGGGGCCTGCCTGGCGCTGCCGGCCGGCGCGGCCGACGCGCCTGTATACACCGGCGAACTCTGCCCGGTCTGCGGCGAGGGCTGGCTGATGGAAACCGAGGTCGTGATGAGCCGCGACGCGGTTGCCAAGGCCCCCTGCGCCCACGGCGACGCCACGGCCACCGATTACACAAGCGAAGTGCGGTGTTGGATTGCGGCTGACTGCAACCGCTGTGGATACGGCGAGTCCAGAGAGGCTTACCAGCGGGAAGAAACTTCCTGCTCGCTCGATTTCGCCCCGGTGCCCACCCCGCCGGCCACGGTGGCCGAGCCGGTTGCCTACACCGGTTCGCCGCTCAGCCTTGCGGAAGATCTGCTCGCCCAGGCCCGGGCCGCCGGCCTGCGCCCCGGCCAGATGCTGGTGGCCGAGCACAACCGCGCGCAGTACCTTGTCCACCCGACCATGCTGTATGAGGATTGGGACGCCTGGCAGGCTGATCTGCCCGACCTGCCGCTGCCCCAATCGATCGGGGAGTATACATGGAGCGCTGCCCGCCCCAGCGACCAACCCTATTTCAGTGACGCCGCCACTTTTGAGACTGACGCCCGCCGGGTGCACGACTATGAGGACTGGCAGACCGGCACGGTGCTCGACGCCGGCCCCGTGACCGCCGCGACCGCCTTCTACAACACCGGCAGCTATGCGGCCTTCACCGTCACGCTGCGCCGCGCCCCGGCCGCCGTGACCGGCGAGACGGTTGCGATCGACGGCGTGCCGGTCACGATCCAGTATGACGCCGACGGCCGCTGCATCGCCGTGGCCTGGCAGGGCGAGGGCGTCAGCCTGACGCTGGAACCGATGAACATCAGCACAACCGCCGCCACCGCGGCGCTGGTTGATCTTGTCCAGGCCGAGCAGGACGCCCTGACCGCCTGGGCCGCCTGAACCCCGCTCCCAAAAAATGAAACGTACTTAAAAGAGAAAGAGGGAAGAATCATGAAACCCACCCGCCTGATCCCCGTTGCAATGGCCCTGCTGCTGGTTGGCTGCGGGGGCGCGCAGCCGGCCGCCGATGCGACGGCTGACGAAAACGCCGCGGCCGATTGCGTCGCCGCGCTGACCGCCGCCCAGCAGGCCGAAGCCCTCCACTTTACCGAAACCCAGACCACGACGACCGAGGGCAGCGACCCGCTCACCGCCGCGAGCGAAGTCTGGCAGGTGGGGGAGGATCTCTACCGCGTGGATACGGTCATGGAGAACGAGAGCCAATGGCTCGTGCTGGACGGCAAAGCCTGGTGCCAGGACGCAGCCGGCTTGAGCGAGCGCGACCCGGCGCAGATCGGCGCGCTGAACTGGCAGCAGCCGTTCAGCCTGGATTCCTACAGCCATGTCGAGCTGACGCAGGACGGGGATACCGTGACCCTGCGCGCCGGCACCGACCCGATGGAGGAAAACGGCACCACCGCCGAGATCGAGACGGTGCTGACCTTTGCCGATGGCGATGCGCTGACCTTCCAGCGGTTTGAGAGCACCACCACCCTCACCGCCGAAGGGCAGAGCCAGACCTTTACGGTCACGGCCGAGCTGCTCGATCAGGACGCCGACGCCTGCCGCGCCGCCATTGACGCGGCCGCCGCTGACCTTGGGGTTGCGGGCTGAACGTCCTTGCCACACAGCAAAAGGGCAACAGCCCGGTGTCGCCGTCGTCGGCGTGTGTATGGCGACTGCGAAGGATTTTGACTTTTTCGACAGTCTGTCGCGCCTCGCTTTTTGCGGGGCGCGGCTTTTTTGAATGCGCTTTTTGTGCCCCGATTTTATCAAAACGCCCCGCCCGGGGGCGATTTTCACCCCCAAAACCTGAATTTTTGCCCCCAACAGGCGAAAAAAGGCTTGCATTTTTTGCTGCGGTGTGCTATATTCTTACTGTTCGATGATGTGTTTTATGGAAAGTGGGCCGCGTGGTCCGCTTTCTTTTTGTGATAGGGGGTAGGGCGTGCTGCCCGCGCCCCAAACGGGAGGATGCTATGGCAAAACGAGCACAGCACCCCGGCGGCGCGGCCGCCGCGGTCGAAGCGATTGTGCGCCCGGTGGTCGAAGGCATGGGCCTGCGCCTGTGGGACGTCCGGTTTGAGAAGGAGGGCCCCGACTGGTTCCTCCGCGTCCTGATCGACCGCGACACCCCGCTCGACACCGACACCTGCGAGGCGGTCTCCCGCGCAATCGACCCGCTGCTTGATGAAGCCGACCCGATCGACCAGAGCTACTACCTCGAGGTCGGCAGCCCGGGGCTTGGCCGCAAGCTGACCCGGCCCGAGCATTTCGCCGCCCTGGCCGGCCAGAAATGCGCCGCCCGCCTCATCCGCCCTGACGAACAGGGCCGCCGTGAACTGGAAGGTACCCTCGTCGGGCTATCGGACGGCGAAGTCACCTTCGAAACAGCCGAAGGCCCTGTCAGTTTCCCGCTTAAAGCGGCCGGTTTCGTCAAACTTTGCGATGACGAAGACCTGTTTTGATTTCACTTGAAAATTCCCGGCGATTTTGACCATACGCCGACGCGCATACTATAGATTTGGGAGGAAACCGCAAAAATGGCTACTGCAGCATCCAACAACGAATTCTTCGAAGCCCTGTCTGCGCTGGAAAAGGAGCGCGGCCTGCCCGCCGATTACCTGATCGACAAGATCAAGGCGGCGATCATCATCGCGGTCAAGAAGGACTACGAGGTCGAGGATGAGAACGTCGTCGTCGATATCGACCCTTCGCTCGGCGTCTTCCGCGCCAGCCTTTCGCAGGAGATTGTCGAAGAGGTGGAAAACCCGCACACCCAGGTCAGCCTGGAGGATGCGCAGCGGGTGCGCAAGAGCTATAAGATCGGCCAGCGGTTCATCACCCCGCTCAAGACCAAGGAGTTTGGCCGCATCGCCGCCCAGACCGCCAAGCACGTCATCCGCCAGGGCCTGCGCGAAGGTGAGCGCAGCCTGCAGGTCAGCGAGATGCAGTCCCGCGCGCACGAGATTGTCACGGCGACCGTCGTCTCGATCGATCCCGAGCGCGGCAACATCGTGCTCGATCTTGGCAAGGGCGGCAGCGCCGTGCTGCCCCGCAATGAGCAGGTCCCCGGCGAGACCTTCACCGAAGGCCAGGTCATCCAAGTTTATGTTGTTGATGTGATTGCGACCGAGCGCGGCCCGCGCGTCACGATCAGCCGCACCCACCCTGGCCTTGTCAAGCGGATGTTTGAGCTTGAAGTGCCCGAAATCTATGACGGCACCGTTGAGGTCAAGGCCATCGCCCGCGAGGCCGGCGCCCGCACCAAGATGGCGGTCTGGAGCAAGGACCCCAATGTTGACCCGGTCGGCGCCTGCATCGGCGCGCATGGTTCCCGCGTGGAGAAGATCGTCTCGGAACTCGGCGGCGAAAAGATCGACATCATCCGCTGGAGCGAGGATGTCTCGGCCTTTATCTCGGCCGCGCTCAGCCCGGCCAAGGTGGTCAAGGTGGAACTGCTGCCCGGTGAAACCAAGAGCTGCCGGGTTACCGTGCCGGATCATCAGCTCAGCCTGGCCATTGGCAACAAGGGCCAGAACGTGCGGCTGTGCGCCCACCTGACCGGCTACAACATTGATATCCGGCCCGAATCGGGCTATTATGGCGAGGACGAGTAAACCCGCCCTTCGCACATCTCCTGAAAAGAGGTTTCGCCTTGCAGCAGCAAAGACAGAAAAAAATCCCGGTGCGCCGGTGTGTGGGCTGTAACGCCCAAAAAGAAAAACGAGCGCTCGTGCGCATTGTGCGCAGCCCTGAAGGGGAAATCAGCGTGGATCTGACCGGCAAAAAGAGCGGCCGCGGCGCGTATCTGTGCGCTTCGGCGGCCTGCCTTGCCAAGGCCCGCAAAGCCAAGCGGCTGGAGCGCGCGCTGGAAACCCCCATCCCGCCCGAGGTATACGCCCGGCTGGAAGAGGAGATCGCCCGCGCCGAAGCCCAGGCAAAGGAGGCGGTGAACGATGCACAGTGACGCCGCCGGCCTGCTGGGGGCGCTGGGGCTGTGCCGCAAAGCCGGCCAGCTTCTGCACGGGTATGACCGTGTGCAGGAGGCTGTGCTGCGCGGCAAGGTCAGCCTTGTGCTGCTGGCCGCAGATGCCAGCCCCCGCACCGCCCGGCACATCCAGGATGCCTGTGATGGGGTAACGCCCTGCGCCGTCATGCCGTTGACTGGTGAAGAGCTTGCCCCGCTGACCCCCAAACCTGCCGCTGTCTTTGCCGTTACCGAAGCAAACCTTGCGCGGCTGTGTGCGAACTATCTGACCCGATAAGGAGGATAAGCCGATGGATTTTAAGTATAAAATTGCCGATGTCGCCAAGGACTTTGGCATCACCACCAAGCGGGCGATCGATACCGTCGCCGCCCTGACCGGCGAGGCCCGCAAGCCCGGCGGTACATTTGAGGAAGCCGAGGTCAACGGCCTGTTGGAAGCCCTGACCCGTGAGACGGCCGTTGACAGCCTGGAAGAATACCTGGCTTCCGGCAAAAAGCCGGCCCAGAAACCCGAAGCCCCGAAGCCGGAAGCGAAAAAGGCGGCGGAGAAAAAGCCTGCCCCGAAGGCCGAGCCCCCCAAAGAGGAAGCCAGGGCGCCGGAGAAAAAGCCCGCCCCGAAGCCGGAGCGCCGCCCCGAACGCCGCAAGGAAAAGAGCGTTACCATGCAGGAACTTGCGGCCGATACCGGCATCAAAAAGCCAGTTGCGACCGAACAGGTGGAAGTTACCCGCGCCCAGGTGCAGGTGGATACCCGCACCGTCGATGTCAACGTTGATAAGTTCAGCGCCCGGTATGACGATTTGGCTGACAGCCGCAACATGCCCGCCAAGCGCAAAAAGCAGGGCAGCGGCAACAAGCAGAAGTTCCAGAACCGTGGCAAGGGCCGCAACCCCTACCAGCGCCGCCGTGAAACCGAGGCCGAGCGCCTGCAGCGCATCCAGCTTGAAAAAGCCCGCAACGCCCAGCTCAAGATCATGATCCCGGATGAGATTTCGGTCAGCGAGCTGGCCAGCCGCCTCAAGCAGAACGTTGCGAAGGTTGTCGCCAAGTTTATGCAGATGGGCGAGATGCATGCGGCTTCCGATGTGGTGGATTTTGATTCCGCCGCCCTTGTGGCCGAGGAATTCCACGCCAAGGTCGAGCGCGAAGTCCACGTCTCGATCGAGGAACGCCTGTTCACCCAGGAGGAGGACGCCGCCGAAGATCTTGTCCAGCGGCCGCCTGTTGTCGTGGTCATGGGCCACGTCGATCATGGCAAGACCTCGATTCTGGATGCAATCCGCAAGACCAACGTCACGGCGGGCGAAGCCGGCGGCATCACCCAGGCGATCGGCGCTTACCAGGTCAAGGCCGGCGACAGCGTCATCACCTTCCTTGATACGCCGGGCCACGAAGCCTTTACCGCCATGCGCGCCCGTGGCGCCAACATGACCGATATCGCGGTTCTGGTTGTCGCGGCGGACGACGGCATCATGCCCCAGACCATTGAATCGATCAACCATGCCAAGGCTGCCAACGTCAAGCTGATCGTTGCGATCAACAAGATGGATAAGCCGACCGCGAACCCTGAGCGGGTCAAGGAGCAGCTGACCAAGTATGAGATTGTGCCCGAAGATTGGGGCGGCGATGTCGCCTGCATCCCGGTTTCGGCCATGACCGGCATGGGGATTGAGGACCTGCTGGAACGCATCGCGCTGGAAGCCGAGGTTATGGAGCTTAAGGCCAACCCGAACCGCCGCGCCAAGGGCGCCGTTGTTGAAGCCCGGCTTGACAAGGGCCAGGGCCCGGTTGCCACGCTGCTTGTCCAGAACGGCACGCTGCACCGCGGCGACTGCCTGATCGCCGGCACGGCTGTCGGCCATGTGCGCACGATGCGCAACGACAAAGGCATGGAAATTACCGAGGCGGGCCCCTCGATGCCGGTTGAGATCACCGGCCTGACCGAAGTGCCGACCGCCGGCGATATTTTTGAGGCGGTCGAGGATGAACGCCTGGCGCGCGAGCTGGCCGACAAGCGCACCAACGAAGCCAAAGAGAAGCAGTTTGCCGCCTATACCAAGGTCACGCTGGATAACCTGTTTGACCAGATGGCCGCGAACGACGTCAAGGAACTGCCGATTGTCGTCAAGGCCGACGTGCAGGGCAGCGCCGAAGCAGTCAAGCAGAGCCTGGAAAAGATTTCGAACGACGAAGTCCGGGTGCGGGTTATCCACGCCGGCGTCGGCGCAATCTCGAAATCCGACGTCAGCCTGGCCGACGCTTCGAACGCGATCATCATCGGCTTCAACGTCCGCCCCGACCCCGTCGCCAAGGCCGAGGCCGAACAGACCGGCGTTGAGATGCGGATGTACCGCGTTATCTATGATGCGATCAACGATGTCACCGACGCGATGAAGGGCATGCTTGCCCCGAAGGTGCGCGAAGTGGCCCTTGGCGAGGCGCAGGTACGCCAGGTCTACAAGATTTCGAGCGTCGGCACCGTCGCCGGCTGCCGTGTGACCCGCGGTAAGATCACCCGCGACGCCAAGCTCCGCCTTGTGCGCGACGGCATTGTCATCACCGAGGATGCGATCGCCTCGCTCAAACGGTTCAAGGATGACGCCAAAGAAGTGGCCGAAGGCTTCGAATGCGGCATTACGCTTGAAAAGTTCTCCGACATTAAGGAAGGCGACGTCTTCGAGTGCTTCAAGCTTGAAGAATATCGTGACTGATATCTGAACACAAAACTCTTACAAAACGAACGCTTTCCCCAACGAGCCGAAAACCATAAACATAAGGAAAAACCACTATGCCAACGAAAAACCAGGGCCGGATGGCCCAGGATATGAAGCGGGAACTCATCGCGATTATCGGCGCAATGAAGGACCCGCGGGTGACCGGCGGGCTGCTGACCGTGACCCGGCTGGATGTTACCCCCGATCTTGATGTGGCTAAGGCATACATCAGCGTTATGGGCCGTGAAGGCGGCAGCGCCCCGGTGGTTGCGGCGCTGAACAAAGCCAGCGGCCATGTGCGCACCGAAATCAGCCGCCGCATGCATATCCGCAAAGCCCCGCGCTTTGTCTTTGTGGCGGATGACGGGGCGGCCTATGCCGCCCATATCAGCGAAGTGCTGCGTGACCTGGAAGCGGCCGAAACGCCTGCCCCCGGCACCGAGCCCCCGGCCGAATAAGACCGGGCCGCCTGCCAGGGCAGGACGGCTGCGCTTCGACCCCAGCAGGAAGAGAGGGAAGACCTATGACAGAATCTGTGGACCGGCAAACCGCCGTATTGCGGCTGCGCGGGGCGGAGGATGTGCTCATCCTCTGCCACAAAAACCCGGACGGCGACACGATCGGCTGTGCGGGCGCGCTCTGCCTGGCGCTCAAAGCGCTGGGCAAAAACGCTGCGGTGCTCTGCAGCGACCCGATCCCCAGCCTGTACGACTTTATGGGCCTGGAGCTGTTTGACTCCAGCTTCACCCCCGGTTTTGTCGTGGCGGTGGATGTGGCGAGCATCCAGCTGTTTGGCGACCGCAACAACGTCCAGAAATATGCCGAGCATGTGGATCTTTGCATTGACCACCATGCCAGCAACAGCGGCTATGCCTATGAAACGCTGCTGGACCCCGGCGCTGCGGCCGCCTGCGAACTCATGATCGACGTCATTGAGGAGATGGGTGTACCCCTGACCCCCGCGATCGCCGATTGCCTGTACACCGGCATTTCGACCGATACCGGCTGCTTCCGGTTTTCAAGCACGACTGCCCGTACCCATAAGGCGGCGGCCCGTGTGATGGAGGCCGGCGCCAATATTGAAATGCTCAACGCCCGTCTGTTTGAATCCCGTTCCCGCGGGCGGATTGAGATTGAGAAGATGGCGCTGGAAAGCCTGGAATATTTCTTCGACGGCCGCTGCGCGATGATCTGCCTGACCTGGGACCAGATTGTCACCTCCGGCGTGGCCGGCGCGGAGCTGGAGGATTTGACCAGCCTGCCCCGCTCAATTGAAGGGGTGGAGGTAGGCCTGACGCTGCGCCAGCAGAAGGACGGCAGCTATCGCATCAGCATCCGCACCGCCGGCGCGGTGGACGCCTGCGCGATCGCCCGGCACCTGGGCGGCGGCGGGCATGCCCGTGCAGCCGGCTGCGAAATCAGCGGCAACCTGGACAATGCGCGCTACGCCGTTTTGGGGGAAGTGCGCAAGGAACTGGAACACTGGGGCCTGCTGGAACGCAGCTGAGCGCTGCGTTTGGAGAGAATACCTATGGAAACATCACAACTGCAAAACGGAATCCTGCCGGTGGATAAGCCCGCGGGCTGGACCAGCCATGATGTGCTGGCCAAGCTGCGCGGTGCGCTGGGCACCCGCCGGCTGGGGCATGCGGGCACACTGGACCCTATGGCGACCGGTGTGCTCGCCGTCTTTATCGGGCCGGCCACAGCGGCGGCCGACCGCCAGCCCAACCATGATAAAACCTATGAAGCCACGCTGCGCCTGGGGGTGGCGACCGATACCGGTGATGTGACCGGCAGTGTGCTGCGCACCGCCCCGGTCACGGTGGGGGAGGAAGCCCTGCGCGCGGTGCTGCCGCAGTTTATCGGCCGGATCGAACAGCTGCCGCCGATGTATTCGGCGGTCAAGATAGACGGCCAGCCGCTCTACAAAGCGGCCCGCGCCGGCAAAACGGTCGAGCGCAAGCCCCGCCCGGTCACGATCTATGCGATTGAGTACCTTGGCAGCCCGGCCCCCGGCGATTTCACGCTTCGGGTGGCCTGCTCCAAGGGAACCTACATCCGCACCCTGGCGGAAGATATCGGTGCGGCGCTCGGGGCGCCGGCCACGCTGGCCGCGCTGCGCCGCACAAAAGCCGGCGTCTTCAGCCTTGCGGACTGCCACACCCTGCCGGAAATTCTGGCTGCGGCCGAAGCCGGTACGTTGGCCGCCAGCGGCTGGGTACGCGGGGTGGAAACCGTGTTCGAACCGCTGCCGGTGCTGACGGTGGCCGAACCCGCCCGCACCCATCTGTTCAACGGCTGCCCCACCAGCCGCTACCCGGCTGCCGACGGCCGCTACCGCGTGTATGACCAGAGCGGGGCGTTCCTTGGCGTGGCGGCGGTGGAAGGCGGGGTTCTGCGGGTGGAAAAACTCTTCTGTGAAAGGAGAATGGCATGAACCCTTCGCTCCGTCTGATCCCGGCCATTCGCCCGGTTGATGCCCCGCAGGGCAGTGCGGTGGCGCTTGGCTATTTTGACGGCGTTCACCTTGGCCACCGGGCGGTGATCGGCGCAGCGGTCCGGGCAGCAGGCCGCAGCTCGCTCTGCCCGGCTGTCTTTACCTTTGAACTCCCGGCCGGCAACACCCTGAAAGGCGGGCGGATTCTTTCCCCGGCCATCAAGCATGCGCGCATGAAGGCGCTCGGCGTGCACCGGGTGATGGAACCGCCCTTTACGGAATTCTGCAACCTTTCGCCCGAGCAGTTCGTCGATGAGGTGCTGGTGCGCTGTTTGAACGCCAGGGCGGTTTTCTGCGGCGACAATTTCACCTTCGGAGCGCAGGCGGCCGGCGATGTGCCGCGGCTGCAGGCTTTGTGCGCGGCGCGCGGCATTGCGGTGCATGTTGTCGATATGGCTGAGTACGCCGGCAAGACTGTCTCCTCCACCCGCATCCGTGCGGCGCTGGAGGAAGGCCGCCTGGGCGATGCAAACGCGATGCTCGGCGACCCTTATGCGATCGACTGGACGGTTCGCCACGGCAAGGGGGTCGGCACCAGCCGGCTCGGTACCCCGACGATCAACCAGAACTACCCCGGCGGGGCGATGCAGCCCTGCTGCGGGGTTTACCTGACCCGCATCCGGCTCGAAGGGCGGTGGTGGCCTTCGGCCACCGGCATCAGCCGCCGGCCCACCGTGGATGCGCCCGGCGCGCCGGTCAGCTGTGAAACCTATGTGCCGGGCTTTTCGGGCGATGTCTATGGGCAGAACCCGATGCTTGAATTTTACAAATATCTCTGCCCGATCCGCAAGTTCGATTCTCTGCAAGCGCTGTCTGATCTCATCACCACAGCCGCTGCCCAAAGCCGGGCGTATTTTGCAGGCAGGGAAGAGGGCGAATGAAAAATTCCGGTGGACCGCGCGCCGCGGCGCGCTCAAAAAAACGCGGTGATTTTGATTTTTTATTCTGCCCGCCGCGCTTTTGGCCGGATCACAGCACATCTACTCTATCATCATGGAGGTTTTTACCTTTGTTGGAACGCAAACAGCTGGCGCCCGGGGTGTTTATAACCGCGCTGGACGCCGAGAAGTTTAACCGCTGCCGCATTGCGATCCACCTGCGTTTCGCACCGCTGCGCCGCACCGCGACCGATGCTGCGGTGCTGCCGCTTGTGCTGGAACGCGGGTATGCGGCCTGCCCCGATATGACCGCCCTTTCCCGCAAGCTGGCCGCCCTGTACGGCGCGGACCTTGGGGTGGACCTTGGCACAGCCGGCACGGACCGGGTTCTCACAGCCGACATCTGCGGCATCAAGGATCGTTTTGCCCTTGGGGAAGAAGACCTTACCGCGGCCTATGCCGATATTGTTTTCGGTATCATCTTTGACCCGTACCTGGTGGACGGCCTGTTTGACCCCGAGGCTGTCCGGATTGAGAAGGAGACGCTGGACCGCCGGCTCCAGGCGGAATTCAACAACAAGAGGCTGTACTGCGTGCGGCAGGCGCGCCGCCGGTTTTACGGCGAATCGCCGGCCGGCATTGAGCTTGGCGGCTACCGGGCGGACCTGCCGGGTGTGACCCCGGCCACCCTCAAGGCGGAGTACGACCGCATCCTGCGCACCGCGGCGATCGACGTGATGGTGCAGGGGGCGGACGCCGCCAATGTGGCCGACCGGCTGCTGCGCGCCTTGGCCGAAATCCCGCGTGCGCCGCAGCGGTTTGCCGCCGCAATGGCCATGCCGGTCACCGAAATCCGCCGCTTTACCGAGGAGATCCCCGGCCTGACCCAGGCCAAACTCTGCATGCTTTTCACAACCGGCACGCCGGAGGACCTGCCCTCCATCAACCTGCTGCGGACGGCAATGGGGGTTTATGGCGGCATGACGACCAGCCGGCTGTTCCGCAATGTACGCGAAAGGCAGGGCCTGTGCTATTATTGCGGCGCCACCGCGCTGCGAGCCACCGGCGTGATGATGGTGGATTCCGGTGTGGAACCCGGCCGCGAAGCGCAGGCCGAAGCGGCCATCCTGCAGGAATGGCGCGACCTGTGTGAAGGCCCGATCACCGAGGAGGAAATGGAGGACTGCCGCCGCGGCCTGCTTTCAAGCATGGACGCGCTAGGCGACAGTTTGTCCGGCCTTGAAGGCTGGTACTACGGCCAGATTGCACGCGGGGAACCGCTTTCCCCGCCGGAATACGGCCGGGTGCAGGTAGAGGCCGTCACCGCCGATGCAGTGCAGGAGTTGCTGGGCCGTTACCACTATTCGGTCTGTTACGCGCTGACCGCTGCCGAAGCAGAGAAAGGGGGCGACGCCGAATGATCGACGAACGCACCGCCCTGCGCCGCAAAACGGCGGAGGCGATCCACTGTGAAAGCGCTGTGCTGCCCGGCGGATTAACCGTATTGTGCCGCACAATGCCGGGTTACAGCACAACCCATGCCTTTTACGGCACCAAGTTCGGCTCCATCCATCGCCGGTTTGCCCTGGATGGCAAAGAATACCGGCTGCCTGCCGGCACCGCCCACTTCCTTGAGCACAAGATGTTTGAATCTGAGGAAGGGGACGCTTTTACCCTGTATGCCAAGACCGGCGCTTCGGCCAACGCTTTTACCAGCTTTGACCGCACCGGCTACTATTTCACCGGCACCGGCCAGACCGACCGCAATCTGGACATCCTGCTCGGCATGGTCGGCCATCCATGGTTTACCGAGGCGACGATTGCCAAGGAGCAGGGCATCATCGGCCAGGAAATCAAGATGTATGACGACAGCCCCGACTGGCGGCTGCTGACCGGGCTGTTCCGCTGCCTGTACCGCGAACACCCGATCCGGGACGACATTGCCGGCACCGTCGAGAGTATCGCCCGGCTCACGCCCGAGCTGCTCTACGCCTGCACCGAAGCCTTCTACCGCCCAGGCAACATGGTGCTTTCGGTCGCAGGGGATGTCACGCTTGACCAGGTGGTGGCGGCCTGCCGCCGCGCCGGGCTGGATGCGCCGCCCGCACGGCACACGATTGAGCCTGCCCTTTTTGCGCCCGAAAACGACCCGCCGCAGAAGGAACTGCGATTTTCAATGCCGGTCAACAAGCCCTGCTTTGCGGTCGGTTACCGCGAGGCGCCGGTCCCGTTCGGCAGCGCCCGGGCCGATATGCTCGGCGAACTGCTGCCCGAGCTGATCTGCGGCGGCCTGACCGAACTGTACCGCAAGCTTTACGACGAAGCGCTGGTCAACCCCGAATTCAGCGGCGAGACGGTCTCGGTGCCTGGGGCCTGCGCCGTTGTGTTTACCGGCGAAAGCGAGCACCCGCGCGTGGTGGCAGACCTGCTGCGGGCCGAAATTGCCCGCCTGCGCCGGGACGGCGTTGACCCCGAGCTTTTCACCCTTGTCAAAAACCAGATGTACGGCGAAATGCTTGCCGATGTGGAAGGGGTGGAGGATGCGGCCGAAGCGATGGCGGCCGCTTTCCTGCACGGCTATACCCTGGCTGAAGAGGTGGAAGCCCTGGCCGCGCTGACCGTTTCGGATGCGAACGCTGCCCTGCAAACGATGCTGCAGGAGGACCAGGCCGCCTATGTTGAGATTGAACCGCAGGTTGCCGGGGAGGAGGAGTTGGAGTGAATACCATCTTTCATGTGCAGTTCCCGGGCCTTGGCCTGGAATTCACAATCGACCGTGTCGCCCTTTCGCTTGGCGGCTTCAACATTTACTGGTACGGCGTGGTCATTGCGCTGGGCCTGCTGCTTGGTATGGTCTGGGCTTTCCGCTGCGCGCCGGATTATGGCATCGACGGCGACCGCCTTGTCGATGTTGTTATGATCGGCACGGTGTTCGGTATTGTCTGCGCCCGCATCTGTTATATCGCAATGGCGCCGTTTGAGTACCAGAGCATCTGGGAAATGTTTGATCTGCGCCTGGGCGGGCTGGCCATTTATGGCGGCATCATCGGCGCGTTTGTATTCGGCGGGATCGCGGCCAAATGGCGCAAAATTCCGCTGCTGCCGCTGTTCGATGTTGTCGGTATGGGGTTTCTGATCGGCCAGGGCATCGGGCGCTGGGGCAACTTTTTCAACCAGGAAGCGTTTGGTACCAACACGGCGCTGCCCTGGGGCATGTACAGCGAAGGAATCGCCAGCTACCTGACCGGCGTACAGGCTACGCTGGCAGCCCAGGGCGTCACGGTGGACCCAAGCCTGCCGGTACACCCGACCTTTCTGTATGAAAGCATCTGGTGCCTGGCCGGGTTTGTCTTTCTGGCGCTGACCCACAAGCGCCGCAAGTTTGCGGGGCAGATCTTTCTGGAGTATATCATCTGGTACGGCCTCGGCCGGTACTGGATCGAGGGCCTGCGCACCGATTCGCTGCTTGTGGGCAACACAGACCTGCGGTTCAGCCAGATGGTCGCGCTGTTCTCGGTCGCATTCAGCATCACGATGCTGGTGTATGGCCTGCGCAAATCCCGAGGCAAAAGCCTGCAGGTGACGCTGGCTGTCAGCGACCTGAAAAAGCAGCGGGAGGCGGGGGATGCTTTTGCGCCGGATACGCTGCCCGCTGCGGCGCCGCACAAAGAATTTGTCAGCGCGACCAACGCGATGAACGAACGCCTGAACGCCCTTGCCGGCGGCCAGGCCCGGGAGAAGGGGGATGCCGAATGAGCGCTGCCATCATCAGCGGAAAAACACTGGCCGCCGCCGTCAAGGCGGAAGCGGCCGCCAAAGTCTGTGCTTTGCAGGAGCGGGGCGTGCAGCCCTGCCTGGCCGTTGTGCTTGTGGGGGAAAACCCGGCCAGCCAGGTGTATGTGCGGGGCAAGGCAAGCGATTGCGCCGAGTGCGGCATCAAGAGCGAGGTAATACGCATGCCGGAAGAAACATCGCAGGCCGAACTGCTGGGCAAGGTTGCAGCGCTGGCGGCTGATCCGGCTGTGCACGGGATTCTTGTGCAGCTGCCGCTGCCCGCCCAGATCGACCCGGCTGCCGTGATTGCGGCGATCCCGCCCGAAAAGGATGTGGATGGGTTTACGCCGGTCAACGCCGGTAACCTGCTGACCGGTGGGCCTTGCTTTGCGCCCTGCACGCCGGCCGGCTGCGTGCGGATGATTGAATCGACCGGCGTTGAAATTGCCGGCAAACGGGCGGTCGTGGTCGGGCGGTCCAACATTGTCGGCAAGCCGGCGGCGCTGCTGCTGCTTGAAAAAAATGCGACGGTGACAATCTGCCATTCCCGCACCGAAAACCTGGCGGCAATCTGCCGCGAGGCCGATATCCTTGTAGCGGCGGTCGGCAAGGCCGGCTTCATCACCGGTGATATGGTCAAGCCCGGGGCCGTCGTCATCGATGTCGGCATCAACCGCGGCGCGGACGGCAAGCTGCACGGCGACGTCGATTTTGCCGCCGCAGCCGAAAAAGCCGCCTTTATCACCCCGGTCCCCGGCGGCGTCGGCCTGATGACTCGCGCAATGCTCATGCAGAACACGGTTGAGGCAGCGGCGCGGCTGAATGGGGTTGAAGTGTAAACAAAAAACTTCCTGTCACGGCCAAATAATGCCTTGACAGGCGGTATGAAATATGGTATGCTAACTAAGCCGCATGGTATGGGCTCTCGAAGTGCGCGCTGCGCCGCCCCGACACCAGCGAGACTGATTGAAAGAGGATAGCATTATGTACGCAGTTATCAAGACCGGTGGCAAGCAGTACAGCGTCAAGGTCGGCGATACCATCTTCGTCGAGAAGCTGAACGCCGAAGCCGATACCGAAGTCACCTTTGACCAGGTCCTGGCCGTGGGCGAGGAGGGCTCCGTCAAGGTTGGCGCGCCCGTCGTGGACGGCGCTTCTGTTGTCGCCAAGGTTGTCAAAAACGGCAAGGGCAAGAAGCTCAACATCCTGACCTATCGTCCCAAGAAGGGCAGCATGGTTCGCAAGGGCCATCGTCAGCCCTACACCAAGGTGGAAATCACCGCGATCAACGGCTAAGGGAGGTATAACACAATGGCACACAAAAAAGGCGTAGGTTCTACCAAGAACGGCCGTGACTCTGAGTCCAAGCGTCTCGGCGTCAAGCGCGGCGACGGTCAGTACGTTCTGGCCGGCAACATTCTGGTTCGCCAGCGCGGCACCCACATCCATCCGGGTGAGGGCGTCGGCATCGGCAGCGACGACACGCTGTTCGCGCTGGTTGACGGCCGCGTCCATTTCGAGCGCATGGGCCGTGACCGCAAGCGCTGCGTTGTCAAGCAGTAACAGCCTATCTGGGCGGGCCCGCGGGCCCGCTTTTTTCTTTGGCAATCTCCCGTGTGAAACCGGGCGTTGCCGCACAACAGGAAGGAGACCCAATGGCTTCCACCAACTTTATCGATACCGCTACCATCTGGCTGCACGCCGGCAAGGGCGGCGACGGCGCCGTCAGTTTCCACCGTGAAAAGTTCGTCGCGGCCGGCGGGCCGGATGGCGGCGACGGCGGCCGCGGCGGCGACATCATCTTCCAGGCGGATGACAACCTCTCCACCCTGATGGACTTCCGCTACAAGCGCAAGTATACGGCCGCCGCCGGCGAAAACGGCCGCGGCGCCCGCCAGAAAGGCCGCGACGCCGAAGACCTTGTTATCCGGGTGCCGCGCGGCACCGTGCTGAAAGAGGCCGAAACCGGCCTGGTCATCGCCGATCTTTCGGGGGATGAACCCGTTGTCATCGCCAAGGGCGGCCGCGGCGGCTGGGGCAACGCCCGCTTTGCCACCCCGACCCGGCAGATCCCCCGCTTTGCCAAGCCCGGCCTGCCCGGTGAGGATCTGCACGTCACGCTTGAGCTCAAGGTCATCGCCGACGTCGGCCTCATCGGCTTTCCGAACGTCGGCAAATCGACGCTGCTCAGCATGATCAGCGCGGCCCGGCCCAAGATCGCCAACTACCACTTCACTACCCTCACCCCGGTGCTCGGCGTCGTCCATGTCGGCGAGGAACAGAGCTTCGTCTGCGCCGACATCCCCGGCCTCATCGAGGGTGCGGCCGAGGGCGTCGGCCTCGGGCACGATTTTCTGCGCCATGTCGAGCGCTGCCGGCTGCTGCTGCACGTCGTCGATGTATCAGGCTGCGAAGGGCGCGACCCGAAGGCGGACTTTGAACAGATCAACCACGAGCTCGCCGGTTTCAGCCCCGAGCTCGCCCAGCGCCCGCAGATCGTGCTTGGCAACAAGTGCGACATCGCGGCGCCGGAACAGGTGGAGGAATTCCGCGCCTTTATCGAGGGGCAGGGCCTGACCTTCCTGCCGATCTCGGCCGCGACCCGCCAGGGCATCGAAAAACTGCCCGCTCTTGTCTACAGCCGGCTCCAGCAGCTGCCGCCGGTTAAGGTGTTCGAGGCCGAATACGTCCGCCCCGACCTGGCAGCCGCGCCCAAGCGCCCGTTCACCGTCACCCGCACCGGCGACCACGAGTTTACCATCGACGCCCCCTGGCTCGAGCGGATTCTTGCCGGCACCAACGTCGAGGACTACGAGAGTTTGCAGTATTTCCAGACCCAGCTCGGCGATTCCGGCCTTCTGGATGAGCTCGTGCGCCAGGGCGTCGAGGAGGACGACACGATCAAGATCGGAGAGTATGAGTTTGACTATGTGTTCTGATCTGCCCTTCGAGACCCCGTCGGTCGATATCCACGAAATGTCGCCGCTTGCCCTCGCCTTTGTCGGGGATGCGGTGCTCGAGCTGCTTGTGCGCAGCCGGCTGGTTTCCACCACCCGGCTGCCGCCCGGCAAACTGCACGCGGCCGCCACCCGGTATGTTTCGGCCCGCGCCCAGTTCCGGGAGCTTGATGCAATCCTGCCGCTGCTCTCGGACGCCGAGGCCGCCGCGCTGCGCCGAGGAAAGAATGCGAGCAAGGCCAGCGTTGCCAAGCACGCCACGGCCGAGGAATACCGCGCCTCCACCGGGCTGGAATGCCTGCTCGGCTGGCTGTATCTGCAGGGGCGGATCGACCGCGTACAGGAACTGTTTGAGACCCTTTGGCAGGCGGGCGGGGAACAGGAAGCGCAGAAATAAGCAAAACGACCGGAACGGAAAATGTCCGGCCGCCTATGTACAGGGCGGGGCCTGCCCCCGCCCGGAGAGGAAAGCACGCGGCCTTACTGCTTGTTTTGGCCGTTCTGGGTGCTTTGGGTGGTCTGGGTTGTCTGGGTAGCCTTGTTCGTCTTTTTTGAGGTGGTTTTGTTGTTCTGGGTGCTGTTGCAGTTCTTTGCGTTGCGCGCCATGGTGAAAACTCCTTTCAGCTTTTGTGTGGAACATCGGGGCGGTTTCGTCCCTGCAAACAGTTTACCCGCCCCGCATCGGTTTATACGCAGACAGGTTTGGCTTTTCATTTTATAGAGCTCCATATCTAAACTCTTCACTCTTTTGATAAATCCAACAGGTGATCGGATGTTCGAATACCCTGAAACCTTTCTTGCGCGGGAACGCGCGCTGCTCGGCAGCCGCTGCGAAACGCTGCTGCGCCACCCGGCCGAAACGCCGGCCCGCGGCGTCACGGCCAACACGCTGCGGCTGACCCCGGAGCGCCTTTTGGCCCAAAGCGGGCTGCCGCTGCGCCCATCGCCGTTTGCGCCAGCCGCTTTCCGGCTGGCGGACGCAGACCTGCGCCCCGGCCGCCACCCATGGCACCATGCCGGGGCTTTTTATGTGCAGGAACCCAGCGCCGCGGCCCCGGCCGCGCTGCTTGGCGTGCGGCCCGGCATGCGGGTGGCGGACCTGTGCGCCGCGCCGGGCGGCAAATCCAGCCAGCTTGCCGCCGCGCTGGCCGGGCAGGGGCTGCTGCTTGCGAATGAGTACAACGCCGGCCGCGCCGCCGTGCTGCGCCAGAACCTTGAGCGGATGGGCGTGACCAACGCCGTTGTTACCAATGAGGACACGGCCCGGCTTGCCGCCGCGCTGCCGGGCCTGTTTGACTGCGTGCTCGTCGATGCGCCCTGCTCGGGCGAAGGAATGTTCCGCAAGGAGGCAGCCGCCGTCAGCCAATACAGCCAGGCTCTGGTCGAACACTGCGCTGCGCTCGGCGCGTCGATTCTTGACAATGCGGCCTCCCTCGTTGCGCCGGGCGGGCTGCTGCTGCTTTCCACCTGCACCTTCGCCCCGGAGGAGGATGAAGGCCAGGTTGCTGCCTTTCTGGCACGCCATCCGGAATTTTTGCTCTGCGATCTTTCCGGCTGCGGCTTCGGCCACCCGGGCGAAGCAAACCGCGCCCCCGGCGCGCCGGCCGCCTTCCCGGCCGAAAAATGCCGCCGCATCTGGCCGGCCGACGGGGGAGAGGGACATTTTATGGCGCTGCTGCAAAAGCAGCCTGACGCCGCTCATGATGCGCGCCCTGCCAAGCCCTGGCGCACCGCCAAACCGCCGAAAGAGTGGCGCGCTTTTGCTGCCGAACTGTTTCCGGCGCTGACCGATGCGCCGGGCCGGATGGTCGGCGATGTATGGATGCTGCTGCCCGAAACGCCGCTGCCCGAAACAAGGCTTCATATCCTGCGCGCCGGCGTGCCGGCCGGTCGGGTGGTCAAAAACCGGTTTGAGCCAGCCCATGCCCTTTTCATGGCCCGGGGCGCATTCTGCCCCAACCGGGAGGAACTCACGGTTGCCGACCCGCGCACGGCCGCCTGGCTGCGGGGTGAGGAAATCCCCGCCCGCACGGCGCATAACGGCTGGTGCGCCGTGCTTGTCGATGGAATGCCGCTCGGCTGCGGCAAGGCCAGCGGCGGGCGGATCAAGAACCATTACCCCAAAGCGCTGCGGATACAGGGGGAAAGCCTTGAACCATACGCACAAACGTGATATAATAAAGTGTCATGCATCATGAATTGCCCGGCGGGCGTTTGTTTGGCCCCGCCCCGGCCCACACTATATTCGGAGGGGAAACATCCAATGTCTGGACACAGCAAATGGAACAACATCAAACGTAAGAAGGAAAAGACCGACGGAGCCCGTGCCAAGGTGTTCACCAAGATCGGCCGCGAAATCAGCGTGGCCGTGCGGGAAGGCGGCGCCGACCCGGCTTCCAACAGCAAGCTCGCGGCCCTGATCTCCAAGGCCAAGGCCAACAATGTCCCCAATGACAACATCCAGCGCATCATCAAGCGCGCCGAGGGCGGCGACAAGACCGAGTACGAGGCCATGACCTACGAGGGTTACGGCCCCGGCGGCATCGCAGTCATGGTCGATACCCTGACCGACAACCGCAACCGCACCGCGGCCAATATGCGCCACTATTTTGACAAGTTCGGCGGCAACCTTGGCCAGATGGGCTGTGTCGGCTTCCTGTTCAGCCAGAAAGGCGTGATTGTCGTCGATCTCGAAGACAAGGACCCTGACGCCGTTATGATGGATGCGCTTGACGCCGGCGCCGAGGATTTTGACGCCGGTGAGGATGCCGCCGAAGTGACCACCACCCCCGACAATTTCACCGCCGTCTGCGACGCGCTGCAGGAAAAGGGATATGAGTTTGTTTCGGCGGATATCGCCCAGGTGCCCGCCACCACCACCGCCCTCGGCGACCCCGACCAGATGGCCAACATGGCCAAGCTGCTTGACGCGCTGGAGGATGACGACGATGTCCAGAACGTCTGGCACAACCTCGAAAACGAGGACGAGCTCGACCGGTAAATCGCACGCAGCGCAACCCGCAGCAGGGCGTCCCTGGCCGGGCTGCGCTGCCTTTTTATGTTGTTCGCTAAGGAGGCAAGCTGATGCCGTTTCCGTATTGCCCATACTGTCTGGAACCGCTCGAGGGGGCGGTGGGGGAGTCCTGCCCGCACTGCGGCAAAAGCCTTGTGAACCGCAACCCCGAAGGCGCATTGCCGCTGGGCGCGCAGCTGGGCGGCCGGTACACGGTGGGGGATTACCTGAACGCCGACGGCGACGGCCTGGCCTACCGCGGGGTGGAAAACGCCACCCGCCGGTTTGTGCTGATTAAAGAGTATTTCCCCGTGACCTTGTGCAACGGCCGCAGCCCGGAAGGCGCGCTGATGCCCAAGGATGGCCGTGAAGTGCTGTTCAAGACAAGCCGGATGGATTTTAAAGATCTTTACGACGACCTGCACAACCTGACCCCGGCCACCGGCCTTTCCCAGATTCTGGATGTGCTCGAAGAGAACAACACCGTCTATGCGGTGGAGGAGAGCGAGAAGGGAATGACGCTGAGCCATTACCTGACGCTGCGCGCCCGCAACCTGACCCCGGCCGAAGCCCGCACCCTGCTGCAGCCGGTTATGGAGGGGGTTACGCTGCTGCACAAGGCCGGGCTGATTCACCGCGGCATCTGCCCCGACAACATCCTGCTGCCGATTGACGGCGGCGCACGGCTGACCGGCTACGGCACGCTGGCGCTGCGCACCGGCGGCAGCGAACTGAAAAGCCAGCTCTATGCCGGGTACGCCGCGCCGGAACAGTACTCGGCCGCGGAATTTTCGGGCCGGTACACCGATGTCTATGCACTGGCCGCCGTGACCTACCGCCTTGTCACCGGCCAGGTGCCGGTTGCCGCCACCCAGCGCAAGGTGCGGGACAGCCTGGAAAGCGCGCACAGCCTCGAAAGTGGGGTGCCAACCTACTTTTCGCAGGTGCTGGCCTGTGCGATGCGGCTCGACCCGGCCAAGCGGATGCAGACGGTGCCCGAGCTGATGAGCGCGCTGACCGACCCGAATGTCGCCAACGCAATGTTTGAGCGTGGGGACAACCAGATCTCAACCAAAAAGATCCTTGGCGCGTCGCTTGTGGTCATTTTTGTGCTGGTGGTGCTGCTGCTTTGGAGCCTGACCAACCCGATGGGGGCCGGCGGCGCAGCTTCTGCCACCCCGACGCCGGAACCGAGCCCGACGCTCGCGCCGATCACTGATGATTTTTCAGTTATTCCTAATTTGGTTGGCCGGGATTATGAGACCGAGATCAAGGATAGCGACCTCTACCAGCACTACCGTATCTCGGTGACCGAGGAATATTCCTCCGAGGTGGAGGAGGGCAAGGTCATCCGCCAGGAACCGATGCCAGGTACCGTTATGGGCCAGCAGAGTCCGACGATTCAGCTCTATATCAGTGCCGGACCGATGCTCGTTGATATGCCCAAAATTATCGGTTTTCCGCTAGAAAAGGCCCGCTCTCTGCTCGAGGCGATGGGCATCCAATATACAATCCAGCCGGTCGATAACGACGGCAGCTATACGACCAACCAGGTCGTGCGCTGTACCCTGAACGGCGCCGAGCTTGTCCCCGGCACCCGGCTGGACATTGAGACCGACATCATCACGATCGAGGTGGCCGGCCTCAAACCCGAACCAACCCCGACGGCGCAGGCGACGGGGGAGTGAGAGAGAAGCTCTTACTCACCGGGCGTTCAGAGCGCGGAGGCACTTAACGCCGAGCGCTAACCCCTGATGACAGACAAAACCGCTGTGTGCGGCCTTTGCGGGCCCGCGCACAGCGGTTTTGCTTTTTTATTTTACCAAACCATGCACCTCAAACAGGGTCAGCATTTCGCGCAGCGTCATGCGGCGGGCGAAGAGCTGGCGGTAGGTGGCGGATTTGACCCGCCCGGCCTCCTTGAGCTCCTCCATCCTGGCAACGGTGGCGGCGTATTCGCGCTGTACGTCGGCCAGCACGGCCTCAAACGCAGCCAGCCGCTCGGCGGCGCCCGGCGCGCTCACAGCAGTTTCACGCCGGCGGCTTCGCAGGCAGCCAGCGTCTCCTGGTCCCACAGGCTCACCTGCACTTCGCCCACATGGGCTTTGCCCAAAAGAAGCATGCAGAGCCGGCTCTGGCCGATGCCGCCGCCCATCGTCAGCGGCAGTTTGCCCTCAAGCAGCATTTTGTGGAAGGGGAGCTCGGCGCGCTCAGGGCAGCCGGCTTCGTCGAGCTGGCGGCGCAGCGCGGCCGCATCAACCCGGATACCCATGCTCGAAAGTTCGAGCGCGCAGCCCAGCGGCTTGTGCCAGAACAGAATGTCGGCGTTGAGGGTCCAATCGTCATAGTCGGGCGCGCGGCCGTCGTGCGGCGCGCCCGAAGCCAGCCTGCCGCCAATCTGCAGCAGGCAGACCGTGCCGTGCGCTTTGGTGAAGGCGGTTTCCCGTTCCTTCGGGGAGAGAGCGGGGTAGAGGTCCTCAAGCTGCTGGGTGGTGATGAAGGTGATATCCCGGCTCAGCCGTACCCGCTTGAGTTCGGGGAACTTCCAGCGCAGCTCGTCGGCCGTTGCGCAGACAGCATCGACAATGTCCTGCACCGTTGCCTGCAGAAAAGCCATTGTGCGCTGGCGTTCGGTCACGACCCGTTCCCAGTCCCACTGGTCCACATAGATGCTGTGCAGGTTGTCGGGAATTTCGTCGCGGCGGATTGCATTCATATCGCAGACAATGCCCTGCCCGGGGCGAAAACCGTACTTGGCAAGCGCATACCGCTTCCATTTGGCCAGGCTGTGCACAACCTCGGCTTCGCCCGAAAGGCCCGGCACGTCGAACCGGACCGGCCGCTCAACGCCGTTGAGGTCATCGTTGAGGCCGCTGCCCTGCGCGACAAAGAGCGGGGCCGTCACCCGCTTGAGGTGCAGCGCGGCGCAGATTTTTTCCTGGAAAATCGTCTTGATCAGGCCGATGGCCTTCTGGGTGTCATACAGGCCGAGCAGGCTTTTGTACCCGGCCGGGATTACGGTGTTGGACATCTTGCATACCCCTTTCTCTATTTTAGAGTTTAGAGTGGAGAGTTTAGCTGTGGTGCGCCTTGCGGCGCGTTTTGAAAACTATTCTTTGAGCGTGCTGCAAGTGCTCGCTCCACCAAATCCAAACTCTTACCTAAACTCTGAACTCTCAAAAATCAGACCTGTGCGAACTGGCTCTGGTACAGTTCGGCATAGAAGCCGCCCTTGGCAAGCAGTTCGTCGTGGGTGCCGCTTTCAATGATGCTGCCGCTCTTCATGACAAGGATGCGGTCGGCGTTTTTGATGGTGGAAAGCCGGTGGGCGACAATGAAGCTTGTCCGCCCGCGCATAAGCTCCTCAAATGCGGCCTGTACCAGCACTTCGGTACGGGTATCAATGGAGGAGGTCGCTTCATCCAGAATCAAAATCGGCGGCCGCCGCAGCATGACCCGCGCAATGCAGAGCAGCTGCCGCTGGCCGGCGCTCAAATTGCCGCCGTCCTCATCCAGTTCGGTATCATAGCCGAGCGGAAGCCGGGTGATAAAGCTGTGCGCGCGGGCCTTTTTGGCCGCAGCTTCGATCTCGGCGCGGGTGGCATCCGGTTTGCCGTAGGCTATGTTTTCGGCCACCGTGCCGCATTTGAGCCAGGTTTCCTGCAAAACCATGCCAAGGTTTGCGCGCAGTGAATCGCGGGTGACCTCGTCAATCGGGGTGTCGTCCACCTTGAGCGAACCGCTGTTGATGTCATAAAACCGCATCAGCAGGTTGACCAGCGTTGTCTTGCCGCAGCCGGTCGGGCCGACCAGCGCGATCCGCTGCCCCGGCCAGACCCGCAGGTTCATGTCTTCAATCAGCGGCACGGCGGGGTCGTAGCGGAACTTGACATGCTCAAAGGCAACCCGACCGGCGCCCTGGTGCAGCACGGCGGCGTCGGGCTTATCCGGCGTGATCGGTTCCTCGTCAATCAGATCAAACACCCGCTGGGCGCAGGCCAGCGCGTTTTGCAGTTCGGTCATCACGCTCGAAATATCGTTGAAAGGTTTGGTGTACTGGTTGGCATACTGCAGCAGCGCCGACAGGCTGCCTGCGGTAATCGCCCCGCCGATGGCGAAGACGGCGCCCAGCACCCCGACTGCGGCATAGACAAGCGCGTTGACAAACCGGGTGCAGGGGTTGACAAGGGAGGAAAAGAAGGTGGCCCGCACGCCGCAGCGCTGCAGATCCTGGTTGACGGTTTCAAACCGGGCTTCGGCGCGGGTTTCATAACCGAAGGCGCGCACGAGATGCTCATTGCCGACGAGTTCCTCAACAAGGGAGGTCATCTCGGCGCGGGTTTCGCTCTGCACCCGGAACATTGCGTAGGTGTGCTGGGCGATAAAACGCGCGACAAAGAAGGAGAGGGGGGTGAGCACCACGACGACCAGCGTGATCCGCCAATCAATCGAAAACATGAAGACAAGGGTGACGATGATGGTTAATACGCCGGTGAACAGCTGGGTAAAGCCCATGAGAAGGCCGTCAGAAAACTGTTCGACGTCGGTTGTCAGCCGGCTGATCGTCTCGCCCGGGCGGTGGGCGTCGATGTAGCGCAGCGGCAGGACTTCCAGGCGGCGGAACGCCTGCACGCGGATGTCCCGCACAACCTGGAAGGTGATGCGGTTGTTGATGACATTCATCAGCCACTGGCTGGCCGCCGTAACCAAGACAACCAGGGCGATCTGCACCGCGATCCGGCCCAGCGCCGGAAAATCCACCCGGCCGGGGCTCAGAATCAGGTCAACCCCGTAACCGGTCAGCACAGGGGCATACAGGGTGGTCACAACGGTGACGGCCGCCAGGGCCAGCGAAAGCGCAACCAGCAGTTTGTACGGGGCGATCAGCCCCCATACGCGGCGGATTGTGCCGGGGGAAGCTTGCAGCTTTTTGTTGCTCATAGCGTTTTGTCCACCTCCTCACGGCTCAGCTGGCTCAGGCAGATCTCCTTATAGACCGGGCAGCGTGCAAGCAGATCGGCATGGGTGCCGCTGCCCACAAGCCTGCCATCGTCAAGAACAAGAATCCGGTCGGCCCGCTGCACGGCGGCCGCACGCTGCGAGACGATAAAGACGGTCATGCCGCCGGTATTGCGGCGCAGCGCGCGGCGCAAAGCCGCGTCGGTCGCAAAGTCCAGGGCAGAGGAACTGTCGTCCAGAATCAAAACCGGCGGCTGGGGCACAAGCGCGCGGGCAATGCAGAGCCGCTGCCGCTGCCCGCCCGAGAAGTTGCGCCCGGCGGTTTCGACCGGTTCGTCCAGCCCGCCCGGCTTGCCGCGCACAAAATCGGCGGCCTGGGCAATCTCGAGCGCCTGCCAGATCTGTTCGTCTGTGGCATCGGGGCAGGCCCAGCGCATGTTGTCACGGATGGTGCCGGTGAAAAGCATCGCCTTTTGGGGAACGACGCCGACGAGCCCGCGCAGCTGGGCAAAGCCGTAGGCCTTGATGTCGCGGCCGAAAAGGGCGATTTCGCCGGCGCTCGCATCATAGAAACGGGCGATCAGGTTGACAAGCGTTGTCTTGCCGCTGCCGGTGCCGCCGATAATGCCGATCGTCTGGCCCGGCCGCGCAGCAAAATCGATGGATTCAAGGCTCGGCGCCGCGGCGGCAGGGTAGGTGAAGGATACGCCGGCAAACCGCACAGCCGGCGCATCGGCCACCGGGGAAAGCGTACCGGCGGCCGGGTCCGGCATGGTGGTTTGGGTGTTGAGAAGCTCGTTGACCCGGATACCGCTGGCCACCGCGCGGGTGACCGAGATGACAAGGTCGGCCAGCCGCAAAAGGCTTGCAAGGATCTGGTTCATATAGCTGATCAGCGCAATGATCTGCCCCTGCGTCAGGCTGCCGGCGTCAACCAGCCGCCCGCCGCGCAGCAGCACGGCCAGTATGCCGAAGTTGACCAGCAGATAGGTCAGCGGGTTCATCAGCGCTGAAATCCGGCCGGCCTTCTGCTGGATTGCCTTGAGCTTGTCATTGGTGGCGGTGAAGGCGGCAATCTCATCTTCCTGGCGGGAAAAGGCACGCACAACCCGCGCGCCGACATAGTTTTCACGCGTGAGCAGGGTGACCCTGTCAAGGGTGTTTTGCGCTTCGTGGTAGCGCGGCACCGTCACCCGCATAATCAGGTAGATGACCAGCGAGATGGCGGCGGTCACAGCAAGAAACCACAGCGTCATGGCAGGGCTGATGGACAGCGCCATGACGAGCGCGCCGATCACGATGAAAGGGGAGCGCAGCAGCAGCCGCAGCGTCATGTTCACGCCGTTTTGCAGCTGGTTCACGTCGCTGGTCATCCGGGTGACCAGCGTCGGGGTGCCGATGCCGTCCAGCTCGGCATAGCCCAGGGTCTGGATATGGTGGAACAGATCCCGCCGCAGCGCGGTTCCGTACCCCAGCGCGGCCCTGGCTGAAAAGTACTGGGCCGTCACGCTGGAGGCAAGCCCCACGGCGGCCAGCAGTACAAGCAAAAGCCCTTCACGGGCAATGGCGCCGATGTTTCCGGCCGCGATGCCGCTGTCCACAATGTTGGCAACCACCAGCGGAACAAGCAGCTCGAAGCAGGCTTCCAGCATTTTGAAGAGCGGGGCCAGCACGGTTTCCTTCTCATACCCTTTCAGGTAACGCAGCAGCCTGCGCATGGGCATCTTCCTCTCTATGGTTCGGTTGGTAAATAAACGTATGCGGCTATTACAGATTGTCGAAAAAGTCAAAATCCGTCTCCGTCGGCGGACATGCGCCGACGGCGGAGACACCGCCAGGGAAATTTTGCGGCAAATTGTGTGCGAGGAGCTTTGCTCCGAGTGCGCGATTTGCCGTAAAATTTTGTCGAAGGGGTTTTCAAAAGGGGAAACAGACGCGTTAGGCGAAGCCGTGCGCGGCTGTTGCCCCTTTTGCAGCGTGTCGAGTTTCTCGACACGCTGTAATAGCCGCGTTGCGGCTATTATACCATGAAAACGCCTGCTTGTCAGCGTCTTGCCCGGTTTCGATGATTATTTGCCGCCCGGCAGCCTATACTGGATGTGCGGCGGCAGAGCGCCGCTCCTGATTTTGGATTTTTAGTATACGTTGAGGTGCTCCATGTTCTACTTTCAAAAAGGCCTTTCCCGCCCGGCGGCGCGCACGGTGGGGCGGGCGCTGGCGCTTGCCGGGCAGCAGGGCTGCCCGCAAGCCGATACCGGCCACCTGTTGCTGGCCATGCTGCAGACCGCCCAGGGCCCGGCGGCAGACTTTTTGCGCCGCAAGCAGGTAACCGAAACCGCGCTGTGTGCCTGTACGGCCCAGCGCGCGGGCGGCCGGCCGCTGCGGCTGACCCGGCGGGACCTGGCCCCCGAAAGCCGCAAAGCGTTGGAGTTTGCGGTGCTTGGCGCCCACGCGGCGCGCCGGTCCTGCGCCGACAATGAGCACCTGCTGTGCGCCATGCTGGAGGATTGCGGCTGCACGGCCAGCGTCTGGCTGGCCGGCCTGGGGGTGGAGGTGCCGCAGGCCGCGCGGGAGTGCCGCCAGCTTTCAGGCCAGCTGGTACTGCCCGCCGCCCCGCGGATGAGCACGGCCCGCGGCGGAAAACCCAGTGAAAAATACGGCCGCGATCTGACCCGTCTTGCGCAGGAAGGCCGGCTGGACCCGGTGCTTTGCCGGGACGGGGAACTTGCCCGGATGATCGAAATCCTCTGCCGCCGGCAGAAAAACAATCCCTGCCTGCTGGGAGAACCGGGGGTGGGCAAAAGCGCGCTGGCCGAAGCGCTGGCCCAGCGCATTGCGGCAGACCAGGTGACCGAAAGCCTGCGCGGCAAGCGGGTGCTGGCGCTTGATATGGCCGCGATGGTGGCCGGCACCAAATACCGCGGCGACTTTGAGGAACGGTTCAAAAGCCTGCTTGAAGAACTTTACCGCGACCGGATGACGATTCTGTTCATCGATGAAATCCATCTGATTGCCGGGGCCGGCGCGGCCGAGGGCGCGATTGACGCGGCCAGCATTTTGAAGCCGATGCTTGCCCGCGGGGAACTGCAGCTTATCGGCGCGACGACGCCGGAGGAATACCGCAAGACGATTGCGAAGGACGCCGCGCTTGACCGGCGTTTCGGCAAGGTGATGGTGGAGGAACCCACCCCCGCTGATGCGGAATCCATACTGCGCGGGCTGATGCCCCGGTATGAGCGCTACCACAATGTTGCCATCCCGGCGGAAAGCATCCATGCGGCGGTTGCGCTCAGCGTGCGGTATCTGCCTGGCCGCTTCCTGCCGGACAAGGCGATCGACCTGCTGGACGAAGCGGCTGCGGCGGCCCGCATTGCCCGCGGCGCCGCGCAGGGCCAGCCCGGCTTGACGCCGGCCGATGTGGCCCGGGTGGTCAGCAAGGCCAGCGGCATCCCGGCGGAGCGGGTGGGGGAAGCCGAACGCGAGCGCCTGGCCCAGCTGGAAGACAGGCTTGCGGCTGAGGTGGTTGGCCAGCCGCGGGCCGTGCAGGCGGTGGCGGCCGCCATCCGGCGAAGCCGCACCGGCTTGCGGGAGGCCGGCCGGCCGATCGGCGCGCTGCTGTTTTTGGGCCCGACCGGCGTGGGCAAAACCCAGCTGGCAAAAGCGCTGGCCAAAAACTGGTTCGGCAGTGAAAAGGCGCTGCTGCGGTTTGATATGTCGGAATATATGGAACAACACACGGTGGCGCGGCTGCTTGGCTCGCCGCCCGGGTATGTCGGGCATGAGGAAGGCGGCCAGCTGACCGAGGCTGTGCGCCGCCGGCCTTACAGCATTGTGCTGTTTGATGAGATTGAGAAGGCCCATTCCGACATCCAGAACATCCTGCTGCAAATCCTGGAGGATGGCCGCCTGACCGACGCACAGGGCCGCCGGGCCGATTTTTCGAACACGATCATATTAATGACCTCAAACCTCGGCGCGCGCTGCCTGGCCGGGCAGGCCGGGCTGCTCGGCTTCGGCGCGGCAGGGCAGGATGCCGCCCGCCGCGGCCGTGCCGCCTTGCAGGAAGCGCGGGAGTTCTTCCGCCCCGAGCTGATGGGCCGGCTTGACGATGTCGTGCTGTTTGACCCGCTGGGCCCCGCGCAGCTGGCCGCCATCGCCGACAGGCTGCTTGACGAACTGGCCGAGCGCGCGGCCCGCCAGGGATACACGCTGCGCCATACCCCGGCTGCGGCCGCCGCGTTGGCCGGGCAGGAAGTGCCGGCCTACGGCGCGCGGGATCTGCGCCGCAAGGTCAGCCGTGCGGTTGAACAGGCGCTGGCCGACCGCATTGCCGCCGGCACCGCCCAGCCCGGCGTGCCTTACACCGCCGATGTCGATGAAAATGGCCGCATCATCCTGACCGACCCGGATTATGCGACCTGCGGGTGAAAAGCAGGCAAAAAGGCGTCCCGCAAAAACACGGGACGCCTTCGGCGTACTTATTTCTTCACCAGCCGCACGTTCTCCCCGTTCAGGTTGGCGGTGAACTCCTGTTCGCAGTAGATGCAGCGGTATTTGCCGCTCGGCGTCAGGGCGAAGATATGGTCGCAGCCTTCCTCAATCGCGGTGATGCAGCGCGGGTTGGTGCAGCGCACAACGTTCACCAGCCGCTGCGGCTGGTCAGGCTTGACCTTGCGGGTCACATGGCCGTTTTCAATGTAGGTGATCGTGATCTGCGGGTCAAGGTAGCCGAGCACATCAAAGTTCAGGCTTGAAACATCGCCTTCGATCTTGATGATATCTTTTTTGCCGCTTTTCTGGCTGCGGACATTTTGCAGCAGCGCAACGCTGGCGTCCCGCAGCTTTTCAAGCTCCATCAGGTGGTACAGCGCCAGGCCGGTGCCGGCTGTGATGTGGTCGATGACCACGCCGTTCAAAATTTCATCTACGTTCAGCATTCGAACGCCACCTCCCCGGTTTTGGGGTCTTTGAGACCCAGCAGTGTCATAATCAGCGCCATGCGCATGTACACACCATTCTGCGCCTGTTCAAAATAGGCCGCGCGCGGATCGTCGTCCACATCAAGGGTGATCTCATTCACGCGGGGCAGCGGGTGCAGCACCGCCATGTCGGCGGGGGCGGCGGCCAGCTTGGCACGGGTCAGCACATAGCTGTTTTTGAGCCGGATGTAGTCCTCCTCATTGAAAAAGCGTTCGCGCTGGACCCGGGTCATATAGAGGATGTCGAGCTCGGGCAGGGCTTTTTCAAGGTCGCGGGTTTCGACGTAGGGGATGCCGCGCGCGTCGAGCACTTCGCTGATGATGTAATCGGGCAGGCGCAGCTCTTCGGGGCTGATGAGCACAAACCGCATATGGTCCCAGCGGGCCAGGCTCTTGATCAGCGAATGGACGGTGCGGCCGAATTTGAGGTCGCCGCAGAAGCCGATGGTCAGACCGTCCAGCCTGCCCTTGCGGCGGCGGATCGTCATCATGTCCAAAAGGGTCTGGGTGGGGTGGCTGTGGCCGCCGTCACCGGCGTTGATAACCGGAATGCGCGAATACCGCGAGGCCCGCAGCGGCGCGCCCTCCTTGGGGTGGCGCATGGCTGCTATGTTGGCGTAGCAGCTTACAATGCGGATGGTATCGGCCACCGTTTCGCCTTTCGATGCGCTGGAAACCCCGCCGTCGGGGAAGCCGATCACCTGCCCGCCCAGATTGAGCATCGCCGATTCGAACGAAAGGCGGGTGCGGGTGGAAGGTTCATAGAACAGCGAAGCCAGCCGCTTGCGGGCGGCAACCTCCTGGTAGGCGGCCGGGTCGTCATGGATGCGGTCGGCCAGGTCGAGCAGCCGCAGCGTTTCCTCCCGCGTGAAGTCCAGCGGGTCGATCAGATGTCGCATGGGAATCCTCCTTATACCAAAATGTGTTCGGAAAAACGGAAAATCATCGCCGGCGCTTAGCCGGACAGCCGTCGCACAAACGCCAGGTCGAGATAATCGGTGTACAGCGTCCGGCTGCGCAGCACCGGCCGGCACAGGTGGGAATAACAGGTTTCCTCCAGTTCCAGCAGGGCGCTTTCCGGCCCGCAGCCCAACAGCCTGCGGGCCGCTGCGTCGCCGCGCACCGCGTGCAGCCGGGTTACGGCGGTGGTTGTCTCAATGCCGCAGTGTTCCTGCAGGATGGAGAAGATCGGCCGGGTAAAATCAATTCCGTCCACCCGTTCGCCGGGAAACAGGGCGAGCGGAATGAAATCGGTGCAATACAGCACCGGCCGGTCGTCCGCCAGCAGCCGCTTGCCCACCACCAGCACGGTCTGAGCGGCGCAGAGGCCGAGCGCGGCGGCGGTGGCATCGTCCGGCTGCTGCCGGGTCACGACAAGGTGGTCGGTGTGGGGGGTGCGGCCGGCCGCCAGGATCATCTGGGTAAATTCCAGCTTGCGGTCCAGCCGGCGGCGTACGGCCAGCGCGCCGCGGTTGACCAGCGTGCCGATGCCGCGCACCCGTTCCACATAACCTGCGCGTTCCAGCTCGCCCAGGGCGTCCCGCACGACGCTGCGGCTGACCCCCAGCGTGCGGGCCAGCGTGAGCTCGGGCGGCAGCCGGGCTGCGCTGGCGTAACGGCCGGTGCGCAGTTCGGCCAGCAGCGTCTGCACCACCTGGGCTGAGATCAGCGCGCCACCCGGCCGGGCGGCGCGCTGGGAGGTGCGGCTCATGCCGAAGGCCCGGCCTGGTTCTGCCGGGCATAGCGGCACAGTTCGGCCAGGCAGCAGGCTTCGCAGTGCGGTTGGGTGCGGGCGGTGCAGACAGCGCGGCCATGGTGCACAAGCCGGTGGCAGAAATCGCTGCCTTCTTCGGGCGGGATAATCTTCCAAAGCGCCATTTCAACCCGCTTGGGGTCCTTGAGGCCTTCGGGCACCAGGCCGATGCGCCCGCACAGCCGGATGCAGTGCGTATCGGTCACAATCGCCGGTTTGCCGAACACATCCCCCATAATCAGGTTGGCGCTTTTGCGCCCCACGCCGGGCAGGGTGAGCAAAGCGTCAAAGTCATCCGGCACCTGGCCGCCGTACTCGTCCCGCAGCTTGCGCATACAGGCCGAAATATCCCGCGCCTTGCTGCGGCCCAGCCCGCAGGGGCGCACAATCGCCTCAATGTCGGCCGGGTCGGCTTCGGCCAGGGCCTGCACGCCGGGGTACTTGGCGAACAGGTCCTGCACCACAACGTTCACCCGTTCGTCGGTACACTGGGCGGCCAGCCGCACTTCCACCAGCAGCTGCCAGGCCTGGCTGTAATCCAGCGTGCAGTGGGCAAGCGGGTATTCCTCTTTCAGCCGCGCAATGCAGGCCGCGGCCAGCGCCTTTAAAGGTTCCAGATTTTCTTCCGTTTTCGCCATACAAACCTCTTTCGTTCGGGGCTATTCTACAGTATCTTGATTCTATCACGACCACGGTCTATAATGCAAGAGAGAATCCGCACCCAACCGCACAAACCCACAGAAAGGACCCGAACCATGCCACCTTTAGCCCAGCGGCTGCGGCCGCGCAGCCTTGACGATGTCTGCGGCCAGCGCCACCTGCTGGCCCCGGGGCAGGTGTTCCGCCGCACGGTGGAAACCGCCGCCCGCACCGGCCGTTTGCCCAACATGATTTTTTACGGCCCTTCCGGCGTTGGCAAAACGACGGTTGCCAACATCATTGCCGAACAAAGCGGCATGCGGCTGCACCGGCTCAACGGTACGACAGCCTCAACCGCCGACATCAAGGCCGTCCTGGCCGAAACCGAAACGATCGCGGCGGGGCAGGGAATCCTGCTGTACCTGGACGAAATTCAGTATTTCAACAAACGCCAGCAGCAAAGCCTGCTCGACTGCCTGGAACAGGGTACCGTGACCCTGATTGCCTCAACCACCGAAAACCCGTACTTTTACATTTATAACGCTCTGCTTTCCCGCTGCACGGTGTTTGAGTTCAAATCCCTGACGCCGGACGACATTGCCGCCGGTCTGCGCCGCGCTGTGCAGCGCCTGACCCGGGAGGAGGGCGAGCCGGTGGCCGTGGCGCCGGATGCGGTGGGCTACCTGGCCGAAAGCGCCGGCGGGGATATGCGCAAGGCGCTTGGCAACCTTGAGTTTGCCGTCACGGCAGCCCCGGTAGAAGACGGCGTGCGCACCGTCACGCTTGCAATGGCGCAGCAGGTGGCCCGCCGTACCGCGATGCGCTATGACAAACAGGGCGACGATCACTACGATATTGTCTCGGCCTATCAGAAATCAATGCGCGGGTCTGACCCGGATGCCGCCCTGCATTACCTGGCGCGGCTGCTCGAAGCCGGGGACCTGCCCTCGGCCTGCCGGCGGCTTATGGTGACAGCCTGTGAGGATGTCGGTCTGGCCTGGCCGCAGATCATCCCGATTGTAAAGGCCGCGGTGGACGCGGCAAATATGCTCGGCCTGCCCGAAGCCCGGCTGGCCCTGGCCGACGCCGTTGTGCTGGTGGCCACCGCGCCGAAATCAAACTCCGCCCACAACGCCTACCTGGCCGCTTTGGCTGACGTGCAGGCGGGCCGGGCCGGCCCGGTGCCGCGCAATTTGCAGAACAAACACTTTGACGGCGCCGACGCGGCGGTGCGCGGGCAGCATTACCTGTATGCCCATGACTACCCCCACCACTGGGTGGACCAGCAATACCTGCCCGATGCGCTGCGCGGCGTGACTTACTATGAATTTGGCGACAACAAAACGGAGCAGGCTGCCGCGCGCTACTGGCAGCAGATCAAACGCCCCACAGGGTGCGAAGGCGGTGGAAAACCCGAAGAAAACGTTAAAAAATAACAAGAATGGGAGGGGGGTGCTGTCGGCTTGTGGAAAACGTTCCTTCGTTCCATGGAAATAAGACGTAGAGCGGGATTTGTCAAAATTACTTGTAAAAAACTTACAGGAAAAGTCAGTAAAGTGTTGACAAAGGACAAGGAAATTCAGTACAATAGAAGCAGCGGAAAAAAGCGTAGGGTATACGCTATATTCTTAACTATCTGTTGAAGGAGATTTCCATGCGTTATTCCCACCAGCGTGAACTGATTCTGCGGGAGGTTTTGGGCCGCAAGGACCACCCCACCGCTGAGCAGATCTGCAGTTCACTGCGGGCCGAATGCCCGCGCCTCAGTCTTGGGACTGTGTATCGTGACCTGAATACCCTTGTGGAGATTGGCAAAATCCGCCGCGTCTCCATCCCCGGGCAGGCCGACCGTTTTGACGGCGAGGTTGCCCCGCACCAGCATCTTTGGTGCCGCAAGTGCCACCAGGTTGAAAGCCTGTATATGGACCCGGCCCGCCTGCAGGCCCTTGTCGATGCCTGTGAGGGGATCGAAGCCGAGGATTACTCGCTCACCGTGTTTGGCCTGTGCAGCCGGTGTGCCAAGGAAGAAGCGCAGGGCTGAGCGCTTTTTGGGATCAATGGGAAAGTAAGGGCGTCGCGCCCTGGTCTTAATTTGGTACAGGAAACGAACCCCGCCGCAGTGTTTGCGGCGGGGCTTTGTTATGCCTGTTTTACCCATATTTTTCAAAAACTTTACCGGAATTTGTCCTGTATGGCTGGATGTGCCGGGCGCGCTTTTGGTAAAATAAACCAAAGTCGTTCCGACAAACCCCGAAAACGGCGGATGTGCCGCCGTATACTACCCCAGCGGGCCGCGGCCCGAACACGGAAGAGGAGCCCCCCTATGGTACAAACCGACCAGGACATCCGGCAGGCGGTCTATGCCGCCCAACAGGACACCGAAGCCGCCGACGCCTTGATCCGGCAGTATCTGCCCTTTATCAGGGCCGAGACGGTACGCTTCACCCATGAGGCGATCGAGCGCGGGCACGAGGATGCGCTCAGCATCGCAATGTTTGCCTTTTATGAATCGATCCTGCATTATCAGGCGGGCCGCGGTGCGTTCCTGCCGTTTGCGGCGCGCAACATCCGCAACCGGCTCATCGACCAGGCCCGGGCGGAACGCCGCCACCGCGGCCATCTTTCACTGCACGCCCCGGCCGGCGCAGAGGAGGAAGGCGAGCTGGCCGATACCCTCGCCGCCCCCGACGACGCCCCCGCCGCGCTTGAACACCGGCTGGCCAGCCGGCAGGAGATAGAGGAGTTCGGCCGCAAGCTGGCCGGCTTTGGGCTGAGCTATTCGGATGTGGCGGACAACTGCCCCAAGCAGGCCCGCACACTGGCGGCCTGCCGCCGCGTGCTGGCCTATGCGCGGGCCAACCCGGCGCTGCTGGATAAGCTGGAACAGACCGGCCGCCTGCCGATGCAGCAGCTGGCCGACGCCACCGGTGTAGAGCGCAAAACCCTCGAACGCCACCGCAAATATCTGGTGGCGATCCTGCTGGCTTTTACAAACGGGTATGAAATCATCCGCGGCCACCTCTGCCAGCTGGACCCGCGGGAAAGGAGGGACGGCGAATGAACTATCTTGTGATGGAAACCCACCCGGGTTACTGCATCCTGCTCGATGAAGAAGGCCGCTTTTTGAAGGCCGCCAACCGCGGGTATGCTGTCGGCGATACGGTGCAGGAGATTGTGGAGCTGCGAGTGCCGCAGCCCGCCTGGCAGCCGCGGGTGATGCGGGGGGCCGGGGTGGCAATCAGCCTGGCCGCCTGCCTGTGCATCGGGTTCTTCGGGGTCTACAGCCCGAACTTTGCGCCCTATGCCAGCGTGCGGCTGCAGATCAACCCGGATGTGGAGATGACGCTGAGCCGCAGCGAGCGGGTGCTCGCGCTGGAAGCCCGCAACCCGGACGGCGCGGCGCTGCTGGAAGGTTACGACTACGCCGGCAAGCAGGCACAGCAGGTTGCGGCCGAGCTGGTTGGCCGCGCCAGGCAGCAGGGCTACGAGGCCGAGGCTGTCGCCATTACGGTGACCGGCGGCAGCGAGGACTGGCAGCAGGCCGAGGAGGAAACCCTGACCACGCGGCTGCAGGAAGAATACGGCGAGACGATTGTGATCCATCTGGGCGAGATGCCCGAACCGACGCCTGCCCCCACTGCGCCGCCGACGCCGGCGCCAACCGCCGCCCCGACGCCGAGCCCCACGCCGGTCCCGACCGCAGCGCCGACGCCTGTGCCCACCTCTGCGCCAACACCCCTTCCCACACAGGCCCCGCAATGGGACGACGATGACGATGATGACGACGATTGGGAAGACGATGATTGGGATGACGATGATTGGGAAGATGATGAGGACGATGATGACGATGGGGACGACTGAGAGGGGGGATTCGTAGAGTTCAGAGTTTAGATAAGGTGGATCGCGCTGCGCGCTCAAAAAAAATTGGCGGCAGGTTCCCGGCACTTTTTCAAAAACGCGCCGAAGGCGCACCATATCTTAACTCTAAACTCTAAAAATTTTTTTCGGCTTACCCCGTTTTCCCCATCCCGTCTTCCGCAATCTATGGGTGTAAGGGTTGAAACCCGGCAGGGAACTGAAAAAACAAAATAAAAAAGTCCCCGCGACCCCGGTCTTTGGAAGCCCGCCCCGTATACTACCAACAAAGGCAGACGCCAAAACAAAGGAGATGACCCAAATGAAAAAGAAGATGACGATGCTCGCCCTGACCCTGACCGCCGCGCTGGCCCTGACCGCCTGCGGCAACCAATCCGCTTCGGCCGCGCAGGCTTCGGCCGCCGCGCCGACCGCTGCCCCGACCGCTGCGCCTGCGGCGACGCCGGCCACCGTACAGACCGCCATTGCCGGCACTGTGCTGCTCAGCGTGAACCCCGAAATTGAGATGGATTACGACGACGGCGGCCGGGTACTGGCGCTGCGCAGCTGCAACGCCGACGGCCAGGCCGTGCTGGACGGTTACGAAGGCTACGCCGGCCGCCCCTGCTCCGAGGTGGCGGGCGAGCTGGTCGGCCGCATCAACGCCGGCGGCTACTTTGACGAGACGATCGCCGGGCAGGAGAAAAACATCGTGCTCAAGCTCGAGCAGGGCTCGGCCCAGCCGGACGATACCTTCCTGACCGAGATGGAAGCGGCCATCCGAACGACGGTGGAGCGGGACGGCATCGGCTCCCGCACCGTGGCACTGGATGCGGACGACTGGGACGACGCCCACGAAGCGGAGGGCTACATCAACGCCGAAGCCGCGCAGCAGCTGCTGGCGACCCAGCTTGGCCGCAGCGACCTGCAGTTTGTCGAGCGGGACTATGACCTTGACGACGGCGACTACGAGATCGCGTTCGTCCTCGACGGCGTCGAGTATGAGTACGAGGTGGACGCCCGCAGCGGCAAAGTGCTGGAGATGGAAGCCGACGCGGCAGACGGTTTTGACGATGACCGGGACGATCTGGGGGAAAACCGCTCTGACGATTGGGACGATGATCACGACGATGTTTGGGACGACGCTGACGACCGGTACGACGACCTCGACGATGCCTGGGACGACGCCGACGACCGGTACGATGACCTCGACGATGCCTGGGACGATGCCGACGACCGGTATGACGACATTGATGATGCCTGGGACGATCAGGACGATGATTGGGACGATGATTGGGACGATGCCGGCGACGATGACTGGGATGACCAGGACGACGATGACGACTGGGACGACTGAATAGTAACAGTGATAGAGAAGGGCCTGCCTTGCGGCGGGTCCTTTTCTGTTCACAAACATTTTGCAATTTGGATGCTTGACAACGGTGCTGGATGTGCTACAATATTAGCAGTCGAAGGCAGAGAGTGCTAAAGCGTGAGCGGGAAACTTGACCGGGCCGTGGGAAAAGCCAAAATGAGCGGCCTCATCCAACGAATCCCGGCAGCATAGAGGGACCGGGATGACCTGCTCGCACTCAAGGCTTTCGTTTGCCAGCGCGGCAAACCGTTTGCTGTGCTGAATAGAGAGTTCGATCGGTGAAGGAGGTTTTGCCTTATGAACACCAATCAGTTTACCCAAAAGACCATCCAGGCCATCCAGGACGCCCAGCGCCTGGCGGTCGAATATTCCAACCAGGCGCTTGAACCGGAACATCTGCTTGTCGCGCTCGCCCAGCAGCAGGACGGGCTGATCCCCCAGCTGCTGACCAAAATGGGGGTGGAACCCGGCAACTTCCTGGCCGCCGCGACCGAGAAGGTCGCCGCGCTGCCCAAGGTGACCGGCTCCGGCCGCGACCCTGAAAAGATCTATATCTCGAACGAGATGGATCGCGCCCTCAACGCGGCCGAAGCCCAGGCCAAGCAGATGAAGGATGAATACATCAGCGTCGAGCATCTCTTCCTCGGCCTGCTCGAACGCCCGAACCGCGCCGCGCAGGAGCTGTTCCGCCAGTTCGGCATCACGGCAGAAAAGTTCATGCAGCAGCTGTCCGGCGTGCGCGGCAACCAGCGCGTTACGAGCGACGACCCCGAATCCACCTACAACGCGCTCGAAAAATACGGCCAGGATCTTGTGGATATGGCCCGCAAAAACAAGCTCGACCCGGTTATCGGCCGGGATACCGAGATCCGCAACGTCATCCGCATTCTCTCCCGCAAGCGCAAGAACAACCCCGTGCTGATCGGTGAAGCCGGCGTCGGCAAAACCGCCATCGCCGAAGGCCTCGCCCAGCGGATCGTCCGCGGCGACGTGCCCGAAAACCTCAAAGACCGCACGATCTTCAGCCTCGATATGGGCGCGCTGGTCGCCGGCGCCAAATACCGCGGCGAGTTTGAGGAACGCCTCAAATCCGTCCTGAACGAGGTCAAGAAGAGCGAGGGCAAGATCATCCTCTTTATTGATGAGCTGCACACCATCGTCGGCGCGGGCAAGACCGACGGCGCGATGGACGCCGGCAACCTGCTCAAACCGATGCTGGCCCGCGGCGAGCTGCACTGCATCGGCGCAACCACCCTTGACGAATACCGCGAATACATCGAGAAAGACCCCGCGCTCGAACGCCGGTTCCAGCCCGTTGTGGTCAGTGAGCCGACGGTCGAGGATACGATCTCGATCCTGCGCGGCCTGAAGGAGCGGTATGAAATCTACCACGGCGTCAAAATCCAGGATGGCGCGCTCATTGCGGCGGCCACCCTCTCCGACCGGTATATCTCCGACCGGTTCCTGCCTGACAAGGCGATTGACCTCGTCGATGAAGCCTGCGCGATGGTCAAGACCGAGCTCGATTCGATGCCGGCCGAACTCGACGAGATGAACCACCGCATCACCCAGCTGCAGATTGAGGAGGCCTCGCTGCAGAAGGAGAGCGACGAACTCTCCAAACAGCGGCTGGCCAATCTCGAAAAAGAACTGGCCGAACTTCGGGACTCCTTCAATTCGAAGAAAGCCCAGTGGGAGAACGAAAAGGACGCGATCGGCAAGGTGCAGAGCCTGCGCGCCGAGGTCGAAACGATCAAAGCCGAGATCGAAAAGGCCACCCGCAACGGCGATTACGCCAAGGCCGGCGAATTGCAGTACGGCAAACTGCCGAACCTGCAGCGCGAGCTCGAAGAGCAGGAAAAAATCGCGGCCGAAAAGAAGGAGCAGAGTCTGCTGCGCGACCGCGTGACCGATGAGGAGATTGCCCGCATCGTCGCGCGGTGGACCGGCATCCCGGTTGAGAAGCTCGTTGAGGGTGAGCGCGAAAAGCTGCTCCGCCTGCCCGATGTACTGCACAAGCGGGTCATCGGCCAGGACGAGGCCGTGCAGAAGGTCTCGGATGCGATTCTGCGCTCCCGCGCCGGCATTGTGAACCCCGGCAGGCCGATCGGCAGTTTCCTCTTCCTCGGGCCTACCGGCGTCGGCAAGACCGAGCTGGCCAAGGCGCTGGCCGAAGCGCTGTTTGACGATGAGAAGAACCTCATCCGCATCGACATGACCGAATATATGGAGAAGTTCAGCGTCTCCCGCCTGATCGGCGCCCCTCCGGGATATGTCGGTTATGAGGAGGGCGGCCAGCTGACCGAGGCTGTACGCCGCCACCCCTACAGTGTCGTGCTGTTTGACGAGGTCGAAAAGGCGCACCCGGATGTCTTCAACATCCTGCTGCAGGTGCTCGACGACGGCCGCATCACCGACAGCCAGGGCCGCACCGTCGATTTCAAGAACACAATCCTGATCCTGACCTCGAACCTCGGCTCGGACATCATCCTTGAGGATCTCGAGACCGCCCGCGCCCAGGGCCGCAACGACCTTTCGGCCGAGGCACGCAGCCAGATCGACGCGCTGCTCAAACGGCAGTTCCGGCCTGAGTTCCTCAACCGGCTTGACGACATCGTCTATTACAAGAGCCTGACCAAGCAGGAGATCGGCGGCATTGTCGAGCTCATGCTCGAGGATCTGCGCCGCCGGCTGGAGGAGCAGCAGCTCGGCCTCGCCGTGACCGACGCGGCGAAGAACGCCATCATCGAGGGCGGTTACGACCCGATCTACGGCGCCCGCCCGCTCAAGCGGTATATCCAGTCGAATGTCGAGACGATGATCGCCAAAGCCATCATCGCCGGCCGCCGCAAACCGGGCGACACCCTGACCGTTGACGCCGAAGAAGGGAAGCTTGTGCTGCGGGAGTAAGGCAGGCTAACCTTGAGAAATGGGCAGCAAGAAAAGAGCTCAGAGTTGAGAGTTAAGAGTTGAGAGTTAAGAGTTTAGAGTTAAGATGTGGTGTGCCTTCGGCACGATTTATAAAAAAGGCCGCAGCCCTTCCCAAGGCTGCGGCCTTTTTTCAAATGCGCCGTCAGGCACACCTTATCTTAACTCTCAACGCTAAACATGAAACTCTGAAAAATTACCCGTTCGGATTGTTCTTCAAGATAACGTCGTGGCTGCCGCCTTCGACAATCGAGGTCGAGGAAACGACGGTCAGGCGGGCTTTCTGTTGCAGTTCGGGGATGGAAAGCGCGCCGCAGTTGCACATTGTCGATTTGACCTTGTACAGCGTGGTCTGTACGCCGTCAGCCAGCGGGCCGGCGTAGGGCACATAGCTGTCAACGCCTTCCTCAAAGCTCAGCTTCTGCGCGCCGCCCAGGTCGTACCGCTGCCAGTTGCGGGCGCGGTTGGAACCTTCACCCCAATATTCCTTGACATAGTTGCCGCCCACCCGCAGCCGGTTGGTCGGGCTCTCGTCAAACCGGGCAAAGTAGCGGCCCAGCATGACAAAGTCGGCCCCCATCGCAAGCGCAAGGGTGATGTGGTAGTCGTGCACGATGCCGCCGTCCGAGCAGATCGGGATATAGATGCCGGTCTGTTCATAGTATTCATCGCGGGCCTTGGCAACCTCAATGACAGCGGTGGCCTGGCCGCGGCCGATGCCCTTGGTCTCGCGGGTGATGCAGATCGAACCGCCGCCGATGCCGATCTTGACAAAATCGGCCCCGGCTTTGGCAAGGAAGAGGAAGCCGTCGCGATCCACGACATTGCCCGCGCCGACCTTGACGCTGTCGCCGTAATGCGCGCGGATCCAATCGATCGTGCGGCTCTGCCATTCGCTGAACCCTTCAGAGGAATCGATGCAGAGCACGTCCACCCCGGCTTCGACCAGGGCGGGCACACGCTCGGCATAGTCGCGGGTGTTGATGCCGGCGCCGACGACATAGCTCTTGTTTTTGTCCAACAGTTCGTTGACGTTTTCCTTGTGGCTGTCGTAATCTTTGCGGAAAACCATGTACTGCAGATGGCCTTCCTCATCAATCAGCGGCAGGGAGTTGATCTTGTTGTCCCAAATGATGTCGTTGCAGTCATGCAGGCTGGTGGTGGCCGGCGCGGTGATCAGCTTGTCAAGCGGGGTCATGAATTCGGTGACCTTGAGGTCGGTTGACATGCGGGACAGCCGGTAATCGCGCGAGGCCACAATGCCGAGCAGCTTGCCGTGGGCGCTGCCATCCTCAGTGATTGCGACGGTGGAATGGCCGGTGCGGGTCTTGAGGTCAAGCACATCGGCCAGGGTGGCTTCGGGCGGCAGGTTCGAATCGGAGGTGACAAAGCCCTTTTTGTAAGCTTTGACGCGGCGGACCATATCGGCCTCCTCCTGCACGGTCTGGGAGCCATAGATGAAGGAAATGCCACCCTGTTTGGCCAGCGCGATGGCCAGCTTTTCACCCGAAACGCTCTGCATAATGGCAGAAACCATCGGGATGTTCATGCTCAAGGGACATTCTTCTTCGCCTTTGCGATATTTGACCAGCGGGGTACGCAGGCTGACCGCGTTGGGCACACAGGCGGAGGAGGAGTACCCCGGCACCAGCAGATACTCACCAAAGGTGCGGGACGGCTCCGAAAAATAGTACGCCATAGACACTCTCCTTTTGTTGGGCCGGCGGTGCCGGCAGATTGCTTTCCCCAAATTGTAGCACATCCGCGCACAAAATACAAATTTTTTTCGGAAAAATCTTCTCCACCGCGCCGGACAGTATGTGTGAAATTTGCCGGCAGGGGTACAATATTGGTATGACTTTTCCGCCCGCCGCCCTTGCCAAGTGCCCGCGCCGGATGGTACAATAGGGAAAATTTGGTTCCGGCACGCAAGCGGGGGCCGCCGCCTGCGCGGCAGAGCGCGGAAGCGCCGCCGCAGAAAAGCTGCCCCGACGCTGCGCCGAAACGGAGGGTTTCATGCAATATCTGATCTCATTTCTGGAAGGCATCATCACGTTTGTCTCGCCCTGTTTGCTGCCGATGCTGCCGATTTATCTTTCGTACTTTGCGGGCGGCGACGCTTCGGCCAAGCGCACTGTGCGCGGGGCGCTCGGCTTTGTGCTGGGGTTTACACTGGTATTTACCGCCATGGGGGCGCTGGCCGGCACCGTCGGCAGCTTTCTGACCGCCCACCAGGCTGCGGTCAACCTGGTTTCGGGGGCGGTTGTCGTGCTGTTTGGGCTGAACTATCTCGGCGTACTGCCGTTCCAGATCTTCCGCGGCGGGCCGCGCGCCCGGGTGCAGACGCCGGGGTTTGTTTCGGCCGTTGTTTTCGGCGTGGTTTTCTCGCTTGGCTGGACGCCCTGCGTCGGTGCGTTTTTGGGTACGGCGCTGCTGCTGGCTTCCCAAAGCGCCCATATGGGGGAGGGCATGGCGATGCTGCTGGCCTACTCGCTCGGGCTGGGGGTGCCGTTTCTGCTCAGCGCCGTGCTGCTGGACCGGCTTAAAGCCACCTTTGACTGGATCAAGCGCCATTACGGCGTGATCAACAAGGTGTGCGGCGCGCTGCTTGTGGCAATCGGCGTGCTGATGGCAACCGGCCTGCTGGGCCGGCTGCTGAATACGCTGCGCTGAGGAAAGGAGGCCCACCGTGAACAATGCCAAGAACAAAAAGGCTCTGCTGGCGCTGGCCGCTGCCTTTGCGGCGCTGCTGGTGCTGGCCGGCGTGTTGTACAGCCGGCTGGCCGGCGATGCCGAGGTGCTGGTGGCGGACCCCACCCCGACCCCTGCAGCCGCCGAACCCGCGGACCAGGCTGCCACCGGTGAAACCGCCCGGGTGGACGCGCCCGATTTCACCGTCTATGACGCCGACGGCAACGCCGTGAAGCTTTCTGACTTCCTGGGCCAGCCGGTTGTGGTGAACTTCTGGGCTTCCTGGTGCGGGCCCTGCCAGAACGAGATGCCTGCTTTTGATGCCGTGGCCGCGGAATATGCGGGTCAGGTCGCCTTCCTGATGGTCAACCTGACCGACGGCTACCAGGAAACCCAGGCCCAGGCCGAGGCCTTCCTGGAAGAGAAGGGATACACCTTCCCGGTGTATTTCGACCTTGATTCGGACGCGGCTGTCACATACGGCATCTACGGCATCCCGGTCACCTTCTTCATTGATGCCGAGGGGCACGCCGTCGCCCAGGCGCGTTCGGCCATTGACGAACAGACGCTGCGCACCGGCCTGGCGATGATTCTGCCCGAAGAAGGCGAGACGCAAACACCCGGCTGATCGCGCAGGTGAAATGTTTAGAGTATAAAAAGCGCCTTCCCTGAAACAACGGGGAAGGCGCTTTTGTTCGTTAGGCGGAAGAAGAAAAGACGGTGCTTACTCGCCCTGGCGCTGCTTTTCGGCGCGCTTTTTGGCGATGGCGGCGACGGCGTCCTTGCGGGACAGGTTGATCCGGCCCTGCTGGTCGATGTCGGTGACCATGACATAGATCGGATCGCCGACCGCGACGACGTCCTCGACGTGCTCGACGCGGTGATCGTCGAGCTTCGAGATGTGGACAAGGCCCTCCTTGCCCGGGGCGATCTCGACAAAGGCGCCGAAGTTCATCAGCCGGGTCACGCGGCCCTTGTAGATCGCGCCGACCTCGGGGTCTTCGACAATCGTCTTGATCGTCGCAATCGCGCGCTTCGCGTCGTCGGCGTCGATCGCGCTGATAAAGACGTGGCCGTCCTCCTCGACATCGATCTTGCAGTTGAAGTTGGCGCACATCTCCTGGATGACCTTGCCGCCCTTGCCGATGACATCCTTGATCTTGTCAACCGGGATGACCATGCTGAACATCTTGGGCGCATACTTCGAAAGCTCTTTGCGCGGCTCGGCGATGCAGGGCTTGATGATTTCGTCCAGGATGTAGAGCCGGCCCTTGCGGCACTTCTCAAGCGCTTCGGCAATGATGTCGTAGGTCAGGCCGTCGATCTTGATGTCCATCTGGATCGCGGTGATGCCGCGGCGGGTGCCGCCGACCTTGAAGTCCATATCGCCGTGGAAATCCTCGACGCCCTGGATGTCGAGCATCGTCATCCAGCGGTCGCCCTCGGTAATCAGCCCGCAGGAGATGCCGGCCACCGGCGCTTTGATCGGCACGCCGGCATCCATCAGCGCCAGGGTTGAACCGCAGATCGAAGCCTGCGAGGTCGAGCCGTTCGAGCTCATGATTTCCGAGACGCAGCGGATCGTGTAGGGGAACTCCTCCATGCTCGGCAGCACGGGCAGCAGCGCGCGCTCGGCCAGCGCGCCGTGGCCGATCTCACGCCGGCCGGGGCTGCGCGGGGCGCGGGCTTCGCCGGTGGAGTAGGGGGGCATATTGTAGTGGTGGATATACCGCTTGAACGGGGTATCGCCGAGATCGTCCATCGTCTGGGCATCGCGGGTCGAACCCAGCGTGCAGATGGTCAGGCTCTGGGTCTGGCCGCGGGTGAACAGGCCGGAGCCGTGCACCCGGGGCAGCAGGCCGACCTCGGCGGCAAGGGGCCGGATCTCGTTGATGCCGCGGCCGTCCACCCGCTTGCCTTCGTCGAGCAGCCAACGCCGCACAACGAACTTCTGCATCTTGTAGCTGATGAGGTCGAGCGTCGAAGCGTCGAGGTCGGGGTGCTCCTCGGCAATCTTGTACATGATCGGCAGCAGCGCCGCGTCGCGGACGTTCTTGTCGTCGGTGTCCATCGCGGCCTTGAACTCGTCGAGGTGGGCGGCGCTGACCTCTTTGAGCAGGTCATAGTCGAGGTCAACGGTCTCGAAGTCGATCTTCGGCTTGCCGATCTCGGCCACAATGCCGTTGATGAAGGCGAGCATCTTCTTGATCTCGGCGTGGCCGGCCTTGATGGCGGCCATCATCGTGTCCTCGTCCACCTCGTTGGCGCCGGCTTCGATCATGACGACCTTGTCCATCGTGGCGGCGAGCGTCAGGGCCAGGTCGCTGCGGTCGCGCTGCTCTTTGGTGGGGTTGAGCACGATCTCGCCGTCCACAAGCCCGACGGCCACGCCGCCGATGGGGCCCTTCCAGGGAATGTCCGACATCGCAATCGCGAGCGACGCGCCGTTCATGCCGGCGATCTCGGCCGAATTGTCGGGGTCAAGGCTCATGACGGTCATCGTCACGCAGACGTCGTTGCGCATCTCCTTGGGGAAGAGCGGGCGGATCGGCCGGTCCACAACACGGCTTGAAAGGATCGCGTGTTCGCCAGGGCGGCCTTCGCGGCGCATAAAGCTGCCCGGAATGCGGCCGGCGGCGTAGAGCTTCTCCTCAAATTCGACGCTCAGCGGGAAGAAATCGATGCCTTCGCGGGGCTTCTCGCTCATCGTCACGTTGCACAGCACGCAGGTCTCGCCGTAGCGGATCATCGCGCTGCCGTTGGCCAGCCCGCAGAGCTTGCCGGTCTCGACCACAAACGGGCGGCCGGCAAAGGTCGTTTCAAACTTGCGGTAGCGGGGGAACGTCTCTTTGCGGGATGAAAATTCCAGTGCCATAGGGGTTCTCCTTCCGGTGTTTACTATATTCTATGGCTCCGCGCTTTGAGCAATAAATCCAGTGTCCGAGCGCTCGGCTCGGGCGTTCGATTTACTGCACAAAGGACGGAAAGCCGTATTCCTGAAAAATGGGGGGCGGGGAAAAGCTATAAAAAATGGGCAGGGCGCAACAAGGATTGCGCTCTGCCCGTTTTGCCAAGTTACTTGCGCAGGCCCAGCTCAGCGATCAGGGCGCGGTAACGGTTGATGTCCTTCTTCTGCAGATAGGCCAACAGGTTACGGCGGCGGCCGACCATCTTGAACAAGCCGCGACGGCTGTGGTTGTCGTTCTTGTTGGACTTCAGGTGCTCAGTCAGGTGGTTGATGCGCGCAGTCAGCAGCGCAACCTGCACCTCCGGGGAACCGGTGTCGCCCTCATGCAGGGCGGCCTTCGCGATGATGGGCTGCTTTTCAATGGCAGACTTCTGGCTCATGGTTTATACCTCTCTTTATGATATTTGCCGGCGGCACAGCAGCGGGCAACAAGGTTTCCCCCTTTGGGGGCATCCACCCGAAACCGAACCGCGGTAACGTATGCTATTATACCATATGCTGTGCCCGATGGCAAGCAGTTTTTTCCCGGTATCAGCCGCGCTGGCCCGCGCGCCGCAGCCCGCCGGCCGACCGCAGCGCCGCAATCAAGACGTCCAGCGCGCCGCCGGCCAGGATCAGCAGCAGCGAGGCAAGCCCGACGGCGCTCGGCGCTTCGCCCAAAAACAGAAACACCCACACCGGGTTGAGCACCGGTTCGGCCAGGCAGAGCATAACGGCGGTCAGCGAATCGACCTGCCGCGCGCCGCGGGCGTACAGCGTATACCCCAGCCCGTTGACCGCCATGCCGGCAATCGCGATCAGCGCGGCCCCGCCCACGGCGGGCAGCGGCGCGGTCAAAGCAAAGGGCAAAGCCAGCAGCGCGCAGGCCAGGTTGCCCAGGCAGTTCACCGCCCCGGCCGGCAGATCGCCGGCACGGCGCAGAAACGCCGAATACAGTGGGAACAGCACCCCGCAGGAAAGCGGCAGCAGCGTCAAAAAGCTGACGCCCCCGGCCACCAGCGAGAGCACGCACCCGGCCGCGATGCAGAGCATTGGCGCAAGGTTTGAAAGCCGCACCCGGGTTTTGCGGCGCAGCACGCTGGCCGCATAGATAAACAGCGGCGCGGTGTACTGCCCGGCCACAGCCTGGGAGGCGCCGGCCAGCTTGGTGGCCATCGCAAACGCGAACATGAACGCCGCGTACAGCCAGATTGCCAGCCAGCCGTTCACCCCGATTTTTTTGCCGCGCAGCGCCCGCAAGCCGGGCGCGAGCACCAGCGCCGCCGCCCCGCTGCGGATGCACAGCAGCCAGAAGGTGGAGCAATCCACCCCGCGGATCAGCAGCCCCGCGCTGCTCCAAAGCAGTGCCGCCGCCAAAACCTGCGCCGCACCGGCCAGTTTGTTTTTCTCCATGATTCTTCCTCCCTCCATTTTACCGCAACACACGAAGGTTCAGACCCTGCCCGGCCCGACGCCCCACTTTTTGAAGTAGCGGCCCATGCTCACAAGCTGCATCCTGAACCGGCCGGCGTCGCGCATGGGGGCGCGGTGCCAGGCGTGGATGGCGGAAAACTGCGGCAGCAGGTAGGCTTTGCCGCAGCGCAGGGCCTTCTGGGTCAGGTCGGCGTCCTCGACATACATGAAGTATTCGGGGTCAAACCCGCCGATTTTGGCAAAGATTTCGGTGCGGATCGCCGCGAAACTGCCGGTGCAGAACTCGATCTCGCGCACGGCGCTCAAATCCTCGTCCCGCATCAGGTAGTGGTCGTTCGCTTTGGCAAAGACGCCGCGCGGGAACCGCTCGGCCAGCTGGCGGGCCAGCAGCAGCCAGGGGGTCGGTTTGCGGCGGGGCAGATCCTGCCGGCGGCCGTCTGGGTAAAAGAGCTGCGGGGTCGCCATCGCGGCCCCAGGGTGGTCGGCCATCCAGGCCGCGATGCCGGTCAGGGTATCGGCGGTGAGCAGGATGTCGGGGTTTAAGATAAAGTGGATTTCGCTGCCCATCGCGGCAAGGTCCGGCAGCACGCTGTTGTGCCCCTTGCCAAAGCCGAGGTTTTCGGGCAGCGCCCGCACTGTCACCCGCGGATCGCCGAAGTCCTCGGCCAGCAGTTTTTGGCCGCAGCCGTCGGGGCTTGCGTTATCGACGACGAAAAGCCGGAAATCCGGCGACGGGGTGTGGGCCAGCACGCTGCGCACAGCGGCGCAGACCTCCTCATAATCGCAGTAGGCGACAATGCAGGCGCTCATGCGAGGCGTTGTGGAAGCCATTGCGGCCCCTCCTTTTGTGTGAAATCGGGAGTTAGAAATTGCGGTGTTCCGACGGCTTTGCCGCCTTAGAAAATGGAAGGAAGGCTACAGCCCATCTTTATGGAGCGCGAAGCGCGGAACACCAACTCTGAACTCTCCACTCTGAACTCTCAAAGCTCAGTCCTCCAGCGCCTCGAGCCGGCCCAGGTCGTACGGCGTGTTCTGGTAAACATAGTAGTTCAGCCAGTTGGTGTAGAGCAGGTAGCCGTGGGCGCGCCAGCGGAAGATGGGCTCTTTGCTCGGGTCGTCGCCGGGGTAATAGTTTTTGGGCACCGCGATCGGCCGGCCGGCGGCGACGTCCCGCTTATACTCGGCGTCGAGGGTATACTTGTCGTACTCGGGGTGGCCGATGACAAAGATCTGCCGGCCCGATTCGGTCGAAAGCAGCATCGGCCCGGCCTCGTCGCTCTCGGCCAGCACCCGCAGCGCGGGGGTGGCGTCGATGTCGGCGCGGTTGAGCCCCGCCCAGCGGGAGTGCGGCGCGTAGAACACCTCGTCGAACCCGCGCACCAGCGGGTTCGAAGGCCGGGTCAGCCGATGGGGGAACACCCCGAACATCTTCTGCGGCAGGTGCACCTTGCGCACGCCGAAGTGGTAGTACAGCCCGGCCAGCGCGCCCCAGCACAGGTGGATCGTCGAATAGACGTTCTCCTTGCTGTAATCCATGATCGTGCAGAGCTCGTCCCAATAATCGACCTGCTCGTAGTCCATATCCTCCACCGGCGCGCCGGTGATGATGAGCCCGTCGAACCGCTGGTGGCGCACCTCGTCAAAAGTTTTGTAAAACGCCTGCATGTGTTCGGGCGGGGTATGGGTGGTGCTGTGGGTGGCTGTCTGCAAAAAGGTCAGCTGCACCTGCAGCGGGCTGTTGGCCAGCAGCCGGGCCAGCTGGGTCTCGGTGACGATCTTGGTCGGCATCAGGTTCAAAATCAGGATGCGCAGCGGGCGGATATCCTGGGTGTGGGCGCGCTCGCGGTGCATGACAAAGACGTTCTCCTTTGAAAGCGCCGCATAGGCCGGCAGATCGCGCGGGATGATGAGGGGCATGGCAGACTCCGTAATCTGTAATTGTAAAGGGAAAAGGCGGTCTGGTAAAAATGAAAAACTGTGGTGTTCCGGCGGCAAAGCCGCCTTGAAAATTTATGACCCAACTTTCTTGCATGGAGGCTGTAGCGGCGCACAGGCCACCGCCAATCCATCACGCTTCATTTGCATCGCGCGCCGGCATCTCAAATCTTGTCCAGCGCCTGCGCGATGTCGGCGATCAGGTCGGCCTTGTTTTCAAGCCCGCAGCTCATCCGCACCAGGTCGGGGCGCACGCCGGCGGCGGCCAGCTGTTCGTCGTTCATCTGGCGGTGGGTCGAGCTCGCGGGGTGCAGGCAGCAGGTGCGGGCGTCGGCCACATGGGTCTCGATCGCCGCCAGCTTCAGATGCCCCATGAAGGTCGCGGCGGCTTCCCGCCCGCCCTTGACGCCGAAGCTCACGACGCCGCAGGAGCCGTTGGGCAGGTACTTTTTGGCCAGCTCGTGGTAGGGGCTTGTAGGCAGGCCGCAGTAATCGACATAGGCCACCTTCGGGTGGCTGGCCAGGAATTCGGCCACGGCCTGGCCGTTTTCACAGTGGCGGGCCATCCGAACGTGCAGGCTTTCAAGCCCAAGGTTGAGCATATAGGCGTTGATCGGGCTCTGGGTGCAGCCAAAGTCCCGCATAAGCTGGGCCGTCGCCTTGGTGATGAAGGCGCCTTCTTTGCCGAACCGCTCGGCATAGGTGATGCCGTGGTAGCTCTCGTCGGGGGTGGTCAGGCCGGGAAACTTGTCGGCGTGGGCCATCCAGTCAAACTTGCCGCCGTCCACAATCGCGCCGCCCACGGTGCCGCCGTGGCCGTCTATGTACTTGGTGGTGGAATGGGTCACGATATCGGCCCCCCAGGCAAGCGGCCGGCAGCCGACCGGGGTGGGGAAGGTGTTGTCCACAATCAGCGGCACGCCGTGGCGGTGGGCCGCCGCGGCAAACTTTTCAATGTCCAGCACGGTCAGCGCGGGGTTGGCGATCGTTTCGCCAAAGACGGCTTTGGTGTTGGGGCGGAAAGCCGCGTCGAGCTCTTCGGGCGTGCAGTCGGGGTCAACAAAGGTCGCCTCAATGCCCATCTTGGCCATTGTGACCGCAATCAGGTTGAAGGTGCCGCCGTAGATTGTGCTCGAGGAGACGATGTGGTCGCCGGCGTTGCAGATGTTGAACAGCGCGAAGAAGTTTGCCGCCTGGCCCGAGGAGGTCAGCATACCGGCCGTGCCGCCTTCCAGCGCCGTGATCTTGGCTGCGACAGTGTCGCAGGTCGGGTTTTGCAGGCGGGAGTAAAAATAGCCGCTGGCCTCCAGATCAAACAGCTTGCCCATTTCATCCGAAGAATCGTACTTGAAGGTGGTGGACTGGATGATCGGGATCTGGCGCGGTTCGCCGTTGCCCGGCGTGTAGCCGCCCTGGACGCAGAGCGTATCAAGAGAAGGCGTGGACATGGGAAAGACCTCCATTCAGGGTAAAATAACACCCTTATTGTACCGCCTGGGCGGGATGATTGCAAGTTTCAAAGAAAAAAAGGCAGCCGCACGGGCCGCCCTTTGGAAAAAGCAAGGGTTGCAGGAAAATGGGAAAAAGGAAAACTCAGCGGTTGGCGCGCAGCATTTCAACGCTGCGGTGGGCGTGGGCGCGGCGCGGCTTCCAGGTTTTGGGCGAAAACAGCGCAAGCATCGGGAACAGCTCAAGCCGGCCGGCCAGCATGTCAAAGCTCAGCAGCCATTTGCACCAGGGGGAAAAATCGGCAAAGGAACCCATCGGCCCCACAATCTCAAGCCCGGGGCCGACATTGTTGAAGCAGGTGGCCACCGCCGTAAAGGTGGTAATCAGGTCAAAACCGTCAAAGGAAAGCAGCAGCACCGAACCCGTGAACACAAGCATGTAAACGGTCAGGTAGGCGCCGGCGGCGCGCACCGCGCCGTCACGCAGGGGCTTGCCTTCAAACCGGACGGCGGTCACGGCGTGGGGGTGCAGCATGTGGCGCACTTCCTGCACGGCGGATTTGCACAGGATCACCACCCGCGAAACCTTGAGCCCGCCGGCCGTGGACCCCGCGCAGGCGCCGATGAACATCAGCAGCACAAGGATGGTGCGGGAAAAGGAGGGCCAGAGGTTGAAATCGGTTGTGGCGTAGCCGGTGGTGGTGATGATGCTGGATACCTGGAAGAAGGCCAGCCGCAGCGCTTCGCCCAGGCTGCCGCACAGGTGGCGGATGTTGCCGGTGATGGCAAGCGTGGAGGCCGCGACAATGCCGAGATAGGTCAGCAGTTCCTCGGAGAAGAGCGCTTCCTTCCAGTGGCGCAGCAGCAGGAAATAATACAGGTTGAAATTGATGCCGAACAGCAGCATGAAGATGCCGATGACGATTTCGGCATACGGGCTCTGGTATGCGCCGACGCTTAAGGTGCGGCTGCTGAAACCGCCGGTGCCGGCCGACCCGAAGCTGTGGATCAGCGAATCGAACAGCGGCATGCCGCCCAGGCAGAGCAGCGCCACTTCGACCACCGTCATGACCAGATAGATTTTGTACAGGATCTTGGCGCTGTCCTGCAGTTTGCTGCTCAGTTTGTCCACCGAAGGGCCCGGCACTTCGGCCCGCATCAGGTGCATCGCGCGGCCGTCGGTCAGCGGCAGCACCGCCATCACAAACACCAGCACGCCCATGCCGCCCACCCAGTGGGAAAAGCTGCGCCAGAACAGCATGCCGTGGCTCATCGCCTCCACATCGGTCAGGATGGTGGAACCGGTGGTGGTAAAGCCCGAGACCATCTCAAAAAAAGCGTCGGTATAAGCGGGGATCTCCCGCGAAAGATAAAACGGCAGCGCGCCGAACGCGCTCATCAAAACCCAGGCCAGCGCGGCGACAACCAGCCCGTCCCGCGCATAGATCACGGTGTTGTTTGGCCGGCGCAGCCCCAGCGCGCAGCCCAGCGCAACCAGAACCCCAATCGGCACAAGGAAGGCTGCCAGCGTGGCTTCGCCATACAGCGCGGCGCAGCCAAGCGGCAGCAGCATAAGCCCGGCTTCCACAAGAAAAATGCGGCCCAGCACATAGGCCACCATCCGGATGTTCATGGCGCCGCCCCCTTACTGCAAAATGTCATGCAGCGATTTGATCCGCGCGCCGGTGGTCACCACAACCACATCGTCGCCGGGCAGCATCACATCGTTGCCGGAAGGGATGATCGGCTCGCCGTTGGCCCGCACAATGCCGGCGATCAGCACATCGGGCCGGGTTTTGAGGTCTTTGAGCGGCACGCCTGCAAACGGGATGCCGGGCTCCACGCCAAACTCCAGCGCTTCCACCCGGCCGCCGACGATCCGGTGCAGCGCCTTGATGTTGGAACCCAGGCTGTTCTGCATGGCCCGCACATACTGCAAAATGGATTCGCTTGTCACATCCGAAGCCGAAACCACGCTTTCCAGCATGCCGTTGGCGGTGGCAAGCTCTGCAAAAGAGGAACGGTTGACCTTGGCGATGACCTTGCAGTTGGTATTCTGCGCGGCATACATCGAAAGCAGGATGTTGGTTTCGTCCATGCCGGTCAGCGCGACAAAGGCGTTCATCTCGTCAATGCCTTCCTCCTGCAGCAGTTCGCTGTCGGCGGCGTCGCCGTGGATGACCAGCACGCCGGGCAGCAGTTCGCTCATATGGCGGCAGCGGGCGGCGTCGTTGTCCACAACGGTGATCTTGACCCGGTTGTTGCGCAGCGCGCGGATCAGGTAATACGCCATCTTGCTTGCGCCGACGATCATGATCTGGCTGGCCCGGGCTTTGAACAGCCCCAGCCGGCGGAAGAAATCCTCCAGGTCACGCGGGGCGGCGGTCAGGTAGATTTTGTCGCCCTGCTCCAGCACAAACCGGCCGTCCGGAATGACGATCTGCCCCCCGCGCACCACGGCGCAGACCAGCAGCTTCAGATGGATGCTGCCATACAGATCGGACAGCCGGATGCCGTTGAGCGGGTTGCCGGGGCCCAGGCGGTACTCAATCAGCTCAAACCGGCCGCGGCAGAACCGCTCCAGCTTGATTGCGCTGGGGAACCGCAGCACCCGGGCAATCTCCCGCGCGGTGGCTTTGTCGGGGTTGATAATCATCGAAAGCCCAAGCTCGCCGCGCATGAACCGCAGCTGCTGCTCATACTCCGGGTTGCGGATGCGGGCGATCGTGTGCCGGGTTCCGATCTTTTTGGCCACCAGGCAGGCCAGGATGTTGATCTCATCGCTCGAGGTAGTGGCGATCAGCAGGTCGGCGCCGTGTTCGCAGGCTTCCTGCTGTACCGCATAGCAGGCGCCGTTGCCGGTCACGCCGCGCACATCGTGGACGTTGACAATGTCCTCGGTGCGCTGGGGGTTCTCATCAATCGCAACGATGTCATGGCCCTCGGCGGTCAGTTGTTCGGTCAGCGCGCGGCCAACCTTGCCCAGGCCCACAATCACAATCTTCATAAGGTTTTGTATTCCTCCTGTCCGGGCGGGAAAATGCGCCCGCCTGCCGCATGGGATATCCAACGCCCATTATAACAAAACGGCGCGGGGTTGCAACCATTTCTTTGCTGTTTCTTGGGGGAATAGGGAGGTTTCTTTGTTGAATCTTTGCCAACAACCTGTTCCACAAAACTTTTTTTGCAAAAACCCTTGCATTTTGCCGGCATCTGTGCTAGAATACCATTCGCAACGCTGGTTCGCCCAGTGATCTGCGGAAGTGCTGGAATCGGCAGACAGGCACGTTTGAGGTGCGTGTGTCCATGACGTGTGGGTTCAAGTCCCATCTTCCGCACCAAACAGGGTGCCCTTATCGCATGTGAATGCGGTAGGGGCACTTTTTGTTTTACCTTTATACAGCCGGCAAAGCTGGCCTGACAAAGCGGAGCCGTGCAAAAAGTACACGAACGTGTCTTGACAGGGAAAACGGGGGAAAATCGCCGCAGGTACACAAATGTGTCTTGACAAAGCGGAAGCGTGCAAAAAGTACACAAATGTGTCTTGACAGGCGCCGCAAGAGGGAAGGCCCCGGCGTACACAAATATGTCTTGACAAAGAAAAAAGGGCGGCAAAGTACACGTTTGTGGCTTGACAGGAAAAAATTTTGCCGGGTACACAAACGTGTCTTGACAAAGAAAAAGGCGGCAAAGTACACGTTTGTGTCTTGACAGGGCGGGTGGAAATTTGCGGCAGACGGTTTTTCGCAGGTTTTCTGCGCATACTGTCCCTGAAAAACGCCGCAGGGCGGGAAAGGGGGCGCGACAATGCCGCGAAAAACACGCAGGGGTGTGCGGCGGCTGGCGGCCGTGCTGGCGCTGGCCGTGCTGGCGGCCGGCTGGTGCGGGCTGCGCGCCGCCCTGCCCGATACCTTCACACTGGCCCCGGGGGAAAAGCTGCGCATTGCCGCGCTGCCGTTTGTGCAGGCCGGGCCGGCCGCGCAGGGCGCTGCGGCCGCCGTGGGCGCGGCCGAAGCCGATGCCAGCGCCAACCGCACGCTGCGGCTGTTTGGGGTGGTGCCGGTCAAGACGGTGCGCACGGTGGAGCAGGCGCGCCGCACCGTCAGCGTGCAGGGCACCCCGTTCGGGGTCAAGATGTTTGCGGACGGCGCGCTTGTCGTCGCTTTTTCGGACCAGTACACCGCGCTGGGCACCGAAAACCCGGCCAAGGAAGCCGGCCTGCGGCTGGGCGACCTGATTGTCTCGGCCGGCGGGCAGCCGGTGCGCAACAACGAGGAGCTCGCCGCCGCGATTGCGGCCGCCGGCGGCGCAGCGATCGAGATTGTCTACACCCGGGACGGCGAAACCTGCACAACCACCCTGGCCCCGGTGGCCGACCGCGACACCGGAACCTGGCGCGCCGGGGTCTGGGTGCGGGATTCCTCGGCCGGCATCGGCACCCTGACCTTCACCGACCCCGAAGCCGGCAGCTTTGCCGGGCTTGGCCATGCGGTCAGCGACGCCGACACCGGTACGGCTTTCACGCTGCTTTCGGGCGAGATTGTGGCGGTCGCCGTCACCGGCGTGCAGAAAGGCGCCGCCGGCGCGCCCGGCGCGCTGCGGGGGGAATTTGCCGGCGATACGCTCGGCACGATTGCGGCGAACGACGCGACCGGCGTGTACGGCCGCTGGCAGGGGGCGCACAGCGGCACGGCGATGCCGATCGCCTACCCGCAGGAGGTCGCCCCCGGCCCGGCCGAGATTCTGGCCACGGTGGACGGCGGCGCGCCGCGGCGGTATGCGGTTGAGATTGAACGGGTCAACCTGACCGCAGCCGACCCCAACCGAAACCTGCTGATCCGGGTGGTGGACGACGCGCTGCTGCAAACAACCGGCGGCATTGTGCAGGGGATGAGCGGCAGCCCGGTTCTGCAGGACGGCCGGCTTGTCGGCGCGCTGACCCATGTGCTCGTCAACGACCCTGTCTGCGGGTACGGCATCTTTGCCGATACGATGCTGACCCGCGCCGACGCCGCCGTGCGCTGAAACCCGCTGTGCCAAAGGCCCGGCGCTGCCAGTTTGCTGGGAATGCAACCGGCGGCCCGGGCCAAAATTGTGTGTTATAATATGATAAACAGACATAAAAATTGACGAAAATACGAACAAGCAGAAAATTGCGCGCGAAATCTGGCGAAAACGGTAATAATTTTCTTATTGCCAGAAATGGTAAAATATGGTAAAATCCCCATTGTCGAGAGAACCACGCGGGTCACGCGAAGAATCATGAGGAGTGTAGCACAATGGAGAAGATTCGTTTTCTGATGACCGATACCAGCACGCAGACGACAGCCCTGTGCCGCCAGGCGTTGGAAGCCAAAGGGGTGGAGGTGACCGTGTGTGAAAAGAACGGCGCCCAGGCCCTGAAAGCGCTGCTTGAGCTGCACCCGCAGGCCGTGCTGCTGGATGCCTTTATGCCCGAACAGGACGCCATCACGGTCAAACAGCGGTATGAAGCGCAGAACAATTCGGGCGGCCACACGACCTTTTTTGTGACCGGCGCGTTCCAGAGCGAGGAGATCGAGCAGGAACTGCTGGACAACGGCTTTTCGTTTTTCTTTGTCAAACCGTTTGACGAAACGGTGCTGGTGGCCCGGGTGCTCAAGGCGGCCGGGGCGACCAACCGCCCGCAGCCCCTTTCCCAGGACAGCGACGAGCTGACCGTGACCGAGATCCTGCACCAGGTCGGGGTGCCGGCCCACATCAAGGGCTACCAGTTTCTGCGCGACGCGATCCTGCTGGCGGTGGGCGACCCCGATTACATCAACGCCGTGACCAAGCGGCTGTACCCGGAAATTGCCAAGCGCAACGGCACGACGGCCTCCCGCGTGGAGCGCGCGATCCGCCATGCGATCGAGGTGGCATGGGACCGCGGCGATGTCGATACGCTGAACAGTTACTTTGGCTACACCATCCACAGCCTGCGCGGCAAGCCGACCAATTCGGAATTCATCGCAATGATTGCGGACAAGATCCGCCTGGACAAGCGCCGCCGCGCCTGAAAAAACGCCCGGCAGGGTTTCGTCGGGATGCACAAAGGGGCGCGCCGGATTTCGGCAAAACAGAAAAGAGAACGAATACCATTGACAAAAGCGACGCGCGGGCGCTATACTATTCATAGAAATACACCCAAAAGCCCCGCGGCCGGGGCACAGGAGGGCGCGCTATGCCAAACGCTGTGTATCTTGTGGTGCTGCTTGTTGTACTGGTGCTGGCGCCTGTGGTGCCGCTGTGGCTGCGCAAGCGGGATTTTGACCGCCAGGTGCGCGGCCTGCGCCCCGAACGCAAAGCCGGCGAAAAGGACGGCCTGCGCCGCGAAAGCCGCGATACTGCCGAAGCCGAAGCGCTCGCCGGCCAGGCGCGGCTGAAGTCTATGCAAAACATCAACGGTGGAATGCGGTTGTGACATTCGACATTCCCCCCGGGTAACAAAGGATCGGGAACCCACGGCAAAGCGCGATCGCTGTGGGTTCCCGATTCTTTGTGTTTGTTTTGTTTTTTGTGCGGGTCTTTTACTCGGTCTTCCAGAAATAGCAGGAATAGGGCGCCAGATCGCTGCCGCCGCCGAAATCATGCGGGCGGCCGGTGATCAGGTCCACCGCGCAGCCGGCTTCGGCGTTGAAATCGGCATGGTAGGGGGCGCTGTCGGCGTTGATCGCCACAAGCACGCGGTCGTTCCGGCTGCGGCGCTCAAAAATCAGCTGTTTGGGCTGCACAAGGATGTTGCGGTACGAACCGTAACACAGCGCCTCGCTGCCGGTTCTGGCCCCGGCCAGCGCCGTGATCCAGGCGGTCAGCTCGTTCTCTTCGGGCGTTTCGAAGGCCGGGCGCAGGGCGGGGTCGCCGTCCTTCTTTTCGCCGGTTGCGCCCCACTCGCTGCCGTAATAGACGGCCGGCGTGCCGGGCATGCCGAACAAAAGCCCGTACAGCGGGCGCAGTTCGTTCTTATCCTGCAGAATGCTGGCAACCCGGGTCACATCGTGGTTATCGGCAAAGTTCAGAAGGTGTTTGCCGGTGTACAGGCACCAGGGTTCCGCGCCGAACTGCCGGTTCAGGCTGTAGGCAATCTCATGCATATTGCCGGTGTTGAAGCTGGAATACAGCCCCTTGTAGCACTCATAGTTGGTGACCGAATGGCAGGCGTGGTCGTTCATCCAGCGGTTGTAATCGCCGTGCAGCGTCTCGCCCACAAGGGCGAAATCCGGCTTGAGCTGGGCGGTGAAGCCGCGCAGCGCGCCGAGGAAATCAAGGTCAAGGCAATAGGCGACATCCAGCCGCAGGCCGTCGATGTCATAATCCCGCACCCAGCCGGCGATCGCGTCAAACAGATATTCGCGCACGGCGGGGTTGTGCAGGTTGAGCTTGACAAGCTCATAGCAGCCTTCCCAGCCTTCGTACCAGAAACCGTCCTGGTAGGGGGTGTTGCCGCCGAAATCCAGGTGGAACCAGTCTTTATACGGGCTGTCCCACTTTTTTTCCTGCACGTCACGGAACGCCCAGAACCCGCGGCCGGCATGGTTGAAAACGCCGTCCAGCATCACCCGCATCCCGGCTTTGTGGATGGCGCCGCAGACGGCCTTGAGGTCATCGGCGTCGCCCAGGCGGGTATCTACCTTATTATAGTCGCGGGTGTCATAGCCGTGGGCGTCGCTCTCAAACAAAGGGTTGAAGAGCACGGTGTCGGCGCCGAGCGCCCGGATATGGGGCACCCAGTCCAGCACGCGGCGCAGCCGGTGGGCGGGTTGGGCGTCGTTTTGCAGCGGCGCGCCGCACAGCCCCAGCGGGTAGATCTGGTACACAACGGCTTGGTCAAACCACATAAAGCGTCCTTTCTTGCCATGGCAGCGGCTTTGGGGGGGCACGGGTTGGGAGCTGGGAATTAGGAATTAGAGGCAACCCAGGAAAGCAAAAAGAAAAGAGGAGGTGTATCGGACCGCTTTCCCAATCGCGGTGAGGTTAGCGATTCTGCACGGCGACCTGCGGGCGCCTCTAACTCCTAATTCGCAACTTCCAAAAAACCTGCCCGCATGGCAGGCCGGGCACGCCTGGCAGGCAGCCCGCGCGTCCCCATGGCTTCATTATACCTGTTGGGCAGGTAAAATGCAATCGGAAAATCAAAAAAACTCGCCAATTTTTTCAGGAATTTTTCGGCAAAACGGGGACTTGACAACCAATGGTTGTTTGTGCTATGCTGTAACCTAAGGGTAGTTCTACCCGGCGGCCCGCAGCTGCGCCGCAGCATCCCTGGCGCAGGGCTCTGCGGTGCGGCGGGCGCCCCGGGGCCGAAGGCCTGTCCGCGTCGAGAAGGGAACGCGGATTTTTTTGGCCGCAAGGTAACAACCAAAGGTTGTAGAACCCCGCACGCAAACCCACGCCCCAAAAGAGGGAGAAAGGAGACCCTATGAACAAAACCCAACCTGAAACACACACCCCCGTGCCAAACGGCCCGCACAGCCCCGAATTCCGTGACTTCCTGGCGCTGGTTTCCACCGCCGACGCCGAGACGCTTCTGTCGGACGAAGCGTTTGCCAAGCTGCAGTTTGCGGTGGCGGCCGGCTGCAGCGAGGAGGACCTCTGCCAGATGCTGGAGGCCGCCGCGGTCGGGCGGTGCGGCGTGCCGCCGGCCCGCGTGCAGGCGTGGTACCGCGGCTGCTGCGCCCACGGCCGGGCCGACCCGCAGGGCTTTCTGCACCGTATGCTGGACTACCGGCCGCTGCTGCGGGCGGTTTCCAGCGTGGAAGCGCGCCGGGCCGAATACCTCTGCCCGCCCTACCTGCCCAAGGGCATGCTGACCGTGCTGGGCGGGGTGTCCGGCGTGGGCAAAACCTGGCTGGCCATGGCGATGGCGGCTGCGGTATCACGCGGGCAGGCGCTGCCGTTTGCTGCCGAAGGCCCGGCCGGCGCGCCCGGCAATGTCTGGTATTTCACCCAGGAAAACGACCCCAACGCGGTTGTGCGCCCGCGGCTGGAGCGCCTTGGCGCAGACCTTGACCGCGTGTTTGTGCAGAGCCTGGGCCGCGCCGGCGCCGGGCTGACCCTGAACGACCCCCGGCTGGAACGCCAGGCCGCGCTGTGCCCGCCTGCCCTGCTGGTGTTTGACCCGATCCAGAGCTACCTGGGCCCCCGTGTGGATATGAACCGGGCCAACACCGTGCGCCCCGTGCTGGACGCCCTGGCCGATTTTGCCAAGCGGCACGGCTGCGCCGTTGTGCTCATCAGCCATATGTCCAAGCCCGGCACGGGCAATGTCTCGGCGCTGGACAGGCTGCTGGGCTCCAGCGATTTCCGCAACGCCGCGCGCAGCATCCTGATTGTCGGCCGCGACCCCGAGGACGCCGGCCGGGCGGTGTTTGTCCACGCCAAAAACAGCCTGGGCGCGCCGGGGCCCAGCCAGGGGTTTGTGATCGGCGGGGCAGGGGGGATCGCGTTCACCGGCCCGGTGGAGGCCGACGCCGACGCCGTGCTGAACGCCGCCGGCCGCGGCGGGCGCGGGCGCCCCACCGTCATGCAGGAGCTTTACGCCGACCTGCAGGCCCTGCTGGGCGCCAAGGGCTTTGCCCGGCTTGAGGAAATTGAGGCGATGCGCCGGCAGAAGGGCTACGGCAACGGTTCGCTCTACCGCGCCAAGGAGGAACTGGGCCTGCGCAGCGTGAGCGTGGGGCGCCGCCCCCGCAGAACCACCTACTGGGCCTGTGCGGCGGTTGGCGATGCCGAGCTGGCCCGGTATGCCGAAGCCGAGGACGGCGATTCCCAAAAAGTTCATTCCCAAAAATCCCCGGTACCCCCTCTATTTTTGGGAAATGACCCGTTTTTGGACGCTGCATCGCTATAAGTTAATTCCCAAAAATCAAATTATTTTTGGGAATTAACAAAAGCTCTCATTTATTTTTGGGAAAGAAAAAGCCTATAAATATAAGTATATATAGATATATTAATATATATTATTAGTTTTGTTGTTCAGGTTTTCCCTCCAGTTCATTCCCAAAAATCCAACTATTTTTGGGAATGAACTATTGGCGTTGCAACGCTGAAAAGTGAGGTAATTCCCAAAAATAGAGGGGGTGTCATGAATTTTGGGAATTCCCAAAAATCCAAGTATTTTTGGGAATGAACTATTGACGTTGCAACGCCGAAAAGTGAGTTGTTTCCCAAAAATAGAGGGGGTGTCAGGGATTTTTGGGAATTGTGGGAACGGGGGCCCTGCGCCGCTTTTACCGGCTGCGCCGTGCGCGCACAACCAGCCCGGCCGCGCAGCCCACCGCCGCAGGCAGCACCCAGCCGAACCCTTTGGCGTAAAGCGGCAGCCAGGCGGCGGCCCAATCCACAACCGGCTGCACCGCCGGCGCCGCGCCGGCCGGCAGCGCGCGCAAAAATTCCAGCACCGCGGCCGCCGCCGTGCAGCCCAGCCCGCCGCGCAGCACGGCGCGGTCATCGCCATACAGCGGGCCGGCCAGCGTCAGCAGGATCAGCACAATGGCCAGCGGATACAGCGCCATGAGCACCGGCTGTGACCAGGCCAGGATGGCGTCCAGGCCAAGGTTCGCAATCAAAAACGAGAGCAGGCAGAACCCCACCGCCCACACCCGGTAGGAGGGCCCGTGCGGGAAGATTTCGACAAAGGTTTCGCCGCAGCTGGTGATCAGGCCGACCGCCGTTTTCAGGCAGGCGACGGTCACCGTTGCCGCCAGGATCAGCGCGCCGGCGCGGCCGAAGTAGGCCGCCGCGATCTGGGCCAGCGCTTCGCCGCCGTTGGCCGCCGCCGCAAACCGGCCGCGGCTTTGCGCGCCGACAAGGGTAACCAGCAGGTAGATGCCCGCCATCAGGGCGGAGCTGAACACCCCGGCGCAGACCGTGCTCACCGCCACATCGCCGGGCGCGCGCACCCCCAGCCGCCGGATGGCCTGCACCACCAAAATGCCGAAGGCCAGGCCGGCCAGCGCATCCATCGTGTTGTAGCCTTCCAACAGGCCGGTGGCAAACGGCGCGGCCCGGTACGCGCCGGCGGGTTCCACCGCCGCGGCCTGCCCCAGCGGCGCAGCCAGCGCGCGCAGCACCAGCACCGCCAAAAATACCAGGAACAGCGGGTTGAGCACCTTGCCCACCCAGGTCAGGATCTGGCCCGGCCGCAGCGAAAAGAACAGCACCACCGCAAAAAACGCAAGCGAAAACACGCCCAGCGCCGCCCCGCCGCCCGGCGCCAGCGGCGCGATGCCCACGGTGTAGGAGACGGTGGCGCAGCGCGGGATTGCAAAAAACGGCCCGATGGTCAGGTACAAAGCGCAGGTAAAGGCAAGCCCGTACCCGCGCCCCACCCGGCTGCTGAGCGCCAGCAGGCCGGATTCCCGGCTGAGGCCGAGCGCCGCCACGCCCAGCAGCGGCAGCCCGACGCCGGTGATCAGGAAGCCGGCCGCGGCCGCCCAGAGGTTGCGCCCCGCCAGCTGGCCCATCGCCACCGGGAAGATCAGGTTCCCCGCCCCGAAAAACAGCCCGAACAGCATGCTGCCCACCGCCGCAAGCTGCCGCCATGTAAGCTTTTGCATGGTATGATCGCCTCCACGCCCTGGTCATTTCGGATATAGTGTAGCACAGCGCCGGCGGGCTGCCAAGCCATGGGGGGCTGTCAGCGGGGCAGCGTTTCGGCCAGCCGCGCATACCGGAACAGGTTGGCGGCGGTTGCGCGCAGGTCCTGCGGGGCGCGGCGGCGCAGCACGGAAAACGGCTGCGCCACCCGGTTGATGCTGAACATGGCGCAGACGCCCTGGCCCAGCAGCTGTTCGGCGCCTTCCCCAATATCGCCGGCAATCACAACCACCGGCACGCCCTTGGCCTTGGCGCGGGCGGCCACGCCGGCCACCACCTTGCCGCGGGCGCTCTGGCCGTCGATGCGGCCCTCCCCGGTCAGCACAAGGGAGCAGCCTTCCAGCATCCGGTCAAAGCCCACGGTATCCAGCACGGTTTCAATCCCGCTTTGCAGCCGCGCGCCAAAAAAGGCCGCCGCGCCGGCGCCCAGCCCGCCGGCAGCCCCGCCGCCCGGCAGCGCCAGCAGGTCCAGCCCGGCTTCCGGCCCGGCCACCTCGGCCAGGTGACGCAGGCCGGCATCCAGGCGGGGCAGGTCGGCCGGGGCGGCGCCTTTCTGGGGCGCAAACACGGCGGCCGCCCCCTGCGGGCCGCACAGCGGGTTGTCAATATCGCAGATGGCGGTCACCGTCACGCCGCGCAGCGCTTGCCGGGCAGGGGCGGCGTCTATGCGGGCAATTTCGGCCAGCGTATCCCCCACCGGGACAAAGGCTTCGCCGTTTGCCCTGTAAAACCGCACGCCAAGCGCGGCCGCCGCGCCGGCGCCGCCATCGTTGGTGGCGCTGCCGCCCAGCCCCAGCACAATCCGGCGGGCGCCGTGCGCCACCGCGTCGGCCAGCAGTTCGCCGACGCCGTAGGTGGAAGCCTGCCCGGCGCCCGGCCGGCCGGCCGCCAGCGGCAGCCCGGCCGCGGCAGCCATCTCGATCACGGCGGTTTCGCCCATCCGGCCATAGGCGGCGTCCACCCATTCGCCAAAGGGGCCGTGCACGCGGCAGCGCCGCTTTTCCCCCGGCAGCACCGCCAGAAACGCATCGACGGTGCCTTCGCCGCCGTCCGCCACCTCCACCCGGGTTACCGCCGCCTTGGGCCAGCAGGCGCGGGCCTCCTCCTCCAGAATCCGGCCGACCTCCCGGCTGGACATTGTGCCCTTGAATGAATCAGGGATAATCAAAATCTTGTTCATCACAGCCTCCAGACCAAAAGACAGGATACACCTTGTGTACCCTGTTTTTACAGCTTGTGCTAGGATTCACGGACAAACAACGGACAGGTTTCCGCACGAGCGCCGGAAGCGCTATAATACCCTTCCATACTCCCTCCGCCCATAAAAAATCCGCTGAACCACCACTTCGCGCTGCGCTTCGCTGACGCGGTAGACGGCCACATATTTTTTGCGGATGGTCAGCGCGCGGTAGCCTTTGCGGGCCAGCAGGTCGTTGCGGGCCTGCGGGGCGGAATACGGGAACTCCCGCAGGTTGGAAATGGCGTGTTCAATCTCCCGCATCAGCGCTTTGGCCGGTTCGGCGGCGTCCAGCTCATAGGTGATGTAGGTGAACATCGCGTCCAAATCCCGGACGGCGTGCCGGGTGAATCGCAGGGAATACGGCTGGTCAGTACTCATATTTTTCCCTCATGGCGCGGAAAACGTCCTCCGATTCCAGCAGATCGCCGCGGGCCGCATCCCCCTCGGCTTCCAGGAGCTTGGCGTAGATTTCCTCCCGGGCGCAGCGGCGCTCAAACTCTTCATTGCTCATGATGACCAAATCCTGCCGCCCGTTTTTGGTGATAAAGACAGGTTCGGCGGTGGTGTGGCACAGGCGGGAGATCGCGTTGGTATCGCGCAGATCGCGCATCGGCCGGATTTCTGGCATAGGAATCACCTCTTGTGTATAGTGTAGCGCGATTGTGCCGCGGTGTCAATTTCTCTCTACAACACGATACATTCGTGTGCAGATCTGTTGGGGTTGGACGTTGCAACAAGAAAAAGCACGCTGAAACTGATGTTTCAACGTGCTTGGTGTGTTGGTTGGCCAGTTTTACTGGCTGGTTGACAATTTCCTTCCTCGCGAAAGGTTCAGATAGAATAATCCAATAGATATTTGTAAAATCGGCATTTCAGTAAGCGAACGGACTCTTCTGGCCAAAAAGATTTAGAAACTCAAATGGATGGAAACACATAAACAAACGAATCTCTGAAAAATCTTACCCAAAATTAATCTGAAATCCTTACACTACATGTTGTTAAGGGCGCGGAAAATCCACAACAGGCGACAAGAGTCTCATTGAAGAGTGATTTCATCATCGGATAAGTACCTAGAAACGCACTATGCATTCGTATATGCGGCGAACTTAGTGATGCAGCGATTCACTCAATACGCGAACCCTCTAAGAGAATATCAGGTTCATTTACGCACTTAATATAGTGGCAAAGCAAAAATTGAAAAATGGCCTAGTGCCTGTTTGAAAACTTCCATATTACCGAAAGATTCGCCAACAAAAGAAAAGTACCAGGAGGAAAGCCTCGGAGATGCCTCCACATTTTAAGCCTTTCAAACGCAGTAAACGCCTCTTTTTCATTGAAAGAGACAATAACTTAGAGCTTTCAAACAACCTCTAGGATAA